>Ga0207018_1145_pt1 | contig 11274 bp, 10 predicted proteins | sample Alteio_BWMinCont_52_FD_153476 | JGI IMG/M metagenome (GOLD analysis project Ga0207018, IMG submission 153476) | Enriched cells from forest soil in Barre Woods Harvard Forest LTER site, Petersham, Massachusetts, United States -... | ecosystem: Environmental > Terrestrial > Soil > Temperate forest >...
GCTTAGTTTAACGGATGCTATTGAATGTATGATTGAAAGTAATGCAGAATTCAAATCATTTAAGGTGCAGAACTGGTACGATTGCGGTAAAAAAGAATCATTGCTCGAATCCAATGCTACCCTTCTTAAAAAATTAGGCAGCAATGTCCCTGAGATGGATCAATATGAGAATACTATCATTATTCCACCGGTAAGTATTGCAGAAGGTTGCGATATAAAAAATTCTGTAATAGGCCCCAATGTTGCAATTGGCGAGCACACTGTTCTTAACTACACGATTGTAAAAGATTCCATCATCGGTTCCTTCTCTAAATTATATGATGTGGTATTAGATGATTCATTGATTGGCAGCGACACCGGAATAAAAGGTGAAACACGATCATTGAATATTGGCGATGATACCGATATCGATCTTGGTTAAATTATAAAAATTCTGTTTTATTTTTTTTTGTTATCAGCTTTAGAAATTCTATTTAGCATTGTTGTGTCACTCACTTGTACAACATACCTTTATTCAGCAAACAAGAGAATTATCAATTATCCACTATCAATTGTCAATTATAAATGTCTTTCTCCAACAATATTACAAAGCTCTTCAACATTCAATATCCAATCATACAGGCAGGAATGGTTTGGGCAAGCGGATGGCGATTAGCCAGCGCCGTTAGTAATGCCGGTGGCTTGGGATTGATTGGAAGTGGCAGCATGTATCCTGAAGTTTTAAAAGAACATATTAAAAAATGTAAAGCTGCTACCAGTAAGCCTTTCGGTGTTAATATTCCTTTATTATATTCTGACATTGATAAACATATACAGATAGTTATTGATGAAAAAATTCCCATCGTTTTTACTTCTGCCGGCAATCCTCAAACATTCACATCTTTATTAAAACAACATGCAATTAAAGTAGTGCATGTAGCAAGCAGCAGCAAATTTGCATTAAAAGCTCAAGATGCCGGATGTGATGCTGTGGTGGCAGAAGGTTTTGAAGCAGGTGGACATAATGGAAGAGAAGAAACTACTACAATGGTATTAGTTCCTGCTGTTTGTAATGCTGTTAATATTCCTGTGATTGCAGCAGGCGGTATAGCAACTGGCAGGCAAATGTTAGCAGCAATGGTTTTAGGTGCAGCTGGAGTTCAGATGGGTAGCCGCTTTGTAGCAAGTGTAGAAGCTTCATCACATATCAGGTTTAAAGAAACACTTATCAATACAAAAGAAGGAGATACTGTTTTAACATTAAAACAACTTACGCCTGTACGTTTAATTAAAAATAAATTTTATAATGAAGTACAGCAAGCAGAACAAAATTGTACTTCGTTAGAAAAATTAAAAGAACTTTTAGGAAAGGGCAGAGCAAAAAGAGGAATGTTTGAAGGCGATATAGATAACGGCGAATTGGAAATTGGCGAAGTAAGTTCTATTATTAATGATATATTGCCAGCTGCTGAAATTGTACGAAATATATGGAATGACTTCACTGAAGCACTTCTACATCCACTAAAATAAAGTATTATATTTGCTCAATTATATAATAAAGGAAATTTAACCCCAATCAATGCCACGTAGTTTCGAGTTTTTTATGAAAAAGCATGCTTTTTTCCTGGTTCTTTTTACAATATGCTTTTTTGTTTCGGCGCAATGCCAACTACCAGCTACAATTCCTACCGAACAATCCCTCAATCAACAATCAATTAACGATGTATTGCAGCAAAATGGCATCAACCCAACCCAATTAACTCAAAAAAATTTTAAATCATATTTTGAAGATAATAATCAAAAAAAGAACGGGAGCCGATATTAATAAAACGAATACTGAATTAGTAAATAAAATGCAGAATAAGTCTTTGGATAAAGACAGTACGCAAAAAGATAATATCAGGCAGGTTTCAGACATCGCCGAACAAACTTATGGCAGCAATGTATTTCAGAATGCAGCTATGTATGATGTTTCTGAATTATCAACGCCGCCGTTAGATTATCCAATAGGTGTAGGAGATCATATTATTGTTGCATTATGGGGTGGTGGAGAGGATCAGGAAGATTATGTTGTGTCAAAGGATGGTTCAATTTTTCCTGCAGGATTAGGAAAGATCGTTATTCAAGGACTCACTTTTGAAGCAGCACGTGCTTTGATTTATTCAAGATTTCGAAGTGTAGTACCAGCTGCTACTAATATTGAAATAACTTTGGGACAACCTAGAACTATTAATGTAAACATTGGTGGAGAAGTAGTTAATCCGGGACCCATTTTGGTTTCTGCATTTTCCAATGCATTTAATGTTATTGGTTTGGCAGGTGGAGTAACTGAATTCGGGAACTTAAGAGAGATACAAGTTAAAAGAGATGGTAAAGTAATTGAAACACTTGACGTTTATAAATATCTCACCACCGGCGACATAGGAACACATGTTTATCTGCAGGATAATGATTTTATATTGGTAACGTTTTTTGAAAAGAAAGTATTTGCAACAGGTCAGTTTAAAAGGCCCATGTATTACCAGTTAAAAAAAGATGAAGGAGTAAAAGCATTAATTAATTATTCAGGGGGGTTTACTTCTGATGCGCTTTCATCTGTTTTAAAAGTTATAAGAAATGAAAATGAAAAACAGGTAATACATGATGTTAACGCAACAGCTATTGTTGATCTCCCTAATCAGGATTACTTATTGCGTGATGGTGATATTGTAAAAGTTGATCTGATAAAACCAGGCATTATTAATAAAGTAGAGATAAAAGGAGAATTAACTTATCCGGGAAATTATGAGTTAAGAAAAAATGACCGTTTATTCGATATCATAAACAGGGCTGGCGGGGTTACAAAAAATACTTACCTGCAGAGAGCTTATATTTTTCGTGGTGCCGGCGACTCAACTTTTCTTAGGTCCAATAAGTTGGAAGTAGACCTGAGTGAAATAAACAATGACAAGACCAATAGGAGTAATCCAAACAACATATTACTTCAACCGAATGATGTAATACAATTATTTGCTGCTACTGATTTTGGAGAGCAACAATATGTAGAGATTTTTGGTGAAGTACGTAAAGAAGGAAAAGTAAAAAGATATGGAGGAATGACACTTCAGGACCTGCTATATTTTTCCGGAGGTCTAAAAATATCTGCAGAATATGGAAGGCTTGAAATTTCGAGTATTGTTGATATTGATTCTGCAAGAAAAGGCTTATTGCCAACACGCAATGTTGTAAAATCGTATGCAATTCTCCCAAATCTTGAATTGGATTCCACAGCAGCAAAAATTATTTTAAAACCATATGATCAGGTATTTGTTAGAAAAAATCCAACATTCCAGCTTCAACAAAATATACAATTACTTGGATTGTTTAAATATCCCGGATATTATCCTAAGCTTGATAAAGATGAAAAATTATCAAGTTATTTAGACAGAGCTGGCGGTGTAAACGATAATGCGGATTTATCGGGTGCAATTTTGTTTAGAAAAAAAATAGATCTCTTTAGGGAGTCAATTCTGAATCAAAATAATGTTGATAGTACAGGCTCAGACAGCATTCTACAACTTCTTCGTGAGCCGGTAAGTATTGATTTATACAAAGCATTAAAATATAAAAATTCAAAATTTGATATTGTTTTACAGCAGGGAGATGTAATATATATCCCCGAAATAGATCCTTTTGTTACTGTGCAGGGCAAGGTACAATCTCCACTTAAAATAACATTTGACAAGGATAACCGAAAATTAGGCTATTATATTGATAGAGCTGGTGGCTTTGGAGTACATCCATGGAGAAAAAGAATTTTTATAACTTATGCCAATGGTAGAAGCAGAAGAACAAGGAATATTTTCTTTATTCATTTTTATCCAAAAGTTGAAGAAGGTTGTACCGTTAATGTTCCTGAAAGACCTGAGGGTAAGGATTTCAGCGATACGTTATTGCAGGCGGGTACTACAGCCATTCCGATTATTCTGGGAGGTATTATTTTAAAATTTCTTTAATAATTAATTCTGGTGAATACATCACAGCTACCAAAAGAAATAGTAACAAGAATATTCAGATATAAAACCCTGATTATTGTACTAGGTATTGTTTGTGCAATCTTATTATTTATTAAAGCCAAAATAACAAAACCTGAATATACATCTGTAGCAACTCTTTTTCCTCTAACTAATCCGGCTGATAATGAGCTGAATGGCGGCACACTTAGTAGTATTTTAGGAATTGCAGAAGCCTCTAAAAGTTTTTCAAGCGAAGCCAGCATCAATATAATTGAACTGGCATTAAGTCGTAATGTAAGAGAAGCAGTAGCATCAACCCGAATACCAGGCAACTGGGGAAATAAAACGGTTGCAGAATTATTGCTGCAGGAACAAAATAATAATTTTTCTTTTTTTAGTAAGAAAATGGAATTGCCTGATGATAGTATTTCCAGAATTGTTCTTGGAGGTAAATTATTATTACCAAATATCAATGCACGGCTCAATAAAAATGGAGTACTTGAATTAAATTTTACAAATACAAATGAAGAACTTGTAAAACCTGTTTCTGAAATATTAATTTCTAAAATCTCCCAGTTTTACATAGATCTGAGAATTGAAAAAGCAACTGTTGATTATAATTTCACTTTAAAAAAAATAGATTCTTTACAAAAAGTAGTTGATAGCCTTGACAGAAAAGCCATCCAGATGCAAGGCTCTACTTTGTTTACTTCGGGAGATAAATTACTGTATAGTTTACCAAAGGACAATTTATCAGATGAAAAAATGCGGGTGTCGCATGAAAGAGATATAGCTATTAATAATCGCGAAGAAGCCCTGTGGCGTTTGCAAAAGGTCACTCCTATCGTTAAAACGCTTGATACGCCGGATCCACCTTTTGATATAAAAAAAGAATCCGGAATTATATATGGGATTGTTGGTTTTATAGTTGGAGCAATTATCACTATTCTGATTTTAATTAGCGGTTTGGTATACAGATATATAAAGAGTGAAATTTATAAAGCTGTTTTTGGGGATCAGCCTTCATGAGAAGCTGCTCTCAAAACCAATACCTGATTTGGCACTAAGCAAAAATTATTTAATTATATTATTGCAGCAATTTGAGCAGCAACTCTTTCTCCATCCATAGCTGCACTTACTATACCTCCTGCATAACCTGCTCCTTCACCACATGGGTATAAATTTTTTAATTGAGGATGCGATAAAAGATTAGCATCACGTGGAATACGAACCGGAGAAGAAGTGCGGCTTTCCGTTGCTACTACAATTGCTTCATTGGTAAAATATCCTTTCATTTTTTTACCAAATTCGATAAATGCTTTTGCCAGGGGCTGATAAATAAAAGAAGGTAATATTTCATTTAATTGGGATGAATTTAAACCGGGCAAATAAGAAGAATCAGGCAAAGAAGAAGATTTTTTTGCATTTGTAAAATCTACCATCCGTTGCGCAGGTGCAACAAAATTTCCACCACCTGCTGCAAAAGAATTTTGTTCTATTTGTTGTTGAAAATACATCATACTCAATGCATCATTTTTAATTTTTAATTTTTTATTTTTTATTATATCCTTCAATTCAACCTGTACCACTATACCGCTATTTGCAAAAGGATTATCTCGTTTAGATGGGCTCCATCCATTTAAAACCAGTTCTCCTTTTGATGTGGCAGCAGGAGCAATAATACCTCCAGGGCACATACAAAAAGAAAATACTCCGGTATTATTTATTTGTTGTACAAGATTATAAGACGCTGCTGGTAAATCATCTTCTCTTGTAGTACAGTGATATTGAATGTTATCAATTAAACTTTGTGGATGTTCTACACGAACTCCCAATGCAAAAGCCTTTGCTTCAATCAAAATATTTTTATGATGCAGCAACTCAAAAATATCCCTGGCAGAATGGCCTGTTGCCAGTATTATTGCATCAGCTTCAAATACAGAATCGTCAATCGTTTTAACCGATTCTATTTTTTCATTGTTGATAATGAAATCAATTACCTTTTTTTCAAATAAAAATTCGCCACCGCAATCAATAATCAATTTGCGCATGGAAGTAATGATTTGTGGAAGTTTGTTTGTGCCGATATGTGGATGAGCTTCGTATAAAATTTTCTCATCAGCGCCAAAATGAACGAACAGGTTTAGAATGCGGTTAATATCTCCTCTTTTATTACTTCGTGTATATAATTTCCCATCGCTATAAGTACCGGCGCCACCTTCGCCAAAGCAATAGTTACTTTCAGTATTGATAATACCATTTTTATTTAGAACTGCAAGGTCTCTTCTTCTTGCTCTTACATCTTTACCACGTTCCAGAATAATGGGTTTAATTCCTTTTTCAAGTAATTGCAATGCAGCAAATAAACCAGCTGGTCCGGCACCAATTATAATAACTTTTTTTAATACTTTGTTTACAGATTTAAAATCAAAATGTAAGAATGGACGTTGTTGAAATGGTTCATCAATAAATGCATGCACCGATATATTTACCCAAATTGTTTTACCTCTTGCATCAATTGATTTTTTTTCAATATAGAAACCAGAGATGGCTTCTTTTTTTTTACCAGCAGCACTGGCTAGTAGTTTTTTTATTATATCATTATTGACTGCTTCAGATGGCAGCAGTTTAAAGGAGAATTTTTGTTGCATATCAATAAACGCCAGGTATTGATCCTGGAAGTTTGAAGTTTATTTTTATCAAAACGGAAGATCATCTACAGCATCCGGCGACGTCGCAGAAAATGTATCTAATGGTTCTAAATACTCACTATTACCAGTTATTTCAGAAGCATTAGGGTTTAATATTTGTTCAATACGCCATGCATCTAAGTTGGTGATATAATTTACTTTACCTTCTTTTTCCCAGCGGGTTCCCTTGATATTAAAATGAACTTTTATTTCATCTCCGGCGTTTACACGGTCAACAATGCTGGTTTTATCCTGCACACATTGAAATTTTATAAAATTTGTAATAGTACGTCCACCGATATCTTCAGATTTCTCAACAACAAACTCTCTTGTTTTAAAAGTTCCGGTGCGTTGCACAGTATCGTATTTAGCTACCAGTTTGCCGGTTAATTCATAACTCATGATCAAAAAATTGTATTATAAAAATATTCTTTTTATTTCGTAAAATTACATATCGGGTTTAGCAAGGCAGTTTAAAAAACAATTTTAGGGTTTTAGACTTTTCTATGGCAGCCCAATCAAAGCAATTTACTTTATTATAGTTTTAAATAACTGCCAATAACAAAAAAATTGCTTGACAAGATACTAATAAAATTGCTTCCAAAATCAATATTAAGAGCCATTTTTATAAAATAGTGTACCATAAACAATGTCCAAAAAAGCATTATAGTACCATAGCTGCCGTGATACCAGGCACGATTATTTTTTTAAACTCACTGACCAAAATATTTTATAAAATATCCGACTAAAAAAACATTATATTTGAAGGGAAGGAAGGATAATTTTTTTTGATAGTAAACAAATAAATTTTCTAAACTCTATACTGTAAGTTTTATTTTAAAAACAAGGGAATAAAAAATTTTTTTTTCAATAAAATATCTTGATATTCGCTGTTCTACTCATAAATTACTTTTCAATAAGTTTTTTGAAAATATTTTTTGAGCATATCGGAAAAAATATTTACTCAACATATTAATTGCTTAAGGAATAATGGATAAAATTTTCGACAAAGTTTGGTCTAATTGTTTGGAAATAATTAAAGACATTGTTGAGTGGCAGCATTTCAAAACATGGTTTGAACCTATTAAACCTGTTGCATTAAAAGATAAAGTATTAATCATTCAGGTACCCAGTCAATTCTTTTTTGAATACCTCGATGAACATTATTGATAAAATTGAAATTGCAGAAAATGGGATAGATGCATTGAAGATACTTGAAGCTGCAGATCATCCTCAACCAAAACTGATCTTGCTGGATATCAATATGCCCAAAATGAATGGTTGGGAATTTTTAGAAGCGTATACAAAGTTAGACACAGATAAAAAAAGTAAAAATATGGTTGTAATACTTACAACATCAATGAATCCTGAAGACAAGAAAAAGGCAAGGGAATTTTCATGTGTTTCAGAATTCAACATTAAACCCTTAACCCCGGAAATGTTTAAAAATATTCTTGAAAAATATTCGCTTAGTGACAATTATGAATGAACGGTTGAGATACCATTACGCCTTTCTTGCAATTAAGAGAAAAATAGTTTAAATTTAAGAAAAGCTTTTTTCACTTTTAAATTAAAAACTATGGCTGGTAATAATTCACCAAAGTGGCACATAGAAGTTGAATATATACAAAGCTGTAATTGTGATTATGGCTGCCCCTGTAATTTTAATGCATTGCCAACTTACGGTAATTGCGAAGCACTGGTTGCATATCATATTATCAAAGGAAATTTTGACAATATAAATCTGGACGATGTTACGTTTGCCTGGGGCTTATGGTGGCCCAAAGCAATACATCTTGGAAATGGTACTTCAATAATATATGTAGATAAAAAAGCCACGCCTTCACAGGTAAAGGCTATTGAAGAAATATTAAGCGGAAAATATGGCGGCGGTATATTTGCGATCTTTCCTACAACAGTTACAACAACACTACCGACTAAAATAACTGATATTGATTTTCATTACGATCCTTATGATGGATGGTTTAGTCTAAAGGGTGCAGGAGAAGTAAGATCACAGCATATTGTAAATGCAAAAACCGGAGCTCTATTTGAAGGCGAATTAGTATTGCCGGGAGGTATTGGTTTTAAAAGAGGCACTGTTACAAGTGTTGACTGGCATTGGAAAGAAGAGAATATATCTTTAAAGCATGAAAAGAAGAACGGGCACATGAGCAAAGTTACTTTTAATAATGAAGGTTGTATAGCTTAGCGTACATGCGTAACCGTAATTTTTAAAAATGCGCAATAATAATCCCGTAGAATATATTTTACAGAGAGACCGGTATATCATTTTTGGCGGTCTCGTTTTCATTTCTATATTATCATGGCTATATATTATTTACCTGTATAGGCAAATGATTGTAATGGATATGGATGCCATATTTTTTGCAATGCCAATGACCCCCAGCTGGACACTTATTGATTTTGTTTTGTTGTTCCTCATGTGGTTGGTAATGATGATCGCTATGATGACACCTTCTGTAGCACCATTGATATTAATATTTGCAATGGTTAACAGGCGGCGAAAATTAGAACAAACTCCATTCGTATCCACTCTTTTTTTATTGTGTGGTTATTTTTTAGTTTGGGCGGCATTTAGTTTTACAGCTACTTCATTGCAATGGTTGTTGCAACATATCTCATTGCTAAACCCCGAAATGAAAACTACCAATAAGGTACTGGGCAGTATTGTATTGGTTGCTGCAGGAATATTCCAGTTTACTTCACTAAAAAAAAATTGTTTGAATTATTGTCGTACGCCAATTGACTTTATTCATCAAAATTGGAAAGAAGGTAGATCAGGTGCATTGCGCATGGGTATTGAAAACGGATGGTATTGCCTTGGTTGTTGCTGGGCATTAATGGCATTACTTTTTGTAACAGGTATTATGAATATTTTCTGGATAGTTCTTATTTCTTTTTTTGTTTTGATAGAAAAGGTTGCGCCTAACACAAAATGGGTATCAGCTTTAGCAGGAATTGTATTAACAGTTTACGGCTTTATTTTTTTATTAAAATAATATGCAATTATTCTTCAAATAATTACTCTTTCACCGATGTTGGTAGTTATCCTCAACAACATAATCCACTATAACAGATAACAAAAGAAATATGATATGAGAAATTGTCGGGGCGGCAAGATTCGAACTTGCGACCTCCTGGTCCCAAACCAGGCGCGATAACCGGGCTACGCTACGCCCCGAACTTAATATCATAAATAATTAAAGAACTTTTTTGCGGAGAGGGTGGGATTCGAACCCACGGTACAGAGTAACCCGTACGACGATTTAGCAAACCGTTCCTTTCGGCCTCTCAGGCACCTCTCCAAAGCCCTGAATAAATAAGGGTGGCAAAAATACACTTCAACGACGTAATACCCAAAACAATCTGTAAGTATTAAAACAAATATCCAAATCCCATATTGGAATTTGGATATTCACTTTTGGTATTTTGTTTATTACATTGCTGCCAACTGTACTTTCTGTTGCAATTCAAGTACGCTTTCTTTAAAAAGTGTATCTGTATCCATTAGATCCTTTACTGTCTGGCAACTATGTATTACAGTAGTATGATCTCTTCCGCCAAAATGCTCGCCAATTGTTTTAAGAGAATTTTTTGTAAATGCTTTTGCAAGAAACATAGTTATCTGGCGGGCCTGTACAATTTCCCTTTTACGTGTTTTCTGCAATAGTTTATCATAAGGAACATCAAAATATTCACACACCATTTTTTGTATGGTATCAATCGTAATTTCCTTGCTGGATGATTTTACAAAATTGCGTAACACTTTCTTCGCCAATTCAAGATCAATTTCTCTTTTGTTGAGCGAAGATTGTGCCAACAATGATATTAAAGCGCCTTCCAATTCGCGGATATTACTATTAATATTATAAGCAATATACTTAACTACTTCTTTAGGCATATCCAATCCATCATTTTTCATCTTCTTTTCTAAAATCTCAATCTTAGTATCGTAATCAGGTGATTGAAGATCGGCACTTAGGCCCCAACGGAAACGACTCAATAAACGTTCCTGAACACCTTCTAAATCTTTTGGTGGTTTATCGGTAGTTAATATTAATTGTTTACCGCTTTGATGTAAATGATTGAAAATAGAAAAAAATGCATCTTGCGATTTTTCAGCTCTATTGAAAAATTGCACATCATCAATAACCAACACATCTATCAATTGATAAAAATGAATAAAATCATTGATGGCATTATTACGACCGTGATCAATAAACTGATTAATAAATTTTTCAGAACTTACATATAATACCACTTTATTGGAATGTAATCTCTTTACTTCATTACCTATTGCCTGAGCAAGATGTGTTTTACCCAAACCAACGCCGCCATAAATTACTAATGGATTAAAAGAAGTTCCGCCTGGTTTTTCTGCCACAGTTTTACCTGCACGGCGGGCTACCCTGTTACAATCTCCTTCGATAAACGAATCAAATGTATAAGCATGGTTTAGTTGAGGATCAATCTGCATTTTTTTAAGACCCGGAATAACAAACGGATTCTTAACAGGATTATTTATGACTAAAGGGAAATCCATTTCATTATTTGAATATGATTTAAATCCCTGGCCAGGCACATCT
>Ga0207018_1147_pt1 | contig 11131 bp, 9 predicted proteins | sample Alteio_BWMinCont_52_FD_153476 | JGI IMG/M metagenome (GOLD analysis project Ga0207018, IMG submission 153476) | Enriched cells from forest soil in Barre Woods Harvard Forest LTER site, Petersham, Massachusetts, United States -... | ecosystem: Environmental > Terrestrial > Soil > Temperate forest >...
AGTATGATAAGTTGATCGATTATGGAAAAATGAATATTTAATTTTTCAAGGTTCCCAAAATAATTATCTTCAACTGTTTTCTGGTCAACATAATGCCCTCCATATTGAACCCTGTCATTCACCCGTAAAATTGATAATTTTGTATCTGTAAGACCAAGAAAGATCATGTTTATTTTATATCCAGCCTCTTTAAATCTTTTTGGAATATTCCAGGTTGCTTCATTGGTAAAATGACCTTCATATGCAAAATTTTTATTCGCTTTTATGGCATCATTTACAAGTTGTTCAAAAGTCTCAGAAACAAAATCCCAAGCCTTTTTTCTTGTAATTTTCTCTATTTTTGGCCCTTGAGCCCAAAACTCTTTCTTTTTGGAAACAAATAATTTATCCCCATCAAAAATTGTATTTTGAAATTCAACTGGTATGTACTGAAACCCGACCGAGGATTTTCCTGCCCCATTGGATCCTGTAATGATATACAGTTCAGGCATTAACAACTAAATGAAATTTCTCTCTAAGTTTTTTACATTCTAAGACTGAAAGTTCCCTGATGAAAATGAATTCTCTCCCATTATCAGATATTTCGACAAGCTTAATAGAACCATCAGGATATTCAAGGTAACTCTGACCACTTGGAAGTTCTTTCTCATTGATCATAAATGGATGCCCGCTTTTCAACTTTTGCAAACGAAGCCTCTTAACAGCATCCGTGCCAACCTGAGCCATTTTTTGAAGTTCTGTCATTATCTATGTACGCTAAAGAAATTATCTTCTTTCCAAATTTACAAAAAACCTTCCAATTATATAAATAAAGAACTGGGAAAGATTAGTATCAAACGGCAACTTCAAATCGGAATTGTCCGCTTTATACAAATAACACAAGTACAAACAAAAGAGTTTTGCTCCAATTCAATTTTCTCCGCAGTGCGGAGAAAATTGGTAACCCTTAACCACAAAAAAAAGGCAGCCCAAAATTTCTTTCAAGCTGCCTTTATCATTTTATCTAAAATCGCGGGTCACCCCCTGACAACTGTCCACTGACAACTGTCAACTGATGAAAATTATTTCTTATCCCCGCTCACTTCTTCGTAATCTACATCAGTTACGCCTTCAGTGCTGGTGTCGTGACCTTGTGGCCCGCCATGCGGTTGGCCATCGGCTCCTGCGCCATCCGGTTGGCCATTGGCGCCTTGTGCGGCATACATATCCGCGCTTGCGGCTTGCCATGCGGCATTCAGTTCTGTAGTAGCTGCTTCTATAGCTTCTAAAGCCTGGCTCTTATGAGCTTCTTTTAGTTTAGCTAATGCATCTACTACAGCACCTTTTTTATCTTCAGGTATTTTATCACCATATTCAGCTAATTGTTTCTCAGTAGAGAAGATCAATTGGTCAGCATGGTTAATTTTTTCAATTGTTTCTTTTGCTTTACGGTCAGCTTCAGCATTTACTTCAGCATCACGACGCATTTTTTCAATCTCATCCTGGCTTAATCCGCTGCTTGCTTCGATACGTATCTTTTGTTCTTTGCCGGTAGCTTTATCTTTCGCACCAACGTTTAAGATACCGTTCGCATCAATATCAAATGTTACTTCAATTTGCGGAACACCTCTTGGGGCCGGCGGTATGCCATCCAGTACAAACCTTCCTATGGTCTTGTTATCCTTAGCCATAGAGCGTTCTCCCTGCAATACATGTATCTCAACTGATGGCTGGCTATCTGCTGCAGTAGAAAAGGTCTCGCTTTTCTTGGTTGGGATGGTAGTATTTGATGGAATAAGTATGGTATCAACACCACCAAAGGTTTCTATACCAAGAGATAGAGGCGTTACATCCAATAGAAGAACGTCTTTCACTTCACCGGTAAGTACACCACCTTGTATCGCGGCGCCTATCGCAACTACTTCGTCAGGATTTACCCCTTTATGAGGATCTTTACCAAAAAATTCTTTTACTTTTTCTTGTACCTTAGGGATACGGGTTGAGCCACCTACCAATATTACTTCATCAATATCAGCAACAGTATATCCGGCATCTTTCAATGCTTTTTTACAAGGCTCAATACTTCTTTGGATCAGGCTATCAGCCAATTGCTCGAATTTTGAACGGGTCAGTTTCTTTACAAGGTGTTTTGGGATATTGTCAACCGCCAATACATAAGGAAGATTGATCTCTATTTCCATGGCACTGCTAAGCTCAATCTTAGCTTTTTCAGCAGCTTCCTTCAATCTTTGCAGAGCCATAGGGTCTTTACGCAGGTCAACATTTTCTTCCCTTTGAAATTCTTCTGCCAACCAGTCAATGATCACCGTATCGAAATCATCACCACCAAGGTGCGTATCACCATTGGTAGATTTTACTTCAAATACGCCATCACCCAGGTCAAGGATAGATATATCGAATGTACCACCACCAAGGTCATACACCGCGATTTTTTGCTCTTTTCCTTTTTTGTCAAGTCCGTAAGCAAGTGCTGCAGCCGTAGGCTCATTGATAATACGTTTCACCGTTAAACCTGCTATTTCGCCGGCTTCTTTGGTTGCCTGGCGTTGTGCATCATTAAAGTATGCGGGTACCGTAATAACAGCCTCTGTAGGTTCAGTACCTAAATAGTCCTTTGCAGTTTGTTTCATTTTCTGCAGGATCATAGCGCTCAATTCCTGGGGCGTATATACCTTGTCCCTTATTTTGACACGGGCAGTATCATTAGCGCCCTTTACTACTTCATAAGAAACATATTTCTTTTCATTATCCACTTCCTCAAACTTACGGCCCATGTACCGTTTGATAGATGAGATCGTGTTTTTTGGGTTGATTACAGCCTGTCTTTTTGCAGGGTCACCCACTTTAATTTCACCGTTTTCCAAAAACGCAACTACGGATGGTGTTGTTCTTTTACCTTCACTGTTGGCGATTACCACAGGCTGGTTGCCTTCCATCACGGCTACGCAGGAGTTGGTGGTTCCTAAGTCTATACCAATAATTTTTGCCATCGTTATTTTTTAATCTTTATGTTTGATTCACGCTTAGCTTAACAAGGGAAATGCCAAAAGATTAATCATGCACAAAGCGTCATAAATTACATAAAATCGTGGCTTATTGGCTGACAAAAAGGCAGAATGATAATTTGCTGTTTGCCAATTTAACTTTGAATCTGAATTCGAGACATGAAATCAGGTTTTCAACTGAATATATAGCAGGTAATTATTCTGCTTTTACCTAAAATTCAAAGCCTTCGTAATATCAGATGTCTGTAAAATAGCAAAGGATTTATCACTTAGCGGAGCTTTCACTTCCGATGTGAGCCTTGAAGAAAAAATGCCAAGACCATTACTGACATTAGTGTAGTCAGGTTTCTTTTGTGCAATACCAATAGAAGGTATATTGACTTCTATGTAATTGGTAAGATCAATGCCGGCACCGGTAAAGATGAATTGAAGGCTATCCATATTTCGATATATACTTGTATCCGCTTTTAGGCTTGAAGCCAGAAAAGTATAAAAATCAGTTCCCTGTACATAATATATTATGGTTCCGCCCTGCTGTGTATAGTTTTGCAACACATTCATTTCAAGCGTATCTCGTTTTAACAAAGCGAAAGTCTTTTTATCGCGCTCACTATATGGAATCCTTATGTTTACGTCATAAGATGTTGCGTTTGCTCCTTCAGTAAATTCAATAGGTGAAGAACCCGTAAGTGGCAAATTAATTTCCGATCCTTGTTTTGGTATCTGGTTATTGATGTCATTCACAATTGTTGTAGTAGCTTCACCATGATAACCTGTCTTTGGGTTATCCATTGTAAGCTTATAGCTTGAATTTTTATTCAAAGCAAATCCTTGTGGCGTATTATAAAGGTACTGACCAGGGGCGGCAAATGTACCCGGATCTTTATGAGTATCATAGTATTTAGTAAGAGATGTGGTAGTTTGTGGAACTCCATTTTGCAATTCTACAAGTTTTACAACCAGGTAGTCCGGTGTATTCAGGCTATCCTGGATCTGTGCTGCCTGGCTTGCAGAAACGCTGCTATTATTTTGAAAAACCCTTTCTATCTTAATTATTTGGGTCGGCTGGTTTAATTCAAGCAGGCCATAAACCACATACTCCTCCTTATAAGGGGCATTTACATTAAAATCTGTCTTACATGATGACATGAAATTCAATGAAATTAAAAACAATACAGAGGCAAGTAGAAGTCTTTTAGGCATTTTTATGTAAAATTTGCAATAATCAATACGGTTTCGTCAAATTTGGAAAACTAAACGGCAGAGAATGAAAAAAATTGTTTTGTTGGCAATGTTGCTATATAACTTTCAAATATACGGCCAGCAGTCTAAAGACGTTGGCTTAGACCAAAAAGTTTTTTTTTCGGAGTTTACCGCTGATGATCGCGCAACCTGGCCCCAGGTAAATAATGAGTTCTATTTTTTCCTGGTAAAAGACAATAGTTACATTGTAGAATGTACCAACAGTGAGAAAAAAGCCTACCTCCTTCCCAAAGGAGGTCCTAAACTTGACACCTTTAAAGTAGAAGCTGAAATATTGGCCGATAAAAACAAAAGTGATGACGGGGTAGCAGGTATCGCTCTTGACATCCAGGACAAATTATCTGGCGGCTACCTGGTTGAAATAAATAATAAAAAACAGTATAGGATTGTAAGTGTGGATGGGAATGGCAGCTACAGCCCTCTTAGTAATAATGCAAAAGGCGGAGGATGGGTTAATTTTAAAACTCCTAAAGGTAAAGATTATATTAAACTATCAACAACGCAAACCGGCAAGAATGTATCTGTTCAAATTGATGATATGGATGTTTTTAAATTTGATAATCCATTAAAAAATCCGGGACAAACCGGAATATTTATATCCGGTCCTTATAAAACAAGAGTGCAGCATTTTGCTGTTTACAAAACAAAAAACACCGGAAATTCGGACAACCAAAATCAGACCGAGCAAAAAAATACACAGGAAATAAATGCATTTAATAACGCGCTTCTTAGTTGCAAACAGCAAAATAAAGAGTTATCAGAAAAGCTTGAAACAAGCAACCAGGAAATAGCCCAGGTTAGAAAGAAAAATCAGGATCTGCAAACTTATATTAGTCAAAATCTTGATATAAAACTACAGGAAGAGGTAAAAAAAGAAAAAGAAAAAGCTGATATCCTTGAGGCTGAAAACAAGAAACTTAAATCCGAAATGGAAGATCAGCAGACCTTGAAAAAGACCATTGAACAAAATAAAGATGGAGACCTTATTTTGGCATTATCGGGAAATCTAAAAAAAGAGCAGCAAAAGAATGCTGATCTGGAAAAGAGAATAAAAGAATTAACATTAAAGAAAAAACCAACTAAAAAAACACAATAAAATGGAAAAGGCATATCCAAAAATTACAACCCGCGTACTGCAGGAAATGAAGGAGAATGGTGAAAAAATTTCTATGCTTACCGCATACGATTATACACTTGGTAGAATTGTAGATGCAGCGGGTATTGATGTTATACTTGTTGGTGATTCAGCTTCTAATGTAATGGCGGGCCATGAAACTACTCTTCCTATTACCTTAGACCAGATGATATACCATGCTTCATCGGTAATTCGTGGTGTGAATCACGCGCTTGTGGTGGTCGACATGCCTTTCGGGTCTTACCAGGGCAATAGCAAAACCGCGTTGGATTCTACTATTCGCATAATGAAAGAGTCAGGCGGCCATGCCGTAAAATTAGAAGGCGGCGCCGAAGTAAAAGAATCAATAGAACGTATTATTTCTGCCGGTGTGCCTGTCATGGGGCATCTTGGATTAACACCCCAATCTATTTACAAATTTGGCACATATAATGTGCGTGCCCGGGAAGAAGCTGAAGCGGAGAAATTACTTTCTGATGCGTTGGTACTACAGCAAGCCGGGTGTTTTGCTGTTGTTCTTGAAAAAATACCAGCTCAATTGGCTGAAAAAGTAACTAAAGAATTAAGCATCCCAACTATTGGTATTGGTGCAGGTCCATATGTGGATGGACAAGTATTGGTTCTCCATGATATGCTGGGACTTAACAAAGCCTTTCATCCTCGATTCTTAAGACGATACGCTAATCTTGAAGACATTATAATTGAAGCTGTTGGTCACTACGTAACAGATGTAAAGAGCAAAGATTTCCCAAATGAGAAGGAACAATATTAAAACATGTTCCTGTTTTTAATTTTAGGAAATTACTATCAGAATTTATCTTTACGGGCACTTAATTTATAATATCAGATCTTAAATTCCTGACGCAATACTGCTAAGTTTTTAATATTAAAATGAAATTAGTATTACTTAATGGTTAATTTTTATACTTTTGTCAAATACACAAACCATAAAAAAACACCATGAAAAAAAATCTAATTATTATTCTATTACTTGCTATTGGTGCCGTCCCATTTCAAGGGCATGCCCAGAAGAAAAAAACTAAACCAAAAAAAGAAACTACAGATCAATACAGTTATACAATAGTTACAGACGACCCTGAAGCTTTAAGGAATCTTAATTTCATTTTTGACCCTGTATATGTAGATATTAATGATGTAAACCTGAATTTAGGTTGGGATGCGCAAATCAGATATAACTTTCAAAATACATTTGGTGTAAGTGTCAAATATTCAAAAGCATATCTTGAGCCAAATGCAAGATCACAATATGTTGCTCCTGTAGGAGGCGTTTCTCCATTTACCAATTTAGAAATAGGCGCAAATTATAACATTTCTTCAGAGACGGATTCTAAAGAGGAACATGTAACAGTAAAATCAGTCGGCAATGTGAATTATTATATGTTGATACCTGCAAAAACAATGGTAACTAAAGCGCTAAGAGCCGGTTATATTCACATTAACACTTATGCTGAAGGGAATATAGCTTTTTCAGGGTATGACATTTCAGATCCATCTAAAACGGTTTCAGGTATGAATGGCTACGTAAATGATGGAAATTTTGGAACGGTAATGGATGAAAGCATAATCTATTTTGGATATTCAAAAACCTCCTCCACTAATCTTTTAGTAAAATATAAAAATTACGGTAATAAAGGTTTTGCTACATCATCCGGTTGGTATGCTGATATTATGTTTGCCCCGGTTATAAATTATGCTGATGCCCTTGTAAGAATTCCACAGGGATCGGCATCACCGGATATATTTACTACTTTTCATGTAAATGACAATTCACCCAAATTTCCACTTGGAGCCAGGATAGGCTATACTTCTAGCCAATTAACGACAATAGGATGGAACTTTGGTGCAGAAGCAGGATTGCGCCCGGCACCAGATCCTTTATCAGGATTGTATATCCTTATCAATTTTGGGATATCTCTTAACATAAAGGTGTAATAATTAAACAACTGTGATATTTTATTTTGATGCCACTTTTTGTTTTTTAAATTATTAAAAAGAGGGAAACGAACAAATTAATTAAGTAGCCGTTTACCCTATAATAAAATTAAAAACTATTATGAGCGATCTAAATTTAAAAGGTTCCTGGAACGAATTAAAAGGCAAAATCAAACAAAAATATGCTGCTCTTACTGATGATGATTTGAAGTATGAAGAAGGCAAGGATGATGAATTAGTTGGCAATATTCAAAGAAAATTGGGTAAGACCAAGGAAGATGTTGAGAACATGCTAAGTGAATTAATTTCACCATCAAAGAAAGAGAGTCAATCTGAATACACAAAATAGATATCATCATCTTTTTATTATAAAAACGTGGTCTATTATTGGTTAATAATAGGCCCCGTTTTTTTTCCCAACCAATTAATGGCGACATCAAATTCGTAAGGATTTTAACTACTTATTTCTTCAAATCCTTCAACCCCCAATCTTGCAATATGTTAATGACAGGTGTCAGCGTCTGCCCATACTCCGTAATTTTATATTCAACACGTGGCGGTATTTCTGCAAAAATAACCCTGTCAATAATCTTATCGGCTTCAAGTTCCCTTAATTGATTTACCAACATTTGCTTACTGATCATAGGTATAGCTCTTTTCAACGAACTGAACCGATTGCAATTTTTACTGATTGCATAAATGATTAATATTTTCCATTTACCGCCAATAATATTCAAAGCATGAGTTACAGGACAATTATGCGGGTTAAAATCTTTGTTTTTTCTTCCGTTTTCCATTGGTCTATAATATTGTACTATGAAGTTTATATTTGGCTATCCATAGCTTTGGAACAAAGGTAATAACTTTGCATAATTCAAAATCAAAAAACCATTATGACTCAGGAACAAATAAAGCAATTAAGCGTAGGTGAATGGGTAAGCATTGCTCCCGAAGTACGCCCCAGTATTTCCAAAAATGCCGATGGTAGTATGAAGCCATTTTATGTGACCAGGACTTTTAATTATCATGAAGATGGAAAGTTTTCACTCCAAATGATCAACTCTGCAGATGCTTATGGCAAAGTACCTATAATGAAAATCCTCCTAAAAGGTAATACTGTATGGCAAGGAGAACACCCAATAAAGCCTGGCGCGCACAAAATCGATTATATTGCAAACGAGGCTTATGACATTACACCCCTCATTCAGGGATTTGCCGATGTATTAAACCAGGTTGCCAGTATTGGCTTTAATAAATGGGAAGTAAATGAAACGCAAAGCATTTTGGGCAAAGCGTTTTCACTTTTCGGGCTAACCGAAGGACAGATATATGGCGAGTTCGACTTAATTTATATTTTAAATGATATGATGTTTTGGGGTGCTAAACATGTGGATGGACGTAGTTTTGACAAGGTAGAAAACCGCCCGGATAATCTGCAAATTCCAATGATAAGACAAAAATAAAATTTTTACAAATGAATAAAAAAGGGCAGTTTTATTGATTAAACTGCCTCTTTTTATTTGTTAAAAAATATTTTCTTAATACCTCATCTTCAACAGCTTCTGCATACTTGGCATTCCATTTACCGTAAGTTTAATCATATATACACCAGGTGCATAAGCTGAGCCATCTATTTCATATTGATGCTGGCCCTGGCTTTGCCTTCCATCACAAACGGTATTGATCAATTTGCCTGTCAAATCATATATTCCAGCTTGTACATTTGCTCTCCAAGGCAAGCTATAAGTAAGTATAAAACTACTATTAAATGGATTTGGCACCACGGTAAATTTCGTTGCTGATTTCAGGGCTGGATCAATTCCAGAAAGGGTTATTGATCTTATTGGTACTGTATCAATCTGTTGATTGCCTGCACTATCTGTTGCAAGGCTAAAAAACCTGTATGTATGCCCGATCTTTCCATAAAAGGTTGATTTGGTGAGACTCGTATGTGTAAGTATCGCTGAAAATGCGCTGCTGCTATCGGAATAATAAATATCATAATACCTGATCCCGGAACCTGTATCCACACCGCTCCATATGGCATTAATAAAAGTATCATTTGTCTGCGTCAGGCTATTTATTGCGCTATGTGGCCTTATATTATCAACTACATTTTTATAAGTCTTTGTAGCAATAGGCAGATTATAGTCAAAATATATAGTTGCCGCATTGTTCACGTTTGTACTTGTAGTTACGCCCGATTTTAAATGTAGCGCATATCCCACAAAACCATCTCCCCGGTGCGTACTGTCATTCGGTGGCAAAAAGCCTTTTAATGCATCATTCGAAATCTGCATAGTACCAGGATCCAGTGATGAAAATCGCCATCTTACAACACCTGTTACCGTATCAAGCCTGCCTTCAACCCTTATCACAAGGCTGTCAGCGCTGATATAATTGTATTCTTGCTCAAATGATTTCTGATAGCTTGGTGCAGGTACATATACAGCATTTCCCCATCCAATCGTTGTAAAACTAAAGGTTTTAAGATCAAATTTTGAAATGTCGAGGGTATCAATGACGGTGACCTGTTGTGCAGGTGCTGTCGCCGTTGGTTTATTTTCAAAACCAATAGTGTAATTAAATGCATCAGAAGCATTTATGTATTTGGAAGGGCCTGCTTTACTGTTAGGATCAAAAGCGCCAACCTGCTGCTGGTTTAAGGTTTTCTTAGATTTTTTATACGCATCGTAGCCATCTTTGCAATCAAAAAAGAAACTCTTACCGCTGGTACCCAGGCTCTCCCCACTGGATATCAGGTCCCAATTGCGTACTACAGCATTCCAGAAACTTTTAAGATAGCCAGGTTTCGTAAGGGAATTTTTGGCAAATTTTAAGGCGCCCACTGCGGGTAAGCAACTCACCACAATATCAAGTATATCAGTTAATGTTGACCATGTGTAAGAATCATGTTGCTGTGCATAAGAACCATATTGGGATGCCATTATAAGTGGATAAAGAACCTTATCAGCAACGGTTACCAGGCAACCGGCTACTGGCACTACACCGATAAGTGGCCCAAGAACAGCGCTTAAGGTTGAATGGATGCAATCTACATACGCAGGGTTTAGCGGTGACTGATATAAAGGCGAATCAATCCATGCAGTAATAACTACAGGTGCAGAAGAGCCTGCAGCCGTTGTTATCCTGAATGCAATTGTTCCGTTAACCCCGGGCATAATCAGAGGGATATAGTATTTAAACAACTTACCACTAAAAGGCTCTCCAAACAAAGTATCAATAATGGCATAATCCGGAGCTATGGCAATCATGGAGTCATAAGTTGAATTGCCGGTTGTCGGTTTGCCAATTTTAAATAAGAGTTCTACTTTGGTTGTAGTGTCTGATACCGCAAAACTGATGGGCACCATTTTAGCAGCCACATTTCCATTATTCCCATATGCAATCATCACAGTGTTTAACGGCGCTTCAGATGTAAAATGCTGCTGGATAATAGTTTTGCCTATAATATCAAACCAAACATCAGGCCTTGTTCCTTGTTGTATGGTGAAACTGTTCTTATAAGTAAATATGGTTGTATCAGGATTGGTAAGATTTACATCATAAAGTCCTATTTTGGCGCCATTTAAATTAAACCGGCACAAAGCCACAGACCCATCGGACGAAACAAGCACAGAATCGGAAACAATATCAGTGAAGCCAGATTTAGAGAACTTTACAGTTGCGCCGCTCTTAAACCCAGCGCCAAAAATATTTACCATCACTATATTTGTATTTCCCCCATAATTAGGAACAATCTGTTGCCCGATGT
>Ga0207018_1148_pt1 | contig 11131 bp, 6 predicted proteins | sample Alteio_BWMinCont_52_FD_153476 | JGI IMG/M metagenome (GOLD analysis project Ga0207018, IMG submission 153476) | Enriched cells from forest soil in Barre Woods Harvard Forest LTER site, Petersham, Massachusetts, United States -... | ecosystem: Environmental > Terrestrial > Soil > Temperate forest >...
GTGTGATCAGGGTGATGTATTGCATTCCGGCGTCTTTGGCCATCTTTACCCAGGCGGACGCGTCGAACCCGATGGGATTGAAGAAATCCATCAGGCGGGTGTAATTCTTTACGGTGATGTTGCGGTTGTTCATCACCCATTCTCCGTCGCCGGGGATGCTGAACGGGCCCCAGTGGATGAACAAGCCGAATTTCGCCTCGGAGAACCAATCCCGGGCTTCCTGGTTTTCGGGCACAGGGGCGTTGGTATTGTCCTGGGCAAAGGGTTGCAAATGCAGTAAGAATATGGCGAACAGGAGCAGGGAGCTTTTTTTGAGCATCGGTAGATTTTATGCCGCAAAAATATGCGTTATTTATCGAACCGGGTCACTTCCTCGTAGGCCTTCTTTGGCTGAAGGTTCCTGTCGAAGAGGAGGGGGTAATTCCTTCTTCCTCTTACCGGGTAGTGGTTCAGCCAGCTATCACGGTCGGAAACATTCCAGAAGGTAACGCCGTTGAGCACCCCCTTGAAATGGCGGAATACGGCAAATACTTTCCGGTATTGCTCCGCCTGTCTCTGCTCCAACTCCGTAGTGAGGCTATCTGACTCTCCGGGCCGCAACTCCCTTCTTTCCTTTTCCCAGGGATAGATGGATATATCGAGCTCGGTGATCTGCACGTTCAGGCCCAGGGAGGAGAAGCGCCGGATGGTCGTTACCAGTTCTTTTTCGGAGGGCTCATAGATGGACCAGTGGGCCTGTATGCCTACGCCGGTGATGGGCACTCTTGCGTCCACCAGTTGCTTGAGCAGTCTGTACACGCGTTCTCTTTTTTCGGGGCGCTCGGTATTATAATCGTTATAAAAGAGCTGGGCTGCGGGATCGGCCTCGTGCGCGTATTCAAAGGCCTTTATGATGAATTCGTCGCCGCAGATCTGGTACCAGAGGGAATTGCGCAACAGCACCGTGCTGTCGTCGGCGATAGCCTCGTTCACGACGTCCCAGGCATAGATCCTTCCTTTATACCGGCCGACGACGGTCATGATATGGTCTTTCAGACGCCGGAGCAATACTTCTTTGGTGACGGGGTTGCCGAGCGAGTCTTTAAACAGCCAGCGGGGCGTATTTTCATGCCAGCAAAGATTATGGCCGCGAACCCGGAGGCCGTGTGCCTGTGCAAAGCTGACGATGGAATCGGCATCCTTCCAGTAATAGCGGTTCTCTTCCGGGTGGATGGGCCCCATCTTCATCGCATTTTCGGGCGTGAGGCTATTGAATTGGCGGAGGATCAGGTCTGCATCCGGGCCGGATAAGGAACGGGGTGTTACGGAGGCGCCGATCGGGAAGTAGTCTTTGTAATAATCCTTTAATCCTTTTTGGGCTAAACCGTTATCAGGGCATGCCGGCAGAAAGATAAAAAGGAGAGCGAATGGTTTGAGCATGAAAAGCGAATTAATTATTTATAATAATAGGATTCCGGCGGGCCAAGATAACTCAGTTTCTCGCCGCCGGCGTCCACTACGATCTTTTGCAGTACGACTCCCGGATCGACCAGCCAGAATCTCAGGACATGTATCCCCGGTCTGACAATATGATGCCCCGAGGTCTTGAGGATGATATTGTCCGACACCCATTTATCCCAGACCCCTTTTTGCGCGGCCCCTTCGGCGATGTTGATCGTTTGCGGGTTCTCCTCATCGAAAGAGATCCCATAGCGTAATTTTCCTGTGCCTGAAAAATCAAGCGTCGGAGAGAACGAGGCATTCACTTTTATAGCGCCGGTATCGAACAGGTAGAGGCGATATTCCAGCCTTGGGCTGTTGCCGCCGGGAGTTTTAGCGGCGGTCGTCACGGGGCTGGTCTCCATTCCGGAAAGGGTGCGTCCCAGGCCAGGTATGTTCTGCCATTTCACTTTTGGCGTTCCAACGGCCCGGTTGTAATGCGCCGCCTCCATCGATACATAGCCATCGCCTTCTATAAAGACTGCTGATCCATGTTGAGGGCTATTCGGCCAGGTTCCGGTTTTGCGGGCGGTGAGCATTGCCGTAATGATGAGGGAGGAGGCGCCGCCGGGGCCGGTGATGGTGATAGGGATGGGCACAGGCATGGACTGTTTGCCGGCTGGCATCGCCTTCCAATCAACGGATATCCATATGCGATCTTGTAGGGTCACGGTTCCCTGCGTGGAACTGATATGTACCCAGGGAGCGCCGTTCTCGATCTTGTATGCAAAAGGCGTCTTGCCCCTGTTAAAAATGTCGACATAATGTGATCCCTGTCCGTACTCGTCGAAAGACAGCACGAGGCTATCGATGTCTTTTTCCTTTGGCCACCAGGTGGTATGGCCTTCCAGGGACAGACCCCAGGTTGCCGAGTCGGCGTTTGTGGACGGGGGCGCCGGCCCGGAGAGATCGAAGGTCTTTGTCTCGGGCATGCGGTTTGTGCGTGGCTCCTGCCAGTAGGTGTAGCCGATATGGGTCTGATCCATCATGTGATCCCATTTGCCGCCGGCCAGGTTCTTATTGTAATCATGGGCAAGCAGGGAGTCTTTGTCATATAAGGTGCGTACCCGGGCGGCCAGATCGTTTGTTGCCGCACGTCCCTGTGCGGCATAGAGCCGGTTCTTTGCCACCGTGACATACATGTCATTCAGGTTGGCGCAGGCTTTCACGGGATAGAGCACCAGTTGGTAATAGGCGTCGCGATAATTAGCGGGGAGTAGTTGATCAATAGAATCGGCTTGTGTTGCGAGACGATTGTAGTCGGCCACGACGGTTTCCGCTTCACGATAATTGAGCAGGCTGTAGGTATCGGGGGACAACAATTCGGGTTTGCGCCGCCCGTTGTACCGCGTGTATTTTGTAATGAGTTCCGCTATGGCGTGTGCGTGTTCGGGCCCGAACTGTTTTGCCGCCCATTCCGTTGTATACTCGTCCAGTCGCTGTGCCGGCCACTTGCCGGGATCCCAGGCGTAGTCGAGGAAGAAGCTGATAGGAAACTCCATCGGTTTGAGATCGCCGACATTCACGATCCAGATCCGGTCGACGCCATATTCCAGGGCGAGATGCATCTGTTCCCATACCCTGGCGATGGGATTTGTGTTCAGCCATTTATAATTGCGGGGGCCGCCTACATAGTCGAAGTGGTAGTAGATGCCATATCCGCCGCCACGGGGTTTGTCTCCGGCCCCGGGCAGCCTGCGGATATTGCCCCAGTTATCATCACATAATAAGAGGGTCACGTCATCGGGTACCCGCATGCCCTTATCATAGTAATCCTGTACCTCCTTATAAAGCGCCCAGAGCTGGGGTGTGGCGGAAGGGTCTTTGCCGGTAACCTCTTTGATGATATTACGTTGATCCGTCACGATCTTTTCCAGGAGATCGATATTGCTGCCTTCGGTCATGGGCTTATCGCCATCCCCGCGCATACCGATAGTGACGATGCTCTCGTGCGAGCCCATGTGTTGTATCCCTTTTTTCCAGAATGCCCTCAGCGTGTCTGCATTCGTCTCGTAATTCCAGGGCCCTGAGCCGTATCGTTTCCATTCCTGTTGGGCGCGGAGCATCGGTTCGTGATGTGAGGTGCCCATGACAATGCCGTATTTGTCTGCGAGGATGGGATTAAGGGTATCGTCATCATTGAAGGCATTGCCCCACATGGCCGGCCAGAGATAGTTTGCCTTCAGGCGTAAGAGCAACTCGAAGATCTTTTCATAGGCATGGTGATTGACGCCGCCGAATTTTTCCTTTGTCCATCCGGAGAAGGCGGGGGCTTCGTCGTTGATGAAGATGCCGCGGTATTTCACGGCGGGAGGACCATGAGTATAGGCGCTGTTCCTGACATAGATCTCTTTTTTGGTTTTAACGGGGACATCGGCCCACCAATACCAGGGGGATACGCCCATTTGCCGCGACAACTCGAAGACCCCGTAGGCCGTGCCCCTGCGGTCGCTGCCGGTGATGACGAGGGCCCTGTCGATCCCTTTGGCGGGATTGCCGATCACTTGCAGGGAGAAGGCTTCCCATTTTCCTTTCAGGCTGCCACCGGCCAATTTATTTTCTCCGGCGAGGTTGTTTATAAAGGCAGACCGGTCGAGACTTCCGATGATGATGAGGTTCTTGGCTGTTGCGGGCAGCGTGTGCAGGATCTCGGGCCGGATGCCTGTGACCCTTTCTATATCCTGTTGTAATAATTCTGCGGCTTTCCGGACCAGCCAATGATCTTTGTCTTCTACAACTATGGCGGTCGCCCGTGAAGCGGAAACGACGGGGAATGCATTCGCCGTCTTCTCCTCCGTTACCCATTCGGGAGGCTCCGTTGCCGCGCCTGGTTTTTTTGGAGCTGTCTCCTGGGAATGAAGGGCTGTCGAAAAAAGGGTCAAAAGAAATAATGTCGCTGCATTCTTCATAAGAAGAGACGATTAAGGATTAAAATCCAATGGCATTGCCGCCATCTACGGGAAGCACGACACCGGTGATATAGCGGGCGCCTTCCGAGGCCAGGAACAGGGCGGCCTCGCCGATATCGGAAGGGTCTCCCAGGCGGCCAAGAGGAGTCCGGGACATTACCTTTTGTTTTCTTTCGGCGTCGCCATTCAAGGCCCGTTCCGACATATCCGTGGCGATAAAACCGGGGGCGATGCAATTGACCCGGATGCCCAGTGGGGACAATTCGACGGCCATGGCCCTGGTCATGCCTTCGATGGCGGACTTGGATGCGGTATAGGCGATCACCTTCGGTATACCGTATTGCGAAGCCATCGAGCTGATATTGATAATATTGCCCTTGCCTTCTTTGATCATCCCCTTCACAACTTCCCTGGAAAGGGAGAATACGGCCAGTACATTGGTGTGGATGATCCGATGGAACTCATCATCGCCGGTCTCGGTAAGGTCTTTTTTCATATTGATGCCGGCGTTATTCACCAGCGTCTCTATGGGGCCGTATTGGGCGACCAGACCATTTATGAATGCGGGTATGGAAGGCAGGTCGTTCAAATCCTGGCAAACAGGCCTGCACCATTCCCCGAGGCGTTCTTTGGCGGCGTTCAGTTTTTGCTGGTCACGACCTACTATAATGGTTAGGATCCCGCTGAGTACAAATTTTTCCGCTATGGCCAATCCGATGCCTGAACCTCCTCCCGTGATAAGGGCCACTCTGTTTTGCTGTGCTGTGCTCATATAATATGTTCATTTCTTTTTCTCATCATGTCGGCGTTCCGGTTTTTCGTCGTGTTCCGGTCTCTCTTCTCAGGTTGTTCGGTTCACTTCTCATCTTGCACCGTTCCCCGGCGCATAGGGAAATTTCAGACCCTCATAATAATCCAGGTCGTGATCCGGCCGTTCATATTCTGCCGGTATCGGCATCTTTGAAAACGTCTGGAAATATAAAAGGCAGGCATTCCGCCACCAAACGGCCTCATTTACCTGGATGGCCAGCAGCATGCGCACCTGGTTCCATCTTTCGGGGTCGATATACTTGCTCATGGCCTTCCAGGTGGTTTGCATCCGACTCACGGAATATACGCCATTATAATACTTATAACATAATTCGTCCCACAGCGTTTTTCCGGAGGAAAGGCGTTGAGTCCAGGATACATGATGGAACCAGAGCAGCCATTGTTCCGGGCAGGTCGATGGATCTTCCCATTGCCGGGCTGCTTCCGGTGCGTATTGGGACAGGGCATTGCTGCCGGCAGCCGTGCGATCGAAGCCGATGCCTGCCGAGTCTGCCCGATGATAATAGACCGGGTTCCAGTCGGCTCTCGAGCCCTTGTCGAACCAGGGGGCTGGCCCGTAATGATGGCCATAGCCCATGATATGGTGTAATCCCATTGGCGTCATATAATCGACCGTGATCTCGCGGCTCGACAGCATCATTTCCGTTACCGTGTCGACGAAGGCCGGGTCATTAGTAAAGGTCTGCCTGACCCATTCGTCGGCGATCTGAGCCGGGGATAGGGGATGTGTGGCATTTGCCGAACCCCAGGCCAGTCTTCCGAAGGCGTACCAATTGGCTTGTGCGAAGGGATGACCGCACCAATTGCGGTCGTTGCCGATATTGCTGACCGCGGCCATGCCGGTGGGGCCGCCCGGAAGCGAATAGCCTTGCAGCGTTCCGTTGACGATCCGGTTGACCGTAGACCCTTTTCCTTTTGCATAAGTGTCTGCGTCGAGACATTCCGCAAACAGGGGCGCCAGGTAGACCAGGTGGGTGCCTTGGCCAAGGTATTCCTGGGTCAGTTGGAACTCCATCATCAGGGGGGTGCCGGGCATCGCGCCGAACAGCGGGGAAAAGGGCTCCCTGGGCTGGAAGTCTATCGGGCCGTTCTTCACTTGCAGGAGCACATTATCCCTGAACTTGCCGTCCAGCGGCCTGAATTCATCATAGGCCTGCTTGGCGCGGTCTTCGGTGGTCTCGCTATAGACGAAGGCCCGCCACATGACGATCCCGGCATGCGGGGCCAGGGCGTCGGCCAGCATATTGGCGCCCTCGACGTGCGTTCTGCCGTAGTTTTGCGGGCCGGGTTGTCCTTCGGAATTCGCCTTTACCAAAAAGCCGCCGAAATCGGGGATATAGCTATAAATCTCGTCGGCCTTTTGTTTCCACCACTGCTGTACAGCGGGATCCAGGGGATCTGCCGTCTTTAGGCCACCGAGTTCCATCGGCGAGCTGAATTTGACAGATAGATAGACCTTGATGCCATAAGGGCGGAAGACATTTGCCAACGCGGCTACTTTAATCAACCATTCTTTTGTCAACAGGATAGCATTCGCATTTACGTTATTGAGGACGGTTCCGTTGATGCCGATAGAGGCATTGGCCCTGGCATAGTCGGTATAGCGTCGATCCAGGTATAGCGGGAGAGCATGCCAGTTCCAGATGGAGATCCCGGCGTAGCCGCGTTCCACCGACCTGTTGAGGTTATCCCAATGATCGAGCAGGCGATACCGGTTGGCAGGTGCGCTAACGATATCAAGCTGCCGGATATCCTGCTGTGTCTGCAGCAGGCGAAGAAAATGAAACACTCCATATAATATGCCGATATCGGTATTGGCCGCGATGGCGATACCATGATGTCCTTTGTCCGTGACGGAGGCGATAATATAGCCTTCTTTTCCCAGGCCTGCCAGCCGCTGTTCCAGGTGGAGATCACGGATAGCAGCCGAAGAAACGGGAGTGCCTATCGCGAGACATCCTTCCGGGATCGGGCCTGTTGCTGCGGGAGTCTGGTCCGTGTGCCTGTCCAGGAGCCCGTCCAGCCCGGCGAGCAGTTCTTCCCTGGCCGCCGTTAAAACCGGGCTGCCTGCATCGAGTTGAAAGGAAACGATCGTATTCCGGTATTCCTGCAGGAGACGGGTATTGGCGATGCGGTCATAGCGTAGCCATAGACGATAGCCGTCCTCCGCGCGGGCGCCAAAGGCAAGTAAAAGGGCAAGGAGGAGCGGAAGCTTGTTCATGATACATTGGGCTTGCTGCCTACCGATGACTCGCGAATGACCAGTTCGGAGCGGAGGATGATGGTATTGGTGGAATGAATGCTGGAGGCGCCGCTCAGGTGGTTGATCAGGTTGCGGGCGGCTACCTGGCCCATTTCATAACCGGGGTAGTTGATCGTGGTCAGATTGGGTTCCACTACCGTTGAAACGGGGTCATTATTAAAACCGGCAAAGGCGATATCCTGGGGGATGCGGATGCCGGCCTGTTTAAGAGCAACCATGCATCCGACCGCGCAGTTGTCATTGGCCACAAAAACGGCGTCCGGCAAGGGTTTCATCTGCCGGATGACAGCGGCCGCCTCGACGCCGGATTCCTGGCTGAGGTTGCTGATCAGGACATAATCTTCCCTAAAATCGATGTGTTGGTCTGCCAGGGCCGCCTTATATCCCTGCAATCGGTCTACATATACGTTCCTTTTAGGGGTGGCTGTAATATAAACGATCCTTTTTCGTCCCTGGCTGATCAAATGGGTAGTCGCTTCGTAAGCGGCTTTCCGGTTATTGATCAGGACGCTGGTACATAAATCATGATCGTCCACGCGGTCAAAAAATATCAGGGGTATGTTCTTTTTAATAAAGGCCTCGAAATGGCTGATCGAGTCCGTGTCATAGGCCAGGGAAACCAGCAGGCCGTCCACGCGGTTGTTGAACATGGTCTTGGCGCTGGCCATTTCTTTTTGAGCGGACTCGGATGATTGGCTGATAATCAGGTTATAGCCCTCGCTATTGGCGATACTCTCCATGCCCGCGATGACGGTAGACATAAAATAACTATTGAGCCGGGGAACGATGACGCCGATCGTGTTTGTGCGTTGGGTGCGGAGGTTTCGGGCGAAATTATTGGAGCGATAGCCCATTTCCTCGGCCAGTTCGGCAATTCTCTTTTTTGTCTTTTTGCTTACGACCGGATCGTCCTTTAAGGCACGGCTTACCGTCGCGCTGGAGATATTCAGTTGGCGGGCCAGGTCGTAGATAGTGATTTCTTTCGCTTTGCTCATACAATCGTTTACATGCCGGGAATAAAGGTAAATTAAATAATTTTTCTGAAAAAAAATGTAATCGGTTACATTTTTTCAGATTTATTCCTACATTAGTGGTGCGAATCAGAGAACTGCAATCTTGCCACTACCAGAAATTAACGATTGAACGCATGCAGCCAAAACAAAACTCTACCTCTTTTTCATGCCGATGCCTGCCTTCCAAAGACAGGTCCGGCGGCAATTCACCTTCATTTTGGTCGCCAATCTTTTCATCACTATTAATTATGGTATCGGTACAAGTTGTGTTTCCCCTGAGGGCGCAACCTGCTTATTATCACGCGGGACGGCTCATTAACCAAAACTTCTAAATTTAAAAACGATCATGTATGACAGTTTCGTCTAAGCAAAATGCCCCAAAGGCCTCAGCCCCGGCGGTTGGAGGGCTTTTGAGAAAATTCCTTATGGTAGCATGGAGCGCCGTGGCTGCTTTTCTTATTGCCCCGCCTTTGCATGCGCAAACCAATATTCGCATCAAAGGCCATATCACCGGAACTACCGGTCAGCCGGTGACCAATGCCACGGTGCTGGTAAAGGGTCTCAAGACAGGAGTCAGCAGCGACGAGAGCGGCAATTTTGAGATCCTGGCGCCCGCCAATGCGACGCTCGTTATTTCTTCGGTGAACTATACCACCTCAACCATTAAGGTTGGCGGACGGGCTTCCATCGACGTGATATTGGCAGTGGCCAATAACTCGTTGGATCAGGTAGTCGTCGTGGGGTATGGATCGCAAAAGAAAAGGGATGTCACGGGATCGGTGGTCTCCGTGACGGGGGCGACCCTGCAGGAAGTGCCGACGGCGAACCTGGTCACGGAATTGCAAGGGCGTGCGGCAGGTGTCGATATCGTCAATAATAGTGCAAGCCCGGGAGGTGGCGGGCAGATACGCATAAGGGGCACCAGGTCGCTGTCGGCCGAAGTCACAGGTAATACGCCGGCCACCAATGCGGCCCTTACCGCTGCCAATGACGATGCCCTGAACGCGCCGTTGGTCGTTTTGGATGGCATTCCCTTTGGAGGAAGCATCAATGATATCAATCCCGACGACGTTGCCAGTATCGATATATTAAAAGATGCCTCGGCCACTGCCATTTATGGTTCCAGGGGTTCGGGCGGCGTCATTATCGTCACGACCAAAAGGGGCCGGGTGGGAAAACCCGTCATGAGCTATAGCGGATATTTTGGGGTCGGTAATCGCAACCAGGAATATAAAGTATTCAACGGAACGGAATATGCGGCGTTAAAGGCGCAGGCTGCCCTGGGCAACACCATTAACCCCGGAACCAATGCCTATGCGTTGACCTCGGATGAGCAGGCCGGTCTTGCGAAAGGGACGTCTACCGACTGGCAAAAACTGATCTATAAGCAATCCAATACAACGAATCAAAATATCAGCCTTGCGGGGGGAACCGAAATGACCCAGTTCTCACTGAGCGGCAGTTATTTTAAACAAACCGGCATCATTCCGGGGCAGGATTTTACCCGGTATTCCCTGCGCGGCACGATCGATCACCAGATCAGCAGCAAATTGAAAATAGGCCTTAACATGATCAATGTACTCGCCAATACCAATTTCGGGGGTAACCCGGTTGGAGGTCTTGTGCGGATGAGCCCGTTGGTCTCTGCTTATAATGCCGACGGCTCCGTTAATAAATTGCCGGAGTCCCAGTCGATAGATAATACCACGGTCAATCCCTTATCGATCATTTATGATGCCGCCGCCATCGTGAACAATGCGAGGAGGCTGAGAACTTTTAATAGCTTGTATGGGGAATGGCAGATCGTAAAATATTTGAAATACCGGATCAATATCGGGTTGGATTATTCCCAGACCCAATCGGGCACCTATTCCGGGCCAAATACCTTCTATAACGGCAGCGTATCGCTGAACCAGGCCAATGAAAGCGTCACGAACGCCGAGGCCTATACCTACACCATTGAAAACCTGCTGACCTATGACAGGATATTCGCCGAAAAATTAATATCGGTTGACCAGGTGAAGCCGCCCGCATTCTGGATATTGATACTGCTGACAGAGATCTCGAATCCATGGCCTTTTGTTTTCCCGGCATTTACCGTGGTACTGCCTGCACCGTTACTGGCCGGCAAATTCTCCGCCAATAGGATATTGTTTGTCTTTTCAGTATATACGTCGATCGTACCCGTGATCCGGTTCTTCAATAATCCGAAATCCAGACCCAGGTCTTCTTCGGTGGTGGATTGCCATTTCAGGGTTTTATTGGCCAGGGTCTGCACCAGGTATCCGATATTCTGACCGGCTGTTCCTGGACCGAAATTATAGAAATTGGTTCCTAGGCCACCCAATGTAGTGTATGGAGTAATCCCCTGGTTGGAGGTTATTCCCCAGCCTGCCCTTAATTTCAGCGTACTGACCGCCGCCACCGTATTCATAAATCTTTCGTTCGCGATATTCCAACCCACGGCAAAGGCCGGATAGGTGAAATATTGATTACCGGGCGACAATACGGAAGAACCATCCGTCCTGACCGTAGCCGTCAACAGGAACCGGCTCATAAAGGCATAATTTAACCGCGCCATATAAGAGATCAGGCCTCTTTCCGCAAAATTACCGGGGTTGGCGATGGTAGAGCCC
>Ga0207018_1149_pt1 | contig 11126 bp, 4 predicted proteins | sample Alteio_BWMinCont_52_FD_153476 | JGI IMG/M metagenome (GOLD analysis project Ga0207018, IMG submission 153476) | Enriched cells from forest soil in Barre Woods Harvard Forest LTER site, Petersham, Massachusetts, United States -... | ecosystem: Environmental > Terrestrial > Soil > Temperate forest >...
TAATCTTGCAAATATGGCTGATTAGGATCATTTTGGCTGCAAATGCCCCTTATACAAAAACTACCATGAGGCCTTGCCGAGTTGCTATACAAGTCTGTCGTTTTAAAAATGGTAAGGTTAATAGTATCAGCCCCACCGCCATAAGCTTTCACACTAAATTGCCCATTGGCTCTCGTTGTATCCCACTTTGTTGAATCAATAAGTTTATAGGTTAATGGATACATTACAATAAGATCAGATTCAGTTATTTCTCCAATTTTTAATACGGTTGAAGCGCCCAAATCTATGCCTCCAATTAGTTTACTTGCAGAATCCATATCCAAATGTGTCAATCCATTAGTTTGATGTATGGTACCCCTTACTTCAAGACTGTCGCCAACAGTTGGAACGTATCCATTAATTGGTGAAGGTGCTGTCAGGATTATGGCCCCGGTATTATCCTTTAAAGAAAAGAACTGCGTACTATTAGCACTAAGATTTCCACTTTCAACAACACCCTTTAAAAGACAATACAAGTTTACTGAATCGGCGATGCCACTTGTTGCATTATAACCTTTTACCTGTGCAATATGATACAATTTTGCAGGCGGTGGGATAATTTTAAAGTCTGCTATACCACGCGGTATCATCAAGTAATTTTGCAGATAGGGTTGGCTCGGATCATTTTGACTTCCAATGCCTGTAACATCAAAATTGCCATGTGGTTTAGCTGCATTTCTATACAAATCAGTGCTTCCAAATATAACAAGAGTTATGGTGTCAGTTAATTTATGTGCCTTTACGGTGAATCGCCCATTGCCACCCGTCGTGTCCCATTTTTGTAGAATCTACTAATGTATAACCTTTAAGAGTTACCAGGTTAGATTCGGTTGTTTCATCCAGTTTTAACACTACTATTGGGTTTAAAGCTACTCCTCCACTCAGTTTACTGATTGAATCTATATCAAAATGCGTTAACCCATTGGTTTGATGCACCGTACCTCTTACTTCAAGACTATCGCCAACATGTTGTATATATCCATTAACTTTAGTTAACGCGGTAAGGCTCATGGAACCCGTTTTATCTTTTATCGCAAAAAACTGTGCTGTGTTTGCACTCAAATTTTCGCTTAACACAACTCCTTTAAGCAAACAATAGGTATTGATAGAATCTGCTACTCCAGTTATAGGACCATACCCATTTACCTGGCTAATGTAATACAGTTTCACAGGGAGCAATTGCAGATCAACGGAGCTTCTGGGCATTAATAAGTATCCGCCTATATAGGGTGAAGTTGCTTTGGATTGGGAGGCAATACCTGTTATATTGAATTTTCCTTTTGGCGCGGATTTACCATACAAACTGGTTGTATTCATTATTCTGAGTGTAATAGTATCAATACCATTTGTAATATCCGCATCAAAATAGGCTCCTTTTGATGTCCATTGGGTGGGATCAACAAGTCTGGCATTATTATATTTAACAAGGTTTGCTTCGATATTTTCATTCAAATTGGCAATAACTTTTGGCACTAAAACCGGGGATGCATTCGTCAGCTTTGAAATTGAATCTACCAACACTTCTGTCAATCCATTAACCTGTGTAATTACACCTCTCACCTCTATGCTATCACCTAATAAAGGGGTGTACCCATTTATATTCGTGGCTGCTTCAATAAAGATTGAACCCGTGGTATCTTTTATGGAAAAGCTAAGCGCACCTGACACAAAATCAGGGCTTTGAACGATCCCTTTAAGTAAAAATTTATTCTTGCCCGTTATAGAGTCAGCAACACCTGTTAGAGCATTCTGTCCACGTACTTGTCTTATTTTATACAATTGTATAACATGCTGAAAATCAAAAAAGCCTCTCGGCTCTATTAGATAACCGCTCGTATATGGAGAAGATGATTTATCCTGAGATCCAATACCGGTAACATTAAATACGCCCTTCATCGGTCTCATTTTGTAAAGATCAACCGTGTTGTTAATTCTCATTACAAAAGTATCTGTGCCATCGGTTATTTTCACATTAAAAAATGTGCCTGAAGCTACCCAACTCGTGGTATCAGGAATAAAGACATTCTTAATTTTTATAATATCTGACTCCGTAGTTTCATTCAGTTTTGCAACTATTGTTGGGGTTTTAAGAATTGTTCCTTTGGTTAATGGGATGATAGTATCTGCTGCATATTCCGTAAGACCATTAGCCTGCGCTACAGTTCCATGTATCAAAAGACTATCACCAATATGTGGTGTGTAATATTTTATTTTCGTTGAAAAAATAGTGATTGCACTTGTATTATCTATCAAAGAAAACTGTAAAGCTGTGGCGCTAAACGAACCGCTATGTACGACACCTTTTATAAATCCGGTTCCTTTGTTTAGAGAATCAGCTACTCCTGTTATCGCATTATATCCTTTCAATGTTCCAATCTTATATAATGGTAATGGGCTGAATTTTAATATCGTTTGAAAATCTGACAAACCGCGGGGCCATAACTGATACCCACTGGTAAAAGGTGATATAAGATCTGATTGTCCCCCAATTCCACTAATATTGAAATTACCCGCAGGTGGAACAGACAGCTTGTATAAATCCGTATTATTATAAATGCGAACATCAATAGTATCAGTGCCGTCGGTATATTTTACCATAAAAAACTGACCCGAAGGCACCCAGGCAGATGCATCGACGATATGTGCGTTTAAAAACTTAATAGGCAGTGATTCAAGTAACTCATTTGGCTTTGTAGTTGTAATAGCTGGTTTAACGCCTACACTTCCCTTAGGCAGTTTCCTTATAGAATCCGGTATAATAACGGTTAGTCCATTGATCTGGGACATTTTTCCCCTTACTAAAACACTATCACCAATTGCCGCAGAATAATAATTAAGAAGGCTTGAACCAGAGACTGATATTGCCCCGGTATTATCAATGAGTGAAAATAAAATAGATGGGGTCGTGAAACTTGGGCTATTTACTACCCCTTTCAAGAAAATAAGATGACCATTATTTGCAGAATCGGCAATTCCTGTTAAAGTATTCTGGCCCTTCACTTGTATTATCTTATATAATGGTAGTCTTATGGTATCAAAATCACTTGTTGAACGTGGCCACAAATAATACCCAGTGGTTGGCGAAGTACTATTTTGAAGTACGATGCCTATTAAATTGAAAGGAAACTTAGGCGGATATTTACCATAAATATTGGTACTGTTACTTATCCAAACATTGTAAGTGGTTGTACCATTGGTAACCGTAGTCATAAATCCACCATTTTTTCCGGCACCCGTAGTATCCCACTTATAGCCTGAAGCAAGATTAAGATTATTTATCTTTACAAGGCTTGATTCCAAAGTGTCGCTATTAATATTGGTCACAATTTTAGGGTTGCCAGGGTTTTTGCCGGTACTGATAAGTCCTACAGAATCGATTGCTATATAAGTGAGGTAACCTGAACTTTGAATTTTGCCATATACGGCAACGCTATCTACGATAGCAGGGGTATAACCATATGTTTTTGAGGCGCTTATGGCTGTTATACTTCCTGTATTGTCTTTAAAAGGAAAATTAAGACCATTTAAGCTAAAATTAGGACCAAGCACCACACCTGTCCACAATCCCGTTTGGGTTGTATCTGGTATGCCAAGAGTTTGAGGGAATTTTGAACTGGCAATAGTATGCGGGATATATGCCTTTACAGAAAGTGAAAAATCATCTATTGCCAAACCATCATTTGCACCTGAGATATTTATATCTCTCCAGCGCACCCACAGGCTTGACCCATCGGCTATTGACACACCGGAAATGGTATAGCTTACCCGTTTACGATTAGCCGGGTTATTGCCATCCAGTTGCCCTGTTGTACCTGAAGTAACTACACTATGTATATTAAGAGGCGGTAAGCCAAACCAAAAGCCGGAATTTATACTACTTGCAGCTGTTGTAACTTCTCCAACCATTGAATCTGCCCGGCCCGTAGCTCCCAGCCGCCATTGTTCTATGGTAAATGATACCGTTATGGAATTAATATTGTAACCGGTTCCATTTTTAAACTGTGCTCCAAAATACGACCCTTCACTACTTGTAGCCAGTGAACCCAATGCCCTATCTGTACTGCCTTTATGACCATAACTATACGTATCGCCGGTTGATGAAGCGCCAGAATCTGCAGTATAGGTAGTATTGCCACCTGAGCCCGATTCATAAAAAGACCAGCCATAAGGCAAAGTAGAGGATGTACCGCTATTTGCCAGTGAATCAAAATTTTGAGTATATGTAAAAACTGGCTTGGTAATCGTTATTACCTGGGCATGCAAACATATATTTAAAAAGATAAAGACGACAAGAAATAGAAGGGAGTACATTTTTTTCATACCTGCAGCAATTGATAGTGAATATGATGCAAAATAGGGAAAAAATGGGAAAAACTATTGGGTCCTGCCTTTTGTGGGATGAAAATTTGAGAATAAAGGAAGCCTTTTCTAGTCCATTCCTACTTCTAAAATACTCATTACCCAATACTAAATTCGCACTTCCGTTTCTTACGCGGATAGCAGCATTTCTTTTTTATTGTTAAAGCAATGATTGCATCGGGATGATCAACATAATAACCTGTTAATTAATGATTAGTGCATAACTAATTGACGAATATCAATGATTAACAATAAAAGAGCAATTCAAAATGCTTGAAATGCCGTTTTATCTTTGCAAAAATTGTGGCAATTCAAAAAAAATCTTACATGCTTAAGGACATTTTTTAAATATAAACGGTGGACAAACAATAAAATAATGAGCGCTTGCCCCGAGCTTTTCGGAGGACTTTCAAAGCCACTTTTAGCCCTGGATCCGCAAGCTACAACAAGTTTTTGACAATACCAAATAAAATGGTAATTATTTTACAAGATAAATGGAAATATAGAACACCTACTCCACAATCTCCTTCTGCACATATCGTTTGCCATCTTGCAATAGCTCCATGATATAGCACCCCGGCGCCACACTACCAAGGTCTATATCTGCATGCCCTGTATCTCCAGGCACAAAAGTGTAGGTATGTATAAGCCTGCCTATTACATCATAAATAGTGAGGCTCACATTCTCATTTCCTGCAAGGCATCTCACATGTACTAATCCGTTTGACGGGTTGGGATAAACAAGGAAACTGCCCGGCTTGTATAGGGTGTCAGCACTAGGAAATGGGATGGTTATATACACTGTATCTGTTGATAAATTAATAGTTGCATTTGTGACTATATTATGACCACATAAGAAATCATATTTATTGGTATCATTAGAATAAAAAGTATCTAAGTCCAGATTATCATCTAATTTTAATGCAATAATTGAATTTTCGGCATACATACCGGCAACTATATATTTGTTGTCACGAGTTCTTAGTAGTTTATAAAAACTCATTGGCATACCTGTGTTGAGGTATTTAAATTCTTTAATAATTTTACCATTTTTATTAATTTTAAATAGATGCAAATCAGCGCTATAAAAATCATTAAGAATATTTGGACCATCTTCACTTAAAATTAATAAGGTGCTATCATTCATTGAAATAATATCTAAGGGGTTATTTTCAAATGTTGAATCACCAACTAGCATACTCCATTTATTGTTTCCAGAAGAATCATATTTAGTAATGTATAATGCATCTATTACATTTTGGTTAATTAATAAATTTTTAGCCATTAAAGTATAATATTCATTATCGGACAGTTGACATGTTGACGCTCCTTGTGTTAAAATATTATTTTTAACACCAAATACAGTTTGCCATTTTTGATAACCTGACGCACTTGTTTTAAGTATTGAACTTCTGATAAAAGAATTGCCATCAGGATTATCAAGATCTGGTCTATAAACATAGCCGGAAACCAATAGGTTTTCATTTCTATCAACGTATAAACTATGCCAATACAAGTTTGCAAATTTTTGCCATTTTAAATTTCCTAAATTATCAGTTTCGAATAGCCAGCTATTATAGTAGTTGCCAATAGAATCTTTATTTTGTTTTGTATTTTTCCAGTTATTAATAGTTACATCCGCACAAATAACAAAGTTGCCATTTTGCAATTCCTTGATTGGGCCTCCTATCCCCCAAACGTTGACATCATAGATTTTGCTCCACTCCATGTCACCACAAGAATTGAATTTTACCAAAAAATCATCATTAGTACTGTCTGATCTGTAAATAGCGCCCTCTAAGGCTATACCACCATCATTAGTTGGAGTTATACCACCAAGTGTAACTATATTTTTACTCTTCTCAATTGTTCTCGTCCATAAAGTATTGCCATTAACATCAGTTTTATATAATTTAATTTCATAAGGTGCTTGAGTTGTCATTCCCGCAAAATAATATCCTTTATCATATGATTCAACTCCCCACATTAGTCCACTTGCACTATTTATAGGATAATATTTTATCCAATTTTGGGCTTGCGCATGAGATATCATTATTAATATTAATGCGATATATAAAACTCTTTTTAAATAGCTGTTGTACATAAATTTTAATTAAAGATGATTACAAACATCTTTTCAAATACAAATATAAAGGCGGATAATGAAATGTTATCCGCCCTTTGTTAACTAAAATATTAAATTAATTCAGAAATGGCTCATCACTCTTTTACGATAACTTGTTTATGAATAATATTTTCGTTGTCGGTGACAGATAGGTTATACATACCCTTTGCAAAGTCGTGCATATCTACCGTATTCATAATATTATTACCAATTCCAGCCTCTATAACCTGGTCTTTGCATACTTTGCCAAGGTTATCGTATATTACCAGATGCAGCTCTGATGTTTTACCAGTTGCATTGCTGATTTCCAACTGAAGAAGGTCATTTACAGGATCAGGGTAAGCTTTTATAGATAGAATTGCATTATTAAGTTGTTTCTTAACACCTGCTACAAACTCATCTCCTCCACCATCTGATGACTCATAAGTTGGGGGATATAAAATAGTGACCAGGGCATAACTATCTGCTGGATCGGTCAACTGTTCCCTATCGTGCAAAAATTGCAATAAGCTTTGAGCTTTTGATTGGGCGAGACTCGCTGAGGATGCTATAGTATTTAAAATTGAACTATAGGTATAACTCCAGGTGTCATCAAAGTTACCGGGTAGCCCATTAATTAGGATATTATAATAGCTGCATAATTTTATTACTTCGCTGTCAACCCCATAAAAAGCGGCCCATGCGGCAAGTGTATCTACAAAATCTGAGGCGCTGTCATAGCTGCCATCATAGCCACCCTTTTGTATATAAAGGTTTATCAAATCATAATACTTAACAGGGTCAGTCTCCGTTCTTACGTAATTTATAGCGGCCTGAACATTTTCCTGTATCTGGAAAGTATCAGGAGTAGAAGAAGTAGTATCAAAATACATATTGGCACGTACCATATCGCCAATATAATATTGCAATTCAAGGTTTTTCGTAGCATAAGTTGCTTGTTGATCAGTAGTGCCAGCCGGAGGAATAGGCAAGCCAGCTATGTCACTTTTCAACCCGGAAATGATGGATTCGATACCTCCAATATTATTATATCCGTAAGTAATTATACCACAACTTCTATCAGCGGTAGCATTATGAGGGAAAACTGAAGGTGAATAACAATATGGGTTTTCAGCTGTGACTGAAAGGTATTTCCAATAATCAACATTTGGCACACCTGAATTTTGATAAAAGTCTGCGTTTGTAACCGGACACAATCTACTAAAAAGGTTCGCTGCTGACACACCCGGTTGGCCTTGTACCGGGGCAATTCCAATTTTGCCTGAAGTAAGCCCCCCGGTTCCCACAAATATATTATAGTCAACACTTGCACCAGTCAGGTCATTACAATACAATAACAAACCATGATTATTTCCTTCGGCAGAAAAAGCCCATGGAATGCCTGCTCCAAGATGGTTATAGTTAACTATGTTCCCAAAATTGCCTGTATTTTTTGTATATATTCCATATATATCGTGCACATGATTAGTAGCAGCATTTGTTGAGGATAAAATATTGTCCTGCACATCAAATTGCGTGCCACCGGATATATAAATACCTGTTGCTTGTGAAGTTGCACTCGAATTATCGCCAATAAAATAAAAACTATTACTCCGGGCAGTAAGCACATTACATGCGCTTTCATAAATACCATATACACAGCCTGCACCCGTGTTATAAGTCAATACATGCGTATTGGTTGTACTATTATCGTCCAGGTTATAAAAACAGGCATACAGATTAGCAAAATTATTATGAAAAGCACTATACCGGCTCCTTTGCGCATATATACCCATAACACCATCTCCGCCACTATGAGAAAAATTTATAACCTGGAAGGTGTTATTAGAAAAAGAAGTTGTAACAGGATAAGTTGGCGCAAAAGTATTATACATAATACTTATGAATATTCTATTTCCTGAAGGCGTGCTTGTCATGTCATAAGTGCCATCATAAGTAAAAGTACTATTAGTGATATAACTTTGGTTCATTTTACTATATGCCTGAAAAGAAACAGAATGGTCAATAATATTCGTAAATTGAGCATCGTCACATATAATTATACCGCCAGCTTGAGGGGTATATGAGAAAGGAGCTGGAGCCCTTGACATTGTACTTGGAGCTGTTTCTATACCAAAAATGCAAAATTCCAGAGTTGCGCCATTGTGCATATATACACCGCCCTGGCCATGAGAAGACATGGTATGGTTCATAGCAATTACACTTGCTGGAGATGGCTGATTATTTGCTGCGGTACCTTGTACATCAATACCAAACCACCAATAAACACTAGCTTGGCTAAAATCATTAAAATGAGGGCCAGTACCGGTTATTGTCCCACCATCAATTTCCAGACTACCGCCCGCCACAATATGTATTGTTTTTTGTCTCGGCATATAAATAGTGCCTGTTATTTTTACTTGAACATTTGCCAAAATATAAATATCGCCTGTGAAGGTGTTTCCCGTAGGCCAGGTTGCCGTACTTGTGCCAGAAATAGTAGTAGTACCAGTAGTTGTTGTAAAATAGATATCAGTAGCTTGCGCTATAGAAAATGCAAAAAGAAATACAGTCACAAGTATTAATTTTGCGAACGCCTTTGCAAGAGAATATTGTTTTTCCTTTGCATTGGTCAATGGTTGCACAGTTATGGGAACTATGCCCTTTTTGTGTTTTGTGATTTTCATAAAAATATTGATTTAAGTTAAAAAAATAGATCAGGTTTATTTCTTCCTGCTAGAAAGTTATTTCTTATTTAATCCCCATATCCTGACAAGTCATCTGCCACTATAATGCGTTGTACCATTGGCATGTAAATATCATTTACAATTTCCATTTGTACAGGGTCATCTTCAACCAATTCTATTGTTGGGGCAAGCAGCGCTTCTTCGGCATCAATAAAACTCAGGTAATAAGTATTGTCTGGTGCAAGAATGTTTAAATAGAGGAGTACAGCTAATAATAATTGCATATATTTGTTTTTTTAAGGTTACTCGAAATTGGTGCGGTATCTCGAGTAAAGGAGGTTGAAAAATGTCTTTATGGTTACATGCCTATCGCAATGGTAATGCTCCCTGAATCCTAATACCAAATACATAAATGCGAGAACTTCAAGAATTTGTATCCCTTATAAAATCGGGCAAGGTTACATGGCCCGAAAAAATAAATCCCTTTGAGACAGGAAAGGAGGAAAAAATAAATGTTCTCTTCAATGGTCCAATGGAAGGCCAATTTGCAACTGATAAAGAGGCAATGATTCTGCTATATGGGTCAGATGGTGCAGACACCCGCGGCAAATACAAAGTATTAAAAGCTAGATTGAAAGAAAGATTGGTATCTCTCGTTCATTACACCAATAAAGAAGTATATGTGACAGGCACTTATAAGGGAGAATTTATGAGCTGCCATGAAGATTATATTATGGGCAGGATGCTTTATTTTCATGGCACACACTTAGCTGGTCGGCGGTTTATCATGAAGGCCTTAAAACATGCGGCAGAGTACGAGGTTTATGAAATAGCAAAACTGTGCGTAGCGGTGCTTCGAAAGGCAGATGTGTCTAAGGGTGATCCCCTAATAATGGATGAGCACACAAGGCAAATAAATGAATATCACGAAAAAGAAACGGCGGAGCTAAAAGCGGAAGAAATATATTACAACCTGCTATTGCCGTTTGCAAATAAACTATATATTGAACCTGGTAGCCATAAAATAAGTGAAGTTGCGCTGAGTGAAGTTGAGAAGATTATAAAGGAATGCCCTACCTTTCTCATTGCGAACATTTACCATCATATTAAAATTATTAATCACCAGTTAAACAATAATATAGAAAATGCTATTTCGGCTTGTGACGAAGGAATTGCAGCTTTAAAAAACAACACGAAAATGTATTCGGATGCGAGGATGGGTATTTTTCTGCTGAGGAAAATTGATTGTATAATGCTTTTAAATCCCGGCAACCATCTCACTGTTCTTGCTGAAGAATCAAAAAAATTATTTCAGCAAGGTACAATTAACTGGTACAGGGCGCAAGAGTTGTATTTTTTGATGGGATTAATGCCTTCAAATCTTTTATTATCCTCATCCATAAATGCTTATAGAGAAAGTATTTTGCATCCAAAATTTCAAACGTTAGAAATATCTATTCAAGAACAATGGCATATATATGGCGGGTATCTGTGGTTTGCCCTTACTTACTATGCATCTGGTACTTCGCCCACCAATAGGGATTTAGTATTTGGCAAAAGGAGTGGCTACGATTTTGGCAAATTGTATAATAATACCCGTGCCGCAGCCAAAGACAAAAAGGGGATGTATATATCCTACTTAGTCCTTCAAAATCTAATTTATATACAGGAGAAAAATTATAGGGCCTTAGAAAAAACAACCACCAGCTTAAAAAACCACCTTTCGGCATATATCCATGCTGATAATAACAGGGTTCGTACCTACATGAGACTTTTGATGGCATTTATAGAAAGCAAAGGCAAATTCAATAAAAATGCTACGCTAATAAAGAAACTGAAAGTAGAACTTGAAAAAACGGAATATTCAAAAACAGCAGCCCAGGTGCAAATCGAAGTTATACCCTACACTTTACAATGGCAAATGATTGAAGAGATGG
>Ga0207018_1150_pt1 | contig 11119 bp, 6 predicted proteins | sample Alteio_BWMinCont_52_FD_153476 | JGI IMG/M metagenome (GOLD analysis project Ga0207018, IMG submission 153476) | Enriched cells from forest soil in Barre Woods Harvard Forest LTER site, Petersham, Massachusetts, United States -... | ecosystem: Environmental > Terrestrial > Soil > Temperate forest >...
CCGACAAAAAAATTCTCGGTTTGTGCGAGTAATTCACGATTAATAGTGGAAGGAGATTGCGTTGAGTAAACCATACCAATATGGAATTTAGCGCCTTCTTTTGCAAATCGGGCATACACGCCTGTTAAATCGTTACTATCAGGCGGGAAAAGATTATGGGCTTCTTCAAAATATAATTGCACGAACTTATCACCAAGATTATTGCTTACGAATTTTTGCTCTTGATGACTAAATACAGCCTTTGAAAGCATATCGGCAAAATAACTTCGGATTTGGTCTGTTGCATTGCCTAAATCCAGTATAATAGTCTTTCCTTCATCCAAAAGCTTCAGAATTTCATTAATGAAATCACCTGCATCGGGGGCATGAAAACTTAAATAAGCGCGGAGAATGATGGGACCTGAACCGCTGGAAGGGCTTAAAAAATCTAATAATGCCGAGTCGTCTGCATCAAACATTGGTTTGGTTCCGCTCATTAAGAGCGGATTATTAGGATCATTCCGCTTAAATTGAGCAATCACCTCTAATTCACTGATCAATTCATCCAGGGTTTGTGGATCTGAAGGAGGTTGTTGACTACGTACCGCCTGGTGTGCTGCACTGCGAAGATTGGCATTAAAATGCGGATCAAAATGCCTGGAATTTCGGCTCAGCAATCCTTTAGATCTCAAACGTGTTTCGTTAGCCGCGAAGCCTGCCTTCTTTAAAATCGCCCAGTATATTTGAATTTTCCGGATAGGTCTTACTTTTTCTCCTTCTGGAAGAGATCCGATTGACTCGATCGCCGGAAGTTTGACACTTGCAAAACTGCGTATATAATTAGAGACTTTGTTATCCTGATCCAACATAGATGCAAGAACCTCTATCGATGAATCAGTTTGCTCATAAAAATTGAGACGAAGAGGCCTGGACGGGGTCCCAGCCCTAGTGATTAACGCATAGACCTGGCATCGATCCGCATGGGCTGACCGGATAGATTTATTCCCATCCTGGGGATTATCATTTGCGTACTCTCCGTTAATATCGAAAATTAATTGCCCTACACTGTTGTCGCCCTTCGTCGCCTCAAGCATTCCCTGAGCAATAAGTTTTACAACATTTGATTTGCCAAGCCTGGTTTTCCCGAACATGGCAGTTCTAGCACCTTTAAAATCACGCATTGAGATATTAACAGCTATGCCACTAACAAATCCTGAGCTTAGGAGGCCACATTCCATAGTTCGTAAAGTCCCAACGCTGAAGCGTTGATCAAGTTTCACCATGCCGTTAACTATTACTTGCAGGAGAGCGTCATCAGGAGAAAAAACCTTATATCGATGAGCGCTAACTACATTATTTACATCTCCTGAAAAAGCAAGTTTTTGCATCTCAGCCGGATCAGCATAGAACATGCCAAGAACATCACAATTTAAAGCACCCCATTGTAATTCCCCTTGGGTCCAAATGTCAAGCTCAGGCATCGATTTTTTGTGTAATTCAAAATATGTTTGCTGGACCTGGCTACTCAATGGGGTAGGCGATACACCGGTTACCCTAAGCAAAGTAAAATGGAGAGGGGTGTTACCTGCATTAGTAGGTGTCATAATAAGGAATGACCCGCGAGGAATTCCACCAACAGCCAATTTATACGGATCGCTTGTAATAATTTTGGCTGTATCATATCCCAGGTCCAAAACATATCCTACGAACCGCATTTTATCAATTTGTTTCCCCGATTCCATTCTAACCTCTTCCTCCAAAAAAATGCGTAATGCCTCTATGGGATTCCCTTGAATTGTAGTATTGTTAATTATATTACTCAGTGTTTGTGTTGCCATTGTTCAAAATATTTATATTTGAAAGAATAACAAGTTCTTCAAATTGCCTCCGGCTAATGGATGTTGCAGATATTGACGAAAATCGCGTCACTGTTTTGAGACAAAATCCCTTTTCTTCATAGAGTTCCCGAATTGAACTATGATTTGCATTGGTAGAAATGATTTTTACGCCTCGCTTTTGGGCTCTGATAAGTGCTTTGGCTAAGCGTTCCTGATCTTGCCATGAAAATAAAGTCTCATTATATCTTACAAATCCGTTTAAATTATGCCGCACCGTATAAGGTGGGTCAGCAAATATTAAATCATTTTCTTTCGCCTCATCAATCAACTTTTCAAAATCTGCCAGAAGTATCGTAGCATTTTGCAGAATTTTGGAAACCCCTTCAAAATCGTCCGTGTCTAAAACGACATTATTCTTACTACCGCGGGGAACATTAAATTTACCGCTCAGATTGACCCGATAAATGCCATTGAAACAAGTTCGATTTAGATAAATCATGCGTGATGCTCTCTGCAATTGATCTTTTGGTTCATCATTACGGACTTTGTAATAGTAATCATCCGAGTGTAATCGCTTATGATAATTCAGGCTGCGCTTTATAAATTGCCAATTGCATTTTAACCCTTCATAGGCTGCAATAATATCTGGATTTATGTCTCCTATCAAAGCTGTTGAAGGACGTAAATGAAAAAATATAGCCCCTCCCCCTAAAAATGGCTCTATATAACGGCTATAGGTATTTGGGAAAAGGTCGGAATGATAGTTCACAAACCATCGTTTGCCGCCCGGCCATTTTAGAAAAGGATTAAAAGCAGTAGATGTGGTTTCTATTTGCATTGCCTATTTGTGTTGAAAAAGTTCTATTTTAATACCATCGATAGTGTGCACCTATATTAGATTAGAAATAAGATAATCGTATACCGGATTTATTTCAACGGTGAAAACACCTGAATTGACTTAATGGACTCAGTTGTCCGGGTTTTTAAACAACAAATAAAATTACAGAGATATAGTTAAGCGTTTCGATAATTGCCAATATAAATGAGGCAATGTTTGATTTATATCAATGTTATGATTATTTTTCTAAATGTGAATTAATTGTCCTGATATAATTATTGATCTTTAATAGCTAATTTTGCTGAGTTTATATTAAAAACCCGTATGATCAAAATCCTTTTGTCCTTCGCGGCCTGTCTGTTTTTATACCAGGCTCATCCACAGGACGGCCATCGTATCCGACTCACCCTGAAGCCTTACAAGAGCGTTAAGATCTATATGGGCTATTACTACGGAAAGGCCAAGGCGCTGGCCGATTCGGCCATGCTCGACGAAGCGGGCACAGGTGTCTTCGCCGGTAAGGATAAACTACCAGGCGGCGTTTATTTTATCGTTTCCCCGGGCCGCACCATCCTTTTCGAATTGCTGCTCGACAAGAACCAGGTTTTTTCCATTTCGGCTGACAGCACCGATCTGCCCGGCAGCGTGGTCTTTACCGGCTCGCCCGACAATACCGTATTCCAGGCCTATACCCGCTACACCAATGCGAAGGGAACCCAAATGGCCGCCGCGCAAAAAGACCTGGCGGCAGCACGCGGCCATAGCAAGGCCGATTCGATCCGGCTCACCGAAAAGATCCGGCAACTGGATCTGGATATCCGGCACTATCGCGAAGACCTGATCGCCAAATATCCCTCTTCCCTGCTGGCCACCCTGTTCCATGCTCTGAAAGAACCCGAAGTGCCGGAGCCGCCGGCGGCGCAAAAGGGGGCAAAGGACAGCCTGTTCGCTTATCATTATTTTAAGGTGCATTACTGGGACAGCATTTCTTTTACGGACGAGCGTCTGCTGCGTACGCCCATCTTCGAGCCTCGCCTCGAAAAATATTATCAGACCCTTGTGTCCCCCGAGCCGGATTCCATTGAAAAGGAGGCCGACAAGATGCTGCTCGACGCCCGCACCAGCAAGGATATGTTCCAGTTCCTGATGGTCTGGTTCGTCCAGAGATATGTAAACCCGACCTATATGGGGCAGGACGCCGTCTTTGTCCATCTCTTCGAAAAATATATCAATACGGGCCAGGCCGAATTCTTCACGGAAAAATACCGGCAGTTCCTGAATAACCGGGCCTATAGCCTGATGGCCAACCTCATCGGCGAGCCCGCGCCGGATCTGCTGATGGTCGATACCCTGGACAGACCCAGGCCCCTGTACGGGGTGGACGGCAAGTTCATCGTGATCTGTTTCTGGGACCCGACCTGCGGCCACTGCAAGGAGATCGTACCGAAACTGGATTCCATTTACCAGGCCAAGTGGAGAAAGGAGGGAGTGAAGGTCTATGGCGTGATGGTGGACGGGGGCCGCGAAGCCTGGCTCCAATTCATCAGGGATCACAATTTAACCGATTGGATACACGTTTATGAGACCAAGACCCGGCAGGATTCCGTGGAAGCCGCGGGTCAACCAAGCTATAAACAATTATACGATGTGTATCAGACACCGATCCTGTACCTCCTGGACAAAGACAAACGCATCATTGCCAAAAAGCTTTCTTATCAGCAACTCGATGAAGTCATTGACCTCAAAATGAAGAATATTAAATCCAATTGATATGCCGCTGAACCCGATAACGCGTCGACCCGTGAGAAAGATCGTTCCTGCCGCCGTCCAATTCCGTTTGTCGATCCTCTTGTCCCGCATGTTTGTCCTATCCTCTTTGTTGCTTGCCTTATCCTTTCTTTTCGTCGCTCCCGTTGCCGCCCAAACGCTGTTCACCTGCGACGGCTCCCCGGTCGGCAAGGAAGATTTCCTGAAGGCTTATAATAAAAACAATAACAACGCCAGGGCGACCCAGGCCTCCTATAAGGATTATCTGGAACTGTATATCCGGTATAAGCTGAAAGTGAAGGCCGCCTACGCCATGCACCTGGACACCCTGCCGGGACAGATCACCGAGCTGCAAAACTTCCGCAGCCAGGTAACGGAAACCTATATGAACGACGAGGCCAGCATGAACCGGCTGGTGAACGAAGTCTTTACCCGCGGCCAGAAAGATATCCGTCTGGCCCATATTTTTATCGCCCTGCCTCCGCATGCTTCACCCCGTGACACAGCCAGGGCATACGAAAAAGCAATGGAAGCCTACGGCGTCCTTAAAAAAAGAAAGGGGTTCGGTGAGACGGCGCTGGCCTATTCCGAAGACCCTTCCGTTAAGGTGAACAGAGGAGATATCGGTTATATCACCGTCTTTACGCTGCCCTATGAACTGGAGAACGAGGCCTATGCCCTGGTTCCGGGACAATATTCAAAACCCTTTCGCAGCAGGTCGGGCTATCATATCTTCAAGGATCTCGGGGAAAGAAGATCCGTCGGACGGATGCGCGCCGCCCAGATCCTCTTGTCCGTGCCCCCCGGTTCTTCCGATGCGGCCCGTGAAACCACCCTGCTACGGGCGGATTCCATTTATAACAGCCTGTCGAAAGGCGCCGATTTCGGGCAACTGGCCAAATCCTACAGCAGCGATAACCTTTCCTATCAGAGTGGCGGCGAAATACCGGAATTCGGCGTGGGCAAATACGACAGCGTCTTTGAAACAACCGCCTTCTCCCTGGCCAGGGACGGGGAGACCAGCCGCCCGGTGCTGAGCTCCTTCGGGTATCATATCATCCGGCGGCTCGGCAGAAAGCCCTTCCCCCGGGAATTCGGCAAAGAGACTGCGGCCCAATTAAAACAGCAGGTCCAGGCCGACCCGCGTGCGGAAGTTTCTCGTCAGGCGCTGCTGGCCAGGATCTATAAACAGGCCGGCTTTACTCCTTCGCTGTATTCCGTGACCGATCTATGGGCTTTTACCGACAGCGTCGCCCTGAACAGGGGCCTCGCTTCCTTTCATAATCTCGAATACAACACGGTATTGTTCTCTTTCACCAAGCGCCAATACCATGTCAAGGAGTGGCTGGACTATCTGCAGGCCCTGCGATCCTCGCGGGGTAACAACCTGGGCGGCAAGACCGATCCCGAACTGTTCGAGCAATATACCAATATGGTCGCCCTCGACTATTACCGCAATCATTTGGAGGATTTCAACAAGGAATTCGCCTTCCAGCTCAGCGAGTTCAAAGAAGGCAACCTGCTCTTCGAGATCATGCAAAGGAAGGTATGGGACAAGGCTTCCACGGACAATACGGGTCTGCGCAATTACTATGACGCGCATAAAGATAAATACTGGTGGGACGCCAGCGCCGACGCCGTCCTGTTCACCTGCAATAATGAAAAGACAGCCGCCGGTCTGAAGGATCATCTTTCCGGCGACGCAGCCAACTGGAAAAAATGGGTGGACAGCGCCGGCTCCGCCGTGCAGGCCGATTCGGGCCGATTCGAACTGGCCCAGATCCCCTCCCCGGGAAAGGCAAAGATCGATTTCACACCCGGCATGTTCACGCCCTTTACCGGCAACCCGGCTGACAACACGATCAGTTTCGCCTATATCCTCACGATCTATAAGGATCGCTCGCTCCGTAATTACAGGGACGCCAGGGGCTTTGTCATCAACGATTACCAGGTTTATCTCGAAGATCAATGGGTCGCAGAGCTGAAGAAGCAATACCCGGTGAAAGTGGATGAGGCCGTGTTTGCGGCGCTGCCTAAGTAGCTGCAAGCTACAAGCTTCAAGCTGCAAGCCAGACATAATAAAAGCTCATATCCATATCTATGAGCTTAACTAACTCTAACTTGCAGCTTGAAGCTTGTAGCTTGTAGCTCAAAAAACCGCCTTCACCGCATTCCAAATGACCTTCGGCTTACCCAGCGTATAATAATGCAACACGGGCACGCCGGCCTTTTTCAGTTCCTTGCTCTGCTGGATCAGCCATTCGGTGCCGACCTGCTCGATCTCCAGGTCGTTCTTGCATTTCAAAATAGCGTTGGACAGATCGGTAGGCAGATCCACATGGAATACCTTCGGCAACATGGTCAGTTGCTTTTTATTGGTGATGGGCTTCAGACCCGGAATGATCGGGACATGGATCCCCATGTCGCGGCAGGATCTTACAAAATCGAAATATTTCTGGTTGTCGAAGAACATCTGCGTGGTGATGTATTCGGCACCGGCCTCGACCTTTGCCTTGAGATACATCAGGTCGGTATCCAGGTTCGGGGCCTCGAAATGCTTTTCCGGGTAGCCCGCCACGCCGATACAAAAATCGGTCTTGCTGCCGTTCTTGATCTCTTCTTCGATATAGATGCCCTGGTTGAGACAGACCACCTGTTTCAGCAGATCGATGGCATAGGAATGGCCGTCAGGCTCCGGCTCGAAGGAAGATTCATTCTTAGGCGCGTCCCCGCGAAGCACCAGCACATTGTCCACCCCCAGGAAATGCAGGTCGATCAGGGCGTCCTCGGTCTCGCGTTTGGCAAAGCCCCCGCAGATCAGGTGCGGAACGGCGTCCACCTGGTAATGGTTCATGATGGCCGCGCAGATGCCGACGGTGCCGGGCCTTTTGCGAACCTCCACCTTTTCAAATTTTCCATCCGCCTTCTTCTTGAACATCGTCTCGCTGCGGTGATAGGTCACATTGATAAAGGAGGGTTTGAACTCCATCAACGGATCGAGATGATCATAAATGGAGCTGATCGTCTTTCCTTTCAAAGGGGGTAATATCTCAAAAGAAACGCTTATGTCTTTGGCCTGTTTTAGCAGTTCAATAACCTTCATGGGCTGAGTTGATAATTCCCGCAAACATAATAGTTTTTTCTGAGCTACAAGCCATAAGGAGCGGCAAGCATCGCCGGCAGCCGCAAGCTGCGAGCCATAGGGAGCCGCAAGTGGCAAGCCCCGAGCTTCGAGCTGTGAGCCAGCTTTTTATAAGGTATTAGTCCTAAAAACTTGATAAATTCATGGCTCGTGGCTCGCAGCTAGCAGCCAGAAGCTTATTTTTGTCCCATGAGCCTGACCATTCATTCACAAGACCTTATTAAGAGCTATCGGAACCGGACCGTCGTGGATCATGTCTCCGTAAAGCTCAACCAGGGGGAGATCGTAGGATTGCTGGGGCCAAACGGCGCGGGCAAGACCACTACCTTTTATATGGTCGTAGGACTGATCAAACCCGATTCGGGAGACGTATTTCTGAACGATACCAATATTACCCGTCAGCCCATGTATAAAAGGGCGCAGATGGGCATCGGCTACCTGCCCCAGGAAGCCTCCGTATTCCGCAAGCTCAGCGTCGAGGACAATATACTGGCCGTGCTGGAGATGACTAAGCTAACCCGGAAAGAGCAGCGGGAAAAAATGGAGGCCCTGCTCGACGAGTTCCATTTGCACCATGTCCGTAAAAATAACGGGGATTCGCTCAGCGGCGGAGAACGACGGCGCACAGAGATCGCCAGGGCCCTGGCCGTAGACCCGCATTTCATTTTGTTGGACGAACCCTTTGCCGGGGTAGACCCCATCGCCGTCGAGGACATCCAGGCCGTTGTGGCCCGGCTCAAATACCGCAATATCGGCATCCTGATCACCGATCATAATGTAAACGAAACGCTGTCTATCTGCGATCGCGCCTATCTCCTCATAGACGGGAAGATATTTAAGCATGGCACGGCCGAGGAGCTGGCCGAAGACGAGCAGGTCCGCCGTCTCTATCTGGGAAAGAATTTTGTATTGAAGCGTAAGGATTACCTTCACGAGGAGGCCAGGAAAGAGGAAGAAGCAAACCTGCCGGGTCAGATCAACCTGATGAAATGACCGGTTTTCTTCGCCATGTCCCAATCAATTGCTATTTTGCCAGCTCATGAAGCTACTCAGTCCGGCCATATCGAGACTTGCACGGTGGCGCCTGTGGCGCATTGAACAATGGATGCAGGATCCGGTGGCCGTACAACGCGAGGTATTGCAACACCTGGTCACCTCCGCCCAATACACCGAGTTCGGCCGGAAATACAATTTCTCAAAGATCTTCTCCATCCGCGAGTTCAAACAGGCCGTCCCCATCCATGAATACGATGACCTGAAACCCTATATCCAGCGTATCATGCACGGGGAGCAAAATATCCTGTGGAATACCCCCGTCAACTGGTTCGCCAAGAGCAGCGGCACCACCAGCGAAAAGAGCAAGTTCATTCCCGTCAGCGAAGAGAGCCTCCAGGACGGACATTATAAAGGGGCCAAAGACGTCCTGAGCCTCTACTATCAATTCAATCCCGATTCCGATCTGCTCACCGGCAAAGGGCTGGTGATCGGCGGCAGTCATACCATCAACCAGGTCAACGAGGATATGCATTATGGCGACCTGAGCGCCGTACTCTTGCAAAACTCCCCATTCTGGGGCCATTGGATACGCACCCCCGAATTAAGCATCGCGCTGCTGGACGAATGGGAAGACAAGATCGAGAGATTGGCCAGGAACACCATCGCCGAGAACGTGACCTCTATTTCCGGGGTGCCGACCTGGACCCTGATCCTGATGCGGCGTATCCTGGAGATCACCGGTAAGAACTCCCTGGCCGAGGTCTGGCCCTCGCTGGAACTATATATCCATGGCGGGGTCTCTTTCACGCCTTACCAGGATCAGTTCCGGCGGCTGATCGGAAAAGACATTCACTACCTCGATCTATACAATGCCAGCGAAGGATTTTTCGCCGCCCAGGCCAGCCCCAATGACGACGGCATGCTGCTGTTCCTGGATCATGGCATTTTCATGGAGTTCATGCCGGTGGAAGAATATGGCAAACCCAATCCCGAAACCATCGGGCTGGGGGACGTGGAGATCGGAAAGAACTATGCGACGGTGATCAATACCAACGGGGGACTTTGGCGATACCTGCTGGGCGATACGATCCAGTTCACCTGTCTGTCCCCTTTCCGGATCAGGGTGAGCGGGCGTCTCAAACATTTTATCAACGCCTTCGGAGAGGAAGTGATCGTGGACAATTCGGACAAAGCGATGGCCATCGCCTGTCAAAAGACAGGGGCTATCGTCAATGACTATACGGCCGCTCCGGTTTATTTCAGCGATAAAGGCAATGGCGCCCATGAATGGCTGGTGGAGTTCGAGAAAGTACCCGATAATATCGCCGGGTTCATCTATGAACTGGACGATGCCCTCAAAAGTATCAACAGCGATTACGAGGCGAAGCGGCATAAGGACATTGCGCTTGGCATGCCCATCTTGCACGTGCTGGACAAAGGCATGTTCACCATCTGGCTGAAAAGTAAGGGCAAACTGGGCGGACAGCATAAGGTCCCCCGCCTATCCAATGACCGGAAATATGTGGACGAGATCAGCGCGATGTTCCTCCATACTCAGGGCTGACCTGCCGCGTCCGGCATACGCTGAACCAACCCCACGCTGACCCGCCCGCTCAGGGCTGAGCGATCTCTGCCAGCGACCTCAACGCATGCCCCGTTCCCGCCACCTGCCGCGACGCAGGCTCGCTGCTGACGATGACCGCAACCGCGATCAGGCTCACAAAGGAGGAAGTATAGAACAGGTACAGGTATGGCACATCGATAAACGTATAAAAAACCACCAGGCTCATCTTCAGCGCCGCGAGCGGGATATTGGCGATCCCCTTCCGGCCTGCCAGCCGATAGGAGATCAGTACAAAAGCGGCCGGAACCACAAAACTCAGCGTGACCAAAAACCCGTGCAGCAGGGTGATCCTTCCCGGCCCGAAAAAACCGGCGAAACCCAGACCGGTCGAAAATACCTCGGGGCTATCCTGCCAGACGATCGCCGCAAACTTTACATAATTACCCGGTAACAGGGCCAGTCTCAGAAAGGTATTCCAGCCGACCGGCCCCAGGAACAGGAGCAGGAAACAGGCCAGACCGACGGCGCTGAAAATGATCACCTGCCGCCCTTTTTTCCGCAGCAGCAAATACAATAGATAGGCCGGTACCCAGCCGACCAGGGCATACCGGCTCAACATGCACAGCGAAGCCGCGATCCCGATCAGCCAGGCATTCCCCGACAGCAAGGCCAGCACGAGCAGCACATAATAGGCGATGACCACACCTTCTTCGGAAACCGTGATCACGCCGGGCGTATCGTCGGCGAATATCCACCAGAACAGCAGGAAGGCCAGCACTCCGGTAAAAAAGGATGCATAGCTGTTCCGCAACGGCCTGTAAATAAAGATAAAAATGCCAAAGGACAGCAGCAGACCCGCCACCGTGATCCATCGCATATCGATGCCCAGGGCCACCGCTAGGGTGAACGGCTGCCACATCGATGGCAGATAGATCGGCTGGACGCCGTTCCAGATAGAGGGAATATTATCGTAGATCTGGTTCCAATGCCCGGAG
>Ga0207018_1151_pt1 | contig 11018 bp, 13 predicted proteins | sample Alteio_BWMinCont_52_FD_153476 | JGI IMG/M metagenome (GOLD analysis project Ga0207018, IMG submission 153476) | Enriched cells from forest soil in Barre Woods Harvard Forest LTER site, Petersham, Massachusetts, United States -... | ecosystem: Environmental > Terrestrial > Soil > Temperate forest >...
AATGTAATTTGTGTTAATGATTCGGTGAATTTTATTGGTAATGCACAATATTTTCTTCCCTATAATCAAAGCAATAATGGATTAGATCCAACGAAATATTGGCAAGATCCTATAGGCAGCAGGAATGGAAGAACACCAAAATATCCGGAAACGATGCAATGGGACCTTGATGGTGACGGCGTAATTGATTATGTCGGTTTAACCCCTCAGTTTAAATACAAAAAGACAGGAAGTTATACGGTTATATTGTACACAATAGATAGTCTTGGATGTGTTCAAAAAACTGTTCTTAAAGATTATATTAAAGTTATTAATGCTACGGCATTCTTTAAGGTTGCCGCACCCGGAGACACCAGGTATTGTAGTGGGTCACATTTTTTTAGCTTTATAGATTCATCTTACATTAATAAAGATTTTAAGGATTCACTTAATAGATTTCATATTAATTCATGGACATGGGATTTTGGGGACGGAAGCGCACCAATTACCATTACTGACTCCACCAAGAAAAATGTTGGCTATCCATATATTAAAAATGGAGATTATATTGTTACGCTTACTGTAAAAACAACTTTATATACAACATCCGGCACCTTAGGATGCAGCAATAGTTTTAGCAGGGTAGTTCACATCTTGGGTCCTATTTCTAAATTTAGTGTAGTTGGTTCTGCTGAAGGCTGCGTTCCATTTACGCTCACAGTGCGTGACCAATCTCAAAAAGCAAAAGTGCATGAGTTTCTTCTCGGAGATGGTACAAGTGTAACAACAAATGGTGATTCTATAGTTTATCTCACCTACAAGAGACCAGGTGTTTGGTGCCCGCAATTATTTGTGGCGGATACATTACTCGATGACCAGGGGACACCGCTTTATTGTGCTGATACTTTTCCCGCCAAATGCGCTATAAAAGTTATTGTTGATCTACCTAATGTGCAAAAATTCACGGCCTCTGATACATTAATATGTGTAAATGATTCAGGATATTTTAAAAGTGTTCCGGATACTGGTTATAAAACCTGGACCATAAATTATGGAGACAGTGATAGTGTGACGAGTACTAAACCAAATTTTAAATATGCCTATGGCAAGATAGGAAAATATCATGTAACCTTAACCGGTACAGGAGCTAAATGTCCTGTTCCAGCTTCTCTTGATGTAAGAGTAATTGATGTAAAAGGTGATTTTAGTATTGACACAACCAAAAAAGATACGCCTGTTTTCTACTTCAACAATCTAAGTAAAGGCGCTACTCATTATTCATGGGATTTTGGAGACGGTTCGCCACCTTACAATACGACCTCTTCTGATCCTGTTTCACATGCATTTCAAAAATCCGGTAAGGTAACTATTTGCCTCACGGCTTACAATGAAAAAAATTGCCCTGACCCCATCTGCAAGGACATAAACATCAGTACTTTCCTATCTATCCCTAATGTATTTACCCCAAATGGAGATGCCTTTAACAACAACTTCGTGATAACGATTTGGGGTAGTTTGGTATATGATCTCACTATATATAATCGATGGGGACAGCAGATGTTCCATAGTACCAGGAAAGATTTTTGCTGGGATGGCATAGACCAGTCCACCAACAAAATGTGTCCCGATGGTGGTTACTATTATCAATTCAAATATCACTTAATCGGCGGTCCAACCCAGATTGCAACGGGTGCTGTAACACTTATAAGGGGGAAGTGAGATGATTTTTTGAATTTTCACTCCTTAATTTTGAATTTGTCCTTAACGAAAATTAAACTGAACCTATTCGATAAAAAGAACTGTTAATATTTATAACTTTGATGAAATTTTAAGTTCAGAAATGAGAGTAATACTTGATATTAAAGATAACAAAGTAGAATATATTCTTGAAATACTTAAGCAATATTCATTTGTAAAAGTAAAATCGGTCGCGGATAAAAAAGCTGCCAAAGAACAATTTTTAAAAGAATTGGAAGAAGCTGTTGAAGAAGTGAATCAAATTAAAGCTGGCAAAAAGGAAGGGACGCTTTTAGCAGATTTTTTAAATGAACTTTAAAATAATTGCCATTGAAAGCTTTAAACGACAAGCCAAAAGACTTTCAAAAAAATATCCATCCTTGAAAAATGAGCTTGCCGAACTGGAAAGTCATTTAACTGAAAATTTCAAATTAGGAAAACCTATTGGCCAAAATTGTTACAAAATCCGGATAGGAATAAAGTCAAAAGGAAGTGGAAAATCAGGTGGTGCCAGGGTAATAACTAATATAGCTGTTTTAGATAAAACAATCTTTTTGCTGTCTATTTATGATAAATCGGAAACAGAAAATATATCTGATTCCGATTTAAAAATTCTCCTCCAACACATTCATAAGTCTTAATAACGCTTAGTTTTATATTTGTTAAATTTGCTTCAGCAAATGAACACAACAACCATCAAAACTCTCCTTACTTGCGGTATCATTGCCCCCACTCTATTTGTTATAACCTTTATAGTAGAAGACGCTACCCGTCTGGATGGTTACAATCCCATGAAACACCCCGTAAGTTCCTTAGCTATTGGAGATTTGGGGTGGATTCAAACGATAAATTTTCTTATAACAGGTTTACTTACAGTAGCGTTTGCTACTGGACTTAGAAGAATTCTAAAACCACCTCGCGGCTCAATTTTGATTGGCTTAGTAGGAATGGGATTAATCGGTGCAGGATTTTGCACTTCTGATCCTGTTTATGGCTATCCTATTAATTTACCACTTGTTATTGCTCAATTTACAGTCCGCGGTCACCTGCATGATTTCTTTTCAATTTTCGTTTTTGTTTGTCTGCCCATTGCCTGCTTTAAATTCAGAAAGTGGTTTATGATGAGGCAGGAAAATGGTCTGGCAATTTATTCAGTGATTTCAGCCATATTGATGCTTCTCTTTTTTATCCTGGCTGGGGCCGCCTTTAAACAAACGCCTGGTTTATTGGAATTTGCAGGCTTATTTCAGCGGTTGTCTATTGTATCAGGGGTACTTTGGATACTGGTGCTTGCAGTTTATTTGAGGAGGAATGAAAAATTTTTATTGGTGGAATGAAAAAGATATTTTTTTTGATTGTTATTTTTTACCAAATTATAATTTGCTCATGTCAAACTAATGATAAGTCAGTTGGTAAAGGACTTTCCAAAGCTAAAATACAAGAGTACCAAAAATCAATAGATAAATACACTAAGGCTATTGAGGCTAATTCTAGAGACTACATTTCTTATTACAATAGAGGAACTCTGAAATATAATCTCCAAGATTTTAAAGGTGCAATTGAAGATTATAACAAGGCTATTGAGATCAACCCTAATATGGGAACGGCTTTTAACAATAGAGGTCTTGCAAAACATGCGCTAAAAGATTATCAGGGTGCTTTAAAAGACTATGATACTGCTATAAAGATAAACCCGGGCGATGAATTCCCTTACTACAATAGGGGGCATTTAAAATCCGAACTAAAGGATAGCATTGGAGCAATTGAAGACTACACATCTGCAATACATATTAATCCAAAGAATGCCGCTGCTTATCACAATAGAGGAAATGTAAAATCCGACCTCCATAACTATCAAGACGCTCTATCTGACTACAATAAATCGATAGAAATTAATCCTGACACTGCTATTGCATACAGGAACAGAGGATTTGCAAAAAAAGAATTACAGGACTTCAAAGGGGCGATAGTTGACGAAACTAAAGCGATTGAAATGAATCAAAATGATTCGGAGGCATTTTATGATAGAGCGAGCGCTAAACAAGGTCTAAAAGAATATGATGGCGCAATAGTTGATTTTACTAAAGCTTTAGAACTTAATCCTGGCTATGAAAGAGCTTATTCCCATCGAGCAGAATGCAAAAAAGCAATTCGAGATTACAATGGTGCGATTGAGGATTATAATAAATCAATCGGAATTAATGATAAAAATGCTGATTCTTATTTGAATAGAGGAAATGTAAAATCGGCACTTCAAGACAATAAGGGGGCTATTAAAGATTATAATAAAGCTTTGGAGATTAATTCTTCCATTCCAATAACTTATTTCAATAGAGGCACCGCAGAATTTGGGCTTCAAGACTATAAGATAGCATTAGAAGACTTCAATAAGGCAATAGAGAAAGATCCTACATATGCAGTTTTTTATAACAATAGGGCCATGGCAGAAATTGCTTTAGTACAAAAAGAAAATGGTTGTAAAGATTTAAAAAAAGCAGAAGAATTAGGATTTGAAGACGCTAAAAAAGCAATAAAACAATATTGTAAATAGAGCCTTATTTAGAATATCTCATATGCTGTCATAGAGTTCATCTCTATTAAAATTGAAACCAGAAAGGTCGGCATTAAAGTTTTTAAAAATGCCGCTTATCTTTTGTCGGAATGCAATACTATCTGATTCATTTATGTCTTTTACTTCATCCTCAAAAGGTAAAATAATAACCTCTACCTGTTTGGCAGTAAAATTATCAGGCAGTATTACATTTAAACTATTTCCTTGCCTTGTTAAGATTTTTCGTATAGCATTCATAAATATTTTGTAAAAATAAGCGATTATCGACTATAACAGAAATAATTTAATAAAAGGTTCTTGCTTTTTTAAATCAACTTTTATTTTGCAAGTAATATTATTATATTTGCAAAACAAACCAATAAATATACAATTCCATGAAAATTACACGCGTTATATACACAGCAAAACCAGATTACGTAGAAATTAATAAAAAGAATATTGAAACCGTAATGAAGGCTGTTCGAGCACTCAATTCTCCTGATTTAAAGTACGCTACATTTCTACAAGAAGACGGTACTACCTTTATGCATCTTGCATTTACCACTAATCAAGAAGCAAATGATTTGCTAACTAACTTACCGGAATTCAAGTTTTTTACCTCAGAACTTAGAGCAAAAGGCATTGAAAACCCGCCAAAGACAGAACATTTAAGCCTTGTAGCTTCCGGCTATGATATTTTTTAATTCGCTATTAGGTTTTTGTTTCTTTTACTGACCACTGTCAACAGATCTCACTACTCAATTCTCAATACTAAAAATATTTTTCACCAATTCAAAAAAACGCTGTACCTTTGCGCCTCGTATCATTTTGAAGAACATATAAAGCGTTATCGCAGTGGATACTTTAAGTTATAAAACAATTTCAGCCAATAGCCAGACCGTAACACGGAACTGGCACATCATTGATGCTGAAAATCAAATAGTAGGCCGTTTGGCGACCACTATCGCAAACCTTGTAAGGGGCAAGCACAAAGCATCTTTTACCCCCCATGCCAATACTGGTGATAAGGTAATTGTAATAAATGCTGACAAAGTCAGGTTCACCGGAAAGAAAATGGAGGATAAAATTTATCTACATTATACCGGTTATCCAGGCGGTCAACGTTCCACTACGCCGGCTAAGCTAATGGTTAAAAAACCTGCTGAGGTATTGAAACTTGCAATAGAAGGCATGCTTCCGCACAACAAGTTGAAGAAAGAATTTATGAAAAACCTGTTTCTGTATGCCGGTACCGAGCATCCGCACGCCCCGCAGAATCCGAAACCTTATGAATTGAAAAAATAATTATGGCTTATATAAACGCTACAGGAAGAAGAAAAACGGCCATCGCTCGTATATATTTAAAAGACGGCAACGGCGCTATCATGATCAATGGCAAGAAATATGAAGAATATTTCCCTGCTAAGTTGCGCCAGTTTGTTATTGAGCAGCCTTTGGATGTTACCAATACACTTGGCAAATATGATATCATGGTGAATGTAAAAGGCGGCGGACTTACCGGTCAGGCTGAAGCCATTCGTCTTGGTATTTCAAGAGCCCTTGTTAAAGACAACAGTGAAGTAAAACCTTCATTGAAAACAGTTGGCTTCCTTACCCGTAACCCTAAAATGGTTGAGCGTAAAAAATTCGGTCACAAAAAAGCAAGAAAGAGCTTCCAATTCAGCAAACGTTAATAGTAGTACAAAAAGCAACATGCAAAACGATAATTCAAATAGCAATAGTACCAGTATCCAGGATCTTTTGGAGGCAGGCGTTCATTTCGGACACCTTCGCAGCAAATGGGATCCTCAAATGTCTCCATATATTTTCATGGAGAAAAATGGTATTCATCTTATTGACCTTAATAAAACGGCAGCCAAACTTGAAGAAGCTGCTGCGGCAATGAAAAATATTGCGCGTAGTGGACGTAAAATTCTTTTTGTAGCTACTAAAAAACAGGCAAAAGAAATAGTAAGTGAATGCGCAAAAAGCGTAGGTATGCCTTTTGTTACAGATCGTTGGTTGGGCGGTATGCTTACTAATTTTGCTACGGTTCGTAAGTCAATAAAGAAAATGAGTACTATCGATAAGATGAACCAGGATGGTACTGTAAATAATATGGCAAAGCGCGAACGCTTAATGCTTAGCCGTGAGCGCGAAAAATTGGAAAGAATGCTTGGCGGTATTAACGATCTTACTCGTTTGCCAGCTGCACTTTTTATCGTTGACATCAAAAAAGAACACATCGCAGTAGCTGAAGCTCACAAGCTTGGCTTAACCTCTTTTGGCATAGTAGATACCAATGCAAATCCTAATGAAGTGGATTTCGCTATACCGGGTAATGACGATGCAACTAAATCAATTGCATTGATCACTGGTGTAATCACAAAAGCTATAGAAGAAGGTTTGAGCGAAAGGAAACAGCGCTCTAAAGACGATGAGTCAGTGAGCACTGAGCAAGAAACTGCTGAATCTCAAAATTAGATAATGTGATAATGAGATAATGTGATAATAATTTTATCGTCACTTTATTTTAATACTCTTATTAGCTAATTAACAAATTATCACATTAACAAATTATCAAATTAAAATAATGATAACAGCCGCTGAAGTAAATAAATTAAGGACTGTAACCGGGGCAGGAATGATGGACTGCAAAAAAGCCCTGGAAGAAACAAATGGCGATTTTGAAGCCGCAATTGATTACTTACGTAAAAAAGGCCAGAAAGTTGCTGCTAAAAGAGCTGACAGAGATGCCAACGAAGGTGTAGTAGTTGCTAAAACAAATGCTGACAATACGGTAGGTATCGTTATTAAATTGACCTCTGAAACGGATTTCGTAGCTAAAAATGCTGATTTCATCGCATTTGGTGAAAAGATTGCTCAAACTGCAATTGATAAACAACCAAACGATATAGATGCATTGAAAGCTTTATCTATAGATGGCAAAACCATTGCAGACGCACTGGACGAGCAAGTTGGGAAAATAGGTGAAAAGATAGATGTAGTTACTTATGAGAAACTAAATGCTCAAACGGTAGTTGCTTATAACCATGCCGGAAATAGAATAGGTGTATTGGTTGCCATGAACCAACCACATAATGAAAAAATTGTAGCCGCAGGTAAAGATGCTGCCATGCAAGTTGCGGCCATGAACCCTGTGAGTGTTGATAAACATGATGTTTCCACCGATACGATTAACCGTGAAATGGATATCGCCAGAGACGTTATACGTGCAGAAGGCAAACCTGAAGAAATGGTTGAGAAGATAGTAAGTGGCAAAATGAATAAATTCTTTAAAGACAATACCCTGCATAACCAGGACTTTGTAAAAGACCCATCGAAAACTGTGAAACAGATGTTGCAGCAAGCGCATCCTGAATTAATCATCACAGCCTTTAAAAGGGTTGCTTTAGGAGAATAATTAGAGACAAAAGAAAAAGAGGTTTAGGCCTCTTTTTTTATGCGCTCTAAGTATCTCGCGAATTAAAAAAATGTCTCGTCAAGAGTAAGAATTAAAAAAAATGTCTCGCAAAGACGCAAAGGCGCGAAGTATATAAATGTAGTCTATACTTTTTTACAATATTGAATGGAAATTGTTTAGATCGAAAATTTTAATTGTTGTTTTTCCCTTTGCGACTTTGCGTCTTTGCGAGAGACAATTTTTCCTCAACTTAAGAGCGAATGAACGAAAACGAATTATCAAAAGTTATTGTAAATGTTGCATTTCAAATTCATACAAAATTAGGTCCAGGACTATTGGAGTCGGTATATGAAGAGATCATGTTCTACGAGTTAAATAAAACTGGGCTTTATATTGATAGACAAGTAGCAATTCCTGTAGTTTGGGATGACCTCAAACTTGAACTTGGATTTAGAGCAGACTTGATTATTGAACGAAAAGTGATTATAGAGCTAAAGTCTGTTGAAGACATTGCTCCCATTCATCCCAAACAATTACTAAACTATTTGAAATTAACTGGGATCAAACTAGGATTGCTAATAAATTTCAATGAAGCACTTATCAAAGATGGAATAACGCGAATTGTTAACAACCTTTGAAAAAAAATGTCTCCCAAAGTCGCAAAGTCACAAAGAATACATATAAGATATTGAATAGTAATATTAACTATAACGTAAAATACTGAACATTATTAATATGAGAGATTACTTTTCCCTTTGCGACTTTGCGTCTTTGCGAGAAATATTGCCCTTTGCGAGAGATATTTCTTGATGCAAAAAAGGAACGAAAAATGATTGACAGAAAATATTAACCTTTATTGAAATAAGAGATTGCTTTTTTTGCGCCTTTGCGTCTTTGCGAGAGATATTGCCTTAAAATATTTTATTCGAAAAAACTTAACTTTGAGAGATTTAAAATAAATTACCTATGAAATACACCCGCGTCTTACTTAAACTCAGTGGAGAATCTTTAATGGGCAAAAAGCAATTCGGTATAGATGCCGAAGCCTTAAATCATTATGCTGAAGAAGTAAAAAAAGTTGTGGCGCTGGGCGTGGAAGTGGGTATTGTAATAGGAGGCGGTAATATTTTCAGGGGTATTGATGCTATAAAAGGTGGCATGGAAGACCGTGCGCAGGCTGACTACATGGGAATGTTAGCGACTGTAATAAACGGCATGGCCTTACAATCAGCCTTGGAAAGTCATGGATTGAGTACGAGATTACAGTCTGCCATTAAGATGGAGCAAATTTCAGAACCATTTATACGTAGGCGAGCAATCAGGCATTTTGAAAAAGGAAGGATAGTGATTTTTGCTGCAGGAACTGGAAATCCTTATTTTACTACAGATACTGCAGCTGTTCTAAGAGCTGTGGAAATAAAAGCAGATGTTATACTGAAAGGCACGCGTGTTGACGGCATTTATACTGCTGACCCTGAGCTTGATCCTCTCGCTGTGAAGTACGACAATATTACCTTTAACGAAGTATATGAGCGTAATCTTAATGTAATGGATATGACAGCCATAACATTATGCAGAGAAAACAACTTGCCAATCGTTGTATTCAATATCAATGAACAAGATTCTTTCCTTCGGATAGTACAAGGTGAAGAAGTTGGAACATTGGTTGGAGAATAAGTATTAGTCAATACAGTTTTTATAGCTTATTGGACAACCCTGAAAGGGTTGAATGTGAATAACCACGGGTCGCAACCCGGGGCAAAATGACCCAATTGAATACTCAACCCCTGCGGGGTTGAATGTAAATTTTGTCAATAACTTTCACACATTGGTTATGATATTTCAGCCCAGAATTTAAATTCAACCCCGCAAGGGTTGTTAGGTTGTGTGTCGCCTTGTACCACGGGTTGCGACCCGTGGTTATTCACATTAAAGCCCTTCAGGCTTTTCAATTAAGAATTTAAGACCTGCTTATTGCCAATAATTCCTAAGGTCGGAAATTCGATGGCGGTAATTCCAATAAAAACTTAATTTTTACAGAATCAGAACTATTTCTGTTTTGCATTCATTACTTTTGTAGTAACACATTAAACTCAAATATGAAAAGGATTATTTTATTTACAATTTTAGCGATGGCTTTTTTGGCGCCTGGTATAGTTAAAGCCCAGGATGTTATTCCAAATGGAGATTTTGAAAATTGGGCGCCTAGTAAAAAAACAAAAGGAGTCGATAGTCTCATCGGCTGGACAACAGCTTCTGGAACAGCTGATTCACTTTATGAAGTGAATTATTTAAAAAATGGTAACCTAATTCAAAGACCTGTTTATGATGGCCATTATTGCGTATCACTTTTAAATTCTGTAGGAACAAATTTGGTGGTTAATAACGGAGTCATTTATATCAAATTTGCCATGAAGCAACAGGATCCATTTCTCTTAATGAATCTGGCCTATTTTCAAGGACAAACCAATACACAAAATACGCCATTATTTAGAATATTTGCATGGAAACACGACGCCACACCTGTATCGTCTGATACGTGTTTAGCTTCTGCCTTTTATATGACCGGTAATAGTCCAAACCATACACTTAGCGACAGTGTGGAGCCTTGGTTTCTTCTTAACCTCCAGTTAACTTATAGAAATACAACTTTGCCCGATAGTGCAGCAATCATAATTCAAAATTCTCTCTTTACTCCGTTAGATGCTACTACGGAACTTTACATTGAAAAAATGTGGTTTGCTAACACTGCACCTACCACAGGAATAATAGGACAAGAAATTGGCAAAAATAGTGTTGCTGTTTATCCGAATCCGTTTAACAATACGACAACCATCCACTATAATCTTGGTTTGGGCACTGATGTTAATCTCGCAGTATTCGACATGCAAGGCCGTGAGGTTTCCAATCTCGTAAATAGCCATCAACCGGCTGGTGCACATGATGTAACCTTTGATGGAAGTGACCTTAAAAATGGAATTTACTTTTATCGTTTACAAACCGATACAGGTGTAGAAACCGGTAAATTAATCTTGAGTAAATAAGAACCAAATATTAATATTTTTATAAAAAACGCGGTTCCAAAAAGGCCGCTTTTTTTTATGCATCATCCTTAAAAAACCTTAACGCAATGTATTTACCATTCAGATATTACTATATTTGCAATAACACATAAAACTCAAATATGAAACGTATTATTTTACTTTCCTTTCTTGTTTTTGCTTTAATAGCACCAGGAGTGATAAAGGCACAGGTTGATCAATGGCCTAATTTCGGATTTGAAAAATGGACAAACCCCGCATTTCCTGATTCATGGGACACTGCAAG
>Ga0207018_1136_pt1 | contig 10802 bp, 6 predicted proteins | sample Alteio_BWMinCont_52_FD_153476 | JGI IMG/M metagenome (GOLD analysis project Ga0207018, IMG submission 153476) | Enriched cells from forest soil in Barre Woods Harvard Forest LTER site, Petersham, Massachusetts, United States -... | ecosystem: Environmental > Terrestrial > Soil > Temperate forest >...
ACCAATGCCAAAAGAGCTGGTAGAAAAAATTAAAAAGGCAGCTACCTTTAATGAAGGATATAAACTGACTGAAATACTTTCTGCGGCTGATCTTGATATGCAATGGCACTTAATACCTGCCGATGCGCCTGCCCAGGATATTGATAAATTTGAAACCGAAGCATTGAAGAAAACGCATTTAGATTTATCCCAGGTGCCACCACGTTATCGTTCAAGTTATTTCCTTCATATATGGAGCAATGGTTACGCTTCAGGCTACTATGCTTATCTATGGACTGAAATGCTTGATGATGATGCTTATGCATGGTTTAACGAGCATGGTGGACTAACCCGTGATAATGGTCAGCGTTTTAGAGATATGATCCTTTCCCGTGGTAATACGCAAGAACTTGCTTCAATGTATCGTGCCTTCAGAGGAAGTGATCCTAAAATAGAGCCGATGCTTGAGAACAGGGGTTTGAAGTAGTGGATTGCACTAATAGAAAATGAGGCCCTCTAACAAAAAAGAAATATTTTTTAAAAACTTTTAGGCTGCAAACAAAATAATCTTACCTTTGCAACTCGTTTTTTAGATACCACAGGCAGTTTAGCGCAATTGGTTCAGAGCATCCCGATTTTAATCGTGGGGCGGGAAAACGAATCTTATTATTTTGGGAGTTTAGCTCAGCTGGTTCAGAGCATCTGCCTTACAAGCAGAGGGTCGGGGGTTCGAATCCCTCAACTCCCACAAATTGTCTACGGAGGGACAGTAACTTCTGTCCTCCGTAGACAATAATCTTTGGGAATACATCCCACTTTGCTTTGAGTTTGCTCTAATTAACCTTTCTAAATTAGAAGAATTTTTGTCAGAAAAAATCAAATTTGGTTAATTCAGAAATAGTTCTTTACCTTTATACTGTTTTTGAATAGGTTATAATTTTTATGTATTGTGACGCGAAACGGATTCTTTACCCTAAAGATCTGGGACTAGTCTGAAATTATTTAATATTTATTCTCTAACCTGTAGTCTTGAGGGGGTCTTTTTTTGAAACTTGCTAAAAGAAATATATTTGCGAAAATTGATTTTTCGTAGGCTATTGAAGATGTTTATATAAAACTTATAAAAGCTTAATTATGAGGAAAAAACTCTTTAATTTGAGAAAATATTTTTTGGTATTGATATTTTTACTCTTGCATCAGTCTATGCTGAAGGCACAGACAATGACAAGGGTTGGCAACATGGGAGGAAATGTCAATTCTCTCGCTGTATATAATGGTAAATTAATAGCCGCCGGCAGTGGCAATAATACATCATATCCAAATGGTCCAAATTTACTTGAATTGTTGAATGATACTGTATGGGAATCAATTGGACAGACGACGGGAACAGGCAGATGGAACACTAGTAATTTATGCGTGAATAATGGGAAACTTTATTTTACATATATCAATTATATGGCATCATGGAATGGAAGTTCTTTTAATATTATTGATTCTTGTCGAGATGGATTGCTTGCACCTTACTGGACTTTATTTAATTATAATGGCAATTTATATGCTAGTGCTGGTATGGATGGTTGTTATTTTTTTATTTTACCTGATTCAATTCATACATATATAGCACTTTGGAATGGTAGTAGGTGGTATATGGTTAAAGATTCGCTAGCAGGTAGTCCTCATTTTGCTGTTTTTGTTAGAAGTAGTGCAGTAAATAATGGAGTTTTATATATGGATGTTAATGATGAAAAAGGTACTGAATCTTTTCTTTCATTTGATGGAAACTCATTCAAAATTCTTTCCCCTAAATTAAATGTTAATAATGGTACCCTTATGGCATATAATGGTAATATTTATGGAAGCAACGGTTATTTTACAAAATGGAACGGTAGTTCTTTTGATATTATCCAAGCTGATTCCATCATTATAACTAAAAGCCAGTTTGAGCTTTTAGGGGTTTTTAATGGTTATCTTTATGCAGAAATAGCGACTGGGCTGGGCAGATGGGATGGCAAATCCTGGACTTCTTTTGGCAATGGATTGATGGCTAATTGCATAGCTGAGTATAATGGTAATCTTTATTTTGGTACTAGTAGTGGGGTTTATGAATTAACTAATGATTCATCATGGATTGGATTTTATAATCACATTGACAATACTGATTATGCACCATTAGCAACGCCTAAAAATTTGGGCTCAAATTATACATCATCGTCACAACCTCAAGTCATAAAAATATGTGCTGATGGATCCAAGGCTACTGAAATAAAATATACAATAAAAGATAGTAGTATAAAAAATATCCGTTTCAGGGTGCAAAGTAATGATAACAACCTTGATACTGTTTTGAACGGGACCTTTAATACAAGTAATTATACCTATAGCATTGATGGCGATACAGTTATTGCAAGGTTTACGCATCCACAATATCTTCAGGGAGGTGGAATTAGTAGATCTGATACTATTGAAGTGTTTGATATTTCAACTGGCATTGTACTTTATAAACACCCAATAGCCATATACAGGGCGCCTGTATTGATGGTGCATGGTATTTGGTCTGATATGTCATGTTTTGAAGACATGGAAAAATCTATATGTGCAGTTATGTATCCTCCTAATTCAACGTTAACTTTGAGAGCAGATTATAAACCATCAAATTCCGAAGATTACTTTTCAAACAGAGGGGTTGTTCCTGATAATATAAATAAACTATTAAGTTCGGCCAGAAACCTTAATTTTTCAGCTGGTAAAGTAATTGTTATCGGGCATAGCATGGGAGGGGTGCTAACGAGGGATTATTTACAAAGCGACTTTTACCATTATCGGAATGATATACAAAGTATAATTACAGTCAATACACCGCACTCAGGTACCCAGTCTGCTAATTTCATATTGAAGTCTCCACACATTATGATCAGTATGGGAATCCTTGGGAAAAATTGCAAAAATGGAGCTGTAAATGATTTAGCAGCAAATAGTTCTGAAAATTCAATTTTAAATGGACCTAACCTTAATTATAATATTGTTCCAAGCAATACTATTTCTACTGTGACTACTTCTAACCTTAACTGGTCCGGCGCACTTATGGCAATGGGAGCTGCAAGCGAACGAATGTCAGTGACAGCATTTAAGAAAATACTATATAATTCGGAAACAAACGATTTGATTGTTCCGCTTTCTTCTCAGCAGGCATCTAAAACTCCAGATTCTCCAATAAATAATCAGCAACATGTAGAATCACCTGCCAACCTGAATGTTATAGCGAAGGTGGAGACTTTATTACAAAACAGTCCTAATAATCCAACATATTTTATGCAGAATGGATTTCATCCTGACACCTTAAAAAGTGTTTATAAAAGGGATCCTTTTGGGAATGGTGAATATGTATCTGCATCTACCGGAAAAGTAACTATTCATGCTTTGGTAAATTCGCATTATTATCCAGAAGATACAATTCCGATAATAGTTTCTTCAACAGGAGATATCAACCATTTGATTATCTGTGCTGGTAATCCCATCATTGATCTTAGCTTTTTAGATACGCTTACGGGCAGCGCAACATATAAATACCCTGTTCCCATAAATGTTGTAGGGAATATAAAAATTATGGCCGTTGGATACGATGACTCCGGTTATGTTGACCTTGATACTATTATCACTTTGGTCGTAACGAAGGCTAACCTTGATAGCATAAAAGTATATCCGCAATCTTTGTATCTTAATAGAGGACAAACTTCTAACATAGAATTGACAGGCTATTTTAATCATGGAACAAGCGTAAACCTTTCTTATTTAGATAGTATCCAATACATTGTAAGCGACACATCTGTGGCCACACATTTATCTTTAAATTCATTCAAAGGCATGAAAGCGGACACAACTTTTGTGACTGCCACTTACCGAAATAAGAGTTTACAATTCCCCGTATATGTGTTTCCGGCTTCTCAATCATTGGGGATAAATGATCATAATCCAAATATTTCGCCAATCTCAGAATTAGGCAACATAAGTATTTATCCAAACCCATTTAATCAAACTGCTACAATAGAATTTGAGCTAATAGAAAGCCGAAATGTAACTATAACAGTTTATGATATTTTCGGTAAGCAAGTTGCTGAATTAATGAATGCAAAACAAACTATAGGTAAACATCAAATTATCCTTAATGGCAATTCATTATCTGAGGGACTATATATTATAAAGATTAGTACTGATAATCAAATTGTGAATAGAAAGTTGCTTTTTATGAGGCAGAATTAGTTTAAAGAAATAATTCTATTAAGCAAGTCCTTCAAAGCCCTAAATTCATGTAAAGCTTCGAACTTTTGTAAAAGAAGTCCAAAAGCTAAAAAACCTACAATGCTTCCGAAAACTCAACTATTTTCTCCAAATCCCTCAGGAATTGGTTCGAATTTGTTATGGTTACTCCCACGTTATCATATAAATGCCTCAAAATTGAGGCATTTTTTTTACGAAATTCTTTACTTAGATATAATTCGGTAAAAAACTAAAAAAATTCTGCACTGGGAGTACTGATAATCTAAATAAGCGATTGGCTGAACATAATCGAGGTAAGACAACTTTTACCCGTACTGGTTTTCCATGGGATGTCGTTTTTACAGAAAAATTTGAAAAAAGGTCTGAAGCCTTTAAAAGAGAAAGATATATTAAAGGCCAGAAGTCATCAAAATATATAAGAGGCCTCATTGAAAAGTTTAGTTCAGTTGTTCCAGGGCATTCGATTTATAATCGGGAGGGTCGGGATCCTTCGGAGAATCCCTCAACTCCCACATTGAAAATCAAAGTGCTACAAATTAAATTTGTAGCAATTTTTTATTTGGTTTGCAATATAGTTTACACATTTTGAATTCTTGATGATTAATATGGCAACATTTTAGCACTCTACTTCATTTCGTTACTTTGCCCCTCTGGTCATTTTTTCAATACTATCCCACATTTCGTTGGTTACCATTTCAAGAGCATTAAACTGGCCTGCGCCCTGGAGCCATTCGCCACCGTCAATAGTGATGACTTCCCCATTGATATAGCCTGAAAAATCAGATACTAAAAATGCAGCTAAGTTGGCAAGTTCCTGGTGTTGACCAACTCGTTTTAGCGGTACACGATTCTTGAAATCAAATTTTTGAGCCATTTCTCCGGGTAGCAAACGTTCCCATGCACCTTTTGTAGGGAAAGGCCCTGGAGCTATCGCATTTGTCCGAATACCATGTCGACCCCATTCCACAGCCAATGACCTTGTCATGGCAAGTACACCACCCTTTGCGCAAGCAGATGGAACTACATAGGCCGATCCTGTAAAAGCATATGTAGTAACAATATTCAGAATGGTGCCTGCTATTTTTTTATCTATCCAGTATTTCCCAAATGCGAGACTGCAGTTTGCAGAACCCTTTAAAACAATATCAATCACTGTAGAAAATGCATTTGCTGATAAGCGTTCAGTAGGTGAAATAAAATTACCTGCCGCATTATTAAGCAGCACATCAACTTGCCCAAAAGTTTCAATTGCCTTAGCAAGCATATTTTCTACTTCTTCATAGTTCCTTACATCACAAGCAATCGCCAATACTTTTCCACCAGTTATGGCTTCTATTTCCGTTGCCGTTTTTTGCAAAACATCCAACTTTCGGCTGGTAATTACCAGGTTCGCACCAAGTTTCAAAAAATAAGACCCCATTGCTCTGCCAAGTCCGGTGCCTCCACCGGTTATTACAATAGTTTTTCCTTTCAGGGCATCTTCCCTCAGCATTCCAGTTAAAGACATGGGATTGATATTGATAGATGGATTTTCTGGTGTTTGCATTTATATGTCTTTTAAATGGCTTGAGTAGCCGTTTGTTTTAGATTTTGAAGGATTAGTTTCAACCTATTTCGTGTTTCTGGTGCCCACCATTGTTTCAGGATTTTATCAAGAGTATCCGTATGATCTGAATTAAACCTGTCGATTATTTCACGCCTGATATTTAATTTACTTTGGCTCCATGTTTCAGGATCAATGCTGAAATATGTTTTTAATTTGTTTTCGGCAGAAATAAGTAGTTCTTCAGAAGCACAAACTTTATCGATTAGCCCAACCTCTAGTGCTTCAGTTACATTTAACAATCTTCCTTCCAGTAAATATTGAGAGGCATTTCTTTCTCCTATCCAAAAAGCATATAATTGAAAAACAAAATCTGGAACAATAATTCCAACAGGCAATTCATTGAGACCGATTATAAATTTTCCTTCAGCCATTATTCGATAATCACAACAAATAGCCATAATACATCCTCCAGCCGGGCTATGTCCATTAATAGCAGCAATAAGTGGCTTTTTGAAGGATATTAAAGTAGATTGCAGCTCTAAAAATTTGATCCAGAATGTTTTAATTTCCGATTCATTTAATTCATAAATTTCAAACAAATCAAGACCGGAAGTAAAGAAATTATCTTTTCCTGTTATTATAACTACACTTACATCATTATCATTTTCAAGATTCTCAATTAATGAATTTAATTCATTAATCATTTCCAAACTCATTGCATTAGATGAACCACGATCTAACCTAATAGTGGCAATATGATCTTTTATGGAAGTTTGTAGGGTGTTCATCTTTTTTAGTTGGTGAATTAGTGATTTGGTGAGTTTGTAGGTTAACTATGTGTCTAATTGCATTATAGCTAAGTCTTATTTCTTAATTATCACATTTCCTCATTGCATAATAGTTTAAAAATCTCATTGTCTAATAGCCTCCGAAGGAATATCTTCAACAAAATCGGCAGCACGGGGCATTTTCATAAATAATTCACTGAGTTCATTAGGTAGCCCAGTTAACTTCCTTGTTTCAAGGTTTATCCAGGCTCCGTCAACATTAATGATTGCTGCTTTTACACCATCACCCCGAAACATTTCCTGCCTTAAAGAAAATCGTGAACCGTCAGGCCTTGCTTTTGTCAATTCGCTTGTTACTTTTATTCTATCATTTGCATGGACTTCTCTAAGATAGAAAAGCTCCTCACGGAATAAAACAGGCCCAATTTTTAGCTTTACAAAAACATCGGGTTTTAATCCATACTCTTCAAGCATCACAAATCGGGCTTGTGCAGCAAAATCAGAATAAGCCGAATGGCGCATGTGCATATTGGCATCAATCTGGGACCAGATTACCTGGCCTTCATAAAAAACATTCATTTAAGGTATAATTATATATTTAAAGCGTGAGGATCATAATACATTTCTTCAATCAAATCATTATATTTATGTTGAACTACACTTCTTTTTAATTTTCCCGTTGGTGTTAATTCACCACTGTCAGTAGTCCATTCATGGGGTAGTAAAATAAATTTTTTAACCTGTTCGATATGATTAAAGTTGGGATTATATTCATTGATAATATCCTGGAACATAGCTATTACAGCAGGCTCTTTTACCACTTGTTCGTGAGAAGTGAACTGAATATTTAGTTCTTTGCATTTTTTCTCGAGTGTTAAAAACGAAGGTACTATAAGTGCTGCCGTAAATTTTCTATCGTGGCCGATAACCATTATTTGTTCGACAAGGAAATTTTCTTTGATTTTATTTTCTATAGGAAGCGGCGCCACGTATTTGCCTCCTGATGTTTTGAAAATTTCTTTTTTGCGGTCTGTAATTTTTAAAAAAGTTCCTTCTACAAATTCTCCAATATCACCTGTATGTAACCAGCCATTTTCTATAACTTGAGCTGTAAGTTCAGGTTGTTTATAATAACCCAGCATTACCTGAGGACCTTTACATAATATTTCACCATCATCTGCAATACGAACTTCAGTCTCTGTAATTACATGACCAACTGTCCCATATCTTCGGTATTTTTTTAAGTATCCATTCACGGCGATCACGGGTGAAGATTCCGTTAAGCCGTAGCCCTCCATTATAACGATACCCGCACAGTTGAAGATACGTTCCAGCCTCACCTGGCATGCAGCGCCGCCGACAACTATCGCCAATACATTACCTCCAACAGCTTCCCGCCATTTGCTATACACAAGCTTATCAGCAAGTTTGCGCTGTATGTTATAGAAAAAGCTATGATTGGGTACTGTTTCATATTTTTTAGCGATGGACAGCGCCCAGAAAAAAATCATTTTCTTAAATCCTGTTAAGGCTTGACCAGCCGCCATAATTCGCTCAAACACTTTTTCGAGCAATCGCGGAACAGATATGAAGATATCAGGCTTTACTTCTTTAAGATTAGCTCCTATGGTATCCATATTTTCAGCATAATATAATGAAGTCCCTATGAATAAGAATATATAACTGGTCATCCTTTCAAGGATATGACATAGGGGTAAAAATGACAGTGCACGGTATTGAGTAAAAGGTATCTGCTTTAGAACACTATCTGTGTTCTTCATATTGTTTACAATGTTTCTGTGCGTTAGCATCACACCCTTTGGTTTGCCGGTGGTGCCGGACGTATAAATGATTGTGGCTACATCTTCCTCTTTAACATCGTCTGATACTGATTTAATTAAAGCCTTTGAACTATCATCCAATGTCCCCATACAATCTTTCCAGTTCTTTGCGCCCTCTACTTCATTAAAAGTATATATGGCTTGTAAAGCCGGGAGCTTGTCTTTGATAGACAAAATTTTATCATGAAGATCTTTGTTAGAAACAAATAAAACACTTACCTCAGATTCAATAAAAATCTCCTCCAACTCATGGGCACTTGAATTCGGATATACAGGAACCAAAATACCTCCAGAAAGCTGTACTGCAAGGTCTGTTATTAACCATTCCGGTCGTGAGGGGCTAATGATGCCTATTTTTCGACGACCTTCAAGAGTTGTAGAAGCCGGCTTAGAACCTGCAAGCAAACCCGCCGCTAACTTATAAATTAACTCGTGCACTTCAGCCGTGCTATATAAATGCCAGGAGCCATGCTCTTTAGCGGCCATCAAATCTTTTTTAGGATTTTGGGCCTGGACTTCAAGGCAATCAAACAATCTTTTTGGCTCTTTCATGACAGGCTAAATTAATGTATATGAATTATGAACCTTTAATATGTTCTTTTATTTTAATAGCAATATTTATTTTCCAGTATCATTTTTGCGGCAATGTTTCTGCGTGCCTGAGTTGTATTAATATCATCAGTTTTAGTGAAGCGTTTGAGCCCCATCATCATCATTCTTTTTTCATCTCCCTGTGCAAAACTATTTAAAGCTTCCTTGCCGGATTTGAAAATATTTTCAGCAGAATCATTTAGTGTAACCCTCATCATATCAAGTTGTTCCTTACAAGCTTCTTCTCCTTTTTCAGCAGTCATTTTTTCAACTCTAAGCTGAGTAGATTCGCTGATATAGAGTTCAATAAGCATATCTGCAATATTCATCAACACTTCTTGTTCTTTTGCCAATTGTGTCATAAGTGTTTGTACTGCAGCCCCGGCGACCATTAAAATTGCTTTCTTAAAATTAGCAAGGTATTTCTTTTCTTTGGCAAATAATCCTTCTTCAGGTGCGCCAAATTCAGGAATACTGGTCAACTCGCCAACTACTTTTTGAGCCGGCCCCATCAGGTCAAGTTCACCCTTCATAGCACGTTTCAACATCATATCTACGGTAAGAATCCTATTTATTTCATTGGTGCCTTCAAAAATCCTATTAATACGAGAATCCCTATAAGACCGTTCCATTGGTGCGTCGGCGCTGTATCCCATTCCTCCATAGATCTGCACACCTTCATCTACTACATAATCAAGCGTTTCAGAAGCATGGACTTTAATAATAGCAGCTTCTATGGCAAACTGTTCCGTGCCTTTTAGCTTAGCATTTATCTCATCCATACCACCAGTCATAAGCGATTCCACGGCTTCATCAATATTCATACTTGCCCTGTATGTTGCTGCTTCAGTATTGAATACTCGAATGGCTTGTTGCGCCAATTTATATCTTATGGCGCCATATTTTGCAATTGGGCGACCAAATTGCTGACGTTCATTTGCATATTGTACCGCTTTGGTAATTACCTCTTTACTAGCCCCAAGAGTTGCACCTCCCAATTTGATTCGGCCAAGATTCAAAATATTGACGGCTATTTTAAAACCATTCTGCCTTTCCGATAAAAGATTTTCAACAGGTACTTTGCAGTCATTAAAAAACACCTGCCTGGTACTGCTGCCTTTAATTCCCATTTTATGCTCTTCGGTATTGAGAGAAACTCCTTCAAAATTCTTTTCTACAATAAAGGCGCTCAAATTTTCATCATCATCAATTTTTGCGAAAACTGTGAAAATATCAGCAAAGCCTGCATTGGTAATCCACATTTTTTGGCCATTGAGGATATAATATTTACCATCAGGAGATAAAACGGCTTTTGATTTACCAGAGTTGGCATCAGAGCCAGCATTTGGTTCTGTAAGGCAATAGGCACCTTTCCATTCACCACTTGCCAGTTTCGGGATATATTTTTGTTTTTGTTCCTCAGTGCCATAATATAATATTGGCAGCGTTCCGATACCCGTGTGTGCAGCAAATGCAACAGAAAAAGAATGACCCGCACCAAGTTTTTCTGTGACAAGCATAGAAGTGGTAAAATCTTTACCGAATCCACCATAAGCTTCTGGTATAGAGATGCCAAGCAAGCCTAATTCTCCTGCCTGGTTCATGAGTTTTACCATCAATCCTTCTTCTTGGGCATCGATCCTGTCGAGATTATTGTTCACATTGGCTTCAAGAAAACTGGTGCATGTGTCAGCCATCATAAGCTGTTCTTCATTCCAATCTTCCGGGATAAAAATATCTTCAGCAGCTGTTTCTGTAATAAAAAATTTGGAATGGTGACCA
>Ga0207018_1155_pt1 | contig 10750 bp, 10 predicted proteins | sample Alteio_BWMinCont_52_FD_153476 | JGI IMG/M metagenome (GOLD analysis project Ga0207018, IMG submission 153476) | Enriched cells from forest soil in Barre Woods Harvard Forest LTER site, Petersham, Massachusetts, United States -... | ecosystem: Environmental > Terrestrial > Soil > Temperate forest >...
TACCCACATTTTAAAAAACATTTAGCGCATGCTTTCCTTCTCAAATTTCTGTGGAGGTAAAAATGCTTATTGAACAATCGCTCGAGTGGGTGAGAAAAACATGGACTAATGTTAAACTTGGAGACAAAAGACGCAATCAGAGGGCGATCAAATTGGCCGAACATCTATTACAAGCCCCTGCAGTTAGTTTACCTCAAGCCACGCTATCTTGGAGCAACCTTAAGGGTGCATATCGATTATTAAATGAAGAAGATGTTACGCATCAAGCGCTGCAAGAAAAGCATTGGACTCAAGTTTTCGATTCAGCAAGAAATCACCCAGGCCCAGTTTTATTTATCCAAGATGGTAGCGTTCTTGACTATAGTAATCGCAAGGGCACTGCGGGTCTTGGCCCGATAGGCAATCATGAAGGAGAGGGAATTAATCTACACAGTTGCCTAGCCGTATCGTTAGGCTCTAAAACTCCTACTATTCTTGGTTTGGCTTATCAAACAGTTTGGGTGCGCCCAGAAAAATCCAAGCGAGGCACGGAGAGCAGAACTCAACGACGTAAAAGACCTACAGAAGCCGATGTTTGGTCAAATTGGATTCCAACAACTGATTTACCACAAAAGAAAGATAGTCCGCGAATTTTTATGGGAGATCGTGGGAATGATATTTTTAAATTCGTTGATATTTGCAAACAGAAGGGGTGGGATTGTCTTTACCGGGCCTGTCAAAATAGAGGCATCCAGATTAAAGGCGAAAAGTTCTATTTAATGCCATGGATCCGTTCCTTGAGTTCTGATGGGATGAAAGAACATACATTACGCAGCCGCGACGGAAAACCAGCTCGAACCATTGAATTGAAAATTAGTTGGGGAGAAATAGAGATTCAACCACCGCTAGTTGATAAAAAATCTAGGGAACCGATTGTAGCATGGTGTGTAAGATGTTGGAATGAAGAAGAAAATTTAGAATGGATTTTGGTTACCACGATACCAGTCTTGGATAGTCAATCTGCGATTGAAAAAGCAGAGTGGTATTCGTATCGATGGATCATTGAGGAATATCATAAATGTCTAAAGACAGGGTGTTCCATCGAAAAGAGGAACTTACAATCTGCAAAAGGGTTAATGGCCTTAGTGGGAATTTTAGGTGTCATCGCTACAAAATTATTAGAGCTTAGATCGATCAGCCGAGAGGCTGAAGACATACAAGCAGAGAAAGCAGTTCCTGAAGTATTTATACGCATTTTAACACGCAAATTATGCTTAAAAGATAGCTCGTTAACGATGAAAGGCTTTTGGAAACAAGTGGCTCGTTTAGGCGGGTTTATTGGGCGGAAATCTGATGGAGATCCAGGTTGGCAGACGCTTTGGAATGGATGGATTCGGCTTTTAGATATGGCCTGGGCGGTAGAAAAATGTGGGTAACTTCAAGCCCTAAAGGGCGGAGTTTGCGCGTGTCCATCGGATAAACTGATGTTAAAAGCCCACAGGCTCGGCGTGAAAAATGCGATCGACCTAGCGGCTCGAACAAAAACCTCATTGGTTGTTAGTGAAAATGGCAAAATTAAATTAGTAAAACCCAATTTTAAATACGTTCGTGTCCCTATCGAGACTCCCACTAAGAAACGAACCCAAAAACCTCGCAGAAAGAAAATAGCTTCATAAGAGGCAATTGCAAAACTCCATTCGGAGCCAAATTTGTGCTTTTTCCGATGGATTCGACTTTTTGCAAAGTGCCTATGGCCAAGAGGATATGTCACTTTGCAAAAAATCGAACCAACGAAAAAATCATCAAATTTTGCTCGCGAAGCGAGTTTTGCAATTCCCTCATAAGTGACTCAAAAGCCCATCTCCTGTAGAATTCTTGCATGACCGTCTTACTTAGTTGCCAATCTATTTCTAAATCGTATGGTTCTCGTCGTTTGTTTCGCGATTTAACCGTAAGCATTCAGTCGGGAGACCGCATAGGGCTAATCGGCCCGAATGGATCAGGGAAATCGACATTTTTAAAAATTTTGGCAGGCATTGAAAAAGCCGATTCAGGCGATCTGTCGATCAAACGAGATTTGAAGATTGGCTATGTGCCTCAAACTTGTGAATTTCCCAATCTCAGCCCCACAGAAATCTTAGCTTCTGCCCTGCCCCCCGATACTCCCGATTATGAAAAAGAGCGTTTGGCGGAAACGTGGCTGAGTAAACTTGGGTTTTCGGGACGGGAAACTTCTGCAGCTATGTTATCCGGTGGCTGGAAAAAGCGGCTAGGCCTCGCGAAAGAGCTCATTCAAGAACCAGATTTGCTCCTTCTCGATGAACCTACGAACCACTTAGACCTCGAAGGCATTCTCTGGCTGGAAAAATTTCTCGCTCGAGAAGCTCCCACGTTTCTTCTCGTCAGCCACGATCGCTATTTTTTGGAAGCTACTGTTTCAAAGATTGTAGAAATTGACACCGCCTATCCAAAGGGGATGTTTTCTATTGACGGTCCTTACTCGCAATTTCTCATCCATAAAGAAGAGTTTTTGCAAGGACAACTCCAACAAGAGCGTTCCATTGCCACCAAAGCACGAAGAGAAACTGAGTGGTTGCGACAAGGAGTTAAAGCGCGTACCACCAAATCTCAATCGAGGATTGATGAGGCGCATGAAATTTTGCAAGAGTACTCGGAACTTAAAAGTCGCAACCAACAGAAAAGAGCCAAGATCGATTTTGCCACAACCGAGCGCGAAACAAGAAAGCTGGTCGTAGCTAAAAATTTGACCAAGACAACTAAACATAGAGTGTTGTTTCGCAATCTCGATTTTACCCTATCTCCCGGCACGAGACTAGGACTCATGGGACCTAACGGAGCCGGCAAAACAACGTTTCTTCGACTCCTCGTGAAAGAAATCCCTCCCGATCAAGGCACGCTAAAATTTGCGGATAATTTGAAAATTGTCTATTTCGATCAACACCGCGCGCAACTTCCCGATGAGATGACTCTGCGAGAGGCTCTCTCGCCCAAAGGAGACTATGTGGAATTTCGAGGCCAACCAGTCCATGTGAATGGGTGGTGCAAACGGTTTCTCTTCTCCCCCGATCTGCTCGATCTCCCGATCGGTAAACTCTCCGGTGGAGAAAGAGCTCGGATTTCGATTGCGCATCTCATGTTGCAACCAGCCGATGTCCTTTTACTCGATGAACCAACAAACGATCTCGACATTGCAACCCTCGAAACATTGGAAGAGAGCCTGTTAGAATTTCCCGGGGCTGTTGTTTTGATTACCCACGACAGATACATGCTAGACCGCATTTGCAATGGATTTCTTGCGCTCGGAGATCCAGAGCGGACCGAAATTTTCGCTGAATATGCCCAATGGGAAGCGGCGTCTCTCAAAGCCAAGCAGCAGGCAAAGGCCAAAAGTGAACCAGAGCCGGAAAAGCCTCAAACGCCAAAAAAAACCTCTCTTTCCTACCTAGAAAAAAAAGAATATGATCAGATCGAAGGAAATATTGCAAAATTGGAAGAGGAAGTGAAAGCTCTCAATCAGCTTCTCGCAGAACCGGAAATTGCCGAACATCCTCAGCGACTCGCCGAAATTTGCACGACCATCGGGCTCACCGAAAATCGGATTGAGCAACTGTATTTGCGATGGGAAGCGTTAGAGCAAAAGATGTCTGGCATCTAGTGGTATTTTTTGTCGATGGCTTGGAGCAAAGGCTCTACTTTTTTGCGCTCTTTTTTATCCATCCGGTCAATCGTCAGAACGCCATTTAGGTGATCATTCTCATGCATCATGACTCGGGCGCGAAAATCAGTGACTAATTCCTCTACCCATTCCCCTTTGATATTTTGGTAACGAATGTGAATCGTTCTTGGACGAACGACATCAACATGTAGCCCTGGAAGTGAAAGACACCCTTCCTGCATCGCTTCTTTTTCTTGCGAGGGCTTTGAGAGGACGGGGTTGATGATAATCTCAGGCTCGCTGACAACCCATTCTCCGATGTCATTCACTCGTTCATCTTGGATAACAAAGATTCGGAGCATTACACCCACTTGAGGACCGGCGAGACCTACTCCTTTATGCAAAATCATGGTCTCGATCATGTCGCGACCTAACTTTTCAATCTCAGGCGTTATTGCCTCAATGGGAAGCGCCTGTTTGCGCAAAACAGGATCTTCATACTTACGAACTAAAAGCTTGGACATCGATTAGAGACCCTCTACTTCCTCAACCGGTGCGCTCTCAATAGCAGTGGAGGGTGAATTGACCCTACCCAAGGCTCCGCTCCACAGAGAGAGAATAAGGCAAACAGTCAAAAATGCCCCAGATAAATACGCCGTAAAGCGCTTGAGCACATCAGCTGTAGATGTTCCAAACAATGAATCGCTGTTATCTCCGCCGAATGAGGCGCCAAGTCCTAAGCTTTTTGCTTCCTGGATCAGGATAGTAAAGCAAAGAATCACACTCATAAACAGGAAAATAAACAAGCAAACGTAAAATAATGTAGTCATTCTTCTTTCACTTTTTTCGGAGTTTTCTTACATTTCAAGGCAATTTTTGATAGATTTTTAGGATCCAAGGACGATCCCCCTACGAGCACGCCACTAATATCTTTTTGGGCAATGAGATCCGCAATGTTTGCATCGGAAACCGATCCTCCATAGAGAATTCGAAAGGTGCCCGCTTTTCTTTTTCCAAACAGATCGCCGAGGACTTCCTTGCAAAAAGCATGTGCTTCTTGAGCCATTGCGGCACTGGCGCTTTTTCCTGTGCCAATGGCCCAGACCGGTTCATAAGCCAAGACTATTTTTTCTGCTTCTTCGACAGGAATCTCCGCAAGCCCTTTCTCGATCTGCTCTCGCAATACTTCTTCCATACGGCCTGTCTCTCTCTCTTCTAGCGTTTCACCAACGCAGAGGATAGGAATCAAATCATCGGCAAGAGCCCGGATGATTTTACCGTGTACGAATTGATTGGTTTCGCCAAAATGATGGCGCCGTTCAGAATGGCCTAGCAACACAAACTCTGCGCCTGCCTCTTTCAACATCAAGGCAGCAATCTCGCCTGTGAAGGCGCCTTCACTAGCATCATTCATGTTTTGAGCGCCAATCAAAACGCCGGTGCCTTTCGCAGCTTTCGCGGCAGCCGCAATCGAAGTAAAAGGAACAGCTAGATAAACATCCGCTATGCATCCTTCGATGAGCGGAAGCAATTCTTCCAAATAATCGGCCGCTTCGCGCGCCGTTTTGTACATTTTCCAATTCCCTACGACAATCAAATTCTTAGGCATGCGAAAAAGACCCAGTGTTTCATTCCAGAATACAGAAAGCTTGTCAAAAATGGAAGAGGGAATTGCAATACTCGCTTCGGACGTAAAATTTGTGGATTTTTTCGTTGGATAGTATAAGATTGCTATCCAAATAGGTCAGGTAACGATGACAGTCAATGCATATTATGGCGGAAGCGCGAAAATCATGAGCGTCACTGAGCTGACCTTTTTGATCAAATCGCTCCTGGAACCACAATTTAGAGGCATTTCCGTCCGAGGCGAAATCAGCAATTTAAAAATCCAATCGTCAGGCCACATCTATTTTAGCGTAAAAGACGCAGGCGCTCAACTGTCTGCCGTTTTGTTCAAAGGCAACGCCACCCAACTGTCTCGCATGCCGAAAGATGGAGACCAGGTCATTGCTATCGGCGAGCTAAGCATTTATGCCCCTCGAGGAGGCTATCAACTCATTGCCAGAGAACTCCAATTTTTAGGCGTAGGCGAGCTCCTGCTAAAACTGCATCAACTCAAAGAACTTCTGGCAGCTCGGGGGTGGTTTGATTCTCAGCATAAGAAACCCCTTCCCAAATTGCCCCGGCGAATCGGCGTGATCACAAGTCCTACTGGCGCCGTCATTCAAGATATTCTAAACGTTTTGACGCGCAGATTCCAAGATTTTCACGTCATCTTAAACCCCGTCAAAGTCCAAGGAGACGGCGCAGCCCAAGAAATTGCCCAAGCAATCCTCGATTTCAATAAATATGATTTAGCAGATGTATTGATTGTCGGGCGTGGCGGAGGAAGCATCGAAGACCTGTGGGCATTCAATGAAGAGATCGTCGTTCAGGCAATTTTTGAATCTCGAATCCCCATCATTTCAGCCGTGGGCCATGAAACTGACCATACTCTGGCAGACTGCGTAGCGGATGTTCGGGCGCCCACGCCATCAGCCGCTGCCGAGATCGCGATTGCTGAAAAAGCCAATTTGCTCAAATTTTTGTCCCAAAGCAGGAGTCATCTGCAACAAAGGATGCAGCAACAGCTCACTGAAAAACGACAAAAGCTATCGGCGATTCAAAAACATCCTCTTTTCTCCTCCCCTTACGCCGTCTTATCTCCTCTTATTCAACGCCTCGATGGCTTCCAAAATGAACTGGAACAAGCGCTCAGACGAGCCCATGCCGCACATGGCGTCAAAATAGAATCATTACGCCGGCAGCTCGCCATGGCAAATCCGATCCAAAAAATCGAACAATGGAAAATAAGGCTCCAAAATTTTCCTGACAGATTGGCGGGAACGATTCTGCAAATTGTGCGGCAAAAACAAGAGCGCTATGAGCGGATGGCCAGACACCTTCGTTCCCTACACCCGCAAAAACTGCTGCAAAAAGGGTATGCGATTCTCTTTGCGGAAAAGCAAAATTCGGTTATTCTTTCCGCTAAAGAAATTACTCCAAAACAAACCATTCGAGCCATGCTACACGATGGCGAGCTCGCAGTAACCGTGGAAACCGTAAAATATGACCCAAGAGATGAACCAAGCAACTCTCTCGTTTGAGCAAGCCTTCGAGCGCCTTGAACAAATTCTCGAAAAAATGAATAGCGCCAAAACGCCTCTGGAAGATTCGTTAAAACTCTTCGAAGAAGCAGAAGGGCTTATCAGAGCTTGCAATACAAGACTCGTTTCGTCTGAACAGAGGATCGAGGCTCTGATTAAACAACGGGGGCAACTCGCTCTTGATGCTGCACAAAAACCCAAAACAGAAGCGTTTGCAAGAACGCAGCAACCAAGTTTCTTGATTCGCGATGAGCCATCTTAAGAAAACACTCCTAGAAACTCCTCTAGGAACTATGGTCGCAGTCGCAGGAGATGAAGCTCTCCATCTATTGGAGTTTGCAGATCGTCGCAACATCGATCAAAGACTCAATCGGTTGAGTCCAAATATCCAAACCGGTCGCACAAAGATTCTCGATTCTTTGGAAGAAGAACTTGCGCAGTATTTTGCAGGCAACTTGCGACTGTTCAAAACTCCTGTGCATGTATACGGCGCGCGGTCAAGTTTGGTGAATTCTGGAGGGCCTCAGAGTGGCTCAGATTCGATGAATCATGACGAGAGCCATATTGCGTCAATATGGTCGAGGAATGATTCATCGAAGATGGGCTGCTCTGATGGTCCTCCAAATTCACCAAACTTGACCGCGCGTCGTATAACCGGAACGCCGTTCCAAGTACGCGTATGGGAAGAGCTTCTGAAAATTCCTTATGGGAAGACGATTTCTTATGCGGAGCTAGCCACTAGAATTGGACAGCCTTCCGCCTTTCGAGCTGTGGCTGGAGCCAATGGCGCCAACAAACTCGCGATTGTAATCCCCTGCCATCGGGTAATTTATGCAAACGGGGGTCTTGGCGGCTATAGCGGCGGCCTGGCGCGCAAACCCCAGCTTCTCAAGATTGAGTCCAGCTTGACATCTCTTCGCTAAACTTATACAACGAAGTTATGGCGAAAACTCCAATCACTCATCTGTTCCTGGATATTGGTGGAGTTTTATTAACCAATGGATGGGACCACAATGCTAGATCTCGGGCCTGCAAAAAATTTACAATCGATCGAGCAGACGTTGAGTCACGACATCGATTGAATTACGAACTATTCGATTCGGGGAAACTTCCTCTGGAAGAATACCTAGCCCGCGTCATTTTTTATAAAAAAAGGCCTTTTACTCAAAGGGAATTTCGGCAGTTTATGCTGGAGCAATCCAAGCCGTATCCGAAAATGATCCGATTGATGGCTGAACTTAAAACACAACATGGACTCAAAATCGCAGCGGTCAGCAATGAAGCTCTGGAATTGAATGCCTACCGCATTGCTACCTTCAAACTGGACCATCTGATCGATTCCTTTATTTCTTCCTGCTTTGTGCATGTCCGCAAGCCGGACACGGAAATATTTCAACTCGCCTTAGATATCTCTCAGGCCAAAGTCAGCGGAGTCCTTTACATCGAAAACACCCCCCTCTTTGTAGAAATAGCGGAGAGGATGGGGATTCAAAGCATTCTGCATGTAGATTATACATCGACGCTAGAAAAACTAGCCTCTTTAGGCCTTAAATAAAAAATATAACGAGGGAATTGCAAAACTCGCTTCGCGAGCAAAATTTGATGATTTTTTCGTTGGTTCGATTTTTTGCAAAGTGACATATCCTCTTGGCCATAGGCACTTTGCAAAAAGTCGAATCCATCGGAAAAAGCACAAATTTGGCTCCGAATGGAGTTTTGCAATTGCCTCTAACATCAGATAGTTTTTCTTCCCAATTTAGAAGAAATATGCTATAAAACACTCCTTTATATAGGAGTTTTAGCATGTTGAAAATTGATCTTCGAGGCAAACGGGCTTTTGTTGCTGGCATTGGCGATGACAATGGCTATGGCTGGGCAATCGCAAAGGCTTTGGCAGAAGCGGGCGCAGAAATTATCATCGGCACTTGGGCACCCCTGCTAAAAATTTTTACAACCTCTTGGAACATGGGCAAATTCGACGAGTCGAGAAAATTATCCGACGGTCGCATGATGGAATACGCGGCCCTATATCCAATGGATGCTGTATTTGATCAGATGAGCGATGTTCCAGAAGAAGTTCGCACCAATAAACGATATGCGGAACTCTCCAACTACGCAATTGCCGACGTCGCGAAACTAGTGGCTGCCGAACATGGACATATCGACATTCTCGTCCATTCGCTGGCCAATGCACCGGAAGTAAAAAAGAATCTCCTCGACACCTCGAGACAAGGGTATCTCGCAGCAATGAGTTCGTCTGCTTATTCCTTTATCAGTCTCCTCTCCCATTTTGGGCCGATTATGACGCCTGGGGGCGCAGCGATTTCTTTAACGTATATTGCTTCAGAACGAGCCATTCCAGGATATGGTGGGGGCATGAGCTCAGCGAAAGCAGCGCTTGAAAGCGATACCCGTACGCTGGCTTGGGAAGCGGGTCGCAAATGGAACCTGCGCGTCAATTCGATCTCCGCTGGAGCTTACCAAAGTAGAGCCGCCAAAGCAATCGGGATGATCGACGATATGATCAGTTATGCCAAGGCCAATGCTCCTCTTACCAAAGATCTTCATGGGGAAGAAGTAGGCCATACGGCAGCGTTTCTTCTATCTCCCCTCGCTTCAGCGATCACGGGCACAGTTCTCTATGTGGATAATGGAATGCATGCGATGGGCATGTCAGTTGACAGCGCGTCGCTTCAAAAGCACAAATCTAATTGAACAGACACTACGCATTTTTCGGACCTCCGAAGAGTGCGAAGTCCAATTTTCCAATCAAACGATTCGCCCCGCGTGTTGAGCTGTTGATTAGGACGATTGCTTCGATAAATGTGTCCGCAAAAATCCGCTTCCCCTTCCACTAGATCAAATCGAAGAGCAACAGAGTGTCCTTCGGCTGATTTAATGCGGATCCAATCTCCGAGGTGAAAGGTAGTCCCCTTCAATTCGTTGATCCACAAATTGATCGTGGGAGACGCATCGATGTAGAAGCTGATTTCAAAAAGGTCATCTCGATGGAGTTCAAAAGCCGCTGGTAAATCGATGTGAAGAATCTGATCGGCCTCCTTCGTAACCCTTGCTTCCAATACTTCTAAGGATAAGCTGTGGACGTGTTCATCCTTCCACAAGAGATTCCAATTCCCTGTTTCTAGCCTAGTCAGCAAGGAAGGGACATCCATTGACTCTCGTTGCACAGAATCTAAGGCAGCCAAGCCAATTTGTAATGGGTGATCCTGCGTAATTTTGGAGTTATCCAAAAGTTCTCCACAAGCCCAATCGATGAGAGCGAAAGAAGGTTCGAAACCATTTTGCGCCCGATCGAAGATAAAAGGACCCAGGCAGAGCTGCAACCCTGCATGATAAAAATTGCATTTGGGAGACTCTTCAAATTGTTTAGTGACCCAATATTCCCACCAATCGCTAGATGAGAACGAAGAAGAGTCCAAGGTGTCTGCCGGGAGATTCTCTCCCATCCACACCGCCTTACACATTTGGTAGCGGTATTCCCAGAGAGGCGTAAGTATTCTTGGCGATGCATAAAACGAGAAAATGCGCTGCAAAGAATGTTCGATTTTTCCTTTGCATTCTGCGCCAATAGAGCTCATCGCAGAGGCACGGAGCAATAAAGGCGCAACTTTCAAGCCCAATAAAAGACCAAAACACCTAGGAAAGTCGTGAAGATAAACCGGAAAATTGCCCTCTGCTGTCTGAAAGGAAAGAAGCCGTTGGATTAAATCTTTGGCCTCCAAGACAGATTCGGCCTTTTTCTGGTGCAACAAAGCGATGGCATAGCAGAGGTTTTCATAAAACGGAATGGTGTCTGTGGCCAAGTCGTTGCCATAAAAAAAATGGACAAATCCGGTTCTTGGGCTTTGTCTTTTCTTAGCCGCTAAAAACGCGAGATCCATGGATTGTAAAGAAGCGTCTGTATGCATGGGTCCTATTCTAACAAAAC
>Ga0207018_1038_pt2 | contig 10677 bp, 10 predicted proteins | sample Alteio_BWMinCont_52_FD_153476 | JGI IMG/M metagenome (GOLD analysis project Ga0207018, IMG submission 153476) | Enriched cells from forest soil in Barre Woods Harvard Forest LTER site, Petersham, Massachusetts, United States -... | ecosystem: Environmental > Terrestrial > Soil > Temperate forest >...
GTTGAGAAATTGGGCCCGGGAGAAGACGCGGCGATTTCAGCGAAACTGGTCGCGGGTTGTGACGCAACACTCGCTCCCGGCACGCGATCCTTTTTCATCCTCCCGCGGGATGGCCGTAAAAAAAGTAGCGGGCCGTTTCCGAGAGCAGGCGCCCGGCGCAAACCGCGCCGGTCCAAAACGCGAGCGAAAATTTCGCCATCACCTTGCCCTTGGCGACCATGGCGGCTTCGGAAAGGCTCGAGTCGGCGAACACCTCGGAACTGAGCCTCGCCATCGTGTACACCGCCAGGCCGATGAACGTCAGCTTGACGTAAAAATCCGGATTCGTAAGCGCCTTGGTCGGGTAGGCGGTCAACAATAGCAGGCCAGTTGTTACATTGACTCCAAGACCCGTCCACATGATCCGGAAGAGCCGCTTCATCGGATGGAGCGGAAGGCCGGGGGCGACGCCCAGAATGCGCAAATCCACCACGGCATTCGCGCCGACGACCAGCGACATGCCGATGGTGTGAAAAAGCAGGATGAAATAGAAGCCGAAAACGGATTGCGATTCGCGAAGCCACCGGCTGACGCCCGACTGCTCGATGGTATTAAAGATATAAGGTACGGCCAAGATTTGCCCCCTGATCTCCGCTCGAAACCCGCATCCTTCGCCGCCTTGAGAGTAACACTTAGTTAGATAGACGCGCTTCGACCCATACTCGGTTACGTCTCGGCGCATGGCAAAGGGCAGACCCAAGTATCACGCCGCTGCCACGGCGTCAAGCGCGCGCAGCCGTCGCGCTCTTCTTTCATGCATTTGCACGCCTCGGCTCGCGCCATTTGAGTATAAAATACGCGCGATGAGCAGCCCCAGCGCTCGGCCACAACTCCAGATTCGCGAAGTTCGGGAAGAAGACGCCGCCGCGCTATGCGAAATTTTCAACGAAGTCGTCCAGGATCGCCTGGAAACCTTTGATTCCGACCCGCGCACTCTCGAAGATCAGCAGATGCGGATCGCCGCCGCGCAACACGATCCCAAGCACCCGATCGTCGTAGCGGAATTGCGAAACTGGATCGCGGGCTGGGCGATGCTAGCGCCGTATGACGCTCGCATCGCGCTGGACGATATCGGCGAAGTCTACATTTACGTGCGGCGCACGTTTCGCGGCTTCGGCGTGGGCCGGCAGTTGATGCGCGCCATGCAGGAAACCGCCGGCAAGCTGGGCTACCGCAAGCTGGTCGGCCGCATCCTGGCGCAGAATCAGGACGGCCTGACGCTGTGCCGCGCGACCGGCTGGCGTGAAGTCGGGCGCCACTCCGCGCACGTGCTCCTGGAGGACGCGCTGCACGACGTGGTCGTTGTAGAGTGCCAACTTCTCTCCTCTGCCCCACCGCAGCCGTGAACGACCTCGAATACATGCATCTGGCGATCGTGCAGGCGGAGGCTGCCGCGCTGCGTGGAGAAGTGCCGGTGGGAGCCCTCGTCGTCCTGGACGACCGGATTCTCGCCGCCGCGGGCAATCGCACCATCACGGATTGCGATCCCACAGCCCACGCGGAAATGGTGGCTCTGCGCGACGCCGCGCAGAAAGCCGGCAACCATCGCCTCGTCGGTGCGTCGCTCTACGTAACCGTCGAGCCGTGCGCCATGTGCGCCGGCGCGCTCTTGCAGGCGCGCATCGCCAAGCTGATTTACGGCGCCGACGAGCCCAAAGGCGGCGCCGTGCGAACCTGCATGCAGGTCCTGGACGCCCCGGCGCTTAATCACCGAGTCGAGGTGGTCTCCGGCGTTCTTGCCGCCGAATCCGTGAAATTGCTTCAGTCATTTTTTTCGGCGAGACGGGGATAAGAAGCGAGGGCGCGGAGTACTGGCCTGCGGATTGGGGCCCCTATCGCGGCTCGAGAGAATTTGAAATTTCAAATTTGAGATTCAAAATTTAAGATCTAGAACTTGAGATTTGAAATTTCAGATTTGAAATTTGAGATCTGAAATCTCAAATTTAAGGATCCAAATCGGGCTTCTCCCCCTGATTCATTTTCCACAGCATTTGCCGCAGCATCCCCATCCAGATCACGGCATCCCGCTCCGGCAAACGCAGGCGGCGCACCATGCGCCGGATTCTCTCGTCCGAATCGGAAACGCGCCGGCGATCCAGGAATCCGCTGGCTTGCAGCGCGTCGAGCAGCAGCATCGTGATTCGCTCCAACTCCCCAGCCGTGGCCAGCTTCAACTGCTCGGCCTTTCTCCCTTGCTTCGGTTCGCGGATCAGTTCGTACAGGCAAACGGCGACCGCCTGCCCGAGATTCATGGAAATATTTTTGTCGCATGTAGGGATGCGAATCAGCCAGTGGCAATGGCTGAGCGACTCATTGGAAAGCCCGGATTTTTCCGAGCCGAAAAGCACCGCCACGTTGCCCGCGGACAGCCGGCGCAGAATCGCGCGGGCAGCGGATTCCGGCCGCCGCACGGCGTGCTGCAGATCTCGCTTGCCCACCGCCGTGGTTCCCACCACCAGCGCGCAGTCCTCGACGGCCTCCTCCACAGTCTTGAATCGCTGAGCCTTCTCGAGGATTTCGGAAGCGCCGACGGCGGAGCGCGCCTCCCGAAACGAAGGCCCGTAAGGATTCACCAGCCGAAGCGACTCAAATCCGAAATTGCTCATGGCCCTCGCCGCCGCACCGATATTGAGCGGATTGCGGGGCGCGACGAGCACGACGCGCAAGCGATGCAGTTCGATTCGAGGCGGCACGGGTTCCCCATTGTAAGCCATACATGCGGTGGCGCGAGGCCCGCCGGTCGGAACCGCCCCGTAAATCAATCTTGAACATCGAAGAGTTGAATTGGACATCCGGGCCACAAAGGACTAGGATTTCGTTGTTGGCCTTCGTATTTCCATGGGCTCGTAAGTGAGGTTTCCACATGTCCCCAAAATACGATTTGTTCGAACGATTCCCCGACGGCTCTTCCCTGTGGCGGGCTTGCGTGATTGGACTGGATGGCGCTCGCCTGCACATGAGAGACCTGGCGGTGAGATCCTCCAACCAGTTTTACGCCATGCACGTGGCCACCGGAAAGATCGAGTTCCTCAGGCTTAGGCCGGGCAATATGGCTGCCTCGCTGAAAGTGGAGAACCAGTCCAAAGTGGCCGCCGCCTAGCGCCGGGATTGGCCCAAGAACCGGTACAACGAGCTCCCTCAGTTGGTGTGCCCCGACGAGATTCGCCGTCTATTCGCCCATCAATCGAAAAAATTGGAACGATCTTGTGCGCCGCGGGCAATACAGGACACCAATGAGCCTTCCTCCGACAGGCTCATTGACGGAGGGGTGGCCGCTTTTAGCGACGCCCCTCTTTTTATTTCTACGGTCGCCCGCAAGTCCGGTTCACCGCCGGCTCCCCCTCGAACAACGTTCTAGTTGCTTCACCCACACACCGGAAAGGGGCTATTGGCTTTGAAAGCACAGAGTTGACATGGTTCTGGACTCTCGGGCACCGCTCACATACTTTGTAAGCGGAAGAAATTAGAAAATCCTTAGACTGCCCGCCGGTCTGGGAGACAGGAGCGATCACACGATGCTGACCGCAGTGAAGGAATGTCGCTTGACCCCTCGAGAGACATTGTCCGAACCCGTGCTCATTCGCCCCTGCGATTCCGCTTATCCCGAGGAAATCTGCACCACCGCGAACGTCTCGCGCACTGGCCTCTACTTTGTGACCTCCACCAAGCACTACTTCGTGGGCATGAATGTCATCGTCACCCTGAATTTCGGCCCGGATGACCCGCGCCACCGCGAGCAGATCGGCGACGTAGTCCGCATCGAAGAGTTCGACGGCGACAAGTGGGGAGTCGCCATCCGCATCCTCCTCCACAGTAATCCCGGCATCTATTCCGGCACGTAGTCCTCTTCGCGATTTGCCGCGGGTGCGATCTCACCGCAGACGGAAGCCTTCGCGCCATTCCCATTAAATCCAGCGATTTGCCGCTGCCGATCCATCGCCCGTCCATCGTGTTGATAAATGGCGCTTGCGCGCCCAGGCGCGAAAATCCGTTGGACACACGGCCCAATTTTTGGTGACCTGTACTTATTCTGGACTAATGGGTAAGTGGCTCAGTCCAAGTTCTAGTTCAATATAGCCCCACGTCCGAGAGGGGGGCTTCCACGCGCCGGCAGAACCTGTAAGCCGCTGAGTCTCATGGGAGTAAGCCCCGAAACGTGAAGGCGCAAATCATGGTCAGCATTACGGATTTCGAGAAACCGTCCTTCGCCGTGCCAACGCGCTCGGACAAGCCGACCCGCATCGAATTGCGCGAGGCGCTCGAGCAGCACGCGTCCTGGCTTGACTCCGCCGGCGAAGCGGGCGCTCGCGCCGATTTTTCCGGCAAGCATCTGGAAGGCGCGGACCTGGTGGACGCCCGTTTGCCGAGAGCGGTCCTTCTCAAAGCGAACTTGAAAGGCGCCGACCTGACGCTCGCCGATCTTCGCGAAGCCACTCTCGTGCAGGCGAACCTGGCGGACGCCAATTTGCTGGGCGCGAAATTCGACCAGGCGGACTTGCAGGCCGTCGATCTGCGAGGCGCCTCGGGCTTGCTCGGCGCTCAGCTCGCGGGCACGAATTTGTTCGGCGCCATGCTTCCGGAATCCGTTTCTCCGGTTGCCGGATTGAAGCTCGTTCGCGAAGCCGCCCGCAAGGCCGAATGGCTGATGGCCGTGACGCTCCCGCTGTACGCGCTCGTCTGGTTTCGAATTCTTACGACCCTCGATTCCCAGCTCGTGAAAAACGCGTCTGCCCTGCCTTCGCCCGCGCCGCAAACCGCCTTGCCGTTCATCCCGTTTTATCTTTTCGGCCCGGTCGCAATTCTTTGCGTGTATCTGGCGTTTCATCTCTACATGCAGCGCGTGTGGGACGGTATCGCGCAGCTCCCCGCCATTTTTCCGGACGGCCGCCGGCTAGATAGCAGCCTTCCCTGGTTCACCCGCTGGTCCGCGCGCCGGCATTTTCAGTGGCTCAGAAAAACGCAATCCCCGCTCGGTTTTCTCGAGGCGGCTTTTGCAATCCTGATGCTCTACTGGGTCGTGCCCGCGACGCTCATTTTGTTTTGGGCCCGCTACATGACGCTGGAGGATTTGCGCGGCACGTCTTTGCACATCGTGTTGATCGTGGGCGCGGTCACGGCCGCGCTGAATTTTCCCCGGCTGGCCGGCAAGGCGTTCGGCTCGGGCACGCAAGCCGCAGGCAGCGCTCCCGCCCCCGAGCAAGTCGGCGCAAACAACATTCTCCGAGCCATCCCCCTGGCGGTGGGGATTCTTCTCTTCGTGCTTTCGGTGGGCACAATCCTCGGCGCGCCGCATGACTTTCGCGCCGCCGCGCAATCGCGCACGTCGGGGATCAAGGAGTGGGCTACCGGCATACTGTGGACGGTGGGCTACAACCCGTTCGCGCAGCTCACCGAAGCCGATGTTTCCACAAAGCCTCCGGGCTGGTCGGGGCGCGACGACGAAATTTCCCAGGTCAAAGGCGCGAATCTCAACCGGCTCCGGTTGCGCTACATTCAGGGATACGGTGCGTTTCTGGTGAAAGCACGCCTGTGGCAAGCCGATCTGCGAAGCGCATTTCTCTCCGAGGCGGATTTGCGGGAAGCCAATCTGCGGCAGGCGGATCTGCGCAACGCCATACTCGATCGCGCCCGGCTCACCCGCGCGGCACTCCCCGAAGCCAATCTAGCGAACGTGAACCTGGATCGAGCCGACCTGCGCGAGGCAAACTTATCCTTCGCCGTGCTCGCTGACGCGACCCTGCTCGACGCCCAGCTCGACGGCGCCAATCTTTACAAAGTAGACGGGCACTCCGCTTCCCTGCAGCGCGCCAGCCTGAAGAAGACCGACCTGCGTGAAGCGAATCTGGAAAACGCCAATCTCATGTCCGCAACGCTCGCGGAATCGTATCTCGTCGCCACCGACCTTAAGAATGCGCGCTTGAACAATGCGGATTTCTCCAGGAGCATCCTCACGGACGCCAACCTGCAGAATGCCGACTTGCGCGGCGCCATCCTGCAAGGTGCGGTCCTGCGCGGCACGGACCTAGGTGGGGTGAATTTTCAGGACGCCGACCTGCGCGGCGCCGAAGGCCTGGTCGCCGTTCAGCTCTGCTCCGCCGCAAATCTCAGGGGCGCGCAACTCGACCTCAACCTCGAGCAGCAGGTCGCGCCACTCTGCTGGAACAAACGCTAAAAGGTGATCTTGGTAGGGGCGGTGGGGATCGAACCCACGACCTTCGGCTTAAAAGGCCGCTGCTCTACCACTGAGCTACGCCCCTGAAAAACGGTCACAACATCTTACACGAAAAAGACTTAGTGCATATGCGCCGACTGAGGCTCCGAGCGAGAAATTGCTCGCGTGTGCAGCTAGACTTTGCCGATCAGGAAGTGCCCTGCGTGATATAAACGCCCGCGAGGCGGCGCAAAAGAAAGCCCACTACTAGCGTTGCAAATAGGCGGAAACCGCATTCCAAATGTACGCAAAACCGGACCCAGAAGGGACTGAATCCGAGACCTTCAAACAACTCCACAAATTGAGAAATTCCAGTTTGCCGGGCTGCCAGGGAAACAATCCGAAAACGTCAATCCAAGCAGAGACGAACGCCAATGCCAACGACGTTAGAACTTCAGACACTCCTCGAATTCCCGGCCGAGAAATTAACAGTCGAGTATAAGAGCTGGTTGAACCTCGAGGAAAACCCCGGAAGGGCAACCCCCGCGAAAGCGGGTATTGCCCTGGCAAACGAGGGCGGAGACCAACGTAAGCTTGTCCGCGGCAGATTCGATGCGCGGAGCCCGCTGCTCAGCCTGCCACAACAGCGGGCTCCGCATTGACAAGCGCAGACTCGACCTTAACGACGGCGATCCTTGTCCATGTCCGCATGCGAGCGCCCGTTCGGCGGCTGAACGTCCCCGCACCTGACTTTGGAGAATGTGCTCAGGTCGGCGACGACCAACGAACCTCCGTCACAAAATACGGAGGCTCCCCCGTTGCCCGTTATGGTGTTGCCGGCATTGATTTTCCCGGTTGAGTCCCACTGGAAGTGGATGCCGTCTCCCGAGTTGTTCGAGATCGTAGCAGTCCCCATCGAGGCTATGGTGCTGCCCACACTGATCGTGGCGCCCAGTTGTACCGAGACGCCGGCCCCCTGATTTCCGCTAACGGTTCCAACGTCGAGTGTCACCGTCGAGTTTTCAGTCGCGAGGATACCACCGCAAGCAGGATCCAGTGGACACGCAGCGCCATTTCCCTGGACGATGGTCTTAGGGCTATTGACCTGCAGATGGCTCCCCGTTTCAACGCTAATCCCGTTCGTTTGATTTCCTTGAACAGCTATGCCTCCCGCCCCGAATGCCACATTACTTTGGTTCCGCACCTCAATTCCCATGTCTGCGTTGTATTGAACATAGCTCATCCCGGCGCTGCCACGGAAGATGACGTCCGAGTTGCGCCCGGCGAAGACACCCGAGGTGCCACCCGTCCCTAAGCTGCCGTTATATTGGATTATGGATCCCGTCACATCAGCGGTCGAGCCATCGAACAGATCCAGGCCGTCGTAGGGCGTGTTGTTCTGAATTATCGTGCTTCGGAGAAAGACGTGTGAGCCGGTGTCTGCGTTAACTCCGACAACTTGGTTGTCATGAACGGTGCACGAGATAATGTGAACCTCGGACGCATCGGTGATGTACACGCCGGCTCCGCCGCCGTTCCCTGTGTTGCTATAGGTGCCGCTAATGTCTAGGTTCACGAGATTGATGCCCTGGGAAAGGGAAATATCGAAAGCGTCGGTGTCCAGTGGCCCCACGATCGCAGCGCCGCCCGGCGTGGGCGCTGCGATCGTTATAGACTGCGCATTGTTGAGGGACACGTTCTCCTGACAGGTGCCCGTTACTGTGATGTTGCTGGGCCCGGTTTGGCCAATCGCGGCAAGCGCCGCGCCGATACTCGTGTATGTTCCTCCAGTCCCGCCCGGACAGCCCACGGTGACGTTCGCAGCGTGCGCAGCCGCCGGAAGCAGGAAGAAGGTCAGCAAGACTGCAAACGCTGGGGCCCTTAACAAAAAATAAACTTTCATTTTGATTCTCCCTTTCTTGTTTTGGTGATTTAGCGAGATTGTTGCATTTCGTGCCCCGTCATTCGTACGGCCACCGAGCGGGTACCTGTCACAGATTGTGAACAGGACCATCGGAGTCTTTTTCATGGCGCCCCCTCGAAATTGCGGCTTTTACGGATTCCGCACTTGCGATGCGGCTACGGCAGTGAACTTTCCAGTATTCCGAGGTGCACATGTGGCTTTCCATTTCACTGAACCGTGAGCATCGTGGGAACGGAATGCACCAACGTGCCGGACGGGTACGTGCCGACATAGGTGCCAGTGACGGTGATCGTGTAGGCTCCTGCGGGAGTGCCGCTGCTGCCCCCGCCAACGGGATTGGCGGAGCCTCCGGCACAGCCGATCTGGAGCGCCAGGGCGGCGAACAGGACGCACGCGAACGCGTATGCGATTTGTTTTCCCGTCCTTCTTTTTTGTTCCGGGCTTTTTTGTTTCGGGCGGAAAACAATCGTGGCCAATGCCAGCGCTATGAGCGGCAGACTGAGTGCGAGGAACAATCTATTGCTGACCGAGCGAGAGGCTGCGCCGGCGACGGGTGGCGTTGTTCGTACCATCAGAGTGGCCGGAGTCCCAGGAGTTGCGGGATTCGGGCTAACCGAGCATGTCGGAGCGAGAGCAGGCGCCGGTTGCACCGAACAGGTGAAGGCGACAGACCCGCTGAACGAGCTTAGCGGGTTCACATTCACAGTCGAGGTGGACGATCCTCCGGGACTTACGCTAACCGGCGTGAGCGCCGAAGCGGATACGGAGAAATCCAGGTCGAACACCGACCATACGACGACTTCGGCTGATCCGGTATTCACATGACAGACGCCCGGACCGGTACAGCCTCCGGTCCAGCCGGTGAAGATCGAGCCCGCAGCGGGTGTAGCCGTGAGCGTGATCGGGGTTCCCGGTGGATAGTAGCCGGCGCAGGACGTCGAGCAGTTGATACCCGCAGCATTACCTATGACTGTCCCGACGCCAGTGCCGGCAGGGGCTTGATCGAAAGGGAAAGTTGCCGGTCCGCTGGGATTGAGTTTGAACACTGTCCCTGCGCCAACGGAATCTCCGTACTGCGTGGTGCCGTAAAGATTGCCGGAAGCGTCCAGAATCAGACTCGCCGTGGGGTATGCCCCGTCAACTCCCCCACCCGTGAACGAGAACAGCTGTGTCTCTGTGCCATGGGAGTCCATCTTGAACAGCAGTGGGCTGCTGCCACCGGTAGGGCCTGTCCACTCCGTCGTGCCGTAGATGTTACCGGCCGCGTCCAGCACCAAGCCTGCTACTGGGTGATCTCCTCCTTGGAAGTTGAAAATCGTTTCGGCCCCGGACGGGCTGAGTTTGAAAACAGTGCCGCAGCCCACGGCGTCATGCGCGCCGCCAATACAGTTTGGGGCGCCCCCGTAAGGAGTAGTGCCGTAGAGATTGCCGGCCGGGTCCAGAGCCAAAGCCCCGAAGGGGTTGTACCCGTCATTCCCCGTCGCGGTGAAGCTGTGCAGTACAGTGTAGGTACCGGTCGTGTCTAGCTTGAATGCAATTCCACACGAACTCAGCAGGCATGTACTGTTGGTGATTCCGCCGTACTCGTTTGTACCGTAGAGGTTGCCCGCTGCATCCCGAGCGAGCGTTGTCCCTGATGAGTGATTGCTGTCCAGTATGGTAAATTTGCCGGCCGCATCCAGCTTGAAAATCCCTTCCGACGAGCCGCCGTAGAGGTTGCCTGCCGCATCCATCACCAAACCGGCGTATGCTCCAGGGCTGTGCAGCAGCGTGAAGGTGCCAGCCGAATCAAGTTTGAACACCGCCGTGCTCGTACTGCCGTAAAGGTTACCTGCAGCATCTCGGACCACACCGGCAGTCGGGCCCTGCCCATCGGGACCCCCGGTGAACCGATACAAAACGGTTTCTGCGCCGGTCGGATCAAGCTTGAAGACCGTTCCGCACCCGTTAAGCCCGTTAAATCCGGTAACGCTCGCGCATACGCCGGCGGTGATCCCGCCCAGTTGCGTCGTGCCGTACAGGTTGCCCGCCGCGTCTTGAATCAAACCGGCTACGGGATATGCCCCGTCCGGCGCGCCGGCGAATGTGTGAATAAGAGTGAAAGTCTGCGCTTGCGCCGGCAGGGTCGCTGCAAGCGCAATCAGCAGCATTAGAGCTATCGCCGGCGCCGCGCTCACCACGCACCGGCGTATCTTGCAAATTGAAATTAATAGCGTTCTGGTTCTCTTCATAACGCCTCCCAAGATCACACTCGTTGTTGCCGCGCACGATTCACAACTCTCCGGTCGCGTTACTTGGGTGGAGTTTCTGGCGTTGCGAATCGGCGATCGCGCTCTGCCCTTCGGGACAACTTGGTGGGACTCGCTGCCGGCGCCTGAATGATTGGCGCTGAATTGAGTTGTGGGGCTGTCTCCGCGTCAACAGCGCCGTACTCGCAGCCCTCAACGTCGGGATGATTCTCGTCACATGGGATGAGCAGGATTGCGTGCTCGTCACCGTTGGGAAGTCTTCCCTTTCCGGCGATTTCTCCGCGATCGTTTATGAGATTGCCCCCGATCACGGT
>Ga0207018_1156_pt1 | contig 10588 bp, 8 predicted proteins | sample Alteio_BWMinCont_52_FD_153476 | JGI IMG/M metagenome (GOLD analysis project Ga0207018, IMG submission 153476) | Enriched cells from forest soil in Barre Woods Harvard Forest LTER site, Petersham, Massachusetts, United States -... | ecosystem: Environmental > Terrestrial > Soil > Temperate forest >...
ATGTTTCGCGGTTCGAGCGAACGGCTGGAATTCGTATCCGATTACTCGCTATCCGATGGACCTGGCGATTTTCGCAAGATTGATTATGCATTCGCAGACGGACATTTCTTATACGGCGAGAAGCCGCTATTTGGATATGTGGCACTGGAAACTGAAGATCCGCCAACCCAGCAATTAGCCTCATTCGATCAGGTGTCGTTTCAGTTCTTGGCGGTCGATGCGCATGGCAATCCGATATGGGTGAATGAATGGAACCTCGGCCTGGGCGTGCCTATCGCAATTCAGGCACGTCTGGACGACGATACCTTCGTCATCCGAATGGCGAATCGATGAGCACCGAACGGGGAATGATCCTGGTCAGCGTGTTGTGGGTAATCCTGATCCTGTCGCTGGTGTCATTCTCACTCGCAGCCGCAGTTCGCGTCGAAGTGGCTTCCGCCCAACAGTCGTTCGATTCGGACCGTGCATTTTTTATGGCAAAAGGCGCGGCGGAGATCATCTTCAATGCTTATTCCAAGGAGCAGCCGGTACCACAGGATTCCTTAATCCGGGTGGAGAATCACGAATACGTCATTCCGTTCGATTCCGGCGAAGCCCGCGTCCGATTCGAGTCCGATGCAGGTCTGATTGACCTTAACAAGGCATCAGATAAAGTGCTTGCATCGATGTTCGATTCTTTGGGTATCGATCAGGAGCGGCGAAATCATCTGGTCGATTGCGTCTTGGATTGGCGCGATGCCGACGATATCCCTCACTTATATGGCGCCGAGGTCGACGATTATCCCGAGAACCTCCCAGGGAAACCGGCGACACGTCCGCGTAACGCTGATTTCCAGTCCGTGGAGGAACTCCTGATGGTTAAGAACATGACTCCTGAGATTTTCTATGGATCCTTTGTCGCCGATCCTATCGCCGGGACTTACAGACGCATTTCGGGGGTCCGCGATCTGATCACCGTCCGTTCAGGCAGTGATAAGATCAACATCAATACTGCTTCGGTCGCTGTGCTGGCTGCCTTGCCGGCGATGAATCCGCAGCTTTCGGATGAAGTGATGGTCGAGCGTACTGGGAAGCCATTCGCCGACTCCACCGATCTCACCACTCGAATTCCGGAGTTCTTGAATAAGGAAACCGTCGATTACTTCAGTTTTGACGCTCCGCAACCAACTGCCCTGGTATCGCGTGCAACTATTACTTCGTCAGGCGTTTCGAAGACGGTTCGGTTCCTCTTCAGGCGAGAAGAGAAGCTACAGGTCATCACTTACGCGCCTTACGTTTATAAACGCACGATTCAGACGGTGCCGGATCGATGGCGGATCGATTAAGCGAAATGTATAACTCATGATTTTGTCAACGAGCATCGGAATTGAACTGGCAGGACGGGATTTGCGAATCGCCGTCGTGCAATCACGCTTCGGCAGACTTCGCCTTCTGCGATCCGTGGAAGTCCCGGGATTCCTCGACCTCGCCGTCGAAGAGCAAAAGGCCACGTTGGAAAGAGCGGTGAAAGAGCACCGACTAACATTTGGTCGCGTCTTCCTGAGCTTGCCGCACGATCGCGGGATGGTGAGGCAAATGGAATTTCCGGTTGAAGTGGCCGAGAAGTTAAAAGCCGCCGTTGCGCTGCAGATAGAGTCGCTGTGTCCATGGTCGGCCGATGAAATCTACTGGGACTTCAGTGTGGAATCCCGCAAAAAAGGCGCGAAGCTTTTCCGCGTGACGATCGCAATCGTGCCGCGTGCGGAGATCGATCCCTGGATGGCATTCTTCAAGTCGATCAAGCTGCCCCTGAGTGGAGTCTTGCTCTCGTCGGTTACGCATGCACACGGTGTTCGAACGCTGTGGCCAAATTCTGACTGCACGATCGTACTGGATTGCGAGAAGGGTTATGTCGAGGGCTCTTTGATCCATGGCGGCCAACTGTCTTCGGTCACTCAGACCGGCGGTGAAGCGAATATTGCGGCAAAGGATGCCGTCGAGAGGCTAGCCGCGAGCGGTCGGGTCGGCGCTGCCGAAGACGTACGGTTCGTCTCATACGGTTCCGAGGCTGCCCAATTAGAATCCGTAGAACCCGTCATTCTGCCCATCGAAAATGCATCTGTCGGGAGTACGGTTCGGTTTGGAGCGATTGCGTCGGCACTAATCGGAATCCGCAGGACGGCGTTCGCGGCGAACCTGATTCCATCGGCGTTACGCTACCGGCGGAGTCAGTGGCAAACCGTTCCCACTTTTGTGCTTCTCGCGCTGACGATGCTTGCGGGCATCGCCATGCTTCTGCGCGAACCGTATCAGATGACTGTATATGCGTCGCAGATCGATAGCGAAATTCGTCGAGTAGCACCTGTCGCCCGGGAAGTCTCCAAGCAACAAACAGAGTTGAACAACCTTTCGGACCGATATCGTGCTCTCGCCGGGCACCTTCAGAACAGGGACTACAATTTGGAAGCCTTGCAGGAGATTACGCGCGTTCTGCCGAGTGGAGCATGGCTGGTCAGTTATAGTTATCAGGATGGCAACATTCAATTGTCCGGTTATGCGGACAGCACTTCGGCAATTCAAAAGCTTCTGGAAGACAGTCCATTGTTCAAAGACGTTCAACCGACCGCCGCTGTTACACGCGATGCCAAAGGCAAGGATAAGTTTAGCTTGAAAGCCACGATCGAGGTATCACGATGAAGATTGAGATTCGCCAGCGTGATAAGCGAGCGCTCCTCGGATTGGCCGGCGCGCTCGTGGTTTATTTTGCTGTGTCCTTCCTGGCAATTCCTGCATTTAACCGCGTGAAAGCCGGTGCCAATACGGTGAATGGAAAAGAAGATGAATTGCGGAAGTATCGCCGTGCTTTCGTGAATCGGGATCACTATGCTCAATTGCTGGAGCAGGTTCGAAAGAGTGTGAGCGACGCCGAATCCCGGCTGATTCGTGGCGATAACGCCTCCCTGGCTCAGGTTGAACTTCAGAATGTTGTCGAGGATTCTGAAAAGAAAGTGAATATCCCCCTGGCGCCTTACAGTGTTTCGCCCCCGAAGAAAAAGGATGAATACTTCAACGAAATGACCATCAGTCTGACGTTTGACGGGACCCCCAATCAACTGGTCTCATTTCTCGCTGCTTTGCGCGAAGCGCCGAAATTCGTAACGGTTAGGAACTTGCAAATCGCTCCGGTTCACGCCGCTACGGAAGCGCCAGTGAAGGGTGAGCTGGATAAAAATATCCACGCCAATTTGACAATTTCTGCATTGTTGGCGAGTCCGCCAGCGGCCCCGAAAGGATAAATGATGTTGAGACGCATTTGGATACTCAACCTTGGCTTGATCGCCTTGCTGGTGTTCGGAGTGCTTAAGTTTCGTCAGGACTGGCGCGCTTTCGCTCCAATGCACGACGTTCAGGCAATTCGATCCGCGCCTTCGACTTTACCGGCGTTGCCCGCAGCCCAGAAGTCCGGCGTCGTTGCGAATGCAAGCTGGACGGATATACCCACTCACGACCCGTTCAGTTTCGACCGGAGCGATATCGCAATCGTGGTTGCGGAGGCAGCCCCGCCGCCCAAGCCTCTTGGTCCGAAGCCGATTCTGTTCGGAACCTTGATCCTGGGGCCGACCCGGATCGCTCTGGTGTCGCCAAACGGGACCGGAAACCGAAGTTCTCGACCAATGAAAATCGGCGAAACAATCGATGGATGGACATTAACGGAGATCAACGACAGAAGAATTCAAATTGAATCCAGTGGCGTCAGCCAGTCCGTGAGCGTAGACGAATCGGTTGCTCAGGTTCCGCGTGATAACACCCGTACGTCGGCGATTGACACACCATCGACGGGAACCGTTCAAAATACGGCGCAGCCTCCAGCGCCGACCAAGAAGGGAACTCACATGGAACTCACGCCATTCGGTAGTTATAGGGAAGTTCCCAATCCACAGTGACGACACCAGATAATCCTTGCCTAAGTGTGTGTAGCGAACGTCTCCGATGTGGTGCTCCTTAGTCCAAGAAGAATGAATTTGTGAATCAAGCGGCCATATTGAATCCGAGGTAGGTGTTTGTGTGGTAAATCGACAGCACGATGATTGGGAGGAACTGGCAACTCTAGATCCTTACTGGGCGATCCTTTCGGATCCTTTGAAACGTTTTGGTGGATGGAACGAAGAGGAGTTTTTTCGCACCGGTGCTAGAGAAATCGATGAGGTGATAAGTGCCGCTTCGGAACTGGGTCACCCTTTGGAGTTTAACAAGGCACTTGATTTCGGATCCGGACTGGGCCGTCTCACGAGAAGTCTGTCGAGCCGCTTTCAAGAATGCGTAGGCATCGACATAGCAGAAAGTATGATTGATCGGGCGCGGGAGATTAACGCCAACTGGCCGAACTGCCGATTTGTGTTGAATGCCCGTTCGGACTTGCAGGACTTCCCTTCCAACGAATTCGATTTCGTATACTGCAATATTGTGTTGCAGCACCTTCCATCAAAAGCGTTGATTCGCACTTACATTACCGAGTTTATTCGGGTCATGAAACCGGGGGGGCTGGTGATCTTTCAGGTTCTCAGCTTTCTTCCTCTGAAATATCGTCTTCAACCGACACGTCGGGTATATCGACTGCTTCGGAGCGTCGGATTCTCAGCGAGTTTTGTATATCGGCGTCTCGGCTTGTGTCCCATTCGCAATAATTACATTCCCCGACCTGAGGTTCTGGATCACATTTGTTCAGTGGGGGGGGACCCGTTGCGGTCCACGGAGAAGAACATAGAAGGCCTGGGTATTCGTAGTTGCACCTACTACGTTACTAAGAAGGTTGACGAAGGCATAAAATACCGCCAGAAGGACTCATCACCCTGAGGTCCTTGTCAATCTACTATTCTTCATTCAGCCCATCGCTTTCCATAATTTCGTCTTTTTGCTGCTGCGGAGCGTCTTATCGGGTATGACCGGACCCGCAGTTTACTCTCTGGGTGCCTCCCGTGACTCAACTTGGGAGCCGTTCGGAGTTTTCTGCCTGCAGCGCCAGGCGAAAAGGAACCTCATATGGAGCTGACACCGTTCGAATGAAACAATTAATTGTATTTGCTCTTATTGCTCAGCTGTCAGGAGTTATCGCCTTTGCTCAGCCGAAACTGGAAGGTCAACAGCCGACTACGCAGCAAACGCCGTCACCTGCGTCAAAGAAGGTTATTGTTCAAACTCCGTTCGGACCCAAAGAGTACGATGTGACAGATGTTCCACCGGGAACTCAAACTACCCCGGCTGCTGCGGCCGCGCCAGCCACGGAAACTCCGGCTCCGCTGGTCCCTCCCGTTGCACCGCCAAACCCAGCGGCTGCTGCACCCGCACCGTCTCAGGCTGCGCCTGTCACCGTTCCACCGGCACAGGGGGTGGAAGGACCGCCGGTCGTATTGAGTTTTGACAACGCGGATCTTTACGCTGTCATCAAGACAATCTGTAATCTTCTAACCATTAATTGCGTTATTGATCCAGGCGTTAAAGGAACGGTCAACGTTAACGCCGCCGAGGGCTTCCACCGCTCTGACTTGCTTCCAGTTTTGGAAACTCTTTTGAAAATGAACGCCGACACCATGGTCAAAGTCGGCAACTTCTATGAAATTGTTCCTGCATCTTCGGCGGTCCGTCAGCCGTTGGAGGTCCAGGAACGTCAGCCACTGACCAATCCGGATGATCAGATGGTTCTTCAGATTATTCGAATGAAATATGTGCCGGCAGGGGAGATGAAGAATCTCTTGGGCTCGTATCTAAGCGAAGGAGCAAGTATTGTCGTCCAGGAATCGGGAAATATCCTTTTGATCACCGAGCGCCGCAGCAATCTGAGGAAATTGTTGCAGATTGTAGACATCTTTGACGCCAATGTTCTCGCAGAGGATCGCGTGCGCGTCCTGCCGGTGAAGAACAATCCGGTGCGTGAGGTCGTTGCGGATCTCAATAGCGTCTTTTCGGGATTAGGATTGACGCAAGGCACCAGCGCCATCCACTTTATGGCGATCGACCGGCTTAACTCCGTCCTGGTTATCTCCCCGAACCCGTCGGTGTTTCCACAAGTTGAGAAATGGTTGAATAATCTGGATCAAACTGCATTGGCAAGCGGGCTTCGCAATTATGAATATTCCGTCAAGAATGTGAAGGCGACGGATATTCAAAGTGTATTGTCTCAGCTTTACGGAGGCGGTCAGGTTCAAACGTCGAGTATCTATAATCAACCTTCAGGAAATCAACCTTCAGGAGCAGCCGGGTCTCCGCAGCCTGCCGCGCCTCCCCAAACTCCAACTACGAACAATCCGTTGGGCGTTGGGAGCGCTGGGGTTCCTGCATCGCTTTCAGGGTCGAACGGCAGGCCCAATCTCCGAATCGTCGCCGACCCGATCCATAACAAGCTGTTTATTCAAGCGGAGCCCCAGGTCTATCGGGAAATGGAATCGCTGATCGAGGAAATAGACGTGCTGCCCCGTCAAGTCATGGTTGATGCTCGGATTTTTGAGGTCACCTTGGACGATTCTTTGTCGCTCGGGATCTCTGCTTATCTGCAAAACAAAAGCACCCTGACCACAGCTCAGACACAGACGTCAGCCTCATTTGCGGGAGCGGCAGGGGGGGTGCCATCGTTAGCGGCACAGGCCTTTACCGCGGTTTCAAGAACGAACGCCCTGGTCGGTTTTCTCAATGCCTCTGAGAATCGATCCCGCGTTCGCACCCTTTCCGCCCCCTCGGTAATGGTGAGTGATAATGGGGACGCAGATTTTCAAGTGGGCGCCGACGTGCCAATTCCAACCTCATCGTCAGTTACGCCCGTAACTTCCGGGGGAACCAATCTGTTTGCCCAGACAATCACCTATGCGCAAACTGGTGTGCTTTTGCATGTGAAACCTCGAATCAATGAAGGGGGTAATGTAAGTCTCGACATCAGTCAGGAGGTCAGCGAAGCTGGTGCAAATACCACTTCTGCCGTTGTTGCGCCAGTGATTGGGAAATCCGCCGTGAAAACATCCGTCAGCGTGCAGGATGGCCAGACCATTGCAATCGGTGGTTTCATTCGTGAAAATAATGAACTGGATCGCAATCGCCTCCCACTCGTTGGCAGAATTCCTTACCTCGGAAATCTATTTGGTAATACCACCAAAGACACCTCGCGGACGGAACTCATCGTCCTCATAACGCCGCATGTAATCCGTACTCATGAGGACGCGGACGTCGCGACTGAGGAATTGAAGGCCAAGTTGAGAGAAGTACAAAAACTGCTCAATTAAGGATGTTGATCCTAGATGTGTGCAAAAATAACACACAATCCCAAAGACGTTCGATTCCTAAACCAACAGAATTAAAAGCCTTAGCTCGTTATTGATTTGGTTCAAAACGTGCTTACCTCTGCACTGTTCGGCTCGGATTGGCACAGGTAGCCTGTTGAGCCAGATTTTTGGCCAGTCGGGTTGGTTTGGAGTGATTCTTGATGTGCGTAATATGGTGTTTTGTTTGAGGGAAACCGCCTTGACAGCCTTGGATGTGCATGCTAACGTCAACTCCTCTTTATGCTCAATTGGCTGTGCATAAAGGACTAAGCAACGATTGTCCTTATTTTAGCGACTTGAAACCGGAAAATTCAAATGGAGGGGGAGGTGGTAAGGTAGCCGTTTTCAGGCGGAGAACAGTGTGGAACCCCAAAAAACCAGATTTGTTAACGGTTTGTCCCCTCCACAGAATTCTCCGGTTAGTTCGTTAAATCAGTTTCCTGACCCGAGTGCAAAGCACGCGCGGGCTTTTTATGTTTTGTTTCAGTTTTTCACGACTTCGAAAGGAGAACACAGAATGAAATCCAGCAAATGGATGACGGGGCTACTGGCGGTGGCGTTGGTATTAGCGCTGGCACCGAGCAGTTTTGCCCAGGTTCAGCTTCAGCTTTTCAATACACCGTCGGCAGGTGAAGTTACCACTAATCGTAATGCGCAGACATCGGATCCAACCTCAGTTGGTGATGGAATCCTGGTGTCCGGTCAGTTGATTGCGAACTCGCCCTTGACGGCCACGGCGATGATCCTCACCTTCCCGGGCCCAATCACATCAAGTGGTGCTTGCGATGGTACCTGGGGTGGCGGTTGCGGCGCATTGATTCCAACGGGAGACCCTATCCAGATTCAGGGAGCGAGCGGACTGTTCGCTGCTTTGACGGCGGTTTCGACCATCAATTACTCGAAAGGGACCATTACTATCACCCTTCCTGGCTCTGCGGCCAACACTCTGTCTGGAACGTTCAGACTGCTCGGTGTTAGAACAGACGTCAACGGCTTAACGGCTCCCTTGACGGCCTCCGTTTCGCTCAGCAGCAGTGCGAATAACTACATTGCGCCGAGTGTTCCAACGGTTAACCTTATCAGTTCAGTTGGTGCCGGCATTGGTAGCTTTACTCAGAGTGCGCCGAGTACCCAGACAAACAACGGCACTTTCTTGATGTTTACGAATCAAGTAGGCTCCGGTTTTGCCCATGGAACCGCGACGCTAACCTTGACTGAAGGTTTTGCATCGGCTTGGCGAACGTCCACCGATTCGTCAATGACGGGCAACCCCATTGGTCAAGGCAGCCAGATCCGCCTGACTATCAGTGGAATACCTTCTGGCGTTACGGTTGGTGTTACGACTGCAGCCCCCACTACCAATGACAAATTTGCCACCGTCACGTTGTCAAGTGCGTCGTTGAGCGCCCCGACGAGTTCAAGCCCGAATAAGAATGTGACAGTTATCAGCTTCACGAAGGAAAGCATGACGTCAGTCGAGTCTATTGTCCTTCAGTTGACGTTGGGTGGCGCTCCCACTTCACTGACGACTGGAACGATGACTGCGACAACGACCATGTATCCGCTCGGTACCGGCCTCGATGCGACGGCATCGCCCTCACAGCCGACTGCGGTCTCTCAGGCTGTGGGTTATCCTGTGTATGCTGAAGCCGATCTGGGACCAGTAACGATTGGAACCATCACGGCGGCGAGCACGTCATTGCTTATTCCGTACGGAGTGACGACGGGTGCATATGATACCGGTATCGCAATTGCCAATACGACTGCAGATCCATTTGGTGGCGCGTCTAACGGCGGAGCGACTCCGGCAGCTGGCACGCTGACCTTTACTCTCTATCCACGATCAGCCACTGGAGCAGGCACGCCGGTCACTGTGACAACCAGCTCGACCAAGATTTTTGGTGCGGGCTTGTCAAGTGATGGCACCTTGGCTGCTGGCGGAACCTTCACCGGACTTCTCGGTGGAGATATCCTGCCGGCTGCCGGGCAGACAGCAGCGAACGGTTTCTTTGGATATATCTTTATCCAGGCAAACTTCATCGATGCGCACGGTGCTGCCTATATCTTCAATGGCGCTGGGTTCACATCGAGCACGCCAGTACTGGTGGTGCCGAATACCCAATCAACCAGCCGTAATACAGGCGGAGAAGCCCTTAACAACTAGGCTCTGACCGTCATATAAGGGGGGCCATAGGCCCCCCTTTTTTTAGTTATGGCCAAGACCGAACATTTCAACTTCGCCCATTTCATGAAGCGCAGATCCCTCCCCCTGCTCTTGATGTTCATTTGCAATATCCTCATCGCATTTGCGCAAGATGTCCGCTTGCCGCACGACTCAGACAAACTGGTTTCCAGAGCGCAGATATTCTGGACTGATATTGCAAAAGGGCAGCGCTCAAAGGCGCTTGAGTTTGTCCTACCCGCCCGTCGCGACGCCTTTCTGGCAAGTCCCCCCCTGCCGATCCTGGGTGCGCATGTTGTCGGGATCGATGTCGCAACAGACTCCATGGCCGCTACTGTCAGAGTGGAGATCGAAAGCACGGATCCCGACCTGACTTCTCGCCACTCATCGTGGGTGATAACGGATCGCTGGGCCTGGAATGGCGGAAAATGGTACGCAGATATTGGCGACCCACGTGACATCCTCGCACTTCGCAATTCGGTTTCAGGTGTGGATGTAGAGCAGACTCGCAAAGACCTGGATCGGGACATTCGTCTGCTGAAGACCACGGTCGACATCGGTACCGTGATCGGTGGGGATCCAGTTTCGGTAGCGCTTCCGATCGTATACGACGGCAAACTCCAGTTAAATGTCGAGATGGCCGTCCCGCTGCCGTCCCTGTCGGTGCTTGCCGAAAGAGGCCGCAACGGCAACCCAGGTCGCTTTATGCTGTCCTTTGATAGCTCGAATTGGGATGGTCCGGTCTCCGTGCCTTTAACCCTCCGTTTCCGATATTTCGGCGCCACTGTAGACCGTTCCGTAACCGTCCTCGGGAGTGTGTTCTCACCCATCACGTTCAGGCAGGTTCCTTCCGATGGTCCTGCGAGTCCCAGGGATGACATTTCCGTATTCATTAAGAACAACACAGGGACTGCCATCCCCTTGCAGCTTCTTTCGACGGACAACAAGGCTGACCTTGTCAAATCCGTCAGCGTTCTCGAGGCGAATCAAGAAACCGAAGTTATTTTGAGACTCAAGCCGGACGAGAACTCGCCGATTCTCACGCTATTCCCCAAGGAACCCGTGAGTGGCCACGGTCAGTTTTCCTATCGTTTGCGCATCGGACACTGACGAATGTATA
>Ga0207018_1153_pt2 | contig 10566 bp, 14 predicted proteins | sample Alteio_BWMinCont_52_FD_153476 | JGI IMG/M metagenome (GOLD analysis project Ga0207018, IMG submission 153476) | Enriched cells from forest soil in Barre Woods Harvard Forest LTER site, Petersham, Massachusetts, United States -... | ecosystem: Environmental > Terrestrial > Soil > Temperate forest >...
TGCCTATCGTGGTATTTGCCCATAGCCAAGGTGCGTTAATTGTGGATTTAGCACTTGATGGATTGAAGCCATCTGAAAGGGAAAAAATTCGCGTATACACATTTGGTGGTGCGGCATTTGTCTCATCTCAAAAGGCTCATCCTCAGTCTCATAATTACCTGAGTATAGCTGATGCAGTTCCAAACATTTCTAGCAATGAGTTGACTTTCCTTTTGTTGCGTATTGAGGAAGGAAAAAAAATAAAGATGTCTGCTACTGAGGTGGTAGAGCATATGATTGAAGAAGATGTTGAGCGATTTCTAGATACCTCCAACTTAGATGTGCGCAATATATTTGCAGAGCAACGTCGGCGGCACTACGAGCAGATATTACTCATTGTTGCAAATGTTTCGATTCTGCGTGAAAATATTTCCGCAAAGTGGGAACATTCTTTCTCGATACCTTGTTATCAAGCAAAGGTCGAAGAAATTGTTAAAAGTTACCAATCTGAGCAATAGAGGGAGCTATGAGTATCTGTGCCGGATTTGCGAAACATTTTAGCTATATACTGCTTTTTATCTATAGCATTTTGTTTATCCCGGCTTTGATTTATATTTCTCCGCTGGGGCTGTTTATCTTGGCTGTAGACGGTGTGGGAACTGTGGTTGCAGTATCTTGCTTGCTCACCACAATAGCTATTCCGTTATCTATGGCAGCAAGCATTTATCTCACGATCAAATGTTCAAAAAATTCATTGCAAATGATTTTTTTGGCTTGCCTTCCTTTTTTAGTTGCTGTGTTTGCCTTATGTTGGGCACATCTGATTTCTTGGATCTATGGATAGCAAAGCTTGGATGAGTGATTTTTTCCGCAAATTTTCCGCAAGTGATCTGAAATCAAAGGAATATTTGTGAACTCTTGTGAGTAAAATTTGAATCTTCTTCGATGGAAAACGTGTTTCTGATATATTCTGAGTCGTTCAGAGTTATACCGGGAACGGGACTGTTAATCAATTGGCCGTTTGTTCGAACCAAACACCCGGAGTTTCTTTCTGTTGACTATATCCCTTATGTCTTGATACGTTTATGTCATGCCACATTTAGAGGTTAAATACTCTGCTGATATTGAGTTGGATGCAAAATCTTTGTTCGATCAAATAGAGTCTACGATTAATGAGCTAGATTCCTCAGCTGGGGCTTGTAAATCAAGAGCGTATCCAGCAAAAAGCTATAAACACAGTCATGTGATGATTGAAGTTTGGTTTTTGTCAAAGCCACATCGCAACCATGAGTTTAGTAAAATCCTTCTTAAAGCATTAACAAATTGCGTGAAGAAACAAATAGTTGGTCATTTTTATGTATCTGTGCAGTTATATTATCGTGACGCTAATTATGTCACAATAGAATAGAAACAAAGATATATACCGAAGTGAATTCAAAATCTGCGCCGTTTTCTTGGACGCGTGCCTTTTCTCTTCTTTCAATAATTCATTTCCATGTTTTCAAAAAAATCTGTAAACTCGATTCTTTCTCGTGGGAAAAATTTGGAAACTGCAAGCGAGTATGTTGTTTATGTTGATGAAAGCGGAGATCATTCCCTCACGATCATTGATCCGCTGTATCCTGTTTTTGTCCTGGTTTTTTGCATTTTCAGAAAAGTCGATTATGCCAATATAGTCAGTCCTTTGTTTAAACATCTGAAATTGAAATTTTTTGGTCACGATCTGACAGTTTTACATACGCGGGAGATCAGGAAATCTCAAAATGAGTTTTCTATTTTGTTGAACGAAAAAACGCGGTTTGGATTTTTTAGCCATCTTAATCAGATAATGGAAGAAATCCCACTGACGATTGTGGCAAGTGTGATAAACAAGCAAGATCTGAAAGAAAGCGAGTCGGGAATGTCAAATCCTTATCATTTGGCTTTGGGATTCTGTTTAGAAAAAACAATGATGTTTTTCCGGGACGAGGAACAAGGAAACAGAAACACTTTTGTGATTGTAGAAGAGAGGGGAAAGGAAGAGGATCGACAACTACAATCCGTGTTTCAGTCTATAGTGGATGGTAAAAATTCATTGGGTAGAAAAATTCCTATGCAAATGCGGTTTGCAAATAAACAAACAAACGTCATAGGGCTTCAAGTAGCTGATCTGGTCGCCCATCCAATCGGACGCCATCTAATGAATCCCAGCCAAAGCAATCGGAGTTATGAAATTTTAAAAAAGAAACTTTGGAAGTGGCCGAATGAAGAAATGGCTATAAAAATTTACCCTGAAAAGCGAAAAACCTCGGTAATAACCGAGGTTTCGACGCCGACCGGGCATTCCCAATCCACTTAGTCCTCATTATATAAAATCTTCGAAATTCTAGGCAACTATGAACCTATCCCGGATATTTGGTTTTAAGAAAAACCCATGGAATTTTGGCACAAATTTGGCACACTGGCTCACAAAATCGGCCGGTGTCGCCAGGTGTTGTGCGATCGAATCAGAAACCTCTAACCATTTAATCGTGACGTCGTTAGAATCTTTACAACACTGCACGATGTTGTAGGCGTGGTGTCTGTTAATCCATTGGTCGTATGTTCGAATCATACACCCGGAGTTTCTTCTCTTCTAAGTACTTAAGATCAAAATTTGGCTGCTTTTTTTGTAGCTCTAAGTTCCAATGCTCCAATAATGCTCCACTCCTCTCAAAAGTAACGCACTTCGGGTACTGAAACGCCTTGTTTGGACACCTCAAAAGTCCGATAAGCTATAAGTCATTTCCGATATCCTATTGCGTACTATCGTGTAGCCATAAGAAACATCGTCTTATGTGGTTTTTAACTGCAAACATGAGAGAGCAACCATGGCAACAATCAAAGAGCGAAAGGATCAAGATGGCAAACCACGCTTTCAAGCGATCATAAGGCTAAAAGGCCAGCCAACTCAGACAGCAACCTTCGGTAGGATTACCGATGCAAAGAAGTGGATACAGCAAACGGAGTCTGCGATTCGTGAAGGTAGATATTTTAAAACATCGGCAGCGAAGAGATATACCCGTTCCGGTTGAATCGCACCCAAAAGGACCGAATTGAAAGCTCTCTACAATCGAAGAAAAAATCGGGGTTAATATTAAATTCAATATTGACCCCGATTTTTTATTCGATTTGAGAGAGCTTTTAATTCGATTTTCGTTGGTGACTTTCAGGTGGAACGGGTATACAAGCGACGTTCTTGCGTGAGTAGCTCCAGAGGATTAAGCCAGTCTTAAATTGAGTCCTAAAGCAATGACAAGAGACACGAGGGTATGCCATTTTGGATTGCCCGTTTCAGAAAGAGTTTTGTAGAGACTTTCTCGTCCCATACCGGTTTTTTTTGCGAGGTTACCGATTCCGCCTTGAGCTTCAGCTACATTGCGAAGAGCCATGATAAAGAGATGTTGAGATTCCGCATCGCCCTTGAGGCTTTCTTCGAGCGCAGCATTGAGGTAGGCGACTGCCTCGTCGTGATCTTTGAGTTGTTCGATTAAAAAATCGTGGTATGGTCTACTTCTTGCCATTGTCTTTGCCTCTTTTTTGAAAGTCTTTGAAGTATTCCTTTGCTTTCGCAATGTCTTTCTCTTGCGAACCTTTGTCTCCGCCGCATAGGAGGAGGATGAGTTTTCCTTCGATTTTGCCATAATAGATTCTGATTCCCGGTCCATAATGGATCCTCAGTTCACATACACCATCTTGCAAAGTTTTGCAATCCCCAAAATTCCCTACTTTTAAGCGATCGATGCGGGTTAAGATTTTCGCTCGAGTATGTAGTTCGCGAATGTCCTTAATCCATTCCTCGAAGGGTCGCTTTCCGTTAGGAGTTTCGTAAACTTTGATTACAATCTCAGTCATGCCTTGGCATTGTATCCTGTCGGATACTTTAAACGCAAGAGTCTATTTGGCTCTAAGAAAAACTCATGGTTTTTTGGCACAAATTTGGCACACTGGCTCACAAAAACGGCCGGTGTCGCCAAGTGTCGTGCGACTGAATCAGAAACCTCTAAACATTTAATCGTCTTGTCGTTAGAATCTTTACAGCACTGTACGATGTTGTAGGCGTAGTGTCTGTTAATCCATTGGCCGTTAGTTCGAACCTAACACCCGGAGTTTTTCTATCAATCGACTATGAATCCATCGACAAAACGAACTAAAGTGTGACTCTGATTAAAAATCTGCTTTTTTTATGTTTATCTTTATTTTTTCCCCCACTTGGACTGTTCGCTTCATCCAATAACTCACTCATTGTTGAAGAAAGGCATCAGCTATTCGTGTTAGGCGTTTTATCTTATTTGTGTAACCATTTAGACGTTCAACCAAAACCAGGTTGGGAGATAGCAGCGCTCATTGCTTGGGATGTAGAAAATATAGACCGAACCCCCGAATTTGTCATCGATAGAAATCGCAACTTTGAAAAACAGGGAAATATTTTTCATGCAGAAATTATGACCATCGAAAAAGCAGTGGAAAAAAAGAGATCTCTTACGATTGATTCTTCAAAAACAATGGAAGAAATCCATAAACAACAAGGACTTAGGTTAACTAATGCCACTTTATATAGCTCTTTAGAACCTTGTCCGTTCTGTACCCTGGGTATTTCTCAATCGCGTATCCCGAATGTTATCTATTTTATGCAAGACCCAACGACTCGGGATATTGATACTTATGATCCGCTTCCTTTACCTAAAGAATTTTGTGGGAGAAAATTGACATCGGTCAATCCTTCTTCGCTTCCTTTTGCTTTTCAAACAAATCAAGAGCTAAGAGATCTTCCGTTACAAAATCCTCCAGGGAAATATGTCATTATCCAATCTGATGGACGAAAAGTAATAGATTTTGGCCGTTATTTTAGAGAGAGGCAAAAAGAACTGCTCCAATCGGCTTATGAAATGTTTTGTTGTTATGAAGTAATGTATGATCAAAACAAAGATTTGTATAACAATCTATTAAAAGCTGTGAATATAGAGTAATGTTTATGAAGAAGTGTGTTGCTTTATTTGTTATGTCATTCAACTTTGCTTTTGGAGCATTATCTCCTGATATCGACTTAGAGAAGTTGACACAAGATTATGTCCTTGACGTGCAGCAACTGCATATTCCAGGTTATCCAACAGCTTGCAATGCTTCCATTGTGCGATGGCAAGACAGACTTATTCTAAGTTTTGATGCTTATAGCTTGGGCAAGGAAGACCAACCTGATTTGATGGGCCTTGCCGTTTTGGATGAAGAGTTCCATGTAATAGGCATTCCTCAAATCCTCGACGTACAAAAAAATCTCTGGCAAGATGCACGCCTTATCGCACACAATGAGGCCCTTTACTTAGTGTTTAATGGCGCCATCGATGATGGAATACGACGCATGTTCATTGCTAGAGCTCATTTCAATGGAATAGAGTTCACTCTAGAAACCTCAAACGCACTTTTAAATTTTCCTGGGGAAAATTCTACGCAATGGGAAAGAAATTGGATACCCTTTATTTATAATGATTCGCTCCTTTTGACTGCGCGCTTTTCACCTCATAAAATATTACGACCTTTATTAGACAGCCAAACATGTGAAGAAGTTGCATCTTCCAACTTCTCGAGCAATTGGATGTGGGGAACCGTGAGACCTGGAACGAGTGCTAATCTAGATGGGAAGCGCTATCTTGCGCTCTTTCATTCCAGTAAAGTCATGCCTAGCCTTCATTCAGAGGGGGAACCAATTCAGCATTATTTCATGGGTGCCTATACGTTTGAAGATAAGCCTCCTTTTAGGATTACAGCGATTAGTAAAGAACCTATTATTGGCAAACATTTTTATCATGGACCTGAGTATACAATGTGCAAACCATGTCGCGTGGTTTTTCCTTGTGGATTCATTATGGATGAACAATTTATTTGGATCGTATTCGGTAGGCAGGACCACGAGATATGGATAGCAAAACTTGAGAAAAAAGGACTTTATGAAAACATGGAGTCGTGCAATTTAGAATAGAAAGCAAAAAAACTGACCAGTTTGTAATATCTTTTGGTAGAGATATTCTGCGAGAAGATTGTTGGTTAGTATCATGCTTTAGCTTTAGTTATTTTTTTTCTTACTATAGTTCTTTTTTTTCGTATGGTATGCTTTTTCACGCTTACTTCCCCTTTTTTAACTGATGTAGACACGGGACATCTATGCAATACCCTGATCTCTACATTGCAGCCAAGCATCGTAAGGTAAGTTACTAATGTATCATTGCTGAAATCATTGATTTTACCAGTCATGAGAGCCGATACTTTGGGAGGACTAATTCCTAAAATCTCAGCAATTTCCTTCTGAGTAAGTTCGCTATTTCGAATAATGCTAACTACTTCTGACATAAGATCAGAACGAGCTCTCAGTTCTTCTGCATTCTTTAAGCCAAGATCGGCAAAAATATTAGAGGGGTGATTGACTGGATGACTATCGCGCATGCCATACATAATTACTAATACTGGTAATTTATGTAAACTAGCAAATTTTATTTTAACATTGGAAGAAGGCCCATATGATCGAAGTTGATTGCCTCGGATTGCCACAATTTTCTGGCAACAATCCTTTAAGGAGCGTTTGTCATATATCGCATTTTGCGATATGGTGCGTATTATGGTTCAACAGGATCGATTTCGATATAAGTGGTGGGCTCTTTTTGGTGTGACTGTCTTGGCGTTCACTGCCTTCCTGGATGCCACTATTGTCAATACCGCGCTTCCATTTATTCAAACTGCTTTGCACGCTGACATTTTTCAATTGCAATGGGTTGCTAGTATTTTTACCATCGTTTTGAGCATGACGATGATTGCTATTGGCAAATTAGCTGATCTTTGGGGTCGCAAGAAGGTTTTTTATTTTGGAGTGATTGCCTTTAGCATCGCAGCTCTCGGAGCTGGATTGAGTCCTACAGTGGAGATGTTGATCGGATTTCGCGGTCTACAAGCTCTTGGTGCTTCAACAATCTTCGTCGCCTCTGCCGCACTGCTTTCTGATGTATTTCCCGAACGTGAGCGAATTCGAGCGATCAGCATCTATGGTGGTTTGACTGGTTTTGGATTAATGATCGGCCCATTTCTCGGGGGGATTTTGATTGCGATCTTGGGTTGGAGATGGGTTTTTTGGATCAATCTTCCCCTGATTGCAATTGGCCTCGCTGCCTGCTCATTTAGTCTAAAGAAATTACCCCACGAAACATCGAGTGTACGGATTGATTGGGCTGGTCTATTTCTTTTGATTTTTGGCCTCGGTGCTTTGATGTATGGGATTGTTGGAGGAGCTCAGGCAAATTGGTCATCTCTATTTGCTTGGATCCTCCTTGGAGCAGGGATAGCAGCTTTAATTCTACTGGTCATTCTTGATGAAAAACGAAAAAACCCTCTTCTTGATTTCCCCATTTTCAAACAAAGAATTATTGGGCTAGCTGCACTCAGCTGTGCGCTTGCAGGAGTAGCCTCGACTGTTTTTATGTTTTTTGATCCTTTGTATCTCCGCATTCTTAGACAGTTGGCTCCCTTTTGGATTGGCCTTCTTATTGCGATCATTCCTGCCGCTCAAGCTCTTATTTCCTTTGTGTTCAGCCGTGCAGTGAAACAGTTTGGTGTTGCCAATCTCCTCTTTTTTTCGGTTATTGCTGCTTTTTTCGCCATATGTCTCCATCGATTGATTGGTCTGCATACTCCTTTGATTTTTTTGGCCATTCCTTTTTTCTTGCTCGGTATTAACTGGGGCCTGAGCAACTCGGCTATGATCACAGCTGTCAATCAAGTCGTTGCCTCTCGAAAAATTGGCGAGGCGCTCGGAACTATCGCAACGATTTGGAACATTGTTGGATCTCTTCTTTTGGCTAGCAGCACAGCTGTTTTTCATGCCTCTCAAACAGATAATTCATTTCTTCTTCCATTTCACCGTATGATTGATTTTAATATTCTGTTTGCGGCTATCATCCTCATTGCCTCAATCTGGGTGCGAGTTGGCATCAAAAAAGAAGTCAGATAGCTATTAATAATCGAGCGCCAATAGAAGGTAAATAATGACACTTGTTGTCCGCCGTATCAAAATTGATGACCTACCAGCACTATATCGACTGATTCCACGACTATGGATTGAACAAGGACACATACCATCCAACGAAATATGGATTGACACATCGAAGGATTTCATCAAAAAACATTTAGGAATATTGGTCATCGGTGCAGTGGCCATTGATTCAAACAATCCACATGAGATTGTTTCTTGCGGGTTCGGTGTGATTTGGCAACAACTTCCAAGTTTTTGGAATGTATCCGGACAATGTGGATTCTGCCAGTGGTTCTATACCCGTTCCGGTTGAATGGCACCCTAAAGGACTACATTCAAAGCCTCTGAAATCAAACAAAAAATCTGGGTCAATATTGAATTAATATTAACCCAGATTTTTTGTTTGATTTGAGAGAGCTTTCAATGCAGTCTTTTAGGGTGCGATTCAACCGGAATGGGTATATACGACGCCTGAGCATCGTGGACAAAAGCTGGGAGATAAGATCATGCGCATTGTGATGGATTGGTTTGTTGAACAAGGAATAACTCGTGTGCAGCTTAACGCAACGCACAAGGCCATGCCATTTTACAAGCGTTTTGGGTTTGAGTTGAGTGAAGGGTGGCCTCAAATGCAGTGGAAAAAGCCAGGCGCCGATTCAATTTAACTTCTCTTCGTAGATATTTACGCAGCAACGCCTTGATGCGTCAATATTTTTATTAAGAAAATTATCCATGCTGCATGCTACTATCCGGTAAGAATACAAAAAACTTAGACGATCATGGAAAAGAAACTCAAGGCCAAAAGCCTATCTCTGATTTTTCTCTGCGCCCTTTGTTGGGGACCTTCCTATCTATTCATCAAGCTTGGCATAACCGACATACCTCCTCTCACACTTGTCTTTTTACGCGTAGGGATCGCTTGCGCAATTTTCTACGTTCTTTGTCGGATCCAAAAATTGCCCATTTTTGAATGGAAATACCCATGGAAACAATTTGTTTTCTTAGGTCTAATGATGAACGCATTTCCATTCTTGCTCATTGCGTTTGGAGAAGTTTATATCACGAGCTCCCTTGCAGGCATTCTCAATAGCTTTACTTTGATATTCACGGCTATCTTTTCCCATTTTTTTGGATCGCGAGAGCGCTTGACCAAAAACAAAGTATTTGGAATAGCCTTAGGGCTCGCAGGTCTTGGCGTGATCTACCTGCCGATCGTTTTGCGAGAGGGCGTCTACAGCAATATTGGCGCATTATTCATCCTTTTGGCTTGCTTGTGCTATGGAATCGGCACAGTTTATGCCCGCGCTCGCTTTCAAAAAAACATACCAAGCATCGTCGTTTTAACAGCGCAATTAGGCAGTGCGGCGTTAATTTTAATCCCTTTTTCTCTCCTTATCGATCATCCCTTTGCACTTCCATTTCCCTCTTATCAAGCCATCATTGGTGCGTTGGGATTAGGAGTGATCGGCACCGCAGCTGGCTTTTTCTTCTACTATAAAGCGATCCAATTCGCAGGGGCCACGTACGCCTCTTTCTCTGTATTGATGGTACCCATCTTAGCTATGGGGCTCGGAGCCTACTTCCTTGATGAACCACTGACTTGGAATTTATACATAGGAACGCTTCTAATCCTAGTTGGCGTAGTAGCGGTAAATCCGGTGTTCAACAAAGAATCCTAAGGAATCGTCGGTTGACGCAACAACGCCAAAAATCTCAGGATTCTTTAATTACTACAAGACCTTGGTAATGCTCTATTGCTTCCGTTACGCTATCAAAACGAATCTTGTCTAAGCAATCCACAGCTTCTGTAGCGCGAAACGTGTGACCTGTAGACTCGCATTCGAGGAGAGAAAATAGCAGTCCATCTACGAAATACATGTATACAGGTGTATCGAGTCTTTCAGCTAAAGATGCAGGGATTTCCAGGACCACGATGCCATCCTCTACGAAGAGATCGATTCCTTCCGCGCTGAACCAAGGAAAGCTGTGTGCTGCGGCAAACGCCGGAAGATCTGAGGCATAAATGCCAGCTGGCGAGCTTAATTCTTCACCAGGTGTGAATCGAACCCTCGGAGTTAAGCGTTCGATTCCATCGGTTAAAGATCCGTGGTACAAAAGTTGGTCCACGCAGAAAAGGGGACAGCTAAAGAAAGAGAGGAGTACTAACCAATGCATGGATTACTCGAGTTCCAAATGTTCATTTAACTCTATAAAATAGTACACCACTTCCATTGGTTTGATTCAGGAAGGGGATCGCATGGTTGGGGATTCATTAAGGGATTTATTAAGACTACATTAAGTATTCTTGCATTATCATCAATATTCTCTATATCTTCAATGGCATTCAGGACAATGCTCTGGGTGTCTTGGGATATTACGCTTTCCTTTGCATCTAGGAATCTATATTTTTGCAATGTTGTAAGAGGGTCGAGAGTTCCTGGCATTGGGCCAATGAAATGGGATGAATCTCGACATTTCATTGCAAGATCCCAGAGAGCTGCTCTATTTTCTTGTTGTAATTCTTTAAGCTGCATACATATTACTCCAACTTGCGC
>Ga0207018_1158_pt1 | contig 10467 bp, 7 predicted proteins | sample Alteio_BWMinCont_52_FD_153476 | JGI IMG/M metagenome (GOLD analysis project Ga0207018, IMG submission 153476) | Enriched cells from forest soil in Barre Woods Harvard Forest LTER site, Petersham, Massachusetts, United States -... | ecosystem: Environmental > Terrestrial > Soil > Temperate forest >...
TTTTTTAGCAAAAAAACAAGCGGCGATGCCTCCTCCTACTCCTAGCACTGCAGCCGCCACCAAAACTGGAGCCACAATACCTGCGACCCCGCTAGAAGATCTTATTTCACTGCGTGTAGATACGTTCCATTCATTACTGAAATTTTGATGCGGAAGCAGCGTACTATTACTAACTTGCATTTCTCGCACCGCTGAAATCGCCGTTGACTCCGTTGTTGAAACCATAGGATATAACCGGGAAGGTGGTGATGTATCCGATTCGGCTGTTACTGTCGCTGTTGAGATGACTCGCGCCTCTGTAGTAGTGCTGAAGAATAATGAACGGCTAAATGAGGTAATGTTAGAGCTGCTAGCTTCTTGCATTAGCGCCGCCTTATATTGATGACTTTCCAAAACCTGTAGTCGCAATAGAGTCCTCCATGTATCGCAATCATTTATTACTGTCGCCATACGTGGATGGATTGACAGCCACTTCTTACGTGCGTACGCAGAGTGACAGACAAAATCCGTTAGCTCAGCCGGAATAGCGTTAACAGAATCACTCACTAAGACGCTACTCGCATTATAGGATTTGATACTTATAATCTGACGATTAAAAAACTCACTGGATTCGTTACCACCTAGTATCGATTGAATAATTCTTTGCTGCATTGTTTCATCGCTTGGTAGATATTCTGCTAGCTCCAGGAACATCTGGGCAAAGACGCCCCTTAACAAACTATTCATGAACCAATTATAATCATACACAGACATTGGCTGAGTTTGATGAACACCACCACCTAATGTAGATTCCTCTGTAGTTTCCCAGTGACGCGCTATGTCGTTTTGGCGCATGGTAAAAATGGTATCGCGAAAAAAAACTTGTAAATACATCCCGCCATTACTGTTAATAAAATGAGAAAACTGCTTGCTCTGTTTTATATCCATCCTATACAAACTATTCGCATCACCAGAACGCTGTGTATCTGGAATTCGGTAATTTTTACTTAATGCCGTTAATTCCGTAAGCCACCGAGTAAAAGGCTCTGCTTCCTGCTGCTTATATTGTTCGAGTAAAGCGTCGCTTTCCTTCTTACTTTTTCCTTGTTGCAGTCCTGTAAAAAGAGAACGTGAATTCTCCAAATCTTGTGACGTACAAAACATATACTGCGCAAAAAAATAGTTGTTACTATTCGAATACCTCATTTCAAGTGGGCTTTTGATTTTGTCTGATTCCTTTGATTTTAACCGCTCGTTCAATTTAGACATCCTTACAGGATCAGTGGAATTAGTACCAAAGCGGACACAGTCTATCAATCCTGTGATGAACGCATATGAAATGCTACCGTTTGCAGCGTTTTGTCCAAGTAGCGTATAAACCATTGCACGGGAAATTTCATGTTTTTCTTCCTCTTTTTCTTGGTCTTTATAAAGAAAAGCCTCCTCTAAAATCTCTGCAGGAGTCCTCTTAGAAAACAGTCCTCTATAACGCAGAGAATAAAATTTGTTACGAAACACATAAACTATCAAGGAACTTTCTTCTCCTACTCCTGTTGCACTGTACAATGTAAACTTACGCATAAAGACATTCATATTTTGATGTTGTTGCTTTATTTGCGCGACCAATTGTTCTAATTCTGTGGAAGAAAGATCACAGTGGTGAATAGTGATTTTCAGATCAGAGAAACCAGACTCCGCAGGAATATGTGCTCGCTCTACTTTAGGTAGAATCTGCCTAGGATCAACGACTCTATAGAGCCCATTGAAAGCTGCCCTATCCTGTAACTCTAAGTGTTGAACGTATTGCATCCATACATCTTCTTGAAGGAGCTGCATAGTATAACCTAGAGACCTCTTGGGAATTTGTGCGCAGCCCATTTTAATAATATCTTGTACAGACTGATCGATCTCCCCGCAGATCCTTGCTGCAGTGAAAACATCTCGTTGCTTTGCTACACGCCGTTGGTGTATAAAAAAATTAAGCCCTAACCTGAATACAGTCGTCGGCTCTTCAACATTCCACGGAGTATTACTTAGAACGAATATTCGCATCTGGCTTAGCAACACTAGAACGTTCCGTGCAGAAACCAAAGGATCAGATAAATAATGCCCAACCGTTCTAACAAGTTCTATAGCAAATGCCTCAGCTCCCGGAACATAAGCCAGATTCCTTTTTTTTATGGCCGCATTAATAACTTTTTCTAATAGATCGCTATCTTTTTCCCTGAGATAGGGTTCCCAAACGACTAATACATCTTCCCATTCGCTGCAAGCACCGGGTCTTTGTAACAGTAACTCCGTCTCTGCATACTGGTGAATCAGCGATCCAATGATGTGACGAAGCTTGTCAATCGATTCTGCTGACAGTTCTATCTGATTTTCAGCAGAATTTGTACTCCTATTCCTAAGATACCAAAAAAAATATTTCTGAATATCTTCCGATAATACTCCTCCATTCTCTCGCAGCTGATCATATGCTTCACAGATCACCTGATTCACATGGGGATATAAGTTCTCCCAAGAAGCTTTCCCGTTATTAGCAGCACCACCATCCAGAACTTGTGGTAAATAACGGCGACCTGAACAACTATCTTGTTTGATAGACCATGTCGTTATGGCCGCTGCTGCCACTATAGGTTGACCTACTATCAACCACCCTAGCACATGGCTCAATTGCTTTGCGCTAGATACCATATGTGCTGCGCTAGCGTATGGATTGTTAACACTCCTCACCGTAGAAACAACGGCTTGACCTGCTTGATTAATACGGACTACTCCCGCCTCAGCCGCATCCCTCACTATTTTCAAAACCGGCCGTACGATACGTGATGATACATTTTTCCAAGTCATAACCGTAGCTGCTTGTTGCGCCGCGTTAACTACTGACATCGTTGAAAACTTTTCACCTGAAACGTGTTGTCCTGATAACTCGAATCGTTTCACCGCTTCGCGCTTATTCGGGTTTGAGGAATTTCGATATTCCTCTACGAGTAAAAACAATGAAGCAAACTTTCCCGCTTGCCCACATTGCTGATACGCTAGCTCTAACTCTTTCCAGTGTTCCAAAATCTCTTCTGAAGAAAATTGTAGTAATTTCACTTTCTCTACTAAATGTTGATAGGCTTTAGCTTGCTCACCACGAACGTATTCAACAAAACAGTCGGATCTTGCGTCAACGGTATCGTCCTCTATACCAAATCTTGTTAAATAGAAAATAAATTTAGAGACGCCCTCATAAAAACGGTCATCATTTTTTTCTTTTGCATCTTTTAGAACCAATAAGATCTGAGAAAAATCTAGCATTTTTGATGGATCCTGAATCCATTTTTCCATAATTGATTCAAATAATCTTATTAATTGTTCATCTAAATTTATGTGTTTTTGTTTTTTGTTCACGCTTTTAGAACTTGGCATAATGAAATTCCTAAATTATTCTTATTATTAAAATATGAAGCGGGATTAATCATAAACATTTATGATCGATATTGCATTAATATTCTAAAAAATTGATGATTAATTTCACCATTAAGATAATGTAAAATAAAATTTCTCAGTACTGTTATAAAAAAATAATTTATAAATTAAAAGAAAAAAACAATTATATTTTAAATAATTACCTATTTTTTAAAATATAAAAAATATTACCAAAAAAATATAATAGAAAATAAGGAAATGGCTAATTTTTGAAGGAATTATTATCTACAAAATGCTGAAATCCAGTCCTGTTTAATATAAATTGTGTATTTTCTTTAACATACACATTAAGACCAGGATCCTTTGTGATAACTCCGATGCAAGTAACAGGGTAGGAAATTTTTTTTAAGCACTGTTGTAAAGTTTTTTCATACGTTGGAGAAACAGTAAAACATAATTCATAATCATCGCCTGCACTCAAAGCCAATTGCCAGGCTTCTTCAGAAGATAGTCTTTGTAAAATGTCTGAAAGCGGAAGCTCAGTTACGGTAAGCTTTGCACCTACCTGACTCGCTGATAAAATATGACCTAAATCTGCAGCTAAACCGTCTGAAATATCAATGGCACTGCTGGCGAGACCGCGCAATGCTAGACCCATATCTACTCGTGGTTGTGGACGATGTAGACGCTGTATCAAACATTGGATCTGTTTTTCATTGAATGAGAATGGCGTGCTATTTTTTAAATAAGCCAACGCCAATCCTGCATCTCCGAGTGTCCCACTCACGTAGATACGGTCACCTACTTGTGCACCCGAACGAAGTAATGCTTGTCCAGCTGGAACAAAACCTAAGGCTTGAACGGTAACGCTTAAAGGCCCACTGCTAAGATTACCGCCTACAAGCTGGCAATGAAAATCTCGCATTAAAGAAAAAAAACCCTGTGCAAATTGTTGCAACCATGTTTCATCTGCGATTGGCAGTGTTAATGCAAGCAAAATCCAGGCAGGTTCCGCACCCATCGCGGCTAAATCACTTAAATTAACCGCTAAAGATTTATATCCAATATCCGCAGGTGAAGCACTCGCTGGAAAATGTTTGTCTTGTACTAAGGTATCTGTGGTCACTACCAGGTGTTGACCATGAGGTGGTCGCAATAACGCTGCATCATCCCCTATGCCCAACACGACATCAGAACGACACAGCTCTATCGTATTAAAAAAATGCTGAATTAAATCGAATTCGCGCATCAATACAGCCAAATTGTCTTATCAATCAATAAATTCCAGTGGACGCCTCTTATGTGCTAATCCATGTAAAACACCGTTGATATACTTATATCCATCCGCTGCACCAAAGCATTTTTCCAATTCTATTGCTTCATTTAACACAATTTTATAGGGCGGCTCAGCCTGTTTACACAGCTCATAGGCAGCTAACCTTAAAACGGCTAATTCTACAAAACCCAACGCTTTGACAGGCCGATCCAAAAAGGCTTGCAATTGTTGATCTAGATCGGGATAACACGCCATGATGCCACGGACCAGTGTTTGAAAGTAAACCGTGTCCACACTCACCATCTCTTCTTGCGATAAAAACTGGCCTTCAATTTCGGATAAGGTATGCTGCGTCAGTTGCCACTGATAAATGGCCTGCATGGCAAAACGACGGGCACGCTGTCTTGCTTTAATACTATTTTGTTTTGGTTTCAACGTCATTAGCTTTTTTTTGTGAAGAAATCTCCTGTTTCAATTGTTCAATGACCTGATTAAATGCCTGCACATCCTGAAAACTACGATAAACAGAAGCAAATCTGACGTAAGCAACCGGATCCAAAGCACACAACTCCTCCATAACCCACTCTCCTATCTGCCGCGAAGAAATTTCTCGCTCACCGGATGAACGCAATTTTTTCACCAAGCGCAGGACCACTGCTTCAACTTGCTCACCGGTAATTGGCCGCTTTTCTAGAGCCTTTAGCATGCCAGCGCGTAGCTTTGCTGGATCAAACGCACTGCGGGTATTATCTCGCTTTACCACTCGAGGCAAACCCAGCTCAGCAGATTCAAAACTACTAAAACGCTCATTGCAAACCAGACACTCACGACGACGACGCACTTGATGACCATCATGGCTAAGGCGTGAATCGATTACTTTCGTATCCGCTGCATTGCAAAAAGGACAGTACATAATACGAAATCCCAGGTACAGGAGGTCATGAGTATACTGGAAATTGCTGGCATAGTGTGATGACTTGCTTACGGATTCCGGCAATGACAGAAGGATCGCGGCGATCTAAAATATCACTAACCCAGCTTGCTATCTGGCAAGCTTCTTTTTCTTTCAATCCGCGTGTTGTCAACGCAGGAGTTCCTATCCGTATACCACTGGTAATAAAAGGACCTTGTGGATCGTCAGGGATCGCATTCTTGTTTAACGTGATATGAGCATCTTCCAAATGTTCTGCCGCTTCCTTACCAGTGATATGTTTAGCAGTTAAATCCACAAGAAATAGATGATTATCCGTTCCACCTGACACAATTTTATAACCTCTTTCAGCCATTGTGTCCGCCATGGCCTTAGCATTAGCAATAACCTGTTTTTGATAGGTTACAAAATCAGTCTGCAAAGCTTCTAGAAAAGCCATTGCTTTTCCAGCAATGACGTGCATGAGCGCACCTCCTTGTAGGCCGGGAAATACAGCGGCATCTAATTTCTTTTCTAGGGTTGGATTGGATTTTGCCAAAATCAACCCTCCACGAGGACCGCGCAAAGTTTTATGTGTACTGGAGGTTACGACATCTGCCAGCGGAATAGGCGACGGATACAATCCTGTAGCAACTAAGCCCGCAATATGAGCCATATCTACCATAAAATAAGCGCCTATTTCATCCGCAATATCACGAAAACGCCCCCAGTCGACGATACGTGAATAAGAAGAAAACCCAGCGATGATCAGCTTAGGTTTATGGATTTTCGCTAATTTTTCAACTTCTTCATAGTTGATCAACTGCGTTTTGCTATCCACTCCGTAAGCCACAGCCTGATAGATCTTTCCTGAAAAACTAACCTTAGCACCGTGCGTCAAATGGCCACCATGAGACAAACTCATCCCTAGCAAGCAGTCACCTGGTTCTAACAAAGCCATAAAAGCTGCCGCATTGGCTTGCGAACCAGAATGCGGTTGTACGTTAACGTAATCTGCCTTAAACAAGGCTTTAGCTCTGTCAATAGCTAACTGCTCAACTTGATCGACGTATTTACAACCACCGTAATAGCGCTTACCCGGATAGCCCTCTGCATACTTGTTAGTTAACACAGAGCCTTGCGCTTGTAATACGCGCGGGCTGGCGTAATTTTCAGAGGCAATCAGCTCAAGACAATCTTCCTGGCGACGAGCTTCGCCCTGTATCGCTCGCCACAGATTATCGTCAAAACTCGCTATCGTTTGCTTTATTGTATAAACCACGGTATCTTAAATCCTGATTAAAAGTCAGTGTTATAGTCGCACCAGAAGCGACCCAATGACAGACTCGTTTCGTTCAATTTTCTCTGTGTGCTTGTTACCAGCTGACTGATCGCGCTGCTCCGCTTGTTGTTCTTCTAACATCGTACCCCCCTGCTTTATATTGCGAATATATTGCGAAAAACCTCCCTTCCTTTAAAAAACTCCTTTGCAAACAAAGCATATCATTATATGCATTAACTTTACATCCTGGGAAAAAGTTCCTGTTCTTGTTCAGCTATACCGCTCGTACCTTAAAGAAAGTACTTGAAGTTGCGCATTCGCAACTTCAAGTACAATGGGTATAGAAAAGTGATCTTGCATAAACGATGGATTCTATTTGTGGGATTGTAAAATAATCATAATGGGAATGTAAAACACAAAATCGGTGTACTGGCGTACCAATTAAAAAAACAACTGCAATTCAATCAAGCAGTGGAGTATACTGACTAAGCTCAGTACATTAAATTTTATCTTTAAAGAACAGGAAGTTTTGATGCGTTTCAGCGCACCAATGTTGGCATTCAATGTCAGGTAAGTAGAATTTATATTAGGAGAAAAAATAACATGCCTTCTCTAAATCAAGTTGCCCGTTTATTTTTTTACACAGCAACAGGAACAACAGGAATACTGGCCACGAAGGGCATCATTCAACGCTATATGGATGACGTTCAAGGAAATGATAGGTTCTCTCAACACACACGGCAACAATTGCATAAACATCCCATTACTGGCATGCACGCGCCGTTTATGCCAAATCCTGATCAGCGCCGTTTTTTTGTACAGCATTTTTCTGATTACTCGCATTTGTTACCTGCTAGCTTGGATGCATTGAAAAAACAGCAGGCAATAAAAACGCCAGTTAGAATTAGATCTCTGGCTACTTGTCCTCCTATCTCAGATTATCAAGTTGTAGATACGCTCGTAGTCGGTGGAGCTCCGGCACTTTTATCAGCAGTTCCGATGGTTGAGAAAGGTCAGCGGCTAGTCTATATGCATAACAGCAAATCAAGGCCTATTTCCGCGAATTCCGCCCACCATCTTGAGGAAGATGCTCCAACAGAAGCACCTGCAAATTATACACCAAGCCATTTTTTCATGAATCAATTTAAACGAGCGCTGAGTTACCAATCCTATAAATCAATTGAAGAAACGGGTTTTTGCTTCTGGGATTCAATGGATTTGATCGGATGGCTCAATAATCCTGGGGAATTATACACCGGAATTAGGGTAGCAATTGGGTCCGAATTAGCCGCTAGGAGTGGTTTTCATAAAAAGCAAATCAGAGATCAATATATCGCTGAGCAATGTAAATGGAACGAGGAATTTTATGAACAACTAAATAAAAAGCTGGGTGGCACGCTGCTTGCACCGGAATCGGGATCGATCATTTTTGCACGCAATGAACAAGAAGCTGCGGCATCACATACACTTCAAGCTGACTTGCAAAAAACGGGGAGAACACTGAATCATTTATCGCCGCAAGACATGCAGGCTTGCTATGGATTTGTACCCCCCAAGGACTGGCAATGCTTTAAAAAAACGCATGATCGAGTTTTGTCCCCCAATTTCATGAAGATAGTGTCTGAGTACATTCAGAGACTGGGTGCAGAATTTAAAGACGCCATACTCTGCGACGTATATGTCGATGGGCAAGCCACAGGAGGTATTGCCAAGTACTGTACTCACGATGGACAAGAGCATTTTATTCGATTTACTCAACTAATTTTATCTCCAGGCAATCAACCTGTTTTGGATTTTAATGACCAACGGCTATATAAGCTAGTAGCAGCCAACGGGACATCTGCTTTAGCGTTCGTGTCTACACCAGAGAGCTATAGATTACCTACCATAATGGTCTGTGGTGGAACGAATCACGTAGTACAATTATCGAGAAAGCCTGTCATTGTTCAAGGACAGGATGGCACATCACGTAACTGCTACTTGATGAGATTAACCGCTGGCGCTACCATTACACCCAGTGTTTCAAAAGCAAGTACCGTCAAGTATGATGGGAAAATTGCGTTTGCTTTATTCACGTCTGCAAAGCAAACGCTTGGTCCTGAATGCGATGTTGAGCCCATCTTTGTTACTGGCTGCAATCGTCAAATCAGCGAAAATGGACAACTCACGTGGATGAACCCGTTTCCTGGGATCCATATACAGTACGGTGCCGGGGGGGGTGGCTTAACACGTGCGCCTGATCGAGCGTGCGGTCCCATTGGCTTTGATGATGAGCCCAGCGCCACTTCATCGCATTCTGCCCCTGGCTTAGGCGCTCGATCTTAATGGCATCTAAAGGGCATGTCGGTGAAATCCATGTTGCTCTGTCATTGGCTAATGGTGTCTTGTAATAGCGAATTCGGCAAGCGCCGCCAGCGCTTGTCGCCAACTGGAAGCAGGAATAGCTTGTAGATTAACTTTCGCTTTTTCAACGTGTTCTGCTGCGCAGTTATAGGTATAGTCAATCGCGTGAGTTGACTTGATGACATCAATAACAGCATCCAGGCTTTCTCGTTTACCTTTGACAATAGCATCTCGAATCACATGTGCCTGCTTTTTATCAGCGTGTTGTAAAGCGTGAATCAAAGGTAAGGTCGTCTTCCCTTCAGCGAGATCATCGCCTTTGGTTTTACCGGTTCGATTCGTTGAGCCGGTATAGTCGAGTGTATCGTCGATGAGTTGAAAGGCAATGCCTAAATGCAATCCATAATTCGAGATCGCCGTTACCTCTATTTCACTACGCTCTGCTAGGATGGCTGCTTGTTGTGCCGCAACAGAAAAAAGAATCCCCGTTTTTCCCTCGATAATTTTCAAATAGTGGGGCTGATCTAAATCAGGATTATGACAATTTACTAACTGTAAAATTTCTGATTGCGCGAGCGTATTTGTAGCATCTGCCAGCGATTGAAGTACTCGCCTATTGTTAACTTGTACCATTAGCTGGAACGCTCGTGAATAAAGGAGATCGCCTACTAAAATGCTCGCTGAATTCCCCCATAAACTATTGGCTGTTTTTTTTCCGCGCCGCAACATGGAAGAATCAATAACATCATCGTGCAATAAGGTAGCTGTATGGATCAGCTCTAAGGTGGCAGCTAATGGCAAATGAGCCTGACCTTGATAATTGCAGGCACTAGCGCTAAGCAATACGATCAATGGGCGCAAACGCTTGCCACCACTATCGATGAGATGCTTGGCTAGTTTGGGGATCAATGGAATATCAGAATGTAGGCAGTGTGCGATGAGACTATTGACCTTATCAAAATCAGCTTTAACCAATGCCTGGATAGAGGCCAAATCCATAAACGTTCTTTATAATAAATGTAAAGCCGAATGCTAGGCGTGAGAGACAGAGCTGTCAAGCCAAGTTAGGTTTATTGCATCTTAGCAACGGCGACCGTATAATACGCACCTCGCAGGCAAGTGCTTCGCAAATTCTCGCTTCACCACTCACTAAAAAGATGGGAAGGGCGCATTTAGTCCTGGTGTTCATTGGCCAAGACACTCTCGACTGAGCTTCGCGAATATTCTCGTCGCTTTTCCTGTCCTTGTGCCTCTTTGGCTTTA
>Ga0207018_1160_pt1 | contig 10386 bp, 8 predicted proteins | sample Alteio_BWMinCont_52_FD_153476 | JGI IMG/M metagenome (GOLD analysis project Ga0207018, IMG submission 153476) | Enriched cells from forest soil in Barre Woods Harvard Forest LTER site, Petersham, Massachusetts, United States -... | ecosystem: Environmental > Terrestrial > Soil > Temperate forest >...
AAGATGATGGGGTTGATAACAAAATCGAGTGTAAACATCTTTAATTTATTAAGGTTTTGAAAGGAATACAGACAGGCCCTTCACCAGGGGTTTACACAGGTTATTTTATAGGGTAGCCGAGGATAGGACGATTGGATAACCAAATATAATACGATCCATGATAAAAGCCTAGAGAAATGATCAAGAAATATAGCTAAAAATAATTTTCCTGATCTCGTCCATAGCTACCCGTTCCTGCTGCATACTGTCACGATGTCGGATCGTTACCGTACGATCCTCTTTGGTCTGGTGGTCGACGGTGACGCAGAAAGGGGTGCCTATGGCGTCCATCCTGCGGTATCGCTTCCCAATCGCATCCTTTTCCTCATAAAAGCACCGAAAATGGGGCTTGCAATCCTCCATGATCTCCCGGGCGATCTCGGGCAGGCCGTCTTTTTTGGTGAGGGGTAATATAGCCAGTTTGACAGGGGCCAGCCGGGGGGGGAATTTCAGCACGACACGGCTATCCGGCTTTTCAGGCGTGCTCAGGTCTTCTTCGGCATAAGCCTCGGAAAGCACCATCAGCACGGTTCTGTCCAGGCCGATCGAGGTCTCGATGACATAGGGGATATAATTCTGGTTGATCTCCGGGTCGAAATACTGCATCTTTTTCCGGCTGTATTCCTGGTGGTTCTTCAGGTCGAAGTCCGTCCGGGAATGGATGCCTTCCACTTCCTTGAAACCGATAGGGAATTCATATTCGATATCGCAGGCGGCATCGGCGTAATGCGCCAGTTTCACGTGGTCGTGGAACCGGTATTTCTCTTTCGGTATGCCCAGACCGAGATGCCATTTCATACGCTGCTCCTTCCAGTGTTCATACCATTCCTTCTGCGTGCCGGGACGGATAAAGAACTGCATTTCCATCTGCTCGAATTCCCGCATGCGGAATATGAATTGCCGGGCGACGATCTCGTTGCGAAAGGCCTTGCCGATCTGTGCTATGCCAAAGGGGATCTTCAGGCGTCCGGTCTTCTGGACATTCAGGAAGTTCACAAAAATGCCCTGGGCCGTTTCGGGACGCAGGTAGATCTCGCTGGCCTCTTCCGCGAGACTGCCTAATTGCGTGGAGAACATGAGGTTGAACTGCCTGACTTCCGTCCAGTTGGCCGTGCCGCTGACGCCGCATTTTATTTTCTCGCTTTCTATCAGCTTCTTCAGCCCGTCAAAATCACCCGCGGCCAGGAAACCATCCATTTCCTGTTGCAGCCTTGCAGCGCCGGTCTTATCGCCGGCCGCCTCCAGTTCGTCTATCCGCGCCTCGATGAGATGGTCTACGCGGTATCGCTTCTTACTGTCCTTATTATCGATCATCGGGTCGCTGAAATTGTCTACATGGCCGCTGGCCTTCCAGGTAGTCGGGTGCATGAATATCGCCGCGTCTATGCCGACGATATTATCCTGCAATTGGGTCATGCTCTTCCACCAGTGATCCTTGATGTTTTTCTTCAGTTCGCTGCCGTTCTGGCCATAGTCATACACGGCGCTGAGCCCGTCATAGATCTCGCTGGAGGGGAAGATAAACCCATATTCCTTACAATGGGAGATGATCGCCTGGAACCGGTTGGTATCGTTTGCCATAGTAGGCCAAAGATAGAACGGAATGCCGAATTCCGAAGTGCAAAAACCAGACGAAAAAGATTATATTTGCAGGTCTGTTTTCATAAGGCCGTTGCTATCCATATCTTTCCGTTGCTATATCCGAGCCTATTCAATTTTATGTCCAAGCCTATTCAATTCAAGGAACGACAGGCCCCCTGGCTGGAACGTTTCGGGGTGTATTACCTGGATCTTTTTCGTAAAAAGGATTTGAGCCATCATGTATTCGATCTTACGGATCAGGAACTGACCGGCAGGGTCAACCGTATTTCTATAAAAGGCATGGTGCTGTCCGCGCTGGTCGGCCTGATCTGCGTATGGCCGACCGTGTATATCGCGGTGCTTAAACAGAATGAGCCCTGGTATTGGCAACTGGCCTGGACCGTCGCGGTGACCCTGGTCTCGGTGGCCGTGGAATTTTACCTGTTGTTCGTCATCGCGCTGAAGGCCGTCCATGAGGTGAGCGAACTGATCAATATGCGCGGACAGGCTGCCGGGACAGCGCAGCGAAGCAAATCGGCACAGCAGCACGCGGGCAGCGGCGATGCTGCCACCCCCGCAGGAACAACCCCCGGGGAACTTACCGGTAAAGAGGCCGAGGCCCTGATCGCCGATGTTGCGCTCGACGCAACCGATTTCCTGCAAAGCGGCCCATTCAGCATCACCAATATACTTTCCAGGGCGGCCCTGGAGCTGCATGACCCCGAACTGCATATCCTGGGGATCGATCCCTTCAAAAGGGTTTCCAAAATGAACCTGCTACTGCTCGGGCTGTTGTATAAATGCAAGATCGTACTCACGAATTTTATTGCCAAGCGGATCCTCTTGTTGACCGTTGGCACGACGGTGGCGGCGGGCATGGTGGCCGGCGGCATTTCCATCAATTACATCGCCCTGCCGGTGGAATGTTTCTGGAATGCCCTGGTGATCCGGCGCGTGGTGAGAGAGGCCCGGCTGCGGCTGTTCGGTTTCGCGCTGTGTCATGAAGTGGCGGATCGAATCCTGAAGGAAGGCGCCCTGCACCGTCTCAGCGGGGAGGCCAGGATCGGCTGTCTGCGCGCCATCGGCAATGCCGTCGTGCTGGCCCGCAACTATCATCCCAATATGATCGTGCTCCTGCTGCGGCTGCAACACCTGCTGCACCTGTCAAAGGATCATCACTATGATGACTGGAACCTCTTCCTGGAGACACTGGGACGGGTAACCGAAAAGGAGAGGATCTTCCTGCTGAACCTGTTCACGATCGCCGTCGCCTTCGACGGCAGGATCTCCCGGGTAGAAAAAGATAATATGAAGGACGCCTATGGCAAATATTATGAACAATATCAGCCCAGGCTGATCCAGCTTACCGATCATCTGCGTGAAGGCCGGCTCAATGCCGCCGCGGCGCTATGTAAGATCGATTTTACCGCGGGCTGAACGTCGTTGAGCCCCCGCATGCATCCCGCCCCTCCGGCACCGCGCGTTCGCCTTAGAAAAATACACTCAGCTTCAGCCTGGCAAAAAGAGGCACCCCCGCCGTATAACTTACTTCATCGACCGGCGCCATCTCATATTTTAACCGCGAAACATATTCCACCTGTGATTCATACCATTTTTGATTGAACAGGTTCTCGACCGAAATACCGATCTCGTATTTCTTTTGTGTATAATTGGCGGTCAGGTCGGTGAGAAAATAACCCAATGCCGTTAAACTATAATCTGCATTGGCCGGTCTCTTATGCAGGTACCGATAGCTGATCCCCCCGTTAAATCCATTCTTGAACCGGAAGGACAATCCCGCCGTGCTGGTAAAGGTCGGGGCGGTGGGCAGATAATCCTGTCCTTTGGGAGCATCCAGTGCCCTGGGTATGGCGAAGTTCAGGTTGAGGTTCCCGAACAGCCAGTCGGTGACCTGGTAACGCCCGGAAAAATCAACGCCTTTTCTAAGGGTTCGTCCGCCCGGGGTCACGTTCTCGTCCCCGTAATCCGAACCATAGGTAAATTCCTGCTGGAGATAGATAGTCCACAACGCTGTATTGATAAACAGGCGTGGTGCGGCTTTCCAATTGATCCCCAGATCCGCGCTATATGCCGCCGGCAGGATCTGGTAACCCTGGTTGGCGATGACGACACGCGCGTCATTGGAATGGAAGCCTTTCCCGGTCTTCACATAGAGCTGGATCTTATCATTGACCGTGTATTGGATATTTATTTTTGGGCTAAAGACCGCTTTGCTGCGCGAAGGGCTCGCGCCATCATAGATCGATGCCGCGCTGTCCGCAGCGGGCGCGCGGTTCAGGTAATAAAAATTGAAATAGTCCAGGCGCAATCCCACATTAAAAAGCCATTTGCCAGTCTCCAGCGTTTCGTCGAGATAGCCGGAAAAATTCGATTCTTTTATATTGCCTAACTGTAAATAATTAAGGATCGTATCGCCGCCGCGCGAATGGGCCAGCCAACTCGGATGGGTGGCGTCGACCCGGAACCCGGCGCCGGCCGTTGAGGTCAGCGTGGCATTCCCAAAATAGTTCTGATGAGACAGCTTCCCGCTGTATCCATAGGCATCCCTGACCTCATGCTGGTTGAATTCATCGCCATTCACCGGGTCGACATAATAAAAAGTAAAATTCGTGAAGAGGTTGAAATAGGTGTGCAAAAAGAACGCCTGGTTCTCCAGCGTAAAGTCAGGGCCCAGCGAGGTGGTGAGCCGCAGGTTGGCGATCGTCTTGCTCGTGTTCCCGCCCTGGCCGCTATCGATGACGCCAAAGCGGTCCTTGATATACCCTTCCCCGACAGCTCTGTAGGGGATCTCTCCCGAGGCCCGCCATTTTGAATCGAAGTTTGAAAGGGTCAGGGTCAGTTTGCTGTCATCGCCGATCCGGGTGTTGAATTTGCCAAAGATATTGAACCGATTAAAATGCTGTTGATAATCAAAAGGTCCATCGGTGTACAGCCCTTCGGCGGCGATATAGGCATTCTGTCCTTTTTCTTTTGCCTTATCGCTTAACAGGTTGATCATGGCAACGGCCCTTGCCGAATTAAATTCCCCCCCTTCTATTTTAAACAGGTTCCTGTCCAATACGCTGATCGTATTGTACCCGACAAATCCTGCCGTGGTGAAATCGCCCTTGTTCGTATAGTAAGGTCCTTTCCCAAAATCATAATTGCCCACGGTCTCCGGAATTAAAAAATGCAGATCCGCCCAACCCTGTCCATGCGCCTGCGAAGGCAGGTTAACTTGTAATCCATCGACTGAGACATTGACATCAGTTCCATGGTCAGCGTCGAACCCCCGAAGGAATATTTGTTCCGCCTTCCCGCCCCCAACCTGTTGCGCGATAAAAAGTCCGGGTATCAACCGGAGCAGATCCTGCGCCGATTTGACCGGTTGCATGTTGAGGTCAATGCTGCTTAGGATACGCGAAGTCGTTAAATTGTTGGAATGACTGCTGATAACCACTTCCTTCAGATCGATCTGGCCCTTTTCCAGTTCGACCAGCCATCCGTCCGTTATGGAATCGCAAATACTTTTTTGTGTCGCATACCCTATAAATGAAATAGTGATCGAATCGGATGACCTGACCCCTTTAAGGGCAAATCTTCCTTCCTTGTCGGTAAGCGAATGCTGGAAAGTGCTGGCATCCCTGACCACGGCCGATTCGAGAGGCTCCCTGGTTATTTTATCGATCACCCTGCCGCTGAGGGCTTCCTGCCCAAAGGCCATAGAAAAAGGGTAGGGCAAAATAGCGATAAGTATAAGTAAAAGGGATTTATTCATACAGAACTATGCCGCATTTTGCCGCAGAGATAGATACGAAGGAATTCGAATTATGGATTGAAATGGCCCAAATCGAACCAATTACTCTTGTTTTTCGTAAATAAACCAAAATTCCATGTACAAAATCCTCGTCCGGATCTTCTTCGTGCCTTTTACCGCGTCATCTATTTTTGCCATGTCCTTCTTCGCATTAGCCCTTTTTGCCGCCTGCGGGAGCGACAAACAGCCCCTGGTCGATCCCTCCTTTGCCGACTCCCTGATGACCCATTTTACCCTGCCCGCCACCCTCAAGACCAATGGAGAGGAGATCGTCTTCTGGAGGGACAGGATCGACCAAAAAAATCCCGGCATGGTGAATGAATCGCATTATGCCGCCGCACTGATGAGCCGGTTCCATGCGCTGGGGGATGTCCGCGACGTTAAAATGGCCGACAGCATCATGTGTAAGATCGATACGCTCTTCAATTTTAAAGAGGCCTCCCCCAAGCTGACCCTGGTCGCTTATTCGATATTACAGCATCGTTTCAGCCTGGCGGATAGTTTCCTGCTCCAGGCCAAGGCCATCGGCCTGAGAAGATACGAATGGCTGACGGCTCTATTCGACGTCAGCTTTGAGATCGGCCGGTATGATAATGCGCAGATCGCGCTCAACCAGTTGAAGGCGGATGCCGATTATGGTTATTATTTTCGCCGGTCAAAAATGGATCACCTGAACGCCGCCCTCGATAGCTCGATCGCCGCGATGAAAAAGGCCGCCGACCTCGCGGAGACCAGCGATTATCTCCGCCGGGTGGCCCTGTCCAATACCGCCGACCTGTATATCCATGCCGGTGAACTGGCGAAGGCCAGGGATCTGTACACGCAATGCATCCGCATGAACAGCACCGATTTTCACAGTATTACCGGTCTCGGATGGATCGCGCTGGTGCATGACCACAACGATTCGCTGGCGGCCCGGATCTTCCATTTCGTAGAGGCGGAGAATCGGCTGCCCGATCCCCTGTTTAAACTGAGCCAAATGGAGGACGCAGCCCTGGACAGCATCAAACAAGGCAACTATGCCAGGCAGTTCGAAGAAAAAGCCACCGATCCCATCTATGGAGACCAATATAACCGGTATATGATCGAACTGTACACGGGGATCTTACATGACCCGTCAAAGGCGGCGATCCTTTCCGAAAGGGAGCTCTCCAACCGGGCCACGCCTCAAACCTATGCCTGGCGCGTGTGGAGCCTTTTCGCCTCAGGCAAACATGACGAGGCGTACAGCCTTTTTGAACAGCAGGTGTCGGGTAAACCGCTCGAAGGCCTGGAACTGTACTGGATGGGGAAAATGATGCAGGGGTTGAATAAAGGATATAACGCCGGAGAATTTTTCAAGGCGGCATACAAAAATAAATATGATCTCAGCCCGGGGATCGTAAAGGACATCGAAAGCCAATTGAACGGATGAGTTGCTTGAACGGATGACCCGTCATACCCGACTCTCCCTTTGCACAGCCTCCCCGCCGCCCCGCCCCCGATCGAGCCCTTAAAAGAATATCCGTTGTATCGTCCAGAATCCCGCAATGGCCGCAATCACGATAGACAAGGGGATCACGATCCTTTTGCGATAGTAAGGCTTCTTGCCAAACTGTCTCGCGAGTAAGAAATAGGCCAGGAGGATCACGGTCAATTGTCCTAACTCCACCCCCACATTGAACATCACCAGCGAAAGCAGGTAAGCATTCTGCGGCAATCCCAATTGTCCCAACGCCCCGGCAAAACCCATCCCATGCACCAGCCCGAAAAGAAAGACCACCCCGATCCGGGAGGCTTTCAGCCGGGGAGAAAAGATGTTCTCCAGCGCCACGTACATGATCGAGAGCGCGATCAGGGGCTCGATGATCTTAGAGGGCACGTGTATAATGTGATACATGGCCAATCCCAGGGTGACCGAATGAGCGATGGTAAATGCAGTCGCCTGCCAGAGCACGGGCTTCAACCGGGGACTGAGCAGGAACAGGCTCAGCACAAAAAGAATATGGTCGAAACCCAGCGGAAGGATATGCTGATACCCCAGTCCGAGATAGACCAGGGCGGCATCGGTACGGGACATCTTTTCCAACTCGCCGACGATCACGTGCGCCGACAGCGTCTGGCCGATCAATAAGGCGGCTATCAGGATAAGGACGGCTTTGTATGGTTTGTTCTCGCTCATTTCATTGCTGTTCTCGTTCGGATAGTGCTAAAGAAAAGCCGGGATCCCTCCCGGCTTTAATATGGTCATTATGCTTGATCTTGCCCGGCTGATTGGCTGCCAGTCTAACCCGTCCCGCCGCTCAGTCTACCAGGGATTGGCAAGATAAGGGAAGCTGCTAAGGAAGGGTTTGTCATTGGCAGGAACATGGTCATCGTTCAGACCGGGATTGGACGTGCCATCCGGGCCGCCAAAGATCAGGGTCAGGCTCGTGTGTATGACGTCATCGGAAAGACCGCGACCCGTCAATGTGCCATAGGTCGTCGCGCCGCTGGCAGCGACATTCAGTACATCGGTAGCTAACACGCCGGTAAATGCGGACGCGGAAAGGCCCAATGCATTGGTCGTGTACCCGGGATTCAGCGCCATCAACTGTGCCTGGAATCTCGGCTGGTAAATGGGGGCCATCACCGAAGGAATGGTAGCATTGAAACTGTCCTTAAAGGCCGTAGTCACAAATACGGTTGCTATACCAGGGCGACCCACTTCATCACCGCCCATAAAATAAACCGGGGGCGGCGTCACGGTACTGCCTTTTTTACACGCTACAGTGGCAAATGCCAATATCGCGGCTACGAGAACGATCTTATTGAATACTTTTTTCATTGTAATTATTTTTAAAAATAAATTTTCTTTGTTTCGGGGCAACCTTAGATCTTCTTTTTAGTCTGGGCCCACACATTGTACTTACCGCCGGTGGGCGTTCCCAACAGGGATTTAGGAACTTCGATCACCAGGCTCAGCACATTCGTACCGGCGAATGCGTCGGTTCCGGGGTTGTTGAAGCCGGTTGCCGTGCCTGCAAGGATCTTGTGGTACTGGGTCAGGTCAAAAAAGAACGGATCGTCACGCGGGCCGGCAAAGATCTGAATGCCATTGGATCCTGTCGCCGTAACGGGTGCGGAACCATAAGCGGTAACGGCTACCTGTGCCTTTACGGATCCTTCCAGTTTGCTTTTGAGACCGGTCATGGAGGGGGCAACAGGACCGTAGACATTCATATCCGTGCCGTCATATAAGGCCTGGATAACAAGGTCTTCCACATTGTCGCCATTGTTGTCGATGTTGAGCTGGATCAGGGTGTTGGGATCGAATTTGGCGGCTGCGGTGGCGGCTGGCGCCAGCAAACCCTGTGTGTTGATCACAAAAACCATATTATTGGCGTTTGTCGGGCTTTGATACGCATAAAGGTCGGTAATATCCGTGGACTGCCCGGTGACTAACGGAGCATCGATATGATCAGAGGCCCATAGGATACCGCCTGCTAATACGGCTGTTATCGTCGCTATGACGATAATTTTTTTCTTTTGCATGTTTCGATTTTTGAGTGTTACTAGATTTGTTGTTTGGGATATGTACGCACTCTCGAACCGAAACGATTGATTTAATAAAAAAAGTTTGCAGATTGGATCCCGGAAGGAAAAGAGGCGCACAGCAATGCAATTGCCATGCCACGCCGCGCTTATTTCAATTTATCATTTTCCTTATGCCGCAACGCATCACGGATATTTTTTTTCTGAAGATTTTTCTCCAGCGCCAGGCCGAGGTCGATGCCCGTCTGGTTCGCAATGCATAACAGCACCCAAAGCACATCCGCCAGCTCGTCGGAAAGCTCCCGGCCCCTGTCCGATCCTTTAAAAGACTGGTCGCCATAAAGACGGCTCATCAATCGCGCCACCTCCCCTACCTCCTCGGTCAGGATGGCCATATTGGTCAGCTCGCTGAAGTAACGCACGCCGGTAGTTTTGATCCAGTTGTCCACCATTTGCTGCGCCTCGCGGATCGACAGGGGTTCGCGACCTTCCTGTAGTGTATTCTCATTCATACCTGTAATTTATTATTCGATCTTTTTATTCCATCCCCGTACCCCAGTCGATCCCTTTTAAGGTCGCGGGCACCCCTTCCCTTATCCATTTCGGGGCCGGCACCCCTTTCAACAGCCAGTCGAAATATTGCTGCTCCCTGATCTGGATATCCTTTCGGTTCCTTCTCTCCACTAAGTTATGCGCCTCTCCATTGTATTGCAATAACCATACGGGTTTGTTCAGCCTCCGCATGGCGGTGAAGAATTCAATGCCCTGGTACCAGGGAACGGCGCCGTCGGCATCATTGCTCATGATGACCAGCGGTGTCTTGACCTGCGGCAAATGGAATAAGGGCGAGTTCTCGATATAGAGGTCGGGACGATCCCAGATCGTAGCCCCGATCCGGCTCTGGCTTTTTTCGTATTGCATCTGCCGGTTCAGGCCGCTCTCCCAACGGATGCCGCCATAGGCGCTGAACATATCGACCACCGGCGCTCCCGCCCAGGCAGCGGCGAACAGGTTGGTACGGGTGATCAGGTAGGCCGTCTGGTAACCGCCCCAGCTTTGCCCCTGGATGCCCAGCTTCGTGCTGTCGACAAAACCTTTTTTGATCAGGGCGCGCGTGCCGCTCATGATATAATCATAGGCGCTCTTTCCGGGATGTCCCGTCGTGTACCAGATATCGGGCACGAATACGAGGTAGCCGCGGCTCACAAAGAAAGGGATATTCAAACGGGAAGGGGTAGGCGCAGGCGCCTGGTAGTTGTATAAGCTGGTATTATTGCGTTCGTAGAAATAGACGATCATCGGGTACTTCTTTGCCGGATCGAAGTTTTCGGGTTTGTAGAGGATGCCTTCGGTCCGCCGGCCGGTATAGGCCTTCCAGGTAAATAATTCCGCGCTGCCCCAGAGATAGTCTGACTGCTGGGGATTAAGATGGGAGA
>Ga0207018_1161_pt1 | contig 10345 bp, 7 predicted proteins | sample Alteio_BWMinCont_52_FD_153476 | JGI IMG/M metagenome (GOLD analysis project Ga0207018, IMG submission 153476) | Enriched cells from forest soil in Barre Woods Harvard Forest LTER site, Petersham, Massachusetts, United States -... | ecosystem: Environmental > Terrestrial > Soil > Temperate forest >...
ATCTAATTTTGAAATAGTAGGATTGTCGCGAAGAATTGCATGCGTAACTAATTCTTTTGAAGTATCATGCATTGAATAACTCATCTGTAACCGTTCATCAGGAGTTTTTGTTCGCATCATCTCGCGCATCTTTTCGGCCATTTCAGGAGTCGTATCATTCATGACAGTTCGCCATTTTATAAATGCTTTGTAACTCTAATTTTCCCACCCATTCTTGGATATATCCGCGATCTAGGTTTTGTGTACTCGATAAAATATTACGCACATCTTGAATTTGCGTATTTGACAAGCTATCTTTCGCCCAAAACAGCTTAGAAATAATCAAATCCTCAGGAGAGACTATCCAAATATGTGTATCGTGAAATGGCATACGTCGACGTCTTTGAAACTCGATTTCACGATAAGCAGCTTTTTTACGAACAATAAAGTCTATTTTTATAACCGACTCGTTATGAATAATATTAAACATGCTTTCATGCTCGACTGACTGAATAATATCATCCTTACTAAGATAAAAATCGTGCCGGAATGTATTGTATAATTTGTTTACATCCGACAATTGCACCTCAAGAATCACATCAATATCTCTAGTCATTCTAGGAACAGCGTAAAAATTGGCCGCAAAGGATCCCGTCAGCATATAAGGAATATCCGCTGCCTCAAGACGAGTGCAAATAAGTTTTAGGACATCCGATTCTCTAAGCATATCGTCAGATTATCCCACAGCCCCCAGTAAAAATAAAACATTTTGACGAACTTTATACCGAAGTTAGCTCAAGAATTGGCTTTTTGGCGGGATTGAAAGCGCCCAAAAACCAATTCTTGAACTAACTTCGGTATACAACTCACCTTACGCAAATTATAGCCCACTGGGCATGCGTCAAAGCCCCGCGGTTGCACGATCGGAAGTGGGCTATAATTTGCGCAAGGTGAGTTTACAAAATAGGCCCGCGGAGCTCCCCATCTCGAAGCCCCAGATTGCCGTATCGATGATAGTCGGCGCTAATCGATACCTCTCTCAGATAATGCAGTAACTCGTAGCGACCGTTGGCCAAGACAGGCGCTTCGATGAGATGAACAGTGGCTTCTGCAGCCGCTTCCTTCACGGACGCCGTAGCGAGTCCTGACATCCGTATCCGCTCCATCTTGCCCTCACGAACCCGTTTGCAAAATGTTGCCTCATCCTCGTGAATCACTCGGAGCCAATGGGAAGAAAAGGAATTCGGGGAGCAGCTAATTTCAAACTCTGCCCCGACCGTTAAGGCCGCTGCAATAGAGCGCAAAGAATCTAACGGCGACGAATGTTTTTCGAAGCGAAGCACGATTCTTCTTCTCGGAACATATCGGAAAAAGTTGTCTTGCCCCACAATCTTTGTTGGATCTCGTTCTTGCTTCAAACGACGCCACCAAAAAGCATAATTGGCAACGCTTGCCGTCCAAAGCCCTAACTGCTCCGCGCTCAATTCGATGTTTTCCAAAAATCCCGTCAAGTGATTAACGGCCTCATTCACAGGGAATTTTTCTTGCGGTAGCCCCACTTGCGTAGCTGTCATGAATTCGCGCAAGTAATTCGGGCCCCCAGCTTTAGAGCCATTGCCAAAGGAACTGGCTTTCATGCCGCCAAAAGGCTGGCGGCGCACAATCGCTCCTGTGGTCGAACGGTTGATGTACAAATTGCCTGCTTCCATGTGTTCTGTCCAATAAGCCTGCGCGCGCGAATCGAGCCCATGGAACCCAGCAGTCAGTCCATAAGGCACCGCATTCGCAAGAGATAGGGCGTGATCCAAATTGTCTGCGCGCATAAGGCCCAAAACGGGGCCAAAGAGCTCCGTCATGTGCGTGAACCCTCCAGGCTGCACCCCTAACTTAATCCCAGGGCTCCAAAGACACGGATTGTCAGGATCTTGTTTCGGTTCTAATAGCCACTCTTCTCCGGGCTCTAACGTTGTAAGCCCCCGCTTTAAAGCGCCTGTAGGTTCATGGATCAACGGATTGATTTTTGTGGATAAATCCCACGAAGGACCCACTTTTAAACTGTTCACGGCATTGCGAAGCGTTTGCAGAAAATGAGGATCGTCATAAACTTCCGCTTCCAAAATTGCCAAAGACGCCGCAGAACATTTTTGTCCCGAATGACTGAAGGCCGAATGGATAAGATCTTTGATGGCCAAGTCTCGATCAGAAAGGGCAGAAATAATAATCGCGTTTTTCCCTCCGGTTTCCGCAATGAGATCGAGGCCAGGACGCAATTGTAACATCCGTTTCGCCGTCGATGTACTTCCCGTCAAGATGACGCAATTTACGCGGGGATCCCGAATCATGTGAGATCCCGCATCTTCTCCAGAGCATGGGATGAATTGCAATACTTCTTTAGGAACGCCAGCATCCCAAATAGCGTTGACGAGATGCCAAGCAACCAGGACCGCTTCAGAAGAAGGCTTAAACAAAACACAGTTACCGGTCACTAACGCTGCCATCATACAGCCCGTGGGAATTGCGCAAGGGAAATTCCACGGCGAAACGACAAAAACAATGCCCTTAGGTTTCCACGTAACATCTGGCATCGAGGCCATTTTGCTCATTTGTCGATAGTAATATTCGGCAAAGTCGATCGCTTCCGATACTTCTACATCGGCCTCTGGTATGGTTTTCCCCGCATCCACCATCATAGCGCCAATCAGCTCTCCCCGCCGTTCGCGGAGCTTATGCGCGACCCTGGCGAGCAAATGGCAACGATGTTCAATAGATGTAGCGCTCCACTCTTTTTTGTGGGATTCTGCGCTATGTAATGCCTCAGCAATGTGTTCCGTCGTTGCTTTGGCATAATGAAATAATGGCGTCTTGGGATTGTTGGGAGAAAAACAAACCCCATTTTCATTATCGGTTAATTCCTTACCTCCAATCACGAGCGGTACTGGAGAAATTTTCCGATGTTTCCACGTAGTACCGATCGAATCCGCCCACTTCCGATTTGCGAGGAGCGAAAAATCAGTATCTGGTTCGTTTTCAAACGGAGAATCGTATTCTGGGGGATGGGGATGGATCAGTCGATTTTGCGTTCTACGAGGCTTTGTAGACACAGTGTCGATTTCATCGCAGGCAAGGAAAAACAGAGATGTTTGACTTTCCCAACTTTCTGTCCCAGGTCTTAGGCCAAACGCATGGCGCAAAAAGTTTTCCGCACCTGTGTTTTCATCGAGCCTTCGGACTAAATAGGCAATGGCGTGTTGAAATTCTTCTTTTCTAGCTACAGGACAGTATAAAAGGAGACTGCCGGCGATTCTTTTCACCACTCGACAAATATGGTCTGCCATTCCCTCAAGCATCTCGAATCCAACGTAAGGTTCTACTTGGTTTTCGCTGCGCACAAGCAACGCAAACGCAATATCAAACAGGTTATGGCTGGCAATCCCTAAGCGAACAGCCCGCGCATTTTCGGGAATGCATCCATACAGGACCATTTTTTTGTAATTCGCATCCACTTCCGCTTTCGTCGTATAAGGCGCTTGCTCCCAACCGCGTACCGACGCTTCGAACTGCTCCATCGCCAAATTAGCGCCCTTCACAATCCGAATTTTTATCCACGCTCCCCCATTTTTGATCCGCTGTTTTGCCCATTCGGTCAATTCCTTTTGGATAGGATGGACATCGGGCAAGTAAGCTTGCAGAACAATCCCCGCCGAATAATGATGAAATTCGTGATCTTCGAGCGTCTTTTTAAACACATCCACAGTGAGATGAAGATCTTTGTATTCTTCCATGTCGAGATTGACGAACTTTGCCTCTCTCGATCCATCCGGTCTTGTCACAGAATTATGGATCGCCGCTCGGTAAAGCTCTTTCAACCTCTCAGCAATGGCGTCTACCGACGACTCCCAAGCCAACAAATTGATTTGGCTATAAATCGTCGAAATTTTGATCGATACGTAATCGATGTTTGGATTTTCCAAATCATTGAGATACATTTGGAGCCGGGTCTTCGCTTCCGCCTCGCTCAAGATCGCTTCTCCCAAATGATTGAGATTTAACCGAACGCCCTGAGCTTTTCTCTCCAAAATATGTTTTTCTAACGCGGCCGGCTCGCCGGGCAAGATGACTCGCTCCGTCTGTTTGCGCAATTCGTACGCAGCCAATGGAATCAAAAATTGTGCGACAACCGGAGGCAATGATTTAAAAATATGGAGCTGCGCTTTTTTCATCCAATCGAGGTAATTAGGCACCCCAAATTGGGACAAAAGATGGATCATTTGATCAGCGACCCTACGATGAGAAGAGCTGCGAAAACACTCATCTGTCATAGCGGTCGTAAACGCTTTGCCAACGGGATCTTGCATCAAGCGAAAAAGCTGTTGTTGCGCCTTTTTTTCCTCGTGGGTAATTCCCTTGTCCGCTTCTTGGAGCATCAGAGCTGCTAAATCAATCGACAACCGTTTCCGTTCCGCGATCGACTGCGGCTTCCCTCTAACGGCGTCTAACATTTCAATCGCTTCTTCCAACTTACGAGACTGAGGCACCATAAGGACTCTAGGTTAATGGCAAGTGCTCATAAACTTGAGGGTAACACCCCGAAACGGGACCCCATTACCCTCGATTTCATGGGCAAATGAGGGGTTCTATGCCTCAAGTTTATGAGCACTTGCGGTTAATGATCTGTCTTTTAAGCTATAGCACACGAGAAATTGCATTGCCACGCCTTTTGTTGACACGAATTTAGCTTAGCACTCATGATCACTGACAACATGTCAAACCTGTTGTTCCTCTTACTTCTCACAGTAAATACCCTAAGCGCTGCGGTTGTTTCCCCGGGCGTCGAAGTTTTCTTTCGAGAGAAACAGTTCAAGAAGTGGTCTTCGAAAAAAATCGGGATTGTGACCAATCATACGGGCGTCGACTCGCAGATGAAAACGACGCTTGAGCTTTTCTTGGAAAATGAAGGAGAATACAAAATTGTCGCTCTTTTTTCTCCTGAGCACGGCCTATTCGGTCAACAGTATGCCTGGGAATCTGTGGATCACCATAAATGGCGTGAGTTACCTGTTCACAGTCTTCATGGAGAAACAAGACGTCCCAAACCGGAAATGCTCAAGGACATTGACCTCATCGTATACGACATTCAGTGCACCGGCGTCCGCGCGTATACCTACCCCACAACCCTCTACTACATCATGGAAGAGGCGGCCAAAGCCAATATCGAAGTGGTCGTCTTCGATCGCCCGAACCCTATCGGAGGCACCACGGTCGACGGCCCCATGCTGGAAGAAAAATGGCGCTCATACATTGGTTACATCAATGTGCCGTATTGCCACGGAATGACCATCGGCGAACTCGCTTCTTTTTTCAACGAAGAATACAAAATCGGCTGTAAACTCCAAGTCGTCAAAATGACCGGGTGGAAGAGACACATGACGTTTGTCGACACAGAACTTCCCTGGATTCCTCCAAGCCCCAACATTCCCGAACCAGACACCCCCCTCTATAGTCCCTGCACGGGGCTACTCGGAGAACTGAGTATCTGCAACATGGGCATTGGATTTACGCTCCCCTTCAAAATCGTTGGCGCGCCCTGGATACAAGCCAATATCTTAGCCGAAAAACTCAATGGCCAAAAATTGCCTGGCATCCATTTCCAACCTTTCCATTATAGGCCCTTTTGGGGCGCCTACAAAGGCATCGATTGCCAAGGCGTTTTGCTACGCATCACCGATCCCCAGGTCTACCGTCCAGTCGCCGTCCAATATCTCATCTTAGGAATGCTCAAAAGTTTATACCCGAAAGAGTTCATGCAACGCTTAAATAGTTCCAAAGGCGCCAAAGATCTTTTCTGCAAAGCGAATGGCACAGAAGCTATTTTCCAAATCTTAAATACAGAAAAATATCCAGCATGGAAGATGATCAATTGGCACAAAACCGAGCGGGAAGCGTTTCTAGAAACCAGAAAAAAGTATCTGCTGTATTGAGGGAATTGACAAAATAGCATCCTCTTGAAGATCATAATTCGCTATTTACATTGAGGCACTTATGAGTTTATCTCTCGCTAGTTCATCCACGCGGACACAGCCTACCAGCTACATCCCACACAAAAAGGCGCATCTACAAAAGTCACCTTTCCATTATTTTCATATTCGCACATCTGAAGTACAGACCGGATACGCAGAATATGCGACGGGAGTAGGGAGAATCGTAGGGAATGCAATGGTGATTAAATTCAAAATACGCATCCCCATGTCGCCGACACCACCATTTCCTTGCCCTGTCCCTCTACACATTGATCGAACAACCGATGAATTTGCACAGCAGCTCGCATTTGAACTTCCGAATAGTAAAGATCTGAATCGAATCACCAAAGTATTCGTCCACATATATTCATCTTGTCCCCCGTTTCTGAGTATATCACCATGGGGAATTAGCCAATTTTGCAACGTAGTTTTCCCAAACATGAACCACGAAGATTCAGCTCTCTATTTCCATTGTTATGGCAAAGGAAGGTCTCATTCCCAGATGTCTCGATCCTGAGTTATAGCCAAGCTTCTTGTGCAAGTTTATGAGCACTTGCCTTCTTGTACAAAAATCTATCGCCAGTTATCCTATTTTTTTCTTTACAATCTGTAGGTGACATCTTATGACACAACCTGCCAGTTTCTTAACATCAACCCAACAAATAGAGGTTTTATGAGCTTCCATCTTGCTTCTACCACGGAATCCAAGCGACCTTCATCAGAGGCCGAAACCAGAGACCTTCCCCTTACTTATCAGCTACCCGATCCACGAGAAAGACGATTATCTCAACCAAACTATTATTTCGTTAAAACAATTGCTCTTCAGACAGGCGATTGTGAATATGCGCTAGCGACCGCTACATTTCCCTACCATGACACAATAAGTTTAGTCTTTCGCGTATCGAAACAGCCTTTTGATGAAATGGCAGGGTATCATTTCGCCCCTATCCCGATTAATATAAGAGCCGATAAGAGTGCCAGAGCCATCAACTATCTAAAAGTTTACGGCAAAGATTTGCATCGAATCACAAAGCTTCTCTTGGACGTTCACTTTCTCTTTCCTCCTCACAAAAGTCTCTCCAAATATGGAATTGGCAAATTCTGTGGATCGACTTTTGCCAATCTAATTCCTGACGGTTGCGCGATAAATTATCATTATAACAATACGACTTCTCGCGAAGAACAGATAGCGCGGCGCCTCAGAAAAAAACCAGCGCCCCCACCCATTGCAAGTGAACCGCTTTAGCACTGCGCTCGAAAGACTGCTAAATACCTTGACGAAAATAGGTCAATAACTCTAGTCTGTCTAAGAAAAAGGAGTCTTCCATGCACAAACAAAAAATTAAACCTTTAGGCAATCGAATTGTCGTTCAGCGGCAAGAAGTTCAAACATCAAAAGGTGGGATTCTTCTCCCTGAATCAGCGCAACAAAAACCCAAACGAGGCAAAGTTCTTGCCGTAGGTCCGGGTAAAGTAGACGACAAAGGCAACACTCAGCCAATGGACGTGAAAGTGGGAGATGAAATTCTGTTCTCTTCGTATGGCGGAACAGAATTTAAAAATGCAACGGAAGAAGTGTTGATTCTCAGCGAAGAAGATATTCTCGCAGTTTTTAATTAATGCATGCACGTTTAGGAAGGTAACCTATGTCTAAGCTCCTCAAATTTAATGAAGAAGCGCTAAAAGCGATCTTGAAAGGGGTAACAACCCTGGCCAAAGCGGTCATCGTCACGCTTGGTCCCAAAGGTCGCAACGTCGTGATCAGCAAGGGATTCGGCTCTCCATCTTCCACAAAAGATGGCGTCACTGTCGCCAAAGAAATTTCCTTGAAAGACAAGTTCGAAAACATGGGCGCACAGCTGGTGAAAGAAGCCGCTTCCAAAGCCTCTGACACCGCAGGAGACGGCACAACGACGGCCATCGTTCTGGCCGAAGCAATTTTTGTCGAAGGGATCAAAAACGTCGCTGCTGGCGCCAACCCCATGGACCTCAAACGAGGCATCGACAAAGCCGTTCAAGCCATCCAAAAAGAACTCGATAAGCTCGCGAAACCCATTAAAACGCCCGAAGAAATACGGCAAATTGCCTCTATTTCTGCCAACAACGATCCTGCCATCGGCCTAATCATCGGCGAGGCAATGCAAAAAGTGGGACGAGATGGCATTGTGACCATCGGAAACGCCAAAGGCATCGAAACCATTTTAGACGTTGTGGAAGGCATGCAATTCGACAAAGGCTACTTATCTCCCTATTTCATTACGAATGCAGAGAAAATGACCGTCGAGCTAGAAAACGCATCCATTTTCATCACCGACAAAAAACTGTCGTCAGCCAAAGACGTTGTTCCTATCCTAGAAAAAATCTTACGCGAAGGATCAAAACCCCTTCTCCTCATTGCAGATGATATCGAAGGCGAAGCGCTAGCCACTCTTGTCATCAACAAAGTTAAAGGCAGCTTGCCCCTCGTTGCGGTAAAAGCGCCAGGCTTTGGGGATAAGCGCAAAGCGATTCTAGAAGACATCGCCATCTTGACAGGCGCTTCGGTGGTTTCGCAGGAGCTCGGTCACGATTTAGAAGATGTGGGGCCAGAAGTTCTTGGACGTGCCAAAAAAATCACCATTTCCAAAGAGCATACAACTATTGTTGACGGAGCAGGCAACCCGAAAGCCGTCCAACAACGGATTGCTCAGATCAAATATGAGCTCGACCAGGCAGACTCAGATTACGCGCATCAACAGCTCGAAGAGCGACTTGCAAAGCTAGCAGGCGGCGTAGCTGTTATCAACGTAGGGGCTGCTACTGAAACAGAAGCCAACGAGAAAAAAGACCGCATCGACGACGCTCTTCATGCAACAAGAGCTGCTGTAAGCCAAGGCATTGTCCCAGGTGGAGGCGTTGCGCTCATCAGAGCGTCCAAAGCCATCGCAAAACTCGGACTTACTGGGGACGAAGCCATTGGCGCAGAGATCCTTCGCAAGGCCTGTTTTGCTCCTGCGACAGCCATTGCCAATAATTGCGGCAAAGTGGGCGAGTTAATCGCTGAGAAAATCTCTGAAAGAGAAGGTTCTTGGGGATACAATGGATTGACCGACACCTTTACAGATCTCGTAGTAGATGGGGTCATCGACCCAGTCCTTGTGACGAAGAGTGCGATTCTTCATGCCGCGTCGATTTCGGGCATGTTGATCACAATCGCGGCTATGATTACCGACAAGCCAGAACCTAAGACGTCAACCTCTAACGCCTCCCCAAATATGGGTGGTATGGGCGGAATGGGCGATTTTGGCGGAATGATGTAAAGCTGTTTTACAAGACTGTTTAATAGAAGGCCTCATGCGACCTCATGAGATAAGTGTGAGGCTTTTTTGTAGGCGGTAACTTTGTTGATTCGAGCTTCCTTTCATTTTGCCCTACACAGGCACTAAGACGAGAGAGGGCATGCGCCTGGATTCCTAATATTGGGATTACATATTCACTTAACGACCTACCCACAATAAAGTCAGTAACACCTTAATAATCAATGAGTTACAATATTTAATGAGATTCCCCGGCCCTTAATCACTTCCAAAACAATTTGAGATAAAGTTATTTTTAAAGAGTAAAATAAAAAATTTATTTAAATAATACTTAATTTAAAGTATAATTAATATATAACATAACAAAGGTTAATAAAATGAATACTACAGCTCCCCTCTCCGCACATCTACAGCCCTTAATTAAGTCATCTGTCGATAAACCCGATCTTGTCACACACAAAACAATGAATAAAGTCCAAAAAATCTTAGTAGGAATAGCCAAGGTTGCTGGAAGTTTATCTATAGCAATGCCTCTAACCCTCCTCGTATCATTCGCAAGTGGCACCTCGGCCGGTCTGTCAGGCTCGGCAGCCTTAGCAGCTCTTTGCCTCCCAGTGCTAAAAGCCCTCGGAGTTGCCACGATAGCAGCTTTGGGAACAGTCGGAACTTTTGGGCTTATGTGTGCTATCCCTATTGCAGTAGTAGGTTTATCACTCTTGATACTTCACTTCTACAACCCTACCAAAACTATTGCTGAACCTGCAGTCATTGCAGAGTCTGTCGCCATTGCTGAACTTGTCTTCGAGACTCGCTCGCCAGGGGAGCTTACCACAGAATGGAATAAACACTCGCAATCAATTTCAGAGATTGTATGCAGTTGGATGACCCGCCGCCCGAACCCAGATTTCATAAGCCACCTAACTCGTTATCTAATTTCTTTTCGCATTGAATTAACTAAACTTATTCACGCTCGATTAAACAATCTTACCCAAACTCAATTAAAGAAAATTGGCCAATTGAAATTAAATAAAATTTCGAGATTTCAATTAGATG
>Ga0207018_1162_pt1 | contig 10255 bp, 9 predicted proteins | sample Alteio_BWMinCont_52_FD_153476 | JGI IMG/M metagenome (GOLD analysis project Ga0207018, IMG submission 153476) | Enriched cells from forest soil in Barre Woods Harvard Forest LTER site, Petersham, Massachusetts, United States -... | ecosystem: Environmental > Terrestrial > Soil > Temperate forest >...
AATCTCATTTGTTAAGGAATGAAAGATATACCCATTCCGGTTGAATCGGTCCCCTTTGGGTGCCATTCAACTGGAAGGGGTATAGGCTCAACTAGTTAAAAATCAATAAATTACGTTTTTTATCCTCTTATTATTAATATAATTATTAAAAATTAATTAATATAATTGACTTTTGTTTAATATTGTTATATAATCATTAGTATAAACAATAAAAACAGAGGAAACTAATGTCAGAGCTAATTAATAACAACTCGTTGTTTTCGACCCAAGCTAATCATCAAAAAATCCCAACAGAGGCGCCTATTAGCCAAATGCTACTAACGGTCGCCAAGATCCGTGGCGTTTTTGAGTTCAAGATCATGACTATTACTCTGCATGAGCCGAGATCTATGAATCCCCTAATTTCCATCACAACGGAACCAGCGTTCCTCCACCCTGAGCTCCTATTTATCCTGGATATGCTTCTGTCAGAGTCTTCTTTCGAATCAAAAATTCCCTCATATAGACAAGCGCCACGCTCGCAAAAACAACCCCACTACCACCGTCCTCAGCCTCAATATAACCCAAGACCCAACACATATAACTCTAGACCTCACTATGCTAGACCTAACACTGAAGGGCCAAAGCCTGGGCCAAAAGCAGCTCCAGGTTGGGACCAAGCTCCTAAGGCGAAGTCACACTCACGGTATACAGCTGCAGAATACGCTTTCCTTGGAGGAAATAAATCCTCGACCAGCAGCGATGCGGAAATTTTGGGAGTCCCCGCAAATGCTTCACAAAAACAAATCAAGGACGCATTCAAAAAACTCGCATTAGAAAAGCATCCCGATAAAAACAAAGACCCATTAGCCAATAATGCATTCAAAATTCTCCGGGAAGCTTATGATAGACTTCTTGCAAAAGCCCCTGCAGCACCTAAAAAAGCTAAAGAGAATCAGGCAACTCCTAAAGCACAACCAAAACCATCTGCGCCGGAAGCCCCGCAGCCAAGCTCTGCAGATTGGTCCGCATCAGCTCGTCAAAAACAACCAGAATATTATGACGAAAAGAGAAATCACGACGCTCCTCCACCTTCTGCGCCGCCAGCCCCACAGCCAAGCGTAGCGGATGTTGCTCCCTCAGCTCCTTCATTTGAGAGCTTGCCACCAAACAAGGGACCAGCAGCCCACGGTTGGTAGTCGTTTTTTCTAAGTCCCCTCTTCAAGGGCAGAGATTTCTTATACCCAAGAAACCTCTGCCATTTTTTTTAATCGAATCAGGCAATCTTTAGGTGAGTTGAATCCTCGATATTGATGACAAGAGGCACTACCTTCTTGCTTTTTACCAACTTGGACAAGTCGAGATCTCTATATAGCTTTCTAAATTCGACATCCTTCGCCTCAATCTTTTCCATCATCCATAGCCGAATGCAGACATCAAGAGCTGGGGAAATGCCATTTCGGCTATTTTCCCATTTCGAAACAGAAACGTGGGACACACCGAACACTTTGCTGAATTCTACCATTGATAGGTACATATACTTGCGGATATAACGAATTTCCGTGCCAGAAAGCAGGGTTGGTTTGTGAATGAGCGCCTCAAGAACAACCCTTTGCAGCAATTCCATATCCAGATCGAGAATCCATTCGCCGGCCATCTTTCTCATCGGAGCATTGACCAACTTAACAGGTATCCCCAGGCCTGTGTAAACAAACGTTTTTTTCTTTTGTTCTTTTGTTTTCATAGCGCTATTTCCCCAGTTTTATCACCGTGATTATGACCACCATGTTATCGATCGCAACAGCAATCCTGATATCAATGCCATCGGGGGTTTTCCCCCGTATAGCATACCGGTCGGACTGTCTTTTTATATCAAACCCATCTTGGCTTGTCTCATGAAACCCGTGATTCAGCACAAAAAGAATATCCCGCAAAGCAACCGAACGCTCTATTTTCCTAGCAATCGCATGAGGAACCAGCCGATATCGGTTTGCTGCTACAAGCTCCCGTATTTCTTTGAGGGGATTGATTCTTGGTTTCCGGCTCAAAAAGGCTCTCCGTTTCAATGTATTGTAACATTCTTACAAATTACATTCAAGGCGCAGCCAAAGTCAAAACATTTCTTTACACAACATCTTTTGCGCCCTAGAAAGCCGCCAACTTCTCGACAAAGAATCCACTCCTTTGCTAATCTTGGGCGCCAATTATTAAGCGCTAGAGAATGCCCATGGATCCAGCCCTTGCAGTGCACCAACTAAAGAAAGTTTACGGCAGCTCAGCCAAGCCTTTTGTCGCAGTCGATGCCATTTCTTTCTCTCTAAAACCAGGGGAAATACTCGGGCTTTTAGGCCCAAACGGTTGCGGGAAAACAACCACTATCCAAATGCTCCTAGGCACCCTTTCCTACACCTCTGGATCGATTCATTACTTTGGCAGGGAGTTCCCCCTCCATCGGGCAGATATCCTGCAGTCTGTCTCGTTTGCAAGCACTTACACAAGCTTACCTTACAGCCTCACAGTGGAAGAAAACCTCCATTCGTTTGGCCTTCTCTACGGACTCAGCAAGAAAGAGTCGACAAAACGCTCGGATCCTCTATTGGAACGCTTTGGCATCCTCTCTAAGAAAAAACAAAAAGTCTCAGCGCTCTCGGCAGGCCAAGTAACTCGCCTGATGCTCGTGAAGGCATTCTATATTGAACCTAAGGTCGTTCTTCTCGATGAACCGACAGCCTCTTTAGATCCCGATATTGCCAGCGAAGTCTGCGCTTTTCTTCAGGAACAGCGAAATAAAACAGGTCTTTCGATCTTGTTTACCTCCCATAAAATGAACGAGGTGACAGCCCTTTGCGACCGGACGATTTTTTTAAAAAGAGGCAAGATCATCGCGGATGATCTCCCCCTCAATCTAGCCAAAAGCGTTGCCAATTTCCGCATTCGACTAACAATTTCGGATGGTATGAAAAGAACCATCGCTCTCGCGGAGAAACAAAACATTCTCTATCGCATCGAACAACGAATGATCCAACTTTCCCTCGAAGAAAAAGCCATTCCCCCTTTTCTCAATGCGTTAATACTCTCTCAGGTTGCTTATACAAATATCCAAATCGAAGAGCCGTCCTTAGAAGACTACTTCCTCCACATTGCGGAGAAAACCCTATGAAACTGCGACGAATTCTCGGCGTCTTTTATCGTTACTATTACATTCTCTTAAAAGGTCCTCAGCAGCTCTCTGATTTATTCTATTGGCCCTTCATCGACATCCTACTTTGGGGACTAACCTCCGTCTGGATTCAGAGCCAAAATCCAGGAGATGCGCAAAAAGATTTGCCTCTTATGCTTCTAACGGGACTTATTTTTTGGCAAATCACTTGGCGCGGCTCCATCGACGTTTCGCTCAGTCTCCTCCAAGAATTTTGGCACCGCAATCTGGTGAATCTCTTTTCCACCCCTCTTAAAATCACGGAATGGGCTGCTGGCGTCATTCTCCTATGCCTTTGCAAACTCTGCATCACAGTGTGCTTTGGAATTGCGGTTGTCTATTTTCTCTATTCCCTCAATATTCTGACCATTGGATGGATGTTTTTTCCCTTCGCCGTTTCTCTCCTCATTTTTGGATGGACCATCGGTTTTCTGGCCGCTAGCGCGATTATTTATTGGGGCCACCAAGTAGAAACCATCGCTTTCATGGTAGGCTTTGTGTTTGCTCCTTTTAGTGCGGTTTTTTATCCCGTATCAGTTCTCCCTATGTGGACGCAGATCATTTCTTGGTGCTTACCGACAACCTACGTGTTTGAAGGCATGCGAAGCCTTCTCACCTCCGGAACCTTTCCCCTCACGCATTTATGGATCAGCCTCGGACTAAATATTGTGTATCTTTTTCTTAGCTTCTCTCTGTTTCAGCGGACCTACCAAAAAAGCCTTACAAAAGGACTTGCTCGTCTAGAGTAGATTTGCTACTCTGTCATGGAAACACAAGGTCTTTATGGATAAACGTTCATTGCTATTTCTGGCTTGTATTACAGCAACTTACTTTGGCTTGCAAACTTTTTTTGGAACATGGGATGGAGATAAAGCCCATTCGATAGAAGGCAAAGCCGCCATTGAGCGATTAGAGAAAGAAAATGCGGCGGAAAAAGAACGAGCATCTCGAACAGCGCCCTTGAACGAATTGCCCTTGGCACAAATATTCACAGATCCTCTGGGCCGTGGGAAAATAGGCAATGCTTTACGTCTAGGCGACACCCATTTCCTCACCATCGCTTGGCAAGCGGGCCTTCCTGCCAAACTCTACGTGCCAAACCGAGATGCCTTTGATGTGTTGACAATTCAAGGTCCTGTTACTCGCAAAGAGGGGGAACTCGTACTGTATGTGAAAGAAGGGGCCAAGACCCAACGGGTCGAGCTCCCTTCCATTCCTCTATCAGGCGATTTACATCTAGTGGCATTAAATAGTGAACTGGAAGTCATTTTGGCCGAGCAACGAGGCACAGACACCTCCTTCCCCTATGCCTACCCAGACCAACCCGCCATTGCGTTCACAAAAAGCGCGCAACACTATCTGCCAGTTGGGCTCTTTGAACCATCCAAAAACAAAGTAACGCCTTTTAGCGATTTCGAGCCTTTGCGCACTCTCGTGCAACAAGCCTCAGTGCCTCTTGTTCCCACACCCAATGCCTCTGAATCGTTCTATGTGCTAGAAACGGACTATCAACAACTCGTTTTTTCCACACGCGGTGGCAGTTTAGCAGAGATTAACCTTCCTCTGAAAACCTCAAAGGACACAAAAAGTCTCGTCAAAGAAATTGACATCGATCGCAAAATCTTGGCTGACTCTCCACAAAACGCCCACTTTCCTCTCCATCCCTATTCCATAGCCACCGATACAGCCGAAAAAGTCAATGGTTCCTTAGGGGGATACTACCCTCTCTTGAGACGCCCTATCATGAATGCGGATGGTACAGAAAAAACTAAAGTTTCCCCCCAATATTATGCCTTAAATATCATATCAGATAGCAATGACGTCCCTGTAAACTACAGCGTCGAAGAGTTCACCCCTCGGAAAATCAAATTTTCTGGATCCGATGGACGCCATCGAATCACCAAGACCTACACGATTCCCGAAGAGCGCAATGGACCCTACTGCTTTGATCTCGAAATCCAAATCGATGGAGAATCCCAAGGCCTTTGGATTTCCTCAGGCGTACCTGATGTGGAGCTAGTGGGAGGCTCTTATGCCCCGCAATTGAAATACCAAGTTCGAACGAACCGGGGCACCGATGTGGAAGAAATTAAACTTCCCAAAGATGGTTCCACGACAAACAATGTCTTAAGCCCCTATTGGATTAGTAACTGCAATGGATTTTTAGGGCTCATCATCGATCCCCTCTCTGACATGTCCACAGGCTACAAAATCCAAAAAACCAACGGAGCCGAGCTGCCGACCCGTCTATCGACGATTGATGCTGCCCACCACCTATATCCTGCGGAAAATTACCCTGGGTATATGACGCTCCTTCCCTTACAAAGCGGCACCACCACATTCCGAATATTTGCCGGCCCCTATGATGAAGCACTCTTAAAAGAGCTCGATAATCTCTATGGTGAACCCAACAAAAACTACAATCCTGAGTATGCACAATCTATCTCCATCCAAGGATGGTTTTCGTTCATCTCCCAACCATTTTCGAAATTTTTATTCCTTTTGATGCAATTGTTTTATGCCATGACCCACTCTTGGGCTATTTCGATCGTTTTATTGACCATCGCTCTCAGAGCTATGATGTATCCTCTCAATAACTGGTCTATGCGGTCGACCATTAAAATGCAGCAAATGGCCCCGAAAGTTAAAGCCCTGAAAGAACGATACAAAAAAGATCCTCAGCGCGCCAAAATAGAAGAAGTAAAGCTCTATAAAGAATCAGGGGCCAATCCAATTGGCGGCTGCCTCCCCATGTTGCTACAGATCCCCTTCATGATGGGGATGTTCTACATGCTCAAATCGAGCTTTCCATTGCGGGGCGCTCCGTTTATGCGTGGTTGGATCGATGACTTAGCCTCTCCCGATATTTTATTTAGCTGGAGTACGCCCATTTGGTTCATTGGCAACGAGCTCCATTTGCTGCCCATTTTGATGGGGATTGTCATGTTCCTCCAAGGAAAAATGACACAAAAATTCCCGAAAGATCCCAGCCAAATGACAGAAGCGCAGAAGCAACAAAAAATGATGGGCATCACGATGGCTGTGGTGTTCACATTCATGTTCTACAATGTTTCGTCGGGATTGAATATTTATTTCATGATCTCTACTTTACTGGGGATCATCCAACAGAAATTTCTGATGAAAAAGATGCATGTCGACTAACGTTAATGAAAGAATGGGAAAAGTTCTTATCCAACCTGAACAAGGATCTGGGCCCTGCGGTTGTTGATCGCTGGGTAAAAACTTTGCGCGTGCTCCGTTTCGACGCAGCGAATTTATATCTAGAAGCGCAAGACCCCATGCAAATCGCGTGGTTCGAAGAACATATCCGCCCCCGGTTAAAAGGCAGCTTTTTTAACGAAAACCACCGTTCCATCAAAGTTCACATCACCAAAGAAATCCCTCCCGCTAACCCGCCCCCCAAACCGCAGTCTAATTGGACAGTATCCTTTGTCTCAGATCCCCTCGATCCATCGTGCACCTTAGACAATTTCTTCGTCACAAAAGACAATGAAATGAGCCACAAACTCCTCACCGAATGGGGCAAAACTGGTGCTTCCTCGTTCAATCCCATTTTTCTCTATGGTCCTAAAGGCTCTGGAAAAACACACCTTCTCATGGGAGCTGCCCTCCTCTGCGAGAAATGTAAAAAAAAATTCATCTTTGCCACCGCAGACACCTTCACAGAGCATGTCGTTCAAGCCATCCGCGCCAGTCGCATGCAAGAATTTCGAAAAATCTATCGAGAAATCGATGTGCTCATCATCGACGACGTCGACCGATTAGCCAACCGAATGGCCACGCAAGAAGAGTTTTTTCATACATTCAACACGCTCCACTTACAAAATAAACAAATCCTACTCAGTAGCGCCGTTCCTCCTTCAAAACTCACAGACATTGAATTCCGTCTGATCAGCCGATTTGAGTGGGGACTGCCTGTTGGAATAGGAAAAGTAGATCCCAAGAAAATTTTAGAACTAAAAGCTAAAAACTGGAGATTTGATTTAACGGATGAACTATCTGCTTTTTTTCTCACACACTTTCCCAGCGACCCCATCCTTGCTATGCAAGCCTTAATCCTTCGATCAACAGGACAATCACCACCCCCTGCCATCGCCAAACAAATGCTCGCCGATCTTCTCCGGAAAGAGCAGGCAAAATCTCTCACTCCTGAAAAAATCATCAAAGCCCTAGCAACCCATTTTGGCATTACATCGGAAGACGTGTTAGGAAAATCTCAAGCGAGAGAATTTGCCTTTCCGAGGCAAATCGCTATGTATCTTTGCCGAGAAAAGCTCAAATTGGCCTACCAAGGCATTGGCAAGCTGTTTGGACGAGATCACTCAACCGTGATGTCAAGCGTTAAACAAATTGAACAGGGAATTGCAAAAAAGGACAATAATACATTGGAGGCGATCATGGCCGCCTCCCGTCTGCAAGAAAATTAGATCTTGATAAAACGATCGCCAGGTCTTGTGCCGCCGAAGTGTTGTTGAGGAGCAGGTGCGCCTTGTGGAACAGGGAATTGGAACGGTCCTGGATCTTCGCCTTTGCAAATCTTTGACACCATTTCGCGCCATTTTTCAATGGTTTCAACGAAGAGAGGAGCAAAACGACGAAGGGCTGACGCATCGACGCCGAGGCCCATATCTAGGACGCAGTGCATCAAAATCAGTTCTTCTTTCGGAGCCACTCCAATACCGCCGCCAGCCATTTGGCCGCCGAGCATAGATCCTTCCAATAAACGCTCGTATAGTTTTAGACGAGTTTTATCATCCACGGGAAGACCATCAAGAACGGGAGAATAAAGATACAACCGGTCTGAATTTGGTTCATATGTAAGATGCAGAGAAAAAGTATTATCGATCCCGAGAATACAGGTGTTGTTTTCATCAAAATCTAACCCCTCAAGATTTAGCTCTTTGCCGAATTCCCGAAGATTTGCCTTAGCGTTTTCAAAGGACATTGTGTCTCCTCCTCTTATGGATTTTTTTGTGTTTTATACCAAAGTCAGCTTCAGGTATAAGGCTTTCAGGGATAACCTCGCAAGCAAAATCTCGGATTTTTTTGCGAACTCATCATTGCTGATTCTAAATATTTTATTTGAAATGAATTTAAAAATCAATCACTAAGCTGTTGTAAAAAATAAATTTATCAATAAACTGCGGTTATTATGCCTATCCCTATTAAAACATCTCCTGGATCTCCCTTTCCTCTAGGCTGCACGAAAAGTCCAGACGCAATCAATTTCGCCTTGTTTGCAGCCCATGCAACAACCGTCATGCTCGGCTTATTTAAACCGGGGGCGAATACCCCCGACCATACGATCCCCTTAACAAGAACCGGCGACTATTGGCATATCGCCCTCTCCCCTCTTCCGGAAGACATGCTATACGGCTACCAGTGTGATGACAATAACGTCTGGCTCCTAGACCCCTACGCGAAGATCATCGACGCCTCGCCCCTCTGGGATCATCCAACAACAACGCCTCTCCTTGCCTCTCTGAAAGACATCCCAGCCTTTGATTGGGAAGGCATCACCTATCCCAATATTGCGAAGGAAAACCTCATTGTCTACGAAATGCACGTCCGGGGGTTCACTATCCACCCCTCTTCCCAAACAGCAGCTCCTGGCGGATCCTATGCCGCTATGATCGAAAAAATCCCCTATCTTACAAAGCTCGGCATCAATGCAGTCGAATTTATGCCCATTTATGAATTTGATGAAAACAACAGCCATGGCATAGACCCGGTAACCAAAGAAAAACTTCCCAACTACTGGGGCTATGACCCCATTTCCTACTTCGCGCCGAAGAGAAACTACGGCGCCAATCATTCTGTGGGAGGCGCTCTAACCGAGTTTAAAACCTTAGTCAAAGCTCTACATAAAAACGGTATTGAGATCATCCTTGACGTCGTCTACAACCACACGGGGAAAAGCTCTCTGCAAGGCATCGACAAAAACACCTATTACATGATCGATGCCGCTGGGCATTATCGGGACTTCACGGGATGCGGGCACACAATAAGTGCCAATCAAGCGCCGGTGCAAGACCTTATTCTCGCAAGCTTGCGATATTGGGTGGAAGAGTGCCACGTCGATGGATTTCGGTTTGACCTTGCATCCACACTGACCCGAGCCAATGATGGACGGCCTTTAGACCCTTCTCCCCTCATCGTTGCAATCAAACGAGACCCCATTCTCTCCCAACGGAAATTGATTGCCGAAGCCTGGGATGCAGTAGGACTCTATCAACTCGGATGCTTTCCCAAATGGGGACCCTGGTCTGAGTGGAACGGCAGATATCGCGATATCCTGCGAAGATTCATCAAAGGCTCTAACGACAAAACGGGCCTCTTTGCTAACGCTCTCTTTGGCAGCGAATTTCTCTACCACAACGACACACCCCTGGCGAGCATCAATTTTATTACGGCCCACGACGGATTTTGTCTACGCGATCTAGTGACCTATCAATCCAAGCATAACTGGCCCAATGGAGAGATGAACCGCGATGGGTGCAACCATAATGACAATTGGAACTGTGGCGTAGAGGGGCTCACGAAAGATCCACACATCATAGAACTCCGAGAAAAGCAGATGCGCAACTTCTGGCTGGCTCTTCTTCTTTCCCAAGGCATTCCGATGTTGCTCATGGGAGACGAATATGGGCATACGCGCCACGGCAACAACAACCCGTACGTGCAAGACAATGAACTCAACTGGTTTCTTTGGTATGAATTAGAAGAAAACGGGCACATTTTCGATTTCGTCCAGCAACTCATTGCCTTTCGAAAAAAGCATCCTGAACTGCATCAAGCCCATTTCTTAGCGTCCGATTCCATTGACTGGCATGGACACACGCCATATCAGCCCGACTGGAGCCCAACATCGCGATTCGTAGCTTTCAGCACCAAGGGTCCCAAGCCGCTGTACATCGCTTTCAATGCGCACTTTCTAACCGCAGAAGTAGAACTCCCCTCCAATTGCCCGTGGCAAACAGTCGTCAACACGCAGTATGGCTGGGATCAGCTATGAGGGCTGAAAACGGTGTGCGCAGTTTTGCAATCACCCGCTAT
>Ga0207018_1163_pt1 | contig 10239 bp, 9 predicted proteins | sample Alteio_BWMinCont_52_FD_153476 | JGI IMG/M metagenome (GOLD analysis project Ga0207018, IMG submission 153476) | Enriched cells from forest soil in Barre Woods Harvard Forest LTER site, Petersham, Massachusetts, United States -... | ecosystem: Environmental > Terrestrial > Soil > Temperate forest >...
GGGTGAACCCCGCCCCTACATTCGCTCTGTAGGTAAATGGTGCCGTTTCGGTCATTTTCCCCATTGGGAAAGAATATTCAATTCCTAAATCTTTTAATCTTTTAATCGTATTCAATCCGTCCCATTGCAATTGAATATCGCAGACCTTTCCACCCGGATAGACTACAAATTCATATTTCATGCCTTCTTCACGAGAATGAAGAATTAAATCTATATGCGGATAGATGTTTTTGTAGGTTATGGTTTTATAGGTGTGTACATTGGTTATACCATTGTTTGCATCACCTGTGGTATAGTAATTTTCGTAATAGGGTTGTTGATCAGAGGCGGTGATGAGGGCGGATGGGTTGGAGTTCAGGAGGATGAGGTCGAGGCGGTTTGTGGTGGTTTTGGAGGGATGGGATGATTGATTGTTTGTTCGTCCAAATCCCCCTGCCCCCTTTGGAAGGGTAATGATATATAAATTTACACCAAATTAATTAATTTAATTAATTCTCCATACTTTAGCCTTTTATTAAAAAGCTATGGAGAAATCTACCAAATCATTAATTGTTGTTATTGCCATATTTGTTTTACAAACTATCTCGGCATATTACATCAATGAAATTTTAAAAACTATTCACTTAAATAAAGACAATATGTTAACGGTACAATATTTTATATATAACCTTCCAGTGTGGGGTGTAATTTTTTATTTAACATTCCAATTTATGAAACATTTTGATGAAATTCATAAAAACATAGATTCAACACAAAAAGACCATTTGGCAACAATGCAGGGATTGATTAAAACTGCAAATGATAATCTGACTACTTCTCGATTAATTATTGATACTTTCAAGATGGACAATATGCTTAATAGAGCTATTAATTATAAACTATTGTATAAAAAAATGGATAGTTCAAATATTGATGAAGATATGTTTATTAGAAATAGTATGGAAAACGATTTTCCTGATTTGACAGCTAAAGAAAGGGAGGAAATTGTAAATAAACTAAAAATATTAAGTGTAAAATAATACTCAATTAATTTGGAGTTGTCAAATAATGAGTGTATCTTTACACCATAATAATAGAAACAAATGATACCTACATTTTCAAGCATCTTTGACCTCTTAAAAGCATTCCCTGATGAAAAAACTTGCATTAACCATTTAGAAAATATCCGTTGGGGTGGAATTGTAGTTTCGCCTTTTGATGAAACTTCTAAGGTTTACAAATGCGCTGGTAATAAATACAAATGCAAAAATACGGGCAAATACTTCAATGTTAAGGTAGGAACAATCTTTGAAGATACTAAAATTCCTTTGCAAAAATGGTTTATGGCTTTGTATGTTTTTAGTTCTCACAAAAAAGGCATTTCATCACATCAATTAGCTAAGGATATTACAGTTACTCAAAAATCTGCATGGTTTATGCTCCACAGATTGCGCTATGCTTTTGAACATCCTGCATTTAAAGAAGTAATGGGTAATCCAGTTGAAATTGATGAAACCTATGTAGCGGGGCGCAACAAGAACAGACATTCAAATAAAAAGTTGGACGGAACAGGAACAGCAAACAAAACTATTGTCTTTGGGATGTTGGAGCGTGAAGGGAATGTTCAGACTAAAGTTGTGCCGTTTAATGATGGGCTAACTTTAAAGCCAATTATTAAAGCGAATATCCCTAAAGGCAATATTATTATTACAGATACTCATGGAGCCTATAAAGACCTTTCAAATACTTTTCAGCATGAAATAATTAACCATAGCGCAAAGGAATATGTACGAGGTGAATTTCACACTAACAGCATTGAGGGGTTTTGGTCTCAATTGAAACGTGGTATTTATGGCATATATCACCATGTAACCCCGAAACATCTATCTAAATACGGGATTGAATTTGCTCTAAGATATAACACTCGTAAAGATACTACCTGTAATAGATTTAACTTAATTTTGAGCAACGCAGAAGGGCGTTTAACATATAAAACTTTAATCGATAGAGAATGAGTATTATTAAACTATTTGAAGAAACAAATATAAGAGCAAGGTGGGATGAAGATGAAGATTGTTGGTATTTTGTCGTTCAGGATGTTATCACTTTTCTAACAGAAACCCCTAACTCCCGTGATTATTGGTATAGGTTAAAAAAAAGAACCATAGAAGATAGTGGATTCGACATGTCGACAATTTGTCGACAACTGAAATTTATAGCTAAAGATGGCAAAACTTATAAGTACGAATCTGCTAACAATCAAGGAATATTTAGAATAATTCAATCAGTTCCTTCTCCAAAAGCAGAGCCTTTTAAACAGTGGCTTGCTAAATTAGGTAAAGAGCGATTAGAAGAAATTGAGCAACCTGAAAAGGCAATGGAAAGGGCAAAAAACTATTATTTGCAAAAAGGATATTCAACTGATTGGACTAATAATAGGTTATTAGGTATATCTACTCGAAATGAATTAACTGATAGATGGAAAGAAGCAGGGGTTGAAGACATTGGATATGGCATATTGACAAATGAAATTTATACAAGTACCTTTGGGCATACTGCTGTTAGTTATAAACAATTGAAAGGGCTAAACAAAAGTGATAATTTAAGAGATAATATGACACCTCTTGAATTAATACTTACTGCTTTATCTGAAAATACAAGCTCAACAATCTCTAAAAATAGAGATTTAAAAGGTATTGAAGGCAATAAAAAAGCAATTAGAGAAGCTGGCGCAATAACAAATAAAGCACTTAAAGAAATAGAAGCGAAAACAGGTGAACCAGTTGTATCAAAGGAAAATGCAAAGCACTTAAATACTATTGAAAACACCAAAAAGATTGTTCAATCTGAATCTATTAGCGCACCTGAATTTGATAAACAATTAAAAGGTCTATTAAAGACACCACCACCAAAAAAAGATAAATAGAAATGGCTTTTAAAACTTTCGTAATATGGGCTATTATGATGGCCGTATTAATAGGAATTGGATTAATATGTGCTAATATTTTTGGTGAAAAAATAGGCGTTAATATAATATTTCCATGTATTATAGGTGTATTGGGAATTATGGGAGCAATCAGTATTTTAAAAGATGCTCACAAAGCCATTAAAGCACCAAAACGTCCTTTACGATGGTATATAAATGGTGCACGTTTTGATACTGATACCCATTTTCACGCAGGATGTATGTTAGTATTGATTTACGGAGGTGTATTAACAGCAATTATAATTGGCATAAATTTGCTATACAACTACTTAACAAAAAATTAGTGTAAATTTGTATATCGTTACCTTTGGAAGGGGGAATCCCGAAAAGGGTTCCTTTTCCATTCCTGTTGCTTCCGAGATATTGGGATTGTAATCTGATTCTCGTTTTGTAAAAACAAAACTGATTTTGTTGGGGCGGCAGTAGATATGTGCGCCACCTTCGTGAGAGTAAAATTTAACGTCTGATACTCGATCGGCTCCCTTTAGTGTCGGGGCTGGGGTCAGGGCAGATTTCCCTTCGGCAGTCGGGGTAGCTAATTGGCCTTTGTTTTCTACAAAACTCCAGTCTTTATGATTTATGAATGATTGGACAGCAACCGGAGAACCTGCAAATAGAAAATTACCAGGGAACAAAAAAAAGATAACAGATACGACCTGGGGGATGCGCATAGTTTGGAATTTCTGTTACCAAATGTACAGGAAATAAATAAGAATATGTAAAATTAGGTTTTTTTACATTACGTACTTTACTTGTTTTTTCTTTGCGGCTTTGCGTGAGAATTTTTTTTCTCGCAAAGACGCAGAGGCGCAAAGTTTAGGGCAAAGGCAAAACCGTGTTATCCTTTAATCTGCTTAATCCCCGCCCGGCTAACTATCGTAGGGGACGGGTGCGATTCAGACAGCTATTCTAATTCCTCACCATTGATAATGCCTCCATCTTGAGGATGATGATATCCCTGGCTTTAAGGTCTATTAAGCCTTCATCTTTAAAATCTTTTAAAGCTCGTATAGCACTTTCGGTTGCTGTGCCGGCCATTTTGCCTATGTCTTCACGAGAGAGAGTAAATACAGGTTTTGGATCATCTTGCATATTGTGAGAATGTACCATTTTAATCAGCGCTTCTGCTACTCTTCTCCTTACAGAATCATAAGCCAGTTTTAACAGGTTTTCTTCGGATGTTGCAAGATCGGATGTCAGTATTTTAATGAATTTGGCAGAAACTTCCCTATTGCTGTTCAATAACTTAATAAAATCGTCTTTAGGGATGATGGCCAGTTCTGTTTTTTCCATTGTTTCCGCAGATTCTTCATAAGGCTTCTCTTCAAATAGCGCCAGGTATCCAACGAAATCACCAGATTTGAACATCCCTGTCACATATTCTTTCCCTTCATCATTTGTGCGGTACATTTTTATAATACCGCTATTAATCAGATATAAATATCTCGGAAAGGATCCTGCCTGGAAAACATTTTGTTTTTTCTCCATTTTTATGATCTGGTACTCATCAGAAATGTCCTTTAAATCAGGAAAATTTTTGACTTCTCTTATAAAGGAGTTAAAACCTTCAGAATTCCGATCATATTCCTTCTTGCGGAATTCATATTTGTTGAGCCTGGTTTCTACAGCCTGCAAAAGCTCCATATCATTAAAAGGCTTTGTGAGATAATCATCGGCACCCATATTCATGCCTTTTCTAAAGTCAGATTTGTCAGCCTTAGCAGTGAGAAATATAAATGGGACACCTGATAAGGAGGGAATTTTGCTTACGGCATACAGCACCCCATACCCATCCATTTCAGGCATCATTATATCGCAGACAATAAGATCCGGCATGTGTTCCCGTGCTTTCTCGATACCTATTTTCCCATTTTCAGCAGTTATTACGTGATAATTGGTTAATTCAAGAATCTCTGCCGTATTTTCTCTCATCTCAAGATTGTCCTCGATAAGTAATATCTTTTTCATTATTTGGATATTTTATTTTGTAAGAGATCCCTTAATGCGTAAGGCAATCAAACATATTATAGTCATGTATCACATTTCAAAGTGCAAATATTGTTTGCTTAGCTAACTAAATTTATGAGCAATGTCAACTTACGAACTAATAAATATCAGTTTTTGAGGATTTATTGAATAACCAAATGACATTTCGCTAACGGGCAATGTCATTTGGTTAAAGATTTTATCACATCATAATTTTTATAATTTAGAGTGACGTTAGGTACGACATTTTTTTGAGAAAAGTGAAATGTGCCATCCCTAACGGGATTCAAAAGCACAGGCAACTTTATTTTACTACAAATATGCCTTCCTCATGGGATTATTAAATTGATTGCTTAACTTAATAATATTGCCAATGAGATATTTTTTAAACTCAGATGTTTTAAAATTAGATACCCACTTCCGAAGGGCATTATCACCCCATTATTAAGCCATTGTTAAGAAACTTTCAAAAGAAACGTCCGAAAATTTTTATATCCAAAAGTAAATATGTTATTTTGAGCCGGAAATTCTAAAATCAAATATCCGTAAGTGTTAAGACAGGCACTACCGGGCAGGCAACAATAAATAAAGAATGAATTCGATCCGCTTCAAAGCTCTTGAAATTATAGAAAACAGAGGACTTAAAAAAAGGTCTATAGAAGAACAAACCATATCAGAGATATTTGGCAACCATGTTTTCAGCATGAAAGCCATGCGAAAGTACCTGGGCAAGGATACCTATAAAAGTGTGGTGCAGGCCATTGAATCAGGAGAAAAAATAACGCGAAAAGTAGCAGACGAAGTAGCTGAAGGTATGAAAACCTGGGCTATGGAACATGGTGTAACACACTATACCCATTGGTTTCAGCCTCTTACAGGCAGCACGGCAGAGAAACATGATTCATTTTTTGAAATAAAGAATGGAGAAGCCGTTGAGCGATTCTCAGGTGGAGCGCTCGTTCAGCAAGAGCCTGATGCGTCAAGTTTCCCCAGTGGAGGTATCAGGAGCACTTTCGAGGCCAGAGGTTATACGGCATGGGACCCAAGTTCTCCCGCTTTTTTAATGTTTACCCAGGCAGGGCTCACTCTTTGCATCCCAACCATTTTTATATCTTATACCGGAGAAGCGCTTGACTATAAAGCGCCGCTTTTAAAAGCCCTCCATTTGATGGAAGGGGTATCTGCTGATATTTGCAGATATTTTGATCCAAAAGTAAAAACTGCTGCAGCCACCCTCGGTATAGAGCAGGAATATTTCCTTGTTGATTCAGCTTTGTTTAATGCAAGGCCCGATCTTATGCTCACCGGCAGAACACTAATAGGTCATGCACCGGCAAAAGGACAACAATTGGAAGATCATTATTTTGGCTCCATCCCCGAAAGAATGCATGCATATATGGTTGATTTTGAAAAGGAAGCTTATTTATTGGGCATCCATCTAAGGACAAGGCACAATGAAGTTGCCCCATCTCAATATGAATGTGCCCCACAATTTGAACATATTAATATAGCCGTTGATCATAACCAGTTATTGATGGATGTGATGGAGCGTGTCGCTATTCGACATGATCTAAACGTATTGCTTCATGAAAAGCCATTTGCGGGCATTAATGGATCTGGCAAGCATTGTAACTGGAGTATTGGAACAGATACGGGTGTTAATTTACTTTCACCCGGTGAAACTCCGGTAAGCAATTTGCAGTTCCTCACTTTCTTTATTAACATTATTAAAGCAGTACATGATCATGATGATTTGCTAAGAGCAAGTATTGCCAGTGCTGCAAATGACCATAGATTAGGAGCTAATGAAGCGCCACCAGCTATTATATCCATCTTTATCGGTACACAATTGGCACGTGTACTGAATGAACTGGAAGGGGCTAAAATAACAAAGACAAAATCAGAGAATATCCTTGCTCAGTTAAAGATAAATATTCCACGAGTTCCGGAAATTACTTTAGATAATACGGACAGGAATCGTACATCGCCATTTGCATTTACGGGAAATAAATTTGAATTCAGGGCGGTAGGATCCTCTTCAAATACGGCTTCAGCAATGATTGTTCTCAATACAATTGTGGCAAATCAACTTATTAGCTTTAAAAAAGAACTTGATGCACAATTAAAATCAGGGGAGCCAAAAGATGCGGCTATCGTAAGGATATTAAAGGATTATATTAAATCTTCAAAAAGTATTCTATTTGAAGGGAACAATTACAGTGATGAATGGAAGCAGACCGCTAAACGCCGTAAACTTAAAAACATCCCGACAACGCCTGAAGCGCTAGACGCTTATGTTTCAGATGAAACAATACATCTCTTTGAAAGTAACAATATTTATACACATAGAGAGCTTCATGCAAGGTACGAAATATTGCTGGAAACCTACACAAAGCATCTTCAGATTGAATCGAGAATATTAGGCGATATGGCACTATCTAGTGTGATACCTGCCGGGGTTGATTATCAGAATGAGTTACTGATAAATTACAGTCAACTTAAAGATTGTGGGTTTGAAAATGAAGCAGAAGAAAACAAATCGTATATTGCGCTGTTGTCAAAGCACATTAATGAAATTAGAAAGCTTGTTTTTGAAATGATCGCGGAAAGAAAGAACGCAAATAATTTAGAGGATTCAAAAGAGAAGGCATTGGCCTATTGTCATAAAGTAAAACCATATTTTGACCAGATAAGGTATCATGCCGATAAACTGGAGCTATATGTTGACGACAAACTTTGGCCTCTACCAAAATATCGCGAGATTTTGTTCGTTAGATAATTAAGCTGATTTTACTCATTATATTTTAGCTAAGAATAAAGGGAAAAGGAAAATATTTATAATTTTTAATTACGTTCACCAATGAATAAATGCTACTTACTGTTTATCGTATGTCTCACGGGTATTGGTTTTTCGGGTCTATCATCTTGTAAAACCGGCGGCGGCACTATGAAAGATGCTGTAGACGCTGAAAAAAATGAACAATACAGCGTAGCCATCAATATTCGTAAAAGCTTGCTTACCTCATTTAAAAGCGACCGTCCCAAAAAAGCGGATGATGCTTTTATGGTAGGCGAAGACTTAAGGCTAAACAGGGATTACACGAAAGCAGAAGGATGGTACCAGAAAGCAATAAATTTTGGCTACAAAGATCCTATCGTTTACCAAAGGCTTGGTGATGTACAGAAAATGGGTGAAAAATATGATGACGCTATTGCGACTTTTGAAACTTATAAGAAGGAAAAGCCTTCTGATTCGGCTAAAGCAGCAGAACAAATTCGGGTAATAAAAGAATTCCAGGCTGATAAAGGATCATGCCAGTTGTATTTTGTTGATAATTTTAAAATTGCCAACTCAACTCAAAATGATTATGCACCTGTGCTTTTAAAGAAAGAAGGATTGGTATTTACTTCAGATAGGCCAGATGCTACAGGTAAAAAAACTTTTGGGCGAACAGGTCTTAAATATGCTGACCTTTATATTCTTACTAAAAAGAAAACGGGAAAGACAGAAAAATTTTCCGGGCCGCCTACGCCTCTTACCGGTGACGTGAATACAGATATGAACCAGGGAACGGCGACATTTGATGCAAAAGCAACTATAATGTACTATACGGATTGTAATGGGCCATTTGTATTAGACTTAAAAAAGAAAAACGACGAGAAAAATATTGATAAAAAGAAAAAAATGCCCAACTGTGTCATCAAAATGGCAACCAGGAAAGGCAAAGACTGGACAGAACCACAAATCGTGAATTTCTGTACAGATACTTCTATCAATTATGGGCAGCCCACGCTTTCTCCTGATGGCAATAAAATGATTTTCACCATGAACGGACCAACAACAAAAGGCCTTCATGACTTATACCTGTCAACTTATGTAAAAAGAAGCCGTACCTGGAGTGATCCTATCAACCTTGGAGACAATATTAATACAACGGGCGATGAGATGTATCCATATTTCTTTAATGATACAACCTTATACTTTTCATCAGACGGATGGCCTGGTCTGGGCGGGCTGGATCTTTTTGTTTCTTATGGCCAAGGAGATGGCTGGAGCAAACCGCATCATTTAAGGGCTCCATTGAACTCCGGCGGTGATGATTTTGCCATTTGTTTCAATGATGATAAAACAACTGGTTATTTTTCTTCAAACCGTCCCGGTAGCCGTGGTGATGACATCTATGCCTTCACTGTTCCACCTCAAACGTTCACTCTTAGCGGTGTTGCGTTCTTTTTAGATCCGATTTCAAAAGCCAGGAGGCCACTGCCTGGAACTACTGTAACACTTACCTCTAAAACTAAAAAGAAATTCACAGCGACAACTGATAAGAAAGGATTTTACAAATTTGTACTGGCCGACAATATGGATTATGATATTATTGGTAAAAAGAAAGGATATTTTAATTCTAACAAAGAACATGCTTCTACAGTTGGCTTAGAATGTTCTAAAGACCTTAACCAGGATCTAGACCTTTCAACGCCTGTATTTAGTTTTCATGGAATATTATATGATCTTGACAAAGCTGACTTGAAGCCTGAATCAAAGCAAGAGCTTGATTCGCTGTATGAAATTATGGCAACCTATCCATATATGGTATTTGAAATTGGTTCCCATACGGACTGTCGTGCAAGTTATGCCCACAATGATTCATTGTCACTTGCACGTGCAAAATCAGTGGTTGACTACATGGTTGCAAAAGGCATTGATAAAGGCCGACTTGAAGCACATGGATATGGTGAGCACCAATTATTAAATAATTGCGCATGCGAGCCTAATAATGTAGGCCCGGGCAAAGATTGTACGGAAGCTGAGCACGCAATCAACAGACGTACAACCATAAAAGTATTAAGGACAGACTTCCAGTCTAAGGAAGAGAAAGAACGGAAGGATGATGATGATCATTAGGCCGTTGCAGTTTTGATCAGGAAATTTGATAAAGAGATAATTGGCTGATGAATGATTACTATTCTTTCAATAAATCCTCAATCTGCTTTTTAAGGTTTTCATCATAACTAGCTGCATTTGAGTTTCTGATGATGCCTTTTTTATCGATGACGATGTAACGGGGATAACCATCAATAGCATATTTTTCCCTTAAGTTTGACTTGCTGGTTTCCATAAGGTGAATGCCTTTCCATGGATGATTGTTGAAAACCCATCTCCAGGCTGTAATAGGCATTTTGGCGCAAACTCCTATAAGCGCAAAATCCTTTCCTTTTAAATCATCTTGTAATTTGTTAGAATTTGGAATAGCCTGCATACAAGGAATACAGCCCGGTTCCCAAAA
>Ga0207018_1164_pt1 | contig 10228 bp, 7 predicted proteins | sample Alteio_BWMinCont_52_FD_153476 | JGI IMG/M metagenome (GOLD analysis project Ga0207018, IMG submission 153476) | Enriched cells from forest soil in Barre Woods Harvard Forest LTER site, Petersham, Massachusetts, United States -... | ecosystem: Environmental > Terrestrial > Soil > Temperate forest >...
CGCTGTTTGTGGTCGCAGCCGACGACGGATGGATGCCGCAGACGGAAGAGCACCTGCAAATTCTCACCTACCTGGGGGTCAGCCGGGCCGTGGTTGCGCTGACCAAAATCGATCTGACGCGGGACGAACATGGTGTGAGCGCCAAGATTCGAGAAAAGCTGCTGGACACTCCTTTCGCTAACGCACCAATTATCCCGACCTCCGTCGTCAATGGCCGAGGGCTTGACCATTTGAAAGCCGCTCTCACAAGCGTACTTACGGAGACAGCGCCGCCGGCCGATATCGGGAAACCCCGTTTGCCTGTTGACCGGGTTTTTAAATTGCAAGGCATCGGCACAGTCGTCACGGGCACATTGACGGGTGGCGCATTGCGCCGCGGCCAAACTGTGACGATCCAGCCGTCGGGGAAGAAAGCGCGGGTACGCACGATTCAATCTCACAATCGCGACGTTGAGGTGAGTGGTCCCGGCAGGCGAACGGCTCTAAATCTGCCCGACTTGAATGCGCTCGGGGACATTCAAAGGGGCGACACGGTAACGCTGGAAGTGTTTGGCGAGCCGAGTACGATCATCGACGTGCGATTGGAAATTTTGCCGAGAGCGGTTCGTTCGCTCAAAGACGGTTCCCGTGTGCGGATCCATCACGGCAGCTGTAATGACGCCGCGCAAGTGGCATTTTACGAGAGCAAGGATCTGGCGGCCGGAGAGCACGCCCTCGCGCAGTTGCGCTTCGAGAAACCCTCCTTCGTTTTCGCCGGCGATCGATTCATTGTGCGCGACTGGCCCGAGCAAAACACACTGGCGGGTGGGATCGTCCTCGATCCGGACGCCAGCCGGCGATTGTTCCGCAGTGCAGCCCGGTTCCGGTATCTCAACGAGCGTGGAAAATCTCCCGAGGGCGTTTTGAACTTTGTCACCTCACAACTCATGCGCGATGGCGGGGGACGACGGTCACAATTGTTGTTGAAGTCGCGATTCAGCGCCGATGCGATTTCCGGCGCGGTCTCGCAAGCCGCGGCAGAAGGCAGGGTCATTATCCGAGGTGAATATGTTTTTGAACCCGCGAAATGGGAGGTGTGGCGTAGCCGCGCAGTCGATGCGATTGACAGGCAGCATCGAGCGCATCCCGAACAGTTGGGACTGTCACTCACGGATTTGCGGACTACTCTTAAAGCTGAACTGCGGGACGAGGTTCTCTTCAACACACTCGTGGAAGATTTGTACGCAGGTGATTTTGTTCGTGTTGGCGCCGCGATTCGCAGGACAACGCATCGCCCCGCTTTGCCGGCGCAGCTTCAGGCGGCCGGCGCGAAGCTGCGTTCCACCCTGGCGGCCAAACCGTTCGATCCTCCCTCGCGCAAGGAACTCGCGCCGGATCCCGTTTCACAGCAGGCGTTGCGGTTCTTAATTGCGACCGGTGAGGCTGTGGAGATCAACATGGAAGTGCTGATGGCCGCGGAGAACGTCGGGCGGGCCACCGAGTTGATCCGTCAGTTCATCCGCGATCACGGCCCAGCGACCGTGAGCGAGTTACGGCAAACACTGGGCAGCAGCCGGCGCGTTATCGTCCCGTTACTCGAGCGGCTCGACCGCGATGGAGTTACGCTGCGTCAGGATGACAAGCGCGCACTAAGCAAAATGTCGAAAAATTAAGAAAGTGGAGCAATGGGGCGGAGCCGCTTTGCCCGTCGCAGTCCTGCACCTACAAAGGAGACGCTATGAAGCTGCGTATTCACGGGAACTCCATCCGCTTCCGGATCACGCAAAGCGAAATGGCCGCGTTAGTGGACGGGGTGAGGCTGGAAGACTCCGTGCAATTTGGACCCGCTCAGACCGAAATACTCAGCTATGCCCTGGAAATATCGCCCCAATGTTCGGAAGTTCGTGCTTTGTACTCCCAAGGAGTGATTCAAGTCGTTCTCCCTGTGAGCTTGGCTCGGGCCCTGGCAGGCACAGACCAGGTTGGGATAGAACATCTCCAGTCGATCGCCGAGGGCGTGACATTGAAAATCCTTCTGGAAAAGGACTTTCAATGTTTTCATCCCAAACCGAGCGAAAATGAGAGCGACAATTTTCCAAACCCCAAACCGAATCAGCGGGCGGCTAGGGTTTGAAGGTCAACGGCAATGGCGAACTTATACTTTGTGGCTGAGTCGGGAGCGCAGTCCGTATTTCTCGATAAGCGAAACGGCCCGAATCCGGCCAAAACGATTGCACGACCGGCACCCGGTATTCATCCAACCGTAGTAGTTCGAATTTCGACCGACAAAAGGGAGGCGCCATGAACCGTCGTGATTTTCTTCGATCCGCGAGCATCGTTTCCGCGGGACTGGCCATTCCGGGGACGGCGCGCTTGTTTGCAGAGGAGGCACCGCCAACCGGTTGGCGCACGTTCGAAGTGACCACAAACGTCGAGGTTTTGAATCCTTCCGGCGCGACGCGAATATGGCTGCCTGTACCGCTCACCAGGATGACGCCTTTCCAAAGGACGCTCGCGAATAAATTTACCGCCGAAGGGGGCGCCGCGAAGCTTGTCGAAAGCAAAACCGACGCGCTCGGAATCGTCACCGCCGAATTTCCGGCCGGCGTGAGGCCCGCGCTTACAGTAAGGAGCCGGGTCGCGACAAGAAACATTGCCGTCGATTTCTCCACGCCCGCCAATGCTCCAAAAGTAAATCACACCGAACTCGATCACTATCTGCGGCCGACGCGGCTCTTGCCGACCGATGGCATCGTAAAGGACACGGCAGCCGAGATCACTCGAGGGGCGACGACCGACGTCCAGAAAGCGCGCGCAATTTACGAATGGATTGTCGAAAACACATTCCGCGACCCGAAGACGCGCGGCTGCGGCATTGGCGATATCCGCTTCATGCTCGAGTCCAGAGATCTGGGAGGCAAGTGCGCCGATCTCAACGCGCTCTACGTGGGCCTGGCACGGGCCTCGGGGCTCCCCGCCCGTGACGTCTACGGCATTCGCGTCGGCAAATCGGAACTGGGGTACAAGAGCCTTGGTGCCTCGTCCGAAAACGTTACGAAGGCGCAGCATTGCCGCGCTGAGGTGTACCTCAACGCCTGCGGATGGGTCCCTGTCGATCCCGCGGACGTTCGAAAGGTCGTTCTGGAAGAACCGCCGGGAAACAGACCGCTGGACGACGACATGGTGAAGAAAGCGCGCGCGCGGCTATTCGGTTCCTGGGAAATGAATTGGGTGGCCTACAACTTCGCGCACGATGTCGCGCTGCCGGGATCCACCGGCAACCCTATAGGCTTTCTGATGTACCCCCAAGCCGAAACCGCGGGCGACCGTCTCGACAGCCTCGATCCCGAAAACTTCAAATACGAAATCACCTCAAAGGAACTCACGTCCGCAACCGGCTAATCGCAGGGCGGTGAGCGCGGTTGGCCGGTCCACGGGAATCACGTCTTTAGTCAATCCGTGGTCGGTCTCGATTCAGGCCACGGCCCGGTTGACATGCCATCTGGGAATCCGTATGATCGCGTCGAGTTTCGGCGGAAACTTCACGGGGGAGACGCTTATGTCTGAGGGCATCAAGCTTGGGTACCCTGACGCATATCATTCCAAAGTCCCTCAATTCGGTCATCGTGATTCTTCCCCTGCCCTGAATCTTGCATCCACTTTGAAAATCAATGGAGCCGATTTCTCTTTTCTAGCATCTCAGCTTTTATGATGCGTGGCGTGGAGTGGCGCATTCAATCGCCACTCGCAGCGTTCGTGAATTGAGCTACATGGCCTTCTACTAGAATCGCAGCGAGGGAGGTTCCAGCCATGGAAACCAATCGCAGGGCGTTCCTGAAGGTTGCAACCCTTGGTGGCGCGGCGGCTACAGTCTTTGGCTTTGACCTCAAGCCCGCATACGCGCAGCTTCGCGAGCTGAAGATCGCGCGCGCGAACGAGACGCGCTCGACATGTCCTTATTGCGCGGTAGGTTGCGGCGTCATCATCTACACGCTCGGCGACAAGGCCAAGAATGTCACTCCTCAGGTGATCCACGTCGAAGGCGATCCCGATCACCCCACCAATCGCGGGACTCTTTGCCCCAAGGGCTCTTCGCTCGAACAGGACATGCTGAACCCGCGGCGGCTCACGAAGCCGCAAGTTCGGCGCCCAGGTGCGACGCAGTGGGAGGATATCTCCTGGGATAGCGCGCTGAACGAGATTGCGCGCTGGACCAAGAAGACACGCGACGATACGTTCGTGGAGAAGGACGCCAGCGGGCGCACGGTGAACCGATGCGAAGGCATGTCGTTCATCGGCGGCTGCACCGACACAAACGAGTTCAATTATCTGGTCGTCAAGACCATGCGCAGCCTGGGGGTCTGCTACCTGGAAAACCAGGCCCGCGTTTGACACGGCCCCACGGTCTCAAGTTTGGGACCAACATTCGGGCGCGGGGCGATGACCAATGGTTGGGTCGACATCAAGAACACCGACATGATGTTGATCATGGGCGGAAACCCGGCCGAGAACCATCCCTGCGGATTCAAGTGGGCGATGGAGGCCAAGCGCAACCGCAACGCCAAGCTGATCTCCGTCGACCCGCGATTCACGCGCACTTCTGCCACCGCCGACCTGTTCTTACAAATTCGCGCCGGCACGGACATTGCGTTCCTTGGCGGGGTGATCCGCTACGCGCTCGAAAATAACCGGATCGCGCACGACTATTTGGTGAACTACACAAACGCCGCGTTTGTCGTCAAGGAAGGATTCAAGCTGCCCGAGGACGGACTGTACTCCGGGTTCGATTCCGCGGGCGGGACTTACGCCGACAAGTCCACTTGGAATTATCAGGCGGTCACAGGCTCCAGTGGTAGTGCACCCGAACCCGCGACTGGCAAGCCAAATGGACCAGTGCCGCCACCCTCTCTTCCTCCCAGTGTTGCCTACGACCCGACGCTCCAAAATCCGCACTGCGTATTTCAGCTCCTGAAACAGCAGTATTCGCGTTACACGCCGGAGATGGTCGAGCGAATTACCGGGATTCCAAAGGATCAATTTCTTCGTGCTGCCGACCTTTTCACGTCCGTTCGCAAGGATGGAGACATGAAGAAGGCGGCAACGATTATTTATGCCGTCGGCTGGACGCAGCATACCTTTGGGACGCAAATCATCCGCACGGCGGCGATGTTACAGCTCTTGCTGGGAAATGTCGGGCGTGCCGGTGGCGGCGTGAATGCGCTGCGTGGCCATTCGAATATTCAGGGTGCCACGGACATGGCTGGGCTCTACGATAGCCTGCCCGGGTATCTGAAAGCGCCTGTTCCCGCCGATAGCGATTTGGCGACGTTTCTGAAGCGCACCACACCGACAGCGTCGAAACCTGCAGCATGGGATTCGTGGAACTATTACTCGAACACGCCGAAATTCTTCGTTTCGTTGCTGAAGTCGCTGTATGGCGCAGCAGCCACGAAGGAGAACGACTTCGCCTTCCACTATCTCCCGAAGGTCGACCGCGACTACTCCTGGACCCACATCTGGGACGACATGTACAACGGCAAGGTTAAGGGCATGATCGCCTTCGGAATGAATGGCGTGATGGTCGGACCGGACACGAACAAGAATATCAATGCGCTCAAAAAGGCCGACTGGCTGGTGGTAGGCGAAATTTACCAGGATGAGACCAGCGAATTCTGGCGCGCGCCAGGCACCACCGAAGAGGAAATGAAGAACATCAAGACCACGGTATACCGCTTGCCGTGCGCCGGCTTCGCCGAAAAAGACGGGAGCATGACGAACTCGGCGCGCTGGGTGACGTGGAAATATGCCGCGGTTCCACCTCCGGGAGACGCTCGGCTCGATCAAGACATCCTAGCGCAGATTTTCCTGCGCGTTCGTGATCTGTACAAGAAAGAGGGCGGGAAATTCCCCGACGCAATTCTGAATCTTACCTGGGCGTATGCTGACCCGGCTCACCCGCCACTCAGCCAACTGGCCATGGAAATCAACGGGAAAGCGATCGCGGACCTGAAGGATGAGGCGACGGGTCAAGTAATCAAAGCTGGGCAGCAGCTGCCCGGATTTGCGTGGCTGAAAGACGACGGGACAACCAGTTGCGGCAACTGGATCTATTCCGGTTGCTGGACGGAGGCGGGGTCGCAGATCCAAAGGCGAGGCACTGAAGACCCCTCGAACCTGGGAGTTTTTCCGAATTTCTCGTGGTCGTGGCCGGCGAATCGGCGCGTTCTCTACAACCGTGCATCGTGCGACCCTCAAGGAAAACCCTGGGACCCAGAGCGCCCCCAGGTTTGGTGGCTCGAGGCGACGGGGAAATGGGTCGGCAATGACGTGCCTGACTTCAAAGCTGATTCGAATCCCAAAGACCACATGGGTCCGTTCATCATGAACCCGGAAGGCGTGGGACGATTGTTCGCTCCGATCGGTGTCCTGGCGGACGGGCCGTTCCCGGAGCACTACGAACCGATTGAAAGCCCAATCAAGAATCCCCTGCACCCCAACCAGTCGAACAATCCCCTGGTGAAGAAGTTTAATTCGCCGTACGACAAGTTTGGAACGCCGGAGGAGTACAGCATCGTCTGCACCACGTACCGACTGACCGAGCACTATCACTACTGGACGAAAAACAATCCGATGAACGTCCAGCTGATCCCGGAACCGTTCGTGGAAATTCCGGTCGAGTTGGCGGACGAAAAAGGAATTCGCGGGGCGGACAAGATCAAGGTCATCAGCGCGCGAGGAACTTACGTCGCCAAGGCGTTTGTCACTCGCCGGCTGAGGCCGATGATGATCGACGGCAAGAAAGTCTATCAGATCGGATTGCCGATTCATCAAGGCTTCCGCGGTATAGGCGAGGACGAAGGAAGAAACGCCCGCACGCCGGCGAATTTGCTGACGCCGGCTGTGACCGATCCGAACGCCCACACCCCCGAATCCAAGGGTTTCCTAGTGAAAATCGAGAAGGCGTAGGGAGCGGACGATGAGCCAGGCGTCGACAGAAATAGTCCGGATTTCAGGACACGCTGGGACCGTTCCCGGTGTGGGGTTGAACCGCGAGTTTCAGGTCTGCAAGTTGGTTGATACGACCACCTGTATTGGCTGCAAAGCCTGTGAAGTGGCTTGTCTGGAATGGAATGGTTATACCTTCAGCGAAACCACTTTTAACAACAGCTACCAGACTATGCCGGAAACGGCATGGAACTACTGGAATCTGATCAAATTTAACGAGCACGAGCGTGAAGACGGAACCTTGCAGCTCCTAATGCGCAAGGACCAGTGCATGCATTGCGAGGAGCCTGGATGCCTGGTCGCGTGTCCGGCCGATGGCGCCATCATCCAGTACGCCAACGGTATTGTGGACTTCCAACAGGACAAGTGCATTGGCTGCGGCTATTGCATGAGTGGTTGTCCCTTCAACATTCCGAAGTTCAGTCCGACGGCCCGCAAAGTTTTCAAGTGCACGTTGTGCGTGGACCGTGTCACGCAGGGCCTGGAGCCGGCCTGCATCAAGTCCTGCCCTACGGGCTGCCTCCACTTCGGCACTAAACTCGAAATGAAAGAGCTGGGCGAGACCCGCGCGACTCAGCTTCGCGATAATTCCGGCTTCGCCAACGCGGGAGTGTACGACCCCGCTGGAGTTGGCGGAACGCACGTCATCTACGTGCTTCACGACACGACCAATCCGGAAGCCTACGGCGGGTTGCCAAAGGACCCGCGTATTCCGTGGACGGTTAAGCTGTGGAAGACGCCGTTGAAGTGGCTGGGGAATCTCGCCATCATAGGCGGTGTAGTCGGCGTCTTCGCTCATTACCTGCGCTTCGGACCGAAGATCGTTCCGCCTGACGAAGAGGCCCCCTCACAAGGAGGAGCGCTCCGGCAAGGAAGCGCGCCGCAAGGAGGAATCAAGCCATGAGCACCTCGCCGATTCTTCCGAACGGGCGGGTTCTCCGTTATAAGTTTCATGAGCGGCTAGTTCATTGGCTTGCTGCCGTTTCGTACATTTATTTAATGCTGACCGGACTGGCCTTCTGGTCGCCCTGGTTGTTTTGGATCGCCGTGCTTTTCGGCGGCGCTACCGTTTCCCGTGAACTGCACCCCTGGGCGGGCTTGATCTTCGTGGCCGCGACTCTAGTGATGTATGAGATGTGGGGCAGGCAGATGCGGGAGACGGAATCGGATAAGGAGTTCTGGCGCGCTGTTCCCCATTACATACGCAACGAAGACGAGTTGGTTCCTTCCGCCGACCGGTTCAACGCCGGGCAGAAGTTCCTGTTCTGGGGATTTTTCTGGTGTGGAATCTTGCTGCTGCTCTCCGGTCTGATCCTTTGGTTCACGCATCTCGTCCCGTGGAACCTTCGTTATCTGAGGTACTTCGCGGTGATCGTCCATCCTGCGGCAGCTCTGCTCACGATTGGACTGTTTATCATTCACGTCTACATGGGTACCGCGATGGAGCGCGGAGCCTTCGGGTCGGTCATTCGCGGCGATGTTTCGGTCGGCTGGGCGAAAAGGTACCACCGCATCTGGTATGAGGACTTGCTGCGGGATGCTGCGGCGAGGAAATGAAAAACGGAAAGTGGGACGTACGCATCAAGCGCGCCAGTGAATTGGCGGCTGTTCACCCATTCGCGGCGGAAGGTCTGCGTTTTTATGAGCAAGTCGCCCGATTTCAAAAGTCGCTCTACTCTGAGATTGAATCGGCTTGCGGCCGTTTGAAAATGCCCCGGGCGCCTGGCGCTCTACGGCAGGAATTCGACCCATTTCTGCTTCTTCCGCGATTCTCTCCCTTTTTGTCCCTGATCGAACAAATCGCTCCGCCGCCTCTTTCACGGTCCGCGCGCGAACTTGGTGCGCAGTCCGGCAGCCAATGGCAAGAGAAACTGGCAAAGTTCTGGGATGCGGGTCTCGGACCGGAGGTGAGTCTCGATCCGGCCGAAGCCCTGCTCTCATGGATGTTCTTGCAACCGTACGCCGAGTATCTTGCGGATCACACGGAGTGGACGGCGCCGAGCGGCACGCCTTCCGTCTGCCCGCTCTGCGGCGGCAAACCTCAAGTAGGCGCGTTGCGGCCGGAGGGTGACGGCGGAAAGCGCTCTCTCATTTGCTCGCTGTGTGGCACGGAGTGGGCGTATCGCCGGATGGTGTGCCCTGCGTGCGGCGAAGAGGATGTGCACAAGCTCTCCGTTTACACCGCGAAAGAGTTTGGTCACGTGCGCGTCGAAACGTGCGAGGCTTGCCACAGCTATATCAAAACAGTTGATCTAACCAAGGACGGGCTCGCTGTGCCCGTGGTGGACGAACTGGCAACGATCCCATTGAATCTCTGGGCCAACGAACACGGCTACCTAAAGCTTCAGAACAATTTCTTTGGAATCTAGCAGCCAGATAGCAGGACGATTCTCCGCGCTTAAGATCACTCCGACAAAGGCGAATACGAGCCACCGTACTTCAAGTGGGGCGGCCTTCAATTTTGAGGTGGCGCCGTTTCTCGTCCGAGGCTACCAAGTCCTGACGGGCCGGCTTTTCGGTAAGGGCACAGACACCGGACTATACTATTAGACGGTCAATATCCCATGAAGCTTTCGGTCGGAGCACTTTCCCACATGATTCTCAGAAGGGGCCGTTGATGTTCTTCCACCGATTCTGCGGCGGAATAACAGAGAGCACGTCCCAATGCTCCGCAATCTTGCCGTTTTCAACTCGAAAAAGATCGTAGTTCGCAGTGGGCGGTTCGGTGCGCGCCTCGACCAGGCAGAGCACGAAATTGCCGTCCGCGATGTAGCGACGCGGTATCAGCACCGGGGTGTCCCCGGGCTTTTCCACCTGGGAGACCCGCGCTTTCATCCGTGCGGTCCCATCCCCAACTTTGGAGGCATGTTGAACGTAATGATCGCCCTCGATGAATTCGTCGACACGATCGAAACGCAATTCAACAGTTACGACTTGCTTGAAGTTGCGAACGAGAGTGCGATTCGCCTCTGTCTGCTTGCGATCGACTACGGCGGTCGGGCCATCGACCTGCGTATGCCCGGACGGATTGGGGCCGGTCTCGGCAGCTTGTCCGCCCCAATGTTCGACGATCTTGCCGTCCTTGAAGCGAAAGAGGTCAAACGCTATGACCGGCCCCGAAAAACCGGGCCAGCCTTCGTATTTCGAATGGAGCATGACGATATCGCCATCCACAACCGTGCGATAGATCGTAACGTTGGTCGTGGGAGATTTTGCCAGCTCGGCCACGAAGGCCCTCAGGCCG
>Ga0207018_1165_pt1 | contig 10225 bp, 4 predicted proteins | sample Alteio_BWMinCont_52_FD_153476 | JGI IMG/M metagenome (GOLD analysis project Ga0207018, IMG submission 153476) | Enriched cells from forest soil in Barre Woods Harvard Forest LTER site, Petersham, Massachusetts, United States -... | ecosystem: Environmental > Terrestrial > Soil > Temperate forest >...
GCCCCGCGGGTTGTCTTCATATCGCACCCCAGTCATGAAATTCTTCGTGGAGGTGGCAAAGATGCCATAACAGAGAGCGAGGTTGATAAAATCACCCACCCGGCTGGCGTTATCCCACTGGTAGTTAAGAAACGCGTACTGCTTCTTGCCCATGAATGCCCTGGCCTCCTGGCAACGCTCGGCGCTGGCGGCCACGCCCGCTTCCGAGCCCGCCGCATCCAGCAACGCGGCATCGAAAAAGCGGCCAAGCCGCGCTCCCGGACGGTAATGTTCCGGCGGCGCGTTGCCGGCTCCGAACTCGTTCAATTGATGGTCAAAGGACTGGGTCTCCACTCGCTGGGCGGGCACGCCGCGCGACTTATACCCGTAGATGCCGTTGCCAAACACGAGCCGGCCGCCGCTCCTCATGCGCTCACGCAAGGCTTCGAGAAAAGCGTAATGCGACAGATCGTTGTGCAGCGCCACCCGGCCGGTGGAGTCAACCGTGAGCGGATATCGCGCCGAAACAAAATGCTCGCGCCGATAGTTGAGCACCGCCGGCCAGTTGGCGCCGAGCGAATCGACATAGGTTCCATCGTACTCCGGATGTTGGCTCATCCAGTGCGTCACCAAATCCAAGGCATCACCGCCCACCGTATGGCGCTTGCCCGCAAACAAGTCCGGATCGGGATTGATCTTGAAGGTGACCGAATTCCCTCCCCACGGGGTGTTCCGAAGCACGACCGCGTACCGCCCGTCGCTGACCTGGCAGGCGGAAGATTCGATTTCGGCCTTCAAATTCACGTCGCCCCGCTCGGAAACGCTCTCCTTGGTCACCGGTCGCCCGGCGTTGTCGGCAAGGCTCCAATGGGCCAACGCCGTCATCGCCTCCGCATAGCCGGTGGGAAGCTTCGGCAGAAACTTGATTTCCCGCTCGCCGACGATGGTGTAAGGAAAGACCGAAATCCCGTGATTTTTATCGCGGGCAATCGCCGCCGCCAAGACCTGGGGATCGCCCTGAGGCTCAACCTCATCAAAGCCATATTGGTCGAGATTGCCGGGAATTCGGCTTCCCATCTGAAACATCCACAGGCCGTCGGTTTTGAGCCGCGGGGTATAGTAATCGGGAAAAAAGCCGTAGTACCGGCTCAGCGCGCTTCTGAATCCTCCTCCTTTTTCCAGGCGATAAATAATGAAGGAAAACGGCGCCCGGTTGGGGAAGCGCGCGGGCAAAGGACTAGTCCCGAGATAAAACCGCATCGACATCGCCTTTTCGTCGGCCACCAGGCCAAAAATCAGCGGCGCGGAGGGCGGAATGGCCAAGGCCACGCCGCCGGTGGCATCTTCCATCGCCCCGAGCGGGTAAACGTTCTCCTCAAACTCCTTCAATCCGGCCATCGGCATCGCCTGATCTAGCGAACCGGAAAATTCCGCGGCGGCGGAGAACCGGGGGAGCCGGTAATCCACGATAAACCCGCGCTCATCCTGGCGGATATTTTCCACCTCGCCTCGCACCAGCAGATAATCGCCCTGCCGAATGAATTCCGCCCGCAGCCTTGTGCCGGGAGCCTTGTATTCGATCCGCCGCCCTCCCAGCGGGGGTGCGGCTTGTTCCAGTGGCAGTAATTTCCGCCCGCCGGCCTCATAAAGGCGGAATTCCCCTTCATTCGGAATCCCCAATGCCTCTCCAGCCCGGAGCTCCGCCGGCGCGCCCCCGGCAATCATCAAGCACAGGGCGGCTCCAGTTGAGGCGAAGCGGAGTAATTGCCGGAAACGGATCATCGGCGGGTGGTTTAAAAGCTGAGTTTGGTGGTCAGAATGAACTCGCGCGGCATCTGCAGATGATAGGCGATGGTCTGGCCGGTCGCGGTCACCGTCATGGGAATGATCCGCGTCTGATCCAGCGCGTTGTTGATATTCAGCTGGATCTTCCACCGGTAATTGTGGCCGAACCACTTGGCCGGTTGCTGATAGCCCAGGTTAAAATCAACCAGCGCGTTGGCCGGACCATACAGGACGACCGCTGCCGAACCTGGGGTGGGCTGGACGAAATCGACGACCGAACCTCCCAGATAGCGCAAGGCCCCCCCGATATCCGCGCCCTTCAAAAAGCCCGAGGAGAACGCATAGTCCGTGCGCACGGCGGATTGCACGGGAGATTGGCCCAGCTGCCGCTGTCCGTCGCCCAAAGTATAAAAATTGGTGTAAAGCAGCTGCATCTGCGCCACCGCTTGAGCCACCGTCGTCAAGGGCGTGGCGGGAATCGCCACCGGGGCCAGGTTGCCGGAGCCGTCCAGCAGGACCCGCCCGTTATTGCCCTGCAGCCAAAACGACTGGTTCTGCGCCAGGTAATTGATCGATTCGGTTCCCAGGCTGGTGTCGATCGTCTTGCTGTCGGTCAAAGTGAAGTAAATGCGCCAATCGTCCGTCGGGTTGGCCAGGAGCACAAATTCACAGCCTTTCGTCACCGCGTCGTAGGTGTAACCATTGCTCGTGACTTCCTGGTTCAAGGCGGAACCGCCGTTCGGCGCATTCACTCCTGCCGCGGCCAAAGCGCTCCAGATTTCATTGACGTACACGTCCGGATTGCTGGCCAGCGTGGTCGCCGCTTGGTAATCGTGATGATCCGAAGTCTGAAAATAGGTGGCGTTGAGGCTGAGCCGGTTGCCCAGGTCGATTTTGACCCCGATGTCGTGGCTTCGGCCGGTGGGCGCGGAAACGCGCCCGTACGGGGTGGACCCCGTGGTGGAGGGCAACGCAAAATCGGTCGCCCAGTTGTAGGTGAGGCCGAACCAAGGCAGCACGTGCAAGACGCCGCTGAGAGTGGCATTGTGGGATCTGACCGGTGTGTCCACCGAGCCCGGGACCACGATCAGCGGACCTGCGACATAGCTCCCGGTCGCAGGTCCTCGAATATTGGTCGGCGAATACCAAGCGTCCTGCCAGTTATTGCGCAATCCCGCCACCGTGACCAGGTGATCGTTGAGAAAATGGCTCTGCAGCACCGCCATCGCGGTCTCCAGATTGAAACGATTGATCGCCGATCCGCCGGCGGCATTGAGCCAAGCCGCGCCGATATTCCGGCCGCTCACCGACTCGGTCAGCTGATTGATCGGATAGGCCTGCCAGTCGCCCGACACGAGATTCTCCGCCGGACCGCTAAGATTGAGGTAAGTCCGGTAATGGATCAGGTTGGCGGCGTTCTCCGGGGAAGCAAAACTGTAGGGATTCGCCACATCGTAAAGGCCCAGCTGCAAATTACCTTGGTCCCGCCAATCATTCTCCCACAACGCGGCGAACTGCTGTTTTCCAAAAATCCGGCCGAAGTCATGAGTGTAGCTGCCGGCAACTCTCAGCGATTCCGTCCGATCGACGTAGACGTTTCGCACCGGAGATCCTTCGGTATAGGCCTGCCCCGCGTTGGGGTTGGGCTGTCCGCTCGGAAGGGTTGCATTGGGATCCGCGTACAGCGTGTCAAAGCTCGCTCCGTTGATGGTGTCACGGGGCGCGTTGTGCGCGTCCGCCGCAACCTCGAAATTCAAATTCGGCGTGAACGAATGCGCGATGAACAACCCTTCCCGGGTATAGTTGGTTTCCTGCGGAAACGCGGGCCCGGCGGCCAGCGATGCTACTTTGGGCAGGATGCTGAAATCCGTCAAATAGGCTGTGCTGCCAGCCAAGGTGTTGGTCACCGACTTCATTTTCCCCTTCCAGTCCTGGGTTAGGCCGCTCGTCGTGTTGAGCACCAGATAATCAGCGGTGCCGATGCTCTGGATCCCCTCAGCCGCGTTGGCGGCCGTTGCAAGGTTCTTGCCCGCGTTCGCCCAAATCGTATAGGCGTCGGCGGCGGTGGACGGTTCGCCGACCGACTTGTCGACGGTCCCATGCTCGAACTCGACATCCACCGTCGTCTTTCGGTCGACCTGCCAGCGGGCGGCCAGATACATCCGGTCCTGATTGTCGTATTCGTGGTCGCGCCAGGTGCCGCCATGATCCCGCACCGCGTCCACCCGCAGGGCCAGTTTGCCGGGAACCAGCGCCTGGTTGTAGTCGATCGCGGTTCTCAGTCCGTTCCACGAGCGCGGCTGCACGGTGATCGAACCAAACGTGCTATCGGTGTCGCCGCGGTTGGTGTCGATATTGACGACTCCGCCGGGCGAGCCCAAGCCGAAGAGAATCGAATTCGCGCCCCGCGATTGATCGACGCGGGTCGTATTATAAAGGTCCAATCGCAGAGTGGTCGCGAAATAGTTAACCGAATAATTCAGCGCCGGCAGGCCGCGGATCTTCAATTGGACGCTATCCCCGGCGAAGAACGCCTGATTGGCCTGCGGGTACGTGATCGTGGTGCTGGGCATGTAGAGCGAGAGCTCGTCCACGCTTCTCACCGCGGTATCTTCGAGAAACTCGGCCGTGAACGCGGTCGTCGGAGCGGCCAGGTCGCCGAGGTTGGCGTTCAACCGGCTGCCGGAGAGGCTGCTCTGAGCGAGGTAACCGACATCGCCGGCGGTGGAGACGGTAAATGGGTCCATGACCACCGGGGTTTGAGCGGGGGAAGCCCGTTCCTGCGCGTCCGCGGTGCCAGGCAAAAAAATGGTCAAGATCAGAGCGGCGCAAATGCCGGCTCGAAGCGGAAGCAGACTGGGTGAATGCGGGATGGGTTGGGACATCGGCGTTAGGATTAAAAGCAGGCGGGAAATGGGCCGACCGTTCGGCAGCAGGCGGGGTAAACTGCGATTATTTCTGCGATTACGAAGTAATAGGATCATATTTCTGTCAAGATAGATCACCGTGCCGGCTCAAATAAGAATCATTTTGCAGGATTTGCGCCAATTAATCCACAATCACAGGAATACGGACCACCCGCGGGCCGCGCGCGGGGTGACCGGCCGGAAGCTGCCTCCCGGCCTCGGGGTTAGCCGTGCTTCAATCCCAACAGGCGAGCAGCCGTGCCGCCGTAGATTCGCTCGAGGGTCGCGGCCGGCAAATTGAGCGGGCGCAGCAGATCATCGTGGACTTTTTTGGCGGGCAGCAGTTCGGAGAGCGCCAGGATATCCGTGCCGAACAGCACTTTATCCCACGCGTTTTCCCAAAAGAAATGGGACCGGTAGAAGTCGGCGGTCTTGTTGGCGCGCCATCCGCCCCACCAAGCCCCGGTCAGGTCGACGTAGTAATTGGGATGGATGCGCGCCATCATCGACGCCTCCTCATGCCAGGGAACCCCGAGATGGGCTCCGATGATATTCAACTGCGGAAAAGCGCGCAGCACCGGATCCAAACAGACCGGCCGCATCCAGTTGGAATTGACCCGCACGCCCGCGCGCGGTGCGATGCGCATCAGAATGCCGGTATGGGCCAGCAAGGGCAGTCCGGTTTGCGCCATTCGCTCGTAGATGGGGAAATAGCGCTCGTCGTCGTACGCGCTCCGGGGATTGGTGATTTTAAAGCCGCGATATCCCGCCGCGACATACCGATCGATGCACTCCGGCTCATCTTGGCCCAGTTCCACCAGCGCGAAGGCCATGATCTGTTCCGGGTAGGCCCGGGCGGCGGCCAGAATCGTCGCGTTGGACGCGTGGCCAAAATCCTCCCCCGCGGAAAAGAGCACAATTCGGTCGATCCCGGCGGCGGGCAGAAGCTCAACCAATCGCTGGGGAAAATCCGCTTCGCCGCGGGGATAATGGGCGTGAATATCTATAACCATGGAAAATCAGTCCGCCTCCGCGGTGAGCGTTGCTTCCGGTTCTGCGGCATTGTCAGGGCGCCTGTCATGTGACGCCGAATAAGTGCGCGATTCGGTCGGATTCACCGAAATAGACCTCCCCGTCCGGTCCCGCGGCGATCGCGTCGGCCCGATGGCACATCCAATAGCGGGGTTGGCTCGGCACCTGCAAAATGCCGGTCTCGTCTGGCCGGACCGTTCCGCCGGTGTCGCAGCAAAACGCCTCTCCCACCCCGGAATCCTCGCCGTAAAAGCCATGCAATCGGCCGTCTCGCTGCCAAGCCAGCGCGCGAACCTTCCAGCGCTGGGGCAGCCGCACGAGGGTCCGAGCGGCTGAGTCCTCCAAATCGAAGAGTTGAATCTGGCCGTCGGCAGTGCCAACCGCGATGCGGCGCTCGCTAGGATCCACCGCGAAGGTCTGGGGCAACCCCGCGAAGACCGCGAACGCTTTCTCTTCCCGCCATTCGCCGGCGGCTCCGCGGCGAAGCAGCCGAGCCCGGCTGTCGTTGCCCACTGCGAAGACCCGGTCGGTCCCCACCGCCGCCAAGCCCGGACAGCGCAGTTCCAAATCAAGCCCGGCCGTTTCAAAGCGGCCGGCCAGTGAGGCCTGAAGCAGCCGACCGTCCGGGCCGGTTGCCAACAGCAGGTCCCCGCCGCGCAGATGGATCAAATTCTCAAAACTTATCTCCGCCGCCCCTTGCGGGGTGACGGATTGGAAGGGAGAATCGTCCCACTGGACGGGGGCCCAATGAGGCAGGCTGTGGTAGGCTCCGCGGTACCGCCGATTTTCGCTGCCGGCGGCATAAGTCCAAAACTGAGGCCCGCGGCGGGTTCGGACGGCGATCAGAATCCGCCCACTGGCGGCATCGCAAAACAGCCGGCCGGCGGAAATGGATTCGGCGGTGACGGCGCCAAGGTCCCACGGATGCACTTCGTAATTCTCAGTGAATCGATTTTGCCTCCGCGGGTGAAAAACGAAAAGATGGGCGCGGCGGCCAAAGGTTAGGCCATACAGCGTTTCGTCGTCGGCGAAGCCGAGCGCCGCGATCGCCGTTTCCGCGGCGGGAATCACCCGATCTTCTCCGGCCCAGCCCAATTCGTGCATCCGAACGCGGCCCGCGCGCAGAAAAAGCAGCGGTTCGGATCCTTCCACGCTGGCGCCAAACGGCTGTCTTTCCACGGCCGCCACATGGTCCCGATACAGCGCCGTTTCCGCGGCGGGCGCTGAAACCACACCTGGAGCCGCGTCCACCTTCCAGAGCCGGAGTTGTCCCACCGTCTGCTGCATCCCGAAAAATACGGCATTTGCCCGCGGCACGTTGAGCGCGCATTGCGGAATCCAGGCCGGCAATCCGTCGGAGGGATCGATGAACTTCCCGTGAGAAGTCACTTGCCGGGTGGACGGATCGAATTCCACTAGATCGGGCACGGGCCGCCCGTCGGAATAGACGCCGTCGCCGCCAAAGGCGATGAGCAGCGCCCCGCGGTCCGTCTGCGCCAGGGCTTTGGCCGCCGGCAGCCGGGGATATTCGCGCTCCGGTCCGGACTCCACGCCGAAGACCGAGCCCAGATCCTCCAATTCGAGCCGGCGGGGATCCAACCGGAACATCCGCATCCCCTTATTGCCAAATCCGTAAAAGGATCCGTCGGCAGCCCGGATCATCCGCCGGATGTAGTTGGCCTTGGGAGAGCGGCCGGGCGCCAGCGGCACCCACAAGTCCAGCGCCTCGAGCCGGTCGGCGCGGAGCGAGTAGCGCAGAATGCGCCCCAAATCATCCGACGTAAAAAGATCTCCCTGCTCGTCCACCTCCAAGCCAAAGGAATTTTCCTGGCCCACCCGGCCCAAATCGTAAAGCCGGCGGACTTGATAGTCGTACCGAAACAGGTGATTGCGGGGATAGGAGAGAAAATAGTATTGGTGATTTCGTTCGTCCAAGCACGCGATCCGTGCGCCTTCGCCGGAGACCAACAACCCATGGTTGACCACCCGATCGGCCGCCGGATCGTATTCCAGAAGATAACAGCCGGCATACTTGCCCCGGTAGGCCGCCATCGGGTCAAAGTTCGTTTGCCCGATCCCGGGCGCCGTAAAATGAGTCGCCGCAAAAACCCGTCCCGCCGCGGTGGATTGCAGGCAAAGATGAATCTTGGAATGCGGCATCAAGCCGGCAGCGGGATCGAAGCCGGTCGCTTTGCGGATGTCGATGACTTCGCGGAAACGCTCCGTGCCGGTGTCGAACGCGAACACCGAGGCGCACAACCCGGGGCAAAATTCATTGCTCGGGGCCAGATAAATCTCATCGCCCCTTCCCCGAGCCAATCCATAGACAACGTCGTGGCCCGCGGCGCACGGAATTTCGAACGTTGCCACTCGGCCTCTCATGCCGCTTCCGATTCGCCAATGGCCTGCGCCACATTGCAGACCGGAGGTTCCGCGGCCAATCTCGTCACCGTCACCTCAAGATTGGAATGCTCCTGCACAAAGGAACCCGGGCATTTTCCCGTCACCGGGCCAAACAAGGCGCGCCGCAGCACGCCGGAGTGCCAGCTGCGCATAAACGTCAGGTGAATTTTCTTGCTCAAGAGCAATTCGTACATGCCGAGCGTAACGGCGCGGCGCGGCAAAATGTCCCAATTGCCGTTGACTCCGCCCATGGCCATTTGCGTCGCACTTTCGCGGTTGATCGTCAACCGCCGGGTGCGCGATCCCTTGATTTCGCTGTCGACGACCGGCTCGCCCGGTTCGGGAGGATCGTTAAAGGCAAAATGGCCGGTGATTCCCATTCCGCCAAAGCAAAGATCGGCTCCCCCTCGGGACTCGATCAATTCCGTGGTCGCCTCGGGGCGCCGCGGATCGGGAGCCCGCAGATTGCCGGGCCGGGGGCGCAACTTTGGATCCAGCTGGTCGTTAAACGACTTTTGCATGAATCCATGGAAACTCAGCGGATGCTGGGGGGAAATGGGCAGGTCCTGGTCATCCAAATATTCATCCATATTGAGACCGAGCAGCGGTTCGCAGGATACGCGCTCCCGGTTGCAGAGCCGCGCCCAATAGCCGTAGTCCAATGGCCCAACGGGCAGAATCATCAAAATCTGCCGATTCGCATCGCCGGCCGCTTTGATGGCGTCCACCGCTTGCCGGGCAATTCGTTCATTTAGGTCCGCGTTGCTCGCAGCCAGCGTGAAGGGCCAGGGCCGGAGGCGCGAAAAGTCCGTAAATTTGAGTTCGTTGTAATGCATAATGGGGCGCGATTTGGAATTACATTCCCTATTTCTGCGATTACGCATAAATTGGCCGCATTTTCCTGTCAACGGAGATTTCTCGACGTTTCACCCGAAAATCGAGTTCCATCTCCCTAATGCGCCGCAACTCCGTTCAAACTGCTCATCTGGAATCGACGATGTTGAAACGGATCCGGATGGAAAACGGCATTTCGCGAGCCGACCTCGCCAGGGATCTCGGCCTGTCCGGGTCCACCGCCGGCGTCTATGTCGAACGGCTGATGGACGCCGGCTTTTTGACCGAGTCGGCCAAAATCTCCACCGACGCGGGCCGGCCGCCCAAGCTCCTGCAGCTCAACCCCAATGGGGGCGAATTCATCGGGGTGGATTTTGAAGCGCGCAACATCCTGGCCGTGGCGATCAATTTTGCCGACAAGCCTCTGCGCCACGCCCGCGGGCAGATCGAGGAAGGCGATTCGGTCAATGTGATTGTGGGCAAAATCCAGCAGGCGGTGCTGGAAGTGTCGCCTCGGGACCCGGCCCGCCTCCTCGCCATCGGCATTGGCGTCCCCGGGATTGTCGACGCCACGCGGGGCATTGCGGTGAGGTACGAATATATTCCTCAGTGGAAAGACGTGCCGCTGGTCGCGCGCCTCGGGCGGCGCTTCCATGTGCCGATCTTTCTGGAAAATACCATGCGGGCGATGGCGCTGGCGGAACTCTGGTTTGGGCAAGGTCGTGGCTGCAGCGATTTTGCCTCCATCTGCGTTCGCAGCGGCATCGGGGCCGGCATCGTTTCGGGCGACCGGCTTCATCAGGGCGGGCATCACAGCGCGGGTGAGCTGGGCCGCTGGCCCTGTCTTGCCGGATCCGCGGAATCGACGATCCGCCACGGCCAAAACTGTCCGGAATTGCAGGACATTGCTTCCGCCCGATCGATCCAGAAAGTTTTGCAGGAAAGCATCGCCGCGGGCAAGCGATCCTCCCTGCGGGAACTCGGCCATCCCCCGTCGATGGAGGACATTTTGCTGGCCGCCCAGCGCAAGGATCCGCTCACGCTGCAGGTCATCGGCCAAGCCGCCAATGCCCTCGGATCGGTTCTCGGCATCCTCGCCCTCGCCGTCGATCCGCTCAAATTTGTGCTGGCGGGGCAACTCATACCCTTGGGCGAGATATTCCTGAAGCCGCTGAAAGATTCGGTCGCCCGAACCATGGGGCCCTCGGGATTGGAGATCCCGGAGATCGTGAATTCCAATTTGGGAGAGCATATTGGCGCCTTGGGCGCCGCGGCCTTGGCCTTGC
>Ga0207018_1166_pt1 | contig 10077 bp, 3 predicted proteins | sample Alteio_BWMinCont_52_FD_153476 | JGI IMG/M metagenome (GOLD analysis project Ga0207018, IMG submission 153476) | Enriched cells from forest soil in Barre Woods Harvard Forest LTER site, Petersham, Massachusetts, United States -... | ecosystem: Environmental > Terrestrial > Soil > Temperate forest >...
TTAAAAAAGCGCTGTGAAGGCTCTCTCGATCGGACACTGTAGCAGAGAAAAGAACGAGATCGAATTCTTGCCCTTGCATGCGCTCTACAGTATCGATTTTGGGATATCTAATGGAGAAAGGAAGGGTTTCTTTCAAAGCATGCAGAATTGTGTTGTTTTGGAGCCGATGCGGAGAAATAATGCCGATCTCCTCGATGGGAAAAGAGTAGTCTACAGTGAGGCGCTTGACGACCTGAGCAATCCAGAGGGCCTCTTCTTTTGAAGACTGAAGATTTCCTTCATGCTCTATCGTCACGACAACTAACGGCTTAGCAGGATCGAGATAATCATCAATGGAGTCGCAAAACAGTGGATAACAAGGCAAATTAAGTCTTTGGTCTGCTACTGCGCTCTGAAGCTCTTGGTTATACCAATGCTCGCTGACAAATTGGCAAATCCGATCATTCATGCGATACGTTTCGTTCAATCGAACGCGATATTGAGGGGCAAAGAGGGAGATGAGCTCGGCTAAGATAGACCGAGCTGGGATGTCCGACTTCACAATAGGGGGCAATTGTTGAGTATCTCCATAGAATAGAGCATTCCCTTTGCCAAATACGAGACTTAAGGTTGCGTAAGAAGGGAGTATTTGAGAGGCTTCATCAAAAATGACCCAGTCGAAAACTCGAGGGAATTGCTTGTCTTCGAAAAGTTGATAGACGCCAAATCCTGTGGCGCCGAGAATATAGCTTGTGCTTTGCATAAGCAGTTTGGCGTCTTGCAGCGGCTCTACGCCTAACTTTGCCTCGTCGAGGCGCCCATATTTCCAGATGGGGATTTTTTCTGTCGGATCGAGTGTGCGCGCAACTTTGAACAAAATTTGATCGATGGCTTGGTGGGTGAGAGCTGTCACCAGAATTTTTATGGGACGATGGAAGGATTTTGCCTGAGCGATAAGAGCAATCAATGTCCAAACGAGAAGGTGGGTTTTGCCGGCGCCTGGAGGGCCTTCGACGAGACCGATGTTTTGTAAAAATGGAAGGAGAAGAGCTTGTTGTTGCATCGAATTGAGGCCGGCTCTCTCAGCGTGAAAGGAATACAACTCTGACGCAATGCAGGATCGCCCATGGCCGTGGAGTAGCTGGATAAGTTCCGGTCTAAATTTAGGGTCTTTTAATCGATGTAAAACGTCTTCGATTTTAGGCGTATTCCAATCTGTCGCGCATTCATCAAGGGCGTATACTTGGTGTTTGCTGAGAGGCATTTTATCAGACAAAGACTGCACCGAAAGGGTTCCTTCTTCTGGAGAGTAGGAGCTGAGGATAACAGAAAAGCCCTCTTGAATCTGCCGACTATCGCTCAGAGATAATTTGAGAAAGTCGCCGACTCGAAATTTGGCAATGGGCGCTTTGGAATCGATGGAAAAGAAGTAGCGAAGCTCTCGCTTTTCTGCAACTACCCCTAAGAAAACTAAGGGTCCGATGGCGCGAAATTGTTCCACACGCGTGGATAAAGGATTTTTCTGAAAGGCTAACGTGGCAAGAGTGCGCTCTTCCGCTTCCTGACGCTGCAGAAATAGATAGGTATCAATGAGCCCGGTGGGTGGAGTCAGCACAGATGAGCGAAGGCTTTTTACGTGGGAAGTGCACCAGCTCCAAATTTGTTTGTATAAGTCAGGGGGGACGTTAACATCATCATGGTATAGACTACGCGGCTGAGAGAGACCGTCCATCAGCCCTAAGCACCTAGCCACCTGGGTTGCGGTGAGACGCCCATCAACAGGCCAGGTAAAATGTTTTTGGAGGAACGACTGTATCGATGGCCAGTTCTCGACATTGGGGGGAAAATCGATAGACTCTGGGCTAACACAGACAATCGCAGACTCGTGCGTCGATGCCTGGCTTTTCAGTAGAGTCTCTTGGTAGCAATAGGAAAAGTAACGGCAGGAAGTGCAGCTGGAATTCAAAGAGTATTGGTCAGGAGGTTTCATCGAGTCGGCTCGCCATCCAGCGATGAGATGGGGCATCCAACTTGTAAAATGGGCTAGCGCAAAGGGAGTCCGTTTTTGTTCTGTCCCATTGCGGAGAACAAGGCCTGCGCAGTCGGAGATGATCACCGGAGCTCCTGAGAAAAAAGGGCCAAGACGCTGCAGTAAATAGACGTAGAAGGCAAGCCGCCATTTCTGGGCATAGGAAAATGTTTCCTGGTCTCTGATATCCCACACCTCAAGACGCACATGAGACCCTTCATATTTTAGATAGATGAGGTCTGGATTTCCCACCATCCGATAGGGATGGTCGATGATGAGCTTGGCTCCCGCTAAAAAAAGAGAGGTTTGACTAGCCATTACTTCGTCAATCGCCTGTTTCAACGTAAAGTCCCCAGTTTCGAAGCGTACATTCGCCAATGTTGCGAGGATCTGTTTTTTGAAATCGCTTTTTGGCCAAGGTGTTTGAAAGCGAGGATGGGGCTTTATAGAAAAACCAACCCGCTGAAAGTGGGCCAATCTCGGACATGTTTTTTGCGCAACATAGTTTTGTATCTGACTCGCGCTTAACCCACGATCCACATCATGAGGTATTTCTGGAAACTGGAGCTGTCCCCAAGTCTGTCTCTCCTCTTCAAAAGACCACGGCTTGCCATTGAGAGGGATTCGCTTCTCTGGTGGAAGACCGATGGGTAAAGGCGGTGGCAGCCAAGGCATCGATTCCGTGCCGTACTTTACAAAATGCTCCAACACTCTCGGATCTAAGAGGCTGGAACAAATCTCTTTTTTTTGGAGATCCTCCGGCAGGGCAGAAATCCAACTGTTCCACGAAAAGGCCTGTCGCAAAAGCGGTAAATGTGAGCCTACCCACTCGTGAAATAAAGAGGCGCAATGAGGGAGCTCTAGAGTTTCGAATGGAACCCACTCATTGCTTTCAATGCCAAGTTCATCAAAGCTGACGAACAGTCCTTCGATTTTTTCGGACAATTGGTCTTTGATTTGCGTGTAAAGGATAAAATTTCCAACCGTACCTAAAAATGTTTCGAAGCGATAAGCGCCACAATTCAGACGATGCACGTAAAGGCCATTTTTGCCTCGGACGTACGAAGGTTTTCTTGCCTTCTCTAACAAACGCCTTGTGCGAGTCATTAAACCTTGCGGCATATGCTCACCTAACAAAAGGGATTTCATAGCTTGCGCCACTTCAAACGAGATAGGAGCTCCGTAGCCACACCATGAGAGCTCAATACTAATCGGCTGATCCGATACTTCGACGAAAACCTCTCGAGATGCTTTCTTTTCCTCAATCTGGAGCAATTTCAATCCTTTCCCCATGAGTTGAAAAATATCGCCGATTTTTAGTTGCTTAATGACAGACAAGGGCAATGAGGCAATCGCCTCTTTGTCTAATATCACTTCGTATTCTTCATCTGTCGGAGGAAAATTGCTCCAAATCTGCAGTCTTTGCAAAGCGATCTTGTAGCGCCATCCACCAGAAAAAACCCCTGACTCCTGTCTCTCCTGCAGCCAGTCATTGGCCACCATCTTTTCCATTATATTAGACAGCTCCGCTTCACCAAATAGCGCATGTAACGAATTGTGTGTGAGAGCTTTTTTGGCATAGAGACACGATAAAATTTGCTGAAACAATACGCTATAGTGATTGACCAAAGGGCGTTTTTCGATCATATTTTCCTTACCTAGCTCGAAGAGAGCGAGAAATCGAAGGAGACTTCTTTCCGCTTCAGAGCCATAGCAAACGCCCCAGAATTTCAAATAGTTTTGTCTGCGGTTTCCCCGCCCAATTCGCTGTAGGAAGGCCATCGTCGAAGGTGGGGGTCCTATCAACACAACACCGTCGATGTCCCCGATGTCAATGCCCATTTCTAACGTGCTTGTAGCGATGCAAAGGCTTTGTTTTCGATCGCGAAAGGAAGATTCAATAAAGCGCCGCTCTTTGGTAGAGAGATTGGAATAGTGCAACAAAACGTTGTTAGAAAAACTCCCTTCCCGATTCAATATTTCAAATAATTGCTCACATTTTTTGCGACTGTTTGCAAACACCAATAGCTTTTTGCACTTATCAATAGATAATAGATCGTCAAAAAACGAAACTAATTCTCGCCGTTCATTGATAATCTGCACCCAACAAGGCTCTAGCTTGCGGGTTACAGATTGTTGATAATAAAACACATCATTTATACGGCGCGCGGTCAAGTTTGGTGAATTTGGAGGACCATCAGAGTGGCTCAGATTCGGTGGATCATTCCTCGGCCATATTGATGCAATATGGCTCTCGTCATGATGCACCGAATCTGAGCCACTCTGAGGCCCTCCAAAATTCACAAAACCTAAGCCGGCGCGGTCTAGATGAAAAAACGAACTAATATCCTCGGGATATGTAATCGTGGCCGAAAGAGTTAATGTTTGTATACGGCGCGCGGTCAAGTTTGGTGAATTCTGGAGGGCCTCAGAGTGGCTCAGATTCGATGAATCATGACGAGAGCCATATTGCATCAATATGGCCGAGGAATGATTCATCGAAGATGGGCTGCTCTGATGGTCCTCCAAATTCACTAAACTTGACCGCGCATCGTATAACCTCCCATTTGATTGCATTTCAAGCCGGCGACGCAGATAGGACAATTGGGATCCGCGCTCCGTCCGAAGAAAGGTGTGTACCTCATCGATGATCAAGATGCGAACATGTTTTAAAAAATATCTATTCTCCACATTTTGGCTACCCAAGAGAACATCCAATGACTCTGGCGTGAGGATCAAAAGGTGGGGGTTTGCCTCTTGTAGGGTTTTTCCATCCCCTGTCCGAATCCCCGATTTTAACCCCAGCTGTTTATACAGTGGTTGAATCCTTCGATGCATGTCCAAAGCTAATGCACGCGTAGGGACGATGTATAGAATTGTGAAGTGACCAGGGTGGGTCATGAGCCGCTCTGTGGCAGGAGCTAATATCGCCTCTGTTTTTCCCAAGCCAGTGCCAGCTTGGAGCACGACATCTCTTTCTTCGAGAATCGGCTGGATGAGGGCTTTTTGGGCAGCAGTTAAAGAGGGAAATCTCCCAAAAAAGGGGCGATATGTATTAGGCAGTTGTTCTAATATCGAGCTGATTGATCAACGCCTTGAGTTTGAATCTTGTCTCTTGGGTTTTCAGTTTTTCGAGCAGACTTCTCATTTCTTGTTTAATTTCCTGCTGTTTCTCTGAAAAATCTATTTGGTATGCTTCTGCATATAGGTTGATGAGGCGATCTTGCATAGCTTCCCAGCGGGTCAAAGAAGAATCCTTCAGTTGGATGATCTGCAAATTCTTCCAGGCATCAGAGTAATTTTGGGGAAATTGCGGGACTTCACCCCCATATTCCTCAGAGCGCACTTTATCGAAAAAACTTTCCGTAAAAGCGAACACAGGATACACAAAGCCGCTATGTTGGAAAAATTGGCTGAGAATTTCATAGCTCTTGACTCTAGTGCTAAGGCGCCCTTGCGCGATCGATTCTGCCTCGTCAAAAAACAGCACCAACCCTTTATAGCCCATTGCGTGAAGGAGCTTGCCTAAAGATTGAACCATTTGGACATATGGAGCATTCCCACGGGCGGTCAAGGGTTGTTCCTGGAACCCTTCCACTTCCCTAGCTTTCAAAATTTGTTTTAGACAAGAGGTGGGCAGATCGTGCCCCATCAATGCCTCCTCTAGCCAATGGTCAAAGTCTTTAAGTTTTAACCCGTTTTTTACTTTGGCTCTTTTGCGAGGAAGCTTATTGTTAGAAAGCAGGGCTTGCAAAATCATCCGAAAACGATGAGGCATATCATGGTCTTTTTCTAATGAACATTTTTTCCATGCTTCAACAAACGACTCTCCAGTCGGCAAAGAGAGGTTTTTCATCAACGATTGATACACGAGTGAAAATTGATAAAAAGGCACCTCTCTTACATCTAGCTGAACCAAACTCGTTGCGTACCCTTGAGATTGTGCCTGCCTTTGTAAATAAGACAAATTGTGCGATTTGCCCTGGCCATACGAACCACAAATGCACAAATGACTTGACTGTCCCTTCTCAAGATCTTTAAGGCCTTTTGAAAAGGTTTTGGTGGCAGCTTCCTCCTCCATTGTCAAACGATCGACTGCAACCGGGTCGGAGAGTCCAGCTCTCAACCGTTCAATGGCTCGTCGTACAGGAAAAATCCCCATCTTATGCATCCCACGCAGGCTCGAGCTTCTGCGTCTTTTCTAGTTCTATTTCCTTGTGGCTAGCGAGTAGATTTTCGATCAAGTTGAAATCTTGCGTGGCATGTCCTTGTTCCGCCATATCGAGAAACCGAATCATCTGCTTGATGAATAGTCGAACTTCGCTCAAAATCCCCATCTCTTCTTGTTTTTTGCACATATCTGCAATCAGATTCTCAGAGACCGTGTCCCGAGCTTCCCAACGATAAGAGATTTCATGGATTTTTCGTAGACAAACGCCAAGATCGATCAACTCTTGCCGCTTAAGCGGTGTTTTATGCAAATCGATGAGCGTACCGCGGTAGTTCACAGCCTCAGAATCCCCCACTGAACGGATGCGACTCCAGAGCGCGTCGTAAGATTTAAATCCTTTTTCCGATAATAGCACGTCAGGAATGAGAGAAAAAAACAGCTGCAAATATTCAGAATGTTCCGCGTTATCCATCAACAGCCGAATGTTCTCGTAGGCTGCGCTGCGAATAGAAGTCCCTTGCGCCAACACAGTCTCTAGTTCGTCCAAGAGGATAATCAATCCCTTATGGCCCGTGAGTTTCAAAAAGGAAATCAACGACTGCAAAAACGTCTTGGCTGTAGACTTATTCAAAACTTCAAAGATGTGGAATTTCGTCAGATTTTTTTTGGGGATTTTTTTTCCTTCCAACCATTGATACAACAGTTCTTGCAAAATAGCAGTCTCTTCTGGCGGCTCATTTTCAGCAGGCGCGCGCAAAAGCCCCATTAGAGCATTGGCAAAGTTGATGTCCAACTTCGGCACCCCGCGTAAAGACTGAAGAAGCGTCTCAAGGTCAACATCTACTTTTTTTTGTTGTTCGACCCACTGCTGCACTAACGATCGGATGCCAACCCCTTCGAATCGCCCTCGCAATTGCACAACGATCTCTTGGTAAACAAGCTCGAACTTGTGGATAGGAATATCGCGCGTTAAAACAACAAAAGAGGAGGCAAACTGTTTTTGCAGAGCCAGCTGGCGAACAACAGACATAAAATGGGTCTTTCCATCTCCATAATCGCCATTGATAAATCGCACCTTGCCGCCACCCTCCGCTATAAACCCATCTAAATCTTCCTCGACAAATCGCAACCAGTTTTGGCGACCTACCGTGAAAAATGGCACATATTCCGTAGGAACAAGCCCCTTCCTCAAGCTCTCGATGATGGCTCTTGCTTGGAATGGTTTCAGCTGCTCAATATCTTCTTTTGTAATCATACTAACCCTTCACAAAAGATGCGTGGGAAATGTGCCGTTTTTCTCCCAATTGATCGATGAGGTAAAACAACTTATTTCTTCCAGGAGCTAAGCGAATGCTATACCCGCCATCTGTGGCAGAAACGTTTGAAGTAAAAAAACGCCAGATATCGACGGCAAACTGCTCAATGCTATAGCCCTTAAATCCCTTGCCCATGTTTTGCAAAAACGCTTTACTCTGCAGAGACCAAACATAATCCGTATACAATTGGTGAATAGAAACCACATCCCCGATCCCCAGCTTCTCTTTTTTCAAGATCTCTTGATAGCATGCAAATAAGGAATTAATGAAGGTTTGTGGTTCAAAAACAGAGCCATAAAGTCTCCGCTTAAGGTTTAGGGCAGCAGACACAATGCGTTTTGGATCGAACGATTTAATCGTGAGCCCACCCAGCGTCGTCTGTCTTGTAGTAAAGTTTACCTCGCCTTCAATCCCTTCCACCACAAACAGTCGAGGGATGTCGATCCGAATAGGCAGTCCAGCCCTCTCCGCGGCTTGCGACAAACCGTTCTTAAACTCCAACTTGTATTGTTCAATCTGTTTGTCAGCGTACGCTTGCAAATGAGAAAAAATCGGCGAGCAGCCTGCAAGACTTGCGTCCTCTAATACTTCGCTCACCTGCTTGCTTTTTAACAGCTCATCCAATTGAAAAAAGTCATTCTTTTCAATGCACTGAATGAGCTTTTTGACAAAATCGAACCTTTTCTGTTGCCGATTTAGTTCTTGCTGAAATGGTTTTAAAATCTCTCCAAGATGATGTTTAGCATCTTCCACATCCGTTAACTGCGCCGATAGGGTCATATACGCTCGCTGTTTTGTTAAGCGAGTAAGCTTAACAAATAATGGGAATAGCATTCAACAAAACTTCTTCAACTGGACTTTGGCCATTTGAGGGAGCCGATTTCTCGAGATACTTGAGGGTAGGCTTGAAATGCCACCTAAAAGAAATTCAATGCGCCTGGGAGCAAGTAGGCGAGAAAGCGGCCCCGATAAATGGCCAAAGTCCAGTTCAAGCGATTAAGCTAGATCTCAGAACTCCTTCGCCATATATTTTTGCGAGATATCGCGAGCTGGGCGTTGAGACAAAGCCAGTCAGCTGGCGGTCTTTATTCACAATCGGATTCACAACGGCCAGCCGGCATTCGTGGCCATTTTCCCACTCCATTTGACTGCGCAGATCGCTCCAACAAAAGATCCCTTTGATTTCTCTCAGAGTTTTTGCGCAATAGTTGCGTGTCCGTTCTGTCAGCTGCTCTAAATAATTTTGTTGCGCTCGGTCATTCATCGCAAATCCGGAGGCTCCCTTTTCCCAGACGTTGCCATCAGAGCCATATTCCGTAATAAACACCTGATCGGTGAGCGCAAACGCGTCATCGAGGATCTCATCCATTTTTTTCGCATTCCATCGAGGTCCAAACCGCATCACCGTTCCCCCAGGCTCGCAAGAAGCCCCAAAGCTGCAAAACGCAAAGTTTTTGATTTTATCTGGAAGCCCAGGGTAAACGTATCCATGATTGAGCCCCATTTTTAACATCGCTTGCGGATAAGCCTGGACACCAAGACGCATTAAGAAATGTCCTTGGGCCTCAAACTGTTCTTTCGGAATCTCAAAACGGATATTAGCCATGAAAGGAAAGGTAAAAGCAAACCGTCCATCTTTGAAAAATTCATACACAGGGGTGAATCCAAATTTCGTCAAGAAATACGCAAAAAGACTTTCCAACCAATTCCCTGTGGCCGTGTCAAACTTTAACCACTGGTGAGTCACGCCTAGTTTTTTGTCAGGATGAAGCCTCGCTACTTCTTGATGCAGCTTGCAATGTGCAATCAACATGTTTCTGGTCGCGATTCCTGCGGCATGAACCCGATTGCCCAAAGAGCTCCCTTCAGGGATATCCGTTGGATAAACTTCTCGAGATTGTTGATACGATTTTACTCCCAACTCATTGAAAGACCACCAATCTTTGACCTCGGGAAACATCCCCATCGCGTTAAGAGCAAACCTGACGTAGTGATCCACATTTTCGAGTTTTTGAAAATTGCCAGATTCATAAAACCATTCAGGAACAACAAAATGACTCAAAGTCACAGAAGGAGTGATATCAGCTTCGATCAATTTTTGGATGAAGTTCCGATAGAGCCCTACCGCCTGCCCATCAATCTCGCCAGATCTAGGTTCAATCACAGACCATTCTAAAGAAAAGCGATGCGCTGTCACATGATGACTTTTTAACATCTGGATATACGCTGTGGGATCGGAAAGAATGTCTACGAAAAAATTTTCATACGCAAAGCCTTCAGGATGCTTAACATGCCCAGGATTATCCATCCATTTGTCCCAATCGCATTTTCCTCGAAGAGGTGTAGCGCTCCATTTTGTTCCCAGGCCCGATGTTTGAAAAAGAGATGTCGCGAACCCCCGCTGTGCGGGCGGCCAAGTAGGGGGCGGAGGTTGGATATCTACTTTCCTTTGAATCGTCGTAACCTCTTTATGGGTTAGCCAGTCGTACGTCAACGTAAGAGGAGATACAAGCAAAAGGCCCATACACGCAAATACATTCTTGGTGCAATGGATCACCTTGCCTATCGTCGTGCATCGTTCT
>Ga0207018_1167_pt1 | contig 10062 bp, 10 predicted proteins | sample Alteio_BWMinCont_52_FD_153476 | JGI IMG/M metagenome (GOLD analysis project Ga0207018, IMG submission 153476) | Enriched cells from forest soil in Barre Woods Harvard Forest LTER site, Petersham, Massachusetts, United States -... | ecosystem: Environmental > Terrestrial > Soil > Temperate forest >...
GCGAAATTACTCGCTAAGAATTCGGAGGTACTCGGAGATCCTGTGGTCGATCAGAAAATTGCGGATTGGCTGGGTCGTTATGCTCGAATGCAGGCTTGGATTGATCGGCATCCGGAGCAACGAATCCCAGAGTTTCAGTTCTTAAAAAAGGGCGCTTGGTTGAGTGTAATTCAAGATAGCACTTCGACGCTGGCTTCCGATGAGGATTTTCGTTGGACAGCGGCACGGCTTCGCGAGCAAGCGATGAGTTCTTTTGAAGGAAAGCTTTTCGACGCGTTGGTGGCTTACGTTAAAGCGTCTGGAGGCTATTTACCGCCGAGAACCTCTGACTTGGCCGGTTATTTTGAGCCACCGATTGAAGACGCCGATGCCGTGCTTGAGCGGTACGAGATGTTTGCGACGGGTCCGGCTGTGGAAACCGGCCCGGCGAGCGAAATGGCGTTGGGATTGAGCCGGAGTGCGATCGTGGATCCGACTTACGACCATTCCGCTTACACCGTTGGGACCAACGGATATGGCACTAATGGTTATCCGGGCAGTTATCCTTTGGCGCTGGTTTTGGCGCGCGAAAAGGCGGAGGTGGCTTATGGGCAGGCGAACCCGGGCAAATCCAGCCGGAAGCTGGCCGATCTGGCGCCCTATTTTAAGAATTCTGAGGATCTGGTTCAGGTGAAGGCACTTGAAGCCACTCCGGATAAGGGGCCTGCGGCGAAAGCGCCTTGAGGTAGAGTTGCCGAGGGTCAGCGGGTTTCCGCGGCGGAGTAGAAATAGGTTTTAGTGAGAGTAGTAAAAAGCATGAACGTCGCAAAAAAGAGCTGGGAGCCGTCGGCGAGGCCTTTGAGTCCATGGTAGGCCATGAAGTAGATGGCCCCTACTGTGGGCGCACTGAAACTGAAAATCCAGAGAGTCATTCGGTAGGCTCCGGGCTGACGGGGGATTGCTCCCAGCGGTTTCGGCTGGATCAGTGCGTTCTGGTAATGGAAAAAGGAATAACCTCCCACCAAGAGCCCCACCGCGGTCGAGGTGAGCTTGGCGACGGTTTTGTAATCGCTATCGGCTATGCTCAGATGCTGAAGGGGCTGGAGCCAGATTGGAATGAAGAAGCCGGTGGCCGTGAACCCAGTGGCCAAGATTGCGAGCCAGATTCCGCTCAGGCGGCTTTTGCGGAGGAAGAGAAAACCGACCACCGCAACATGCGTACAAATCGCCAACCATAAAAGCACATCAAAATAGGCACGGCCGGCGATGTCCAAGCTGACGGCTACTGCCAAGCCAGCGCATCCCCATTTGGTTGGCCACGGGGCGGCGATCAACCACTCCTTGATCAGAGAGCCGAGCCAATCGCGCAGCACATGAGCGCCGTAGCGGAGCCGGCGCGAGAGGCTCTCCGGGCGCAATCTGGTCCACGTTGCCGAAAAAACCTGAGCCATTTCCTCCCGGTACTGCTCGCGGAAATCGGCCGGGTAGTATTCCAGGAGGGCCCGGTAGAACGCCTCCGCCCGGCTTGGCTGATGATCGCTAGTCGAAAGTGCGGGGCTCGGGCACATAGTGAGGGGTGGGCTGGATCCAAAGGCGAAACAGGCGGTCGCTTAGCGCGTAGATGAGGAAGGTAAGGCTGATTCCGGCGAGAACATACTGGTGATGGATCAAGTTCCAAAGTCCCAGACAAATGCAGAGGTTGTACAATACTCGGTTAACCCAACCGCAATGTGCGTGTGCCGTGAGAGTTTGCTTAAGTCCAAAGTGACGGCGGTAGTGAAAATCGCTCATTCCCAGAACGATCGCCGCAGTTACAAATGCGATGGTTCCTCCGGAAGTTGACCAGAGATTGGTCGGATCCGACCAGAGAACGTACGAGGATTCGGTAGAGTGACTTGGGTACATCCTTGCGGTGAGGAAGTTGGCGCCCGCACCGAGGGCGATGGCGCGAAGCACCAGGTTAAGTAGGGGGACGCGCGGTCGCGAGAGCAGCACGAACCTTGCAAGCAATGCAAAAAAGCTGATAAAAAGCGCGTTGATTACGGAGACGAAATCGCGACTGACGAGATAGAAGGCGCCAGAATAAACCAAGCTCACCGACCCGAGCGTGAATTCCCAGCTTCTCGTCGCGGAGAACCACTCGCGGCCCATCGTGAGAACCCAGTCCGCGAGCATCCGAGAACTATACTGAAAACGATAAGCGAACGAGGCTGACTCAACGCGTTCCCAATTCTCGCTGAAGAGGTGGAGCATCTCTTCGGAGTAAGCCTGCCGAAAGTCGGCGGGATATAGCTCCAGCAGGCCGGCGTAAATGGCTTCCGCCTTGCTGAAACGATGAACTGGACCGGGTTGGCTCACGCGGGCGACAGGATGCGTTTGGCTTTCGCCCGGCGGACGGCTTGGGTCAGGCGAGCTGTCTCGGCTGAGAGAAGCTTGCGGCCGAAGTCGCTCAGGCGGTAGTAGCGGCGGCGTTTGTCGTCCGTGGTCGGATCGGCGCGCTGCGCGGCCTCCTCGATCAGCGCGTTTTTCAGCATGCGGTCGAGCGAGCCGTAGAGCGTGCCGGGGCCCATGCGCACCGCGCCGTCGGTGGCTTCGTCCACTTCCTGCATGATGGCGTAGCCATGCTTCTCGCCGTCGGCCAGGGCTAGTAGGATGTGAAATACCGCCGGGGTCAGAGGTAAGAGATCCTGCGGATCGGGCATGGGGCTTGCGGTCGTCATTTCAGCTATATCCGTTGCGGATATAATTAGATAGGAAAAGATCGAGGTCAACTCGGATTGTGGTTGGTGTCGCCTTAGCCCGCGGTGGCGTTTTGATCGCGGTGCGTGAGCCTAACGGCAGATTCTTTTAACTGGGCGGCGGCGGTCATTTTTGGCCTGGCCATTGGACATACTTTTTTGTGTGGCCCGATTCACCGGCGGGCGGCTCGGATCCAGCCGGGCGTTGGGCGGCGGGTTGGACTGCTGCTGGGAGAAGTGGAGGTCGTTTTTGCGCTTTGGGTGATCGTGCTGGCCGCGGCCGCCCTGGTCCTCGGGCGCGGCGCTGCGTTTGGGAATTATTTGAGCGGCGGGGTGAGCTTCGTTGAGCCCTTGTTTGTTGCCATCGTCATGGTGGTGGCCGCCACCTGGCCGGTGATGGACTTGGCTGAACGCGCCCTGCACGGGTTGGCTGAAATCGGGGGCGGCAAGCCTGCGGCCTGGTGGCTGGCGATCTTGATCGTCGCCCCGCTGTTGGGGTCGCTGATCACCGAGCCGGCGGCGATGACGATTGGAGCGATTTTATTGGGACATCAATTCTATGCGCTGAAGCCGAGCGGACGGTTGGCGTATGCCACCTTAGGGCTGCTGTTCGTCAATGTGTCCGTCGGCGGCACGCTGACCCAGTTTGCCGCTCCGCCCGTCGTCATGGTCGCTCGACCGTGGGGATGGGGGCTGACTCATATGCTAACTCAGTTTGGGTGGCGGGCCGTGGTAGGGATTATCCTCGGAACGGCGGTTTATTATTTTTTGTTTCGGCAGGAGTTTGCCCGGCTGAGCCTTTCCGGAGCGCGGAGCGCGCGAAAGGGGGCTGTCCGACGGCACGTTCCAATTTGGGTAACGGTGATCCACCTGGGGTTTCTCGCGTTCATCGTCTGGGCGGCGCATGCGCCGGTGCCGATGGTGGGCGGGTTGTTGGTGTTCTTGGGGTTCGTGCAAGTGACCAAGCAGTACCAAGAGCCGATCAAGTGGCGGTCGCCGATTCTGGTGGGTGTTTTCCTGGCCGGCTTGGTCGTCCACGGCGGGCTGCAAGGATGGTGGCTGCAGCCGCTGGTGGGCGGGCTGGGCGCGCATGCGCTCTTCGGCGGCGCTACACTGCTGACTGCGGTGAATGACAATGCCGCGATTACTTATTTGGCTACGCTAGTGCCGAATTTGAGCGCTGCCGCGAAGTATGCCGTTGTCGCAGGCGCCGTGACTGGCGGCGGGTTGACCGTGATTGCCAACGCGCCGAATCCGGCCGGGCAGGCGATTCTCGCGCCTTATTTTGCCGGTGGGATCAGTCCGCTGCGGCTGCTGGCGGGGGCGGTGATTCCGACGGTTGTGATGGGGGTTTGTTTTCTGATTTGAGAGAGAGGCTGGGCCCGATCGCGGTTAGAGCCAGCGCGTTGGGGACAACGCGCTCCACCATTCGGGTTGCGACTGTCATAAGATGGATTAGACCACAGAGCGTGAGACCTTCTTTTGCTTGGAAGCGGCTTTTGCTCGGTTCGGCTGCTTTGGTTCTAACCGTTGGGACGCACCTGCGCGGCGACGAGGCCGCCCTCGCCCACCCCGAAAACGATCCTTACCTCTGGCTGGAGGATATTTCGGGCGCCAAGCCGCTGGCTTGGGTGAAAGAACAGGACGAGATCACCGCCAAGAAGCTGATGGCTTTGCCCAACTATGCGGGGCTGTACCACGATGCGCTGGAGGTCCTCGACTCTTCATCCCGGATCCCGGAAGTGGAGCAGCGCGGCGACTATCTGTATAACTTCTGGCGCGACCACGCGCATCCGCGGGGGATTTATCGCCGGGTGACCATCGCCGGCTTCCATCAGGAGACTCCGCCATGGGAAACGGTGCTGGATATCGACGCGCTAGCCAAAACCGAAGGCAAAGCCTGGGCGTTCGGCGGGGCGGTTTGGCCCAAGGGCGACAATAGCCGGTGCTTGATGCATCTGTCGCCGTCGGGCGGCGACGCTGCCGAAGTCCGGGAGTTCGACCTGACGAAGCTGGCATTCGTGCCGAACGGCTTTGTGCTGCCGGCGGCCAAATCTCGGGTGGGTTGGCGGGACGAGAACGCGCTTTTTGTAGCGACGGACTTCGGGCCCGGCACGCTCACCGCGTCCGGCTACCCATTCACAGTTAAGCTCTGGCGGCGGGGCACGCCGTTAGCGGAGGCGGAGCTCATTTACACCGGCCAGCCGACTTCGGTTGGGGTGGGCGCGCGGCACCTTAAAACCGATCAGGGAGCGATCGAGCTGGTAAGTGAAGAACTCACGGCTTGGGAAGCGAAGCGGTTTCAGTGGCGGGACGGGAAATTACTCCCGCTGGCGATCCCGGCGACGGCTGAGGTGATCGACAGCTGGGGCAATGATCAGCTCGTGATTTGGCTGAAGTCGCCGTGGACGATCAACGGGAGTAGTTATCCGGCCGGTGCCGTGGTGGTGGCTGACGTGGCGCTGCTGCGCGGCGAAACCGGCAAAACCGAGCTGGTGGTGGCGCCGGCGAAAAACTTGGTGGTCAGTGCGGTGTCCGTGACCAAGTTGAGCATTCTGGTCGAAGCCTTCGACAATGTTCGGGGCCGGCTGTATCGCTACCGCCCGTCGATGCTGGACTGGCAGCGGACCACGATTGAATTTCCGGACAATGGGGCGCTCACCGTGGCGAGCACGGATGAAGCGAGCGGCGATGCCTGGGTGCAGTATCAGTCGTTCCTCACCCCACCCTCGCTGTACTTTGTCGGGGCGCACGCCAAGTGGCCCGAGAAGGTGAAGTCGCAGTCGCCGACCTTCGATGCGTCGCGGTTCGAAGTGAAGCAGTACGCGGCGACCTCAGCGGACGGAACGCGCATTCCATATTTTGTGGTTCAGGCCAAAGGCCTGAAATACGACGGCACGACGCCGGTCTGGATGTTTTCGTACGGCGGCTTCGAGATTTCGCTGACGCCGGCGTACTCCGGGTCGTACGAGGATGTTCACGGTGCCTACGGCAAACTCTGGCTGGAGCGCGGCGGCGCGTTTGTGCTGGCCAATATCCGCGGCGGCGGAGAATTCGGCCCGGCCTGGCACCAGGCCACGCTCAACGGGACGCATTACAAGGCGTTCGAGGATTTCGAAGCGGTCGCGCGCGACATTTCGGCGCGCAAGCTGACTTCGCCGGCGCATTTGGGCATCGAAGGCCGGAGCAACGGCGGGCTCCTCGTCTCGTCGACGATGGTGCGGCATCCCGAGCTCTATGGCGCGGTGGTCTGCGGCAATCCGCTGGTGGATATGTACCGCTACAGCCACCTGCTGGCGGGAGCCAGTTGGATGGGCGAATATGGCAATCCCGATGTGCCGGAGCAATGGGCGTTCATCAAACAGTACTCGCCCTATCAGAATATCCGCGCGGGGATGACGCTGCCGCCGATTTTATTCTACACCACCACGCACGACGATCGGGTTCATCCCGGCCACGCGCGCAAAATGGCGGCCAAGATGGAAGCGATGGGTTACCGTGTGGATTACGCGGAGAACACCGAGGGCGGCCACCACGGCAGCGTGACTAACCAGCAGTTGGCCACGCGGCTGGCGCTGACGTACGCGTTCCTCTGGGAACACGTCAAATAGCTTAGAGCTTAGCCAGCACCTCTTCGGTGGTGCCCAGTTCGCCGATGCGCGGGAAGATGGTCTTGATCGAGCGCTCGTGGGCCTCCGCGTTCATGTCGGTCATCGCGTCGGTGACGAAGGTGAGCTGATAGGCGCGTTCCCACGCGTCGCGGGCGGTGGATTCCACGCCGATGCTGGTGGAGATGCCGCACAGGACGAGATTGGTGATGTGGCGGCGGCGCAGTTGCAGATCGAGATCGGTGCCGTAGAACGCGCCCCAATTGCGCTTGTGGATTAGGATATCGGTGGCCGAATTGGCCTCGAGGTCGGGCACGTAATCGTAAAAATCCGGGTCCATCTTGCGGGAAGCGGCCGGAGTTTGGTTGCGGGTTTTGACGGCGTCGCCGAAGTCGGGCGCCCAGTAAACCTGAACCAGGACCACCGGCCGCTTTTGGAGGCGGAAGGCGCGCGCCAGTCGCACGGCGTTGGTGACGATTTGAGCCGTCGGATGGACGGTGGGCATCGCAACGATGCCCTTCTGAAGGTCGATGACGACGAGAGCGGACTGAGGATCGATAATGGTGATGGGCATGGCGGAGCGGCTTTGACCGATATTACCAGGAATTGGAGCCACGGGAATCGGGAATTATCGCGTTTGAGCGGGTAAGCCCCTATTGCTGGCGGGAAATGCGCTGTATCCTGTTTTCTGCGATGGCGATCGTGGCGATGATGGCAGGCCTGAACTCGCGATTGGTCGCGCAGGCGGAGACCGACTATCGGGCTCCGGACGCGAGTGCGGTCTTGCCGGTATGGGCGGGAGTTGCTCCCGGCTCGGAAGGGCAGACGGGGGCGGAGCACTGGGAGGAGCGGGGCAAGAATGGCGTGCTCGACCGCGCGGTGAGTGTCGTGCATCGGCCGGCGCTCACGGTTTATTTGCCGCCTCAAGGGACGGCGACCGGGGTTGGGATCTTGATCGCCCCCGGCGGCGGCTATGAAAAGGTGGTGATCGACAAGGAAGGTTACGCGGTCGCCCGGTGGTGCGCCGCACACGGGATTGTGGGGGTGGTGCTGAAGTACCGGCTGGCGGCGACGAAGGATGCCCATTACACGCCGAATACGGCGCTGCTGGACGCGCGGCAGGCGTTGAAGGACGTTCGGGCGCACGCGGCGGAATGGGGCATTGCCCCAGGTAAGCTGGGAATGGCCGGCTTTTCGGCCGGGGGAAATTTGACGGCGCGGGCGGGAACCCAATTGCCGGTGGCGGAGCGGCCGGCGTTTCTGGTGCTGATGTATGCTTCGGTGCCGAAGGATTTTGGCCCCGTTCCAGCGGATACTCCGCCGACCTTTATCGCCCAGGCGGATGACGATCAGATCGGGGTGGAGAACAGCGTGCGGTTTTACGAAGCCGCGCGGGCCAATCATCTGTCGCCGGAATTACATCTCTTTGTCCACGGCAAGCACGGCTTCGGCTTGGGGACGGGGAAGGGCCCGGTGGAGGAATGGCCGGGGCTATTCCTCCGTTGGCTAATCTCGGCTGGCTTTTTGCCGAGCTAGGCTAGGGCAGCTTTTTGGCGACCACGTGCAAGATGCCATGCATCAAGGCGTAGTGGCCCGGGAAGCTGCAGATGAAGTCGTAGTTTCCAAGGAGCTGGGGGGCGGTGAAGTAGATCACGTCGGAGCCGTTGGGCTGCAGGAGCTGGGTGTGGTACAGGACGTCGGGAGAATCGGGGACGTAGTTCTTGGCGGGGCCGTCGATGCCCAGCGAGAGGGACAATGCTCCGATCGTCTGGCCCTTGCCTGGATTGGTCAGGACGAAATTATGCAGCATGTCGTCGCCATTGTGCAGCACGATGCAGAGGTGCTCGCCGGCTTTCACCGACAGCTCGTTGGGTTCGAATTTCAGCCCGCTCTTGGTTTCAATGTTCAGCACCTGTTCGACCGCGCCACCCCACGTGACGGGCATTCCGGTCGGATGTTTGGGAGAAGGGCCGGGCGCGGCCTGAGCGGCCGCCGCGACACTGGCGCACAGGTCTTCCAACGCTTTGGCCGGCGCGATCCGCGGGCCGCTGGGAATTTGGTTGAGCGTATAGTAAGCGGTGTCGTGCACCAACGCCGCGGATTGGCCGGGTTGATCCGCGCGGCGGATTCCCCGGGCCTTGATCTCGTGAATGTAGTACTGGCGAAGGCAGGCGACGGCTAGCCGGACACTCAGGCCGTCATCCGCGACGATGGCTTTGAGGATAGGCGCAGGCGCCGCATCGATGATGGGGCTGCCGTAAAGATGATGATAGCGATAGGTGAAAGACGTGATGGCATAGCTGCTGGTCTTGGCGGCCAGCACGGGATCGACCGGTTGGGTGAAGCTGAGCAGAAATCCGTCCGGCTGCGCTTTGATCGCTTTGATTTCGAAAGGGACGGTCCCATTCCAGGTCACGCGTTCAAACCCCTCGGTTTTCTTGCCGCACCGTCACCGACCGCATCGCGCCCAATGCCGCCGGCACCGGCCTAACCCGAACCCTGACCATCTCCGCCGGTCCCGAACCCGTCACCATTACGCTGGCCCGCGGCGGTCCCGTGACCGTTCTCAACCCGGATCACTATGCGGTCGACGACCGCTCCTACTTCCTCGATTGGCACGAGCAGGGCGCCGAGGCCCGCCCCGAAGTCACCACCACCGGCGACAAGGGTGCGCTCGTCGTCACCCTTCCCGGCAGCAATCAGCGCCAGCAGATTTCCTATGACCTCCATTGGTAAACCCGCCGGCCTCGCCGCCCTTGCCGCTTTCCTGCTGGGGGCCGCGGCCTTTGCCGCCGCGCCGGTTTTACCCGTGCGGTTCAACAATACCCCCGAGGAGCTCGTCGCGCGCGAATCGCAGGCCTACCGGCGGATTTCCCTTCCGGCGCCCAGCGACGTGCTCTTGGAGGTGACCGGCATTTTGCCGATCGCGGACCACGCCGTTCTCGTCACCACCCGCCACGGAGAAATCTGGCGGATCGATGGCGCCTACGACGCCGATCCGCATCCCAAGTACACCCTGTTTACTTCCGGATTGCATGAGCCGCTGGGAATCATTCCAGCGCCGCAAGGCGGCTACTACGTTGCCGAACGCGAAGAGGTGGTTCGCCTCCAGGATACGACCGGCAGCGGCCGCGCTAATCACTTCGAAACCATCTGCCGCTTCCCGGTGGACGGCTCTTATCACGAATACGCTTACGGCCCGGTGATGGGGCCTCACGGCGAACTTCGCGTGACGCTCAATGTCGCCTTCGGGCTGCCGACGCAAAGCCCCGTGCCGTGGCGCGGCTGGATGATGCAGATCAATCCCGACGGCACGCTCCGGCCCATCGCGGCCGGACTGCGCTCGCCCTGCGGGTTCATGGTCAATTCTCATGGAGAGTGGCTCTTCGCCGAAAACCAAGGCGAGTGGGTCGGCGCCGGCAAAGTCTCCGAAGTGAACGAAGGCGACTTTCTGGGTCATCCCGCCTCGCTCGCTTGGTCGCAGCTCCCCGGTTCGCCCGTCAAACTCAAGCTGTCCGACATCCCCGACACCGGCGAGCCGCTCCATGTGGCCTCCAAGAAGGTCCCCGGCGGCATCAAGCTTCCCGCAGTCTGGTTTCCGTATGCCATCATGGGCATTTCCACCTCCGGATTGGTGGAGAACACCGCGGGTGATCAGTTCGGCCCGTTCCCGGGTCAATATTTTGTCGGCGACCAAGGGCAGAGCAAAGTCATGCGCATGACCTTGGAACGCGTGA
>Ga0207018_1119_pt1 | contig 10054 bp, 10 predicted proteins | sample Alteio_BWMinCont_52_FD_153476 | JGI IMG/M metagenome (GOLD analysis project Ga0207018, IMG submission 153476) | Enriched cells from forest soil in Barre Woods Harvard Forest LTER site, Petersham, Massachusetts, United States -... | ecosystem: Environmental > Terrestrial > Soil > Temperate forest >...
TGAGGAGCTCAAACACCGTCACAAGAGCCAGTCGCTCATCCACCTGGAATACAACGAAAAGCTCGCCCATCAGCTCTATGCAGCGCTCGACTTCCTCCTCGTCCCGTCTCATTTTGAGCCCTGCGGGCTAACACAAATGATTGCCATGCGCTACGGCACAATCCCCATCGTCCATGCCACAGGAGGCCTCAAAGACACCGTCTTTGACCCTGAGGACGTAATGCACCAAAAATTAGCCAATGGCTTTGTTTTCAAGGAATGGACACCAGAATCGCTGCATCATGTGTTAGGAAAAGTCTTTAAGGGCTGGCGTGAAAATTCCCCCTTGTTTGAAACGCTGATACGGCACGGGATGACGGCAGATTGGGGCTGGGAAAAACCGGCGCAAGAGTACTTGAAGCTATTTCAGGCGTGAAGAATGTTTTCGGAAATGCTTGTTAGCAATAAACCAGCGATTACCAGAGTCACCGGCAAAACGCCAGCTCTAAGGATCGTGTCTTCCACGACTTTTTTCGTTTGCTTAACGACTACCTTGGCAGGCAATGAGGGATCGGCAGGGGCAAAACCTCCGCCAAGCTTAGCTAGCTCTAGATGGGCCTTTAAAGCCCCACGGCCCAATGAGCAAACTACAGGCTCCTCGCTAGGATGGTCACCTCGATCTCCCGCAGAGGCAGATAAAGACCCCTCTTCCTGTCCATCCTCCACTCCGTGGCCCACGCTTGCCTCTAAAACTTCCTCAGGAATCTCAATATCTTCCCATTTGGGGGGCTCAACTAAGCTTGTGGCAATATCCATACACTTACCTAATTTCCGTTCTTTTAACTAAATTATACAAAATTTAACAATTAAATTAAAATAAATTCGAGATTTGCAAATTAAATTAAAGCCTGAACCGTGAATGGCTGGCTATAGCCAAACCGTTCAATCAGCAGAACCTGGAGATGCTTTTCAGCTTCGAGGAGCAGTTTTTCCCGCTCACCCTCCTCCATGGGAACTAACGTAAGAGCCAAGGCCAGATCTCTGCCCCTTAGGATTTGCACGTTACTGAGCACTATGCGGGCGGCAAAATGCTTCTGCAAAAGGGGGGCGATCGTCTGCTGAATCAACTTCACATCAACCGAGGTACCCATCCTCAGCAGGAGGACCCTCCCCCGATTTACCGATAGCAATCCGCCCATGAGGAACAAAGAAAAAGCGATCAACCCAAAGCCCAGAAAAGCCAAGAGGTTGGGGGTCTGGAGCAAAGCATCCTCCAGGGCAAACGAGAGCTCTGGAATGAAGAAAAGCCCTACGAAACAGAGGCCAGCCCCGAGAAGAACCAGCACAGCAAAAAACTGCAACATGCCTGCAAAAGCTTGCCGTACGGTCATTAAAAGGCCCCTTCCATCTCGGCGTCTTCCGCAGGTTTTTCTTCCTGTTCTTTTGCAGGCGGGGGCAACATCAAATTTTTGAAAATGATATGGATCGAGCCCACGTGGAGTCCCGTCAAATGGCTAATGGCCTCCGCCAGTTTAGATTGGACTTCCTCCGCCTTGTCAGGGATAGAAAGGCCATAGGCGATATTGACTTCAACTCGGATGCTAACCGAATGTTTTTTCCCATCTTGCTCAACATAAATCCCTTTTACGCGATCCAATTCCCGTCCCAAAAGAGCATCGATTAAATTGCCCCCCAACAGGCCGATCCCTTCAATATTCGCCAAGGTTTGTAAACAAATTGTTTGAAACACGCGCGTCTCAATGTCGCGGATATACACCGTTTCAGGGAGTTCAACCTCCCTCGCATCCATATTTTTTAGCCGATCAGACATAGCCATCTCAAGTTGTGGAGAAAAAAACAGTGTACCACATTAGGATCGAGATGGGAACTATTTCCGGCATTGGATATACCCCTTCCACCTGAAAGGCACCCAAACGCAAATCGATTAAAAGCCTCTGAAATCGAAGAAAAAATCGGGGTTAATATTAAATTCAATATTGACCCCGATTTTTTATTCGATTTGAGAGAGCTTTTAATTCGATTTTCGTTGGTGACTTTCAGGTGGAAGGGGTATATACTTAAAAGAGTAACATTTTTCAGGCTGGCATAATGATTGCACCCTTTGACCTATCCACTACCCTCCTCGTCTCTAGCGCAGCGGGTTTAATTTCCAGCTATCTAGCCTATCGGCGCGGCAAAAACCCTATCCTTTGGTTTTTGGTGGGGGCTTTATTTGGGTTGTTTGGGGTATTCGCCCTCTTTTTTAGCGGCCATCTCAAGAAGAAACAACCGGCACCTATCGCGGAAGTTGTAGAACCGAAGCCCTATCTCTTTGGACCTACGAACAAGTTTTGGTACTATCTAGATGCCTCTGGAGCCCAAGTAGGCCCCGTGAGCTACAACGGGATGACGACGGCGTGGAAAGACGGGACAGTGCCAATAACGACGTTCGTATGGCACGAAGACCTAACGGATTGGCAAACTCTCCAGGATTTAATTCGCTTACACCAAAGTTAGCGAGGGAATTGCAAAACTCCATTCGGAGCAAAATTTGCGCTTTTTCCGTTGGATTCAACTTTTTGCAAAGTGCCTATGGCCAATAGGATATGTCACTTTGCAAAAAATCGAACCAACGAAAAAATCATCAAATTTTGCTCGCGAAGCGAGTTTTGCAATTCCCTCTAGTGAGTAGAAGTTAAAAATGCCCCGTCTTTTCACGAGCTGATCGCAAAAAGACCCCCATCTTTTATTGACTTAACTCAACCTCTTTTATAAACTAAGAATAGCAATACGAGACATCTCCCACGAAACGCGACCGTACTACATTCTTAATCAACTGGTTGCATGCAACTTCTCGAAAGCCCTTAGTGATCAGGGGAGCCAGACAAGTGGGGAAAACTTGGCTTATCCGAGATCTCGCTTCTTCTGAAGGATATCGCCTTGTTGAATTAAATTTTGAAAAAAGACCAGATCTTGAGTCTTTATTTTCCTCCAACGATCCGAAAGACATTATGATTAATCTTGCAGCTCTTACGGGAAGCAAAATTGAACCTTCAAAAACCATTCTGTTTTTAGACGAAATCCAAGCAGCTCCTCATCTCCTCGCGAAGTTGCGTTGGTTTGCAGAAGACATGCCGGAACTTCCCGTGATTGCAGCGGGATCTTTGTTAGATTTTGCGTTGGCGCAACATGAATTTAGTATGCCTGTAGGGAGGATAGGCTATATGTATTTAGAGCCACTGTCCTTTGAAGAATTTTTAGATGCTATAGGAGAGGTTGGACTGCGTAGTTATCTGCAAAATTACGACTTGAAGCTCCAGATTCCAGAAGCTCTTCACACCCAATTGATGAAAGCGCTCAAAGTGTATTTGGTCGTAGGCGGAATGCCCGCTGCCGTCTCGAGTTGGGCAAATGAAAAGGCTCCCGAAGTGATTCATCAGATTCACTTTGATTTGCTCGCAATATATCGGGATGATTTTGCTAAATATAGCGGACGTCTATCGATTGATCGCCTCGAAGATATCATGAATTCAGTACCGCGTCAGTTGGGGAAAAAATTCGTTTATCAGAACGCGAATGCTGAAGTGAGCTCTGCACCGTTAAAACAAGCGCTGGATCTGTTGTCAAAAGCGCGAATATGCCATCCAATTGTTGCAACAGCTTCGAATGGATTGCCTCTTGGAGCCGAAGCCAACGAGAAATTTTTTAAGGTCATCCTCTTAGATTCTGGGCTTTGTAGTGCAGCATTAGGACTTTCCTTGCATCAAATGCAGACGGTATCCGACATTATCATGATCAATAGTGGGGGAATGGCTGAACAATTAGTCGGACAGATGCTTCGGACAACCACGCTTCCTTACATTCCCCCTTCGCTCTACTACTGGCAACGAGAAAAAAAAGGAGCAGAAGCGGAAATCGATTATGTCATCCAACATGAGCATTTAGTTATTCCGATTGAGGTGAAGGCAGGCACCACGGGCACGCTCCGATCTCTTCATCGCTTCATGGAAGAAAAAAAGAAGACGATGGCCGTAAGAGTGAATTCAGATTTTCCCACCGTTTGTTCTATCGCGATGAATCAATCATCGGCATATAACCTGTTATCCATTCCGTTTTATTTGGTCGGCCAGCTTCACCGACTTATACCCAATCAAATTCGGTGAATAAGAATTATTTCACAGAAACGCAAAAGGGACCAGCAGAAGCCGATCCCTGATAGGACTTAAAGACTATCGAAACTTACCAAGACGCTTTGAAGATCCCAGGAATAAGTCCCTGGTTCGCCATATCGCGGAAGCAGATCCTGGACATTTTGAATTTACGAAGAACACCACGGCTACGACCGGTGAACTGGCAGCGGTTTCTGAGACGCACTGGCGACGTATTTTTTGGCATCTTGTTCAATTTATCGACGGCAGCGAGACGCTCATCGATGGGCTTGTTGAGATCTACAATCATCGCTTTCAACGCCTGTCTTTGATCCCACTTGCTCTTTACTAATGCTTCGCGTCGACGTTGCTTCGCGATCCAAGCTTTTGTTGCCATTAAAAATTCCTTTACTTTTTGCGTGCAGGCCCTTTTTGGCGCTGCTTGCGATTTGGGTCTTTCTTATTTATCACGTATACCCGGCCTTGACGGCGAACAATTTGGTCGCCTTTTGTCTTGTCGGCTTTGATCGATGCTCGAACTTTCATCTGTATAATCCTCAAGATAGAAAGCCTATACTTTACGAAGAAACGCGATTTCCGCGCAAGGGCAAAGTGCAAAAATGCTAAAAAAAATGATTCACTTGCTCCCTTTTCCACTCTTCGGCTATAATCCCTTGTTAAAACCATTTTTTGGAGACAACCAATGAAAAGAACCTTTCAAGGCAGCAAAAGACGCCGCAAGAAAATCCACGGATTTCGCACACGTATGAAAACGGCAAATGGTCGCAGGATCGTCAACCGAAGACGCCGCAAAGGCCGTCACGAACTCACTGCGTAATGTCGTTTTCTTTCCCTAAAATCTATCGATTTCGCAAGAAAAGAGACTTTCAGGCTCTCAAGTCTGGCAGCCGAAGATTTGTAGGGAAATGCATTTGCATTGACTTCAAGCGGGCAGAGAGTGGATTATCCAGGCTTGGGATCACCGCGTCGGGACGCTATGGCAATTCTTGCGAAAGAAACCGATTTAAACGTCTAGCCCGCGAGGCCTTTCGAAAAACAAGGCCTGAGTTTTCCCCGTTCGAAATACACATCATCCCGAGGCAACTGGCTAAGACCGCGCGCTTCGAAGACATTGAGGCGGAGCTCAGAGCATGGCACAACTCAATCCCAACCAAACCTTAGCTGTTCGCACTGTTAAAGGCAGAGTCCTCGTACTCGCGGGTGCCGGGACTGGCAAAACCGGGGTGATCACCCATCGCATCGCCCATCTCATCAAAGACTGTCACGAAAGTCCAAAATCGATCTTAGGACTTACGTTCACAAATAAAGCGGCCGCCGAAATGCGCCACCGCGTGGAATCTCTCATCGGCAAAGAACTCGCCAAAGACGTTACTCTTTCAACCTTTCACAGTTTTTGCATGCAAATTTTGCGGAAAGAAATCGACAAGCTAGGCTACACCAAGGAGTTTAGCCTGTACGACGAGGGCGATTTACACAGGACCATTAAGCAAATTGTTCGAGACCTTTTGGGGCACGAAGGGGAATTGCCATCCCTCGGACCCACGATTGCAGCCCTCGCCAAAGCGGCCAACGAAATAACGCCCACCTGGAGCGATCCTTTTTCTAAAGATCTTTATGCGCGGCTCCAATCCACTCTCCGCGCCTACAATGCCGTCAGTTTCGACCATTTGATCACGCTTGCGATTCGACTGTTCGAAACGCATCCAGCCGTCTTGGATCAATACCAAGAAAGGTATCGAACGATCATGATCGATGAATACCAAGACACCAACCCGGCGCAATTTCGATTGGCGGAGCTTCTCTCGTCCAAATATAACAATCTTTGTGTGGTCGGAGACGATGATCAGTCGATTTATGGCTGGCGGGGCGCCGATGTAAAAAATATTCTCGAGTTCAAAGCCGATACAATCGTGAAGCTCGAGCAAAATTACCGTTCCACCTCCTCCATTCTCGATGCGGCCAATGGCGTCATTGGCCATAATAAAAATCGGCATGGGAAACATCTCTGGAGTGCCAATACAAGCAGCGAACCCATCGAAGTGTTCCATGCTCCCACTGAAGCGGAAGAAGCAGGGGCTGTTATCCAGCGCCTGATCCACTTTCGAGAAACCAAGGGCTTGGAATGGAAGGATATGGCCATCCTCTATCGATCCAACGCACTTTCGAGAAATTTTGAGATGGCCCTGATGCAAGCGCCTTGGCAAGAAAACGGAAAATGGGTCCGCGGCATCCCTTATGAAATTTTCGGCGGCCTAGCTTTTTCTGAACGAAGCGAAATCAAAGATCTATTGGCCTATTTGCGCACCATCGCCAATCCCCTCGATCAGGAAGCCCTGCTGCGAATCATCAACGTCCCTCGGAGAGGCATTTCCGATACGTTATTGGATGAACTGACGCAAGAAAATCGCTCAGAAAATATTCCTTTGTGGGGACTTCTCCAACAAATTGCGTCGGGCAGCCGGACAAAAACGGCCCATCCGAGAGGCATGAGCGGAATTAAAGCATTCGTCCATCTCATAGAGCGGGCCAAAGGCCGATTCTCTTCAGAGCCGCTCCACGAGGGACTCACCTGGCTTTTGGCCGAAATCAATTACAAAAAGACGATCGAAGACGACGTGAAAAGCGATAAGATGCGCGAGTTCAAATGGGAAAACGTGCAAGAATGCGTGAGCGCTCTAGCGCAATATGAGGGGGAGGAAAAGGAAGAGGCAACACTCCAAGGATTTCTTTCCAACACGACCCTCGCCAAACCCTCATACGACAGTTTTTCCAAAACCAACGCGGAAAACAAGGTGCAACTCATGACATTGCATAGCGCAAAAGGGCTCGAATTTCCCGCTGTCTTCATCATTGGCGTAGAAGATCATATCTTGCCGCATGAAAAAGGGATGGCCGAAACAGGCATCGAGGAAGAAAGGCGTTTATTTTACGTCGGCATTACGCGCGCCCGAAAATTTCTTACCCTAAGCATGGCAAGAGCGCGGCTTCGAATGGGCAAAGCCCATCCCACAAACCCCTCTCGATTTCTGTTTGAAATTCCCTCCCATCTATTAAAAGCCGTATCCCACAAATTCATTGCATGAAAACTCTAATTTTGCGCCACAGGCGAGAAAACTTACGCAAATGCTCTCTCCGAGGCCTGGAAACGCATCCAGATCTGGCCTTTTATACGTACCCGACCCATATTTTACCTGATCTCACCGGTTACCTGCTTTTAGAAGTGGGAGCTCCGCCATTAACGGAAGCAGATCAAGGATATGGTCTGCTTCTCATCGATGCTACATGGAAACTCGCGGAACCAATGCGAAAATCGATTGCATACAGCGCGCGGTCAAGTTTGGTGAATTCTGGAGGGCCTCAGAGTGGCTCAGATTCGAGGAATGATTCATCGAAGATGGGCTGCTCTGATGGTCCTCCAAATTCACCAAACTTGACCGCGCGTCATATACAACCCATCCTCGCACGGAGTCTTCCTCCGGGGTTTAAAACAGCCTATCCTCGCAAACAAACCGGATGCCCCGACCCAGAATCTGGCTTAGCGTCTGTAGAGGCTCTGTATTTAGCCCATAAAATACTAAATCGTGCCACAGAAGGATTGTTAGATCATTACTACTGGGAAGAAAAATTTTTAGCAATAAACGCCCTGCGCCCTGAGGCTTCCGCTGAAACGAATTGACTTTAAGAACAACCTCACTTACCCTTAGAGGTGTGTTGAGAAGATCTCCGAACCCCTTATACGTGCAACCGAAACTCTACCCAGTCGACGAACATCAAATATCTCTTGATAAAGTTGACGCAAATGCCTCTTATGTCATCTTAAAACTCCGTCAAGCGGGCTATAAGGCCTATTTAGTCGGCGGAGGGGTTCGCGATTTGCTACTCAAGCAACAGCCCAAAGACTTCGATATCTCGACGTCTGCTAAACCCGAAGAAATCCGTAGCCTCTTTCGCAATGCCATTTTGATCGGGCGTCGTTTTCGTCTCGCCCACATTCGCTTTGGCAAAAATATCATTGAAGTCTCTACCTTCCGCGCAGGAGATCCGGCCCAGGCCGATCTCATTGTTCGAGACAATGTCTGGGGAACCGAAGAAGAAGATGTCCTCCGAAGAGATTTTACAATCAACGGCCTTTTTTACGACCCCGAAAATGAAACCGTGATCGACTATGTCGGCGGGTACCCCGACTTAGAAAAAAGAATTTTACGCACGATCGGACAACCTGACCTTCGCTTTATCCAAGATCCTGTACGGATGATTCGGCTCATCAAATTTTGTGCGCGCTTCGACTTAACGATCGACAAGCCAACATTTGAAGCGCTTCTCGGATGCAAAGACGAAATCATTAAAAGCTCCTCTGCGCGCATTCTCGAAGAGCTCCTCCGGATGCTCGAGTCTGGCGCTGCCAAACCGTTCTTCCACCTCCTGCATGAATACGGCCTTTTAAAACCCCTTCTCCCCGCTCTCGCCAGCTACTTTGACAATACGCCCGACAACGAGATCCTAGCTTTACTCTGTGAAATTGACGCCCAAGTTCGAAAAAAGCCGTTGGATCGTTGCGTGCTAATTGCCGCCGTTCTTTTCCCACTGCTCCGCCATCGTCTCTTACAGTTAGCCAAAAAAGCGACGCGCCCTTTCCACCTCGGCATTATCCAAGATGAGGCAGCACGCATCATCGACGCCACGTTTGATTCCTTCTTCCTCCTACCTCGTCGAATCCGCGGCATCGTCATCTCTATTCTGACTTCCCAATTTCGGATCCAGCCACTCGACGACAAACCACTTCGTCATCCCCGCATACCCACGGATCCCTCATTCGCGATGGCCATGCAACTGTTCAAACTCCGTGCAGGGATTCAACCAGATCTTTTGCCTTACTACCTCGTTTGGACCGAAGCTGGGTTCGAAGAAAATGCGGAAATCAGCGATCATCCAGCGCCTAAACGAAGACGTTCCCCGCGAAAACGGCGACCTCCTCCAACAGACCTCTTGCGTAACTAAGGGTTCATGAAAATTCTGACGTGTTCCGCTCTGCAAGCAGCTCCCAACGTCACGCTTTATCATACAGGTCCAGCGCTCGATCATGGGCCTCTCCCAGCCGTTTTTTATTTCACGTTAACCGGACCCGATTCTCTTACAGTTGATCCCTATAATCAACCGGTCCAATTCCTATCAGATCAGTGGATTCGATTTTTTTCTCTCACTCTCCCCGCTCATGAAAATGGTCTCTCTCCTCACAATGCGCTAAGCGTTTGGGCAGAGGACATGGCTAAAGGCATCGATATCTTCAGGGAATTTCTAGATGCCGCCGAGCTCGCCGTCGAATTTGCGATCCGCCAAAAACTTGTCGACCCAACCAAACTCGCTGTAGCAGGCCTATCTCGCGGCGCTTTTTTTGCTTCTCATCTCGCAGCGCGTGAAAAAAGGTTCCGCTTCATCCTGCAATTCGCTCCGCTCACAAGATTGGAAAAAACCAAAGAGTTTCAATCCATGAAACACCACCCAATCGTTCAATCTCTCGATCTTTTTGCGCTGGCGCCCCAGATTGCAGACCGGCACATCCGTTTTTACGTCGGCAATCGCGATACGCGAGTAGATACCAAATCATGCATCGAATTTGCCATGCACCTCGTGGAAAGAGGAAAGAGCCGATCCCCCTCGATCGAACTCATCATGAGTCCATCGATTGGACAATACGGACACGGGACCTCACCAGAAATTTTCCGCCAAGGCGCACTGTGGCTTGCGGAATCTTTAAAAGCATAATCCACTAATAATAAATAAGTTACAAAATCAGCTAGGATACAGATTCTCTTAAGAGGGAATTGCATAACTCGCTTCGCGAGCAAAATTTGATGATTTTTTCGTTGGTTCGATTTTTTGCAAAGTGACATATCCTCTTGGCCATA
>Ga0207018_1169_pt1 | contig 9976 bp, 10 predicted proteins | sample Alteio_BWMinCont_52_FD_153476 | JGI IMG/M metagenome (GOLD analysis project Ga0207018, IMG submission 153476) | Enriched cells from forest soil in Barre Woods Harvard Forest LTER site, Petersham, Massachusetts, United States -... | ecosystem: Environmental > Terrestrial > Soil > Temperate forest >...
GTAATCACCATGTTTGCCAACCAAATTTATCAGCTCTCGACCCAGTGTCTCATCTTGGTTCTACTGCTCTCTGCACCGCCGATCATCGTCAGCATGGTCTTAGGTTTGATGGTGGCCATTTTTCAGGCTGCCACGCAAATTCAAGAACAAACGCTTTCATTCACCGTAAAATTGTTTGCAACAATCTTTACGATCATCTTCTTGGCCCCTTGGCTTGGAGGAGAAATCTTGCAGTTTGCCAGCCAAATTTTCAATGGCATCGCAAAAATGGGACCCTAAACTTTGATCCCCAACACAGATGATTATGTAAGCCTTCTCGCCTCACTACCACACCTTGAGCCGATTACGGTACTCTCTGTGTTCTTCCTCACGCTCGCGCGCATTCTTCCCATCATTGTGCTAGCGCCTTTTCTCGGAGCCAATAACCTTCCGAAATTAGTGCGCATGATGTTTGGCATCTCCCTCGTGGCTCTTTTCTTACCGCAAAACCTCCTCGCCATCAAAGCGCAAATCCCCTATGGGATACCGTTCATCGGCCTGATGCTCAAAGAGCTCATCATTGGGTTTGTGCTAGGAATTTTTGCCGCAGCGCCTTTCTACATTGCGCAGATGTCTGGATCGCTCATCGACCACTCGCGAGGCTCATCTTCCTTACAAGTCAACGATCCGACCACCCAGAGTACGACTGGCCCGATTGGCATTTTGTACAATTACGTATTGATCGCCCTTTTCTATTCTCTGGGCGGCCCCTTCCTATTTTTTAATGCGCTGGCAGATGCGTATCGCTTAATGCCTGTGGATGGGCTTGTGAACAAAGCCTTTTTTAACCTAAGCCTCCCCTTTTGGAAGCAAGTTTATGGGTATGGCAGCTACACGATGCGACTGTCGGTGCAACTTGCGTCGCCTGCCCTCATCGGCATCTTGCTAACCGACATGTTTCTCGGCATCGCCAACCGGCTTGCGCCGCAAGTGCAAATCGTGTTCTTAGGCGTATCTCTCAAATCATGGGTGGGGATCGCGCTTCTCACCGCGGCGTGGGGGCTCACGCTGCAAGTCTTAGGCAAAGAAAGCATGACCTACTTCCAGCATCTCGATGTGCTAATCAAGCAGGTTGGCTATTATTTTTCTGGGTAAGGAGGAAAGACGCGTTCAGAACGTTTCAGTTGGAAAAAGTTCTCGATCCATATTCTGGACCTGAAAGCCAGGGGCCTACAGTGCTATTTTTAGGTCTTCTGAAGCATCAATCTCGAGCGGCTGAACCTTTTTGTTTACTGGCGCAGAGAGTTTTTCTATGCTGAGCTTGTTATACAGACTTCTAAACTCTTTGTCTTTAACATGTAGGTGATTTAGTACGTGTAAGCGAATACATATTTCGATCGAAGGACTTAGGTTCCTTTTTCCATTTTCCCACTGAACAACAGCGCTATGCTTGACTCCAAAAATTTTCCCGAATGCGGTAGTAGTCAGAGATAAAAAATGTCTGACGAATTTCAGTTCATTTTTGGTGAGCCGAATTGGCTTATATACTAATGCCTTCAGGACGACCAATTGGAGCAAGGTCATGTCGATATCTATAACCCAATCGCCAAACATTTTTTTCATAGGAACGTCGATGAGTTTAATAGGAAATCCAAGCCCTTTGTAAATCAAAGTTTCTGTTTTTTTTTCGCTCATTGTTTCCTCTTTTTCTTATTGAGACGAATGATGGTTAAAATTGCCATTTCATCTTCAAAAGCAACAATCACTCGTAATTCCAGAGAAGAGTCAATTGACCTTCCTCTAATTGCATATACCCCTTCCGGTTGAATCGCACCCAAAAGGACCGAATTGAAAGCTCTCTACAATCGAAGAAAAAATCGGGGTTAATAGAGGGAATTGCAAAACTCCATTCGGAGCCAAATTTGTGCTTTTTCCGATGGATTCGACTTTTTGCAAAGTGCCTATGGCCAAGAGGATATGTCACTTTGCAAAAAATCGAACCAACGAAAAAATCATCAAATTTTGCTCGCGAAGCGAGTTTTGCAATTCCCTCTTATCGTGCGTCATAGCTTACTTTAACGCCTCGCCTTAAGTAATCGGAAATTATTACAACAAATTACTTAATATTAGTTAATTACAGAAATTAATTTACCGAGCGTCTAACGATATCATCAAAGAAAGCCCCATGATTACTACCAAGGACAAACGAAACATGCTTCGGGCCCATACCACATGATCCTCTCTTCGAAAGCCTTGGATCGATAGAGCCAGCCAACTGAGCCCCAGAATGGACACGACCACTAAGTAGGAGATGCCTGTGTAACCAAAGGCGATGAGCAAGGCGCAAGCCATCAAGAAAGCCACGATGTAGAGCAACATGTGACGCTTTGTCGTGGAAATCCCTCGCTCACTCGGCAAGGTCGGGACACCGGCATTTTCGTATTCATGCAATCTGTACATGGCGATCGCAAAAAAATGCGGCATTTGCCACAAGACGAGAATGAGAAAAAATAAGGTAGCGCCCGCATCAAATCGTCCACTCACGGCACAATAGCCAACAACAGGTGGCACGGCCCCCGCAATGCTCCCAACGAGTGTCGCCGATCTTGAATGGTGTTTCCACAAACTGTAACAACCCACATAGATGAAAAAACCAATGCCTGCGAGAGCTACACTCAGAAAGTTCGTATACAAGCTCAAAACGATAGCTCCCAACATCCCCAGGAAACTCGCAAAGACAATGGCTTTTTTGCTAGAAACTAGCCCCCGTGGAAGCGCGCGGTTTTTCGTTCGGGCCATTTTTTTGTCGCTCTCCCGATCGATGTAATTATTGAAAACACAGGCTGAGGCGATGACAGAGCCGAGGCCGATCAACGTCGCTAAAAACAACCACGGATCAAAGCTGCCTTTAGACGCCAGCAAAAAACCACTGGCAGTCGTAATTAAGTTACCCATGATGATGCCGGGCTTTGTCAGTAAGTAATACGTCTTAATCATTGTTACATCCGATAATCTAAATTAGCCATGATCCAAAGAGATCCAATCACGATCACAAGAGCAATCAAAACCGTGAAAAGAAAAAAGATCACATTCCACTGGGTTGGCTCATGGAGTATTTGCTGCTTTACTCCTTCTGAAATAGGTTCCCGTCCCAGTCGCAAAAAACACACAAACTGTAGAAAAATTTGTGCCACCGAGCAAATAGCTACGAGAATGAGCAGATTGGCCGGTGCAAATGCGCGTTCTACGACGGCAAAATAGGCGCCAATTGTTAAAACCAGAGAGAGAAGGAATCCCCAAAAATACGATTTCATATGGCCCCTCCTAAATAAATCCAGCTATATACCCCTACCCATACGATGTTTAAAAAGGGCCAAAACATTTTCAAACACAGAAATCTTCTCTGAGTCGATGCCACCATTCCCTTTTTCCAAATCTGCCCTATGAGAACCAGCATCCACAATAATCCGAAGGCCACATGGGCTAACAGAGTGCCAACCAACAGAAAATAGGACGATAAAAAAGCGCTTCGCTCCCAGCTATTGCCATTTTGCACCAGATGCATAAAATCGCCCAGGACTGCGCTGAAAAATAAAGCGCCTAATACAAATGTGATCGCAAGGAGTGTGAGCACCCGAGATTGTCGCAAGCATTGGCAGAGCCCACAGGTAAAACTGCTCACTAATAAAAGAAGCGTTTCGCCGAGAGCTCGCGGCAAACTCAGCAATTCTCCTGGGCCGATGCCCCCCGCCTTCCCCGGCAATAAAACGGCATAGGTAGCAAACATCACGGAAAACATGACCACATCGGACAAAATAAAAAGCCAAAAACCAAAGAGAGTTTTAGCTTCCACTTCGTGCTGTTCGTTATGTTGCATCATAGAAGCCCCATCTCATGTTTTCTTTCTATTTTGGCCTCAATGTTAGCCACTTCATGTGCCGGCACATTATAATCGGTGTCATCATCACAAAGGCGAATAACGACACAAATAACCGTCGCCACAAAACTTAACACGGCCAACCAATAAATAGCCCAGATCATCGCGAATCCGAACATAAAGCTCAAAGCTCCAATATACAGCCCATATGGGGTGTTTTTTGGCATATGAATATCGCGAAAAGATCGCTGTTTTGGAGACGGATCGTGTTTCATTGTCCAAAAAGCATCTCGCGAATGCACTTCTGGCGTCTCCGCAAAATTGTAAAAGGGCGGCGGGGATGGAACAGACCACTCGAGCGTTCTTCCATTCCACGGATCGCCTGTCACATCGATGTTTTTTCGACGATGTTTTATGCTAATGAATATTTGGGCAGAGTGAAAGCCAATCCCTGTCAAAATAAACATTGAGCCAATGGCCGCAACGACAAACAAGGGCGTCCACCCGAGCGATTCGCTAAAGTGATCGAGCCGCCTAGTCGCACCCATGAGCCCTAAGACGTACAAGGGCATAAACGCCAGCAAAAAGCCCACAAACCAAAACCAAAAGGCCCATATCCCCAACCGCACATCCAACAGAAACCCTGTGATCTTCGGAAACCAATAAGTAAAACCAGCCCAAAAACCAAACAAAACGCCTCCAATCACCATCGAGTGAAAGTGCGCGATGAGAAACAAGCTATTGTGCATCTGAAAATCTACGGGAGCAATCGACATGAGAACACCGGTCATGCCGCCTGTCGTGAAGATAAAAATAAATCCCAAAAACCAGAGCATCGGCACAGTAAATTGCACTCTTCCTTCATAACTCGTAAAGAGCCAATTGAAAACTTTTACGCCCGTGGGCACAGCAATCACCATCGTCATGACGCCAAAGAAAGCGTTCACATTCGCCCCTGCGCCCATCGTAAAAAAGTGGTGTAGCCACACAATGAAAGAAAGAAACGTAATCACCACGAGAGCCCAGACCATGGAAACATAGCCAAAAAGCCGTTTTTGCGAAAAAGTAGCAACCACCTCAGAAAAAACGCCAAAGAACGGCAAAATGAGAATGTACACTTCGGGATGACCCCAGGCCCAAATCAAATTGACATACATCATCGGGTTTCCTCCCATCTCGGAGGTGAAAAAATGCATGCCTAAGAGTCGATCGCACGTGAGCATTGTCGTCGTGGCCGTTAAAATAGGAAAGGCGAGCACGATGAGCACCATCGAGCACAAAGAGCTCCACACAAAAATCGGCATTCTCATTAACGTCATGCCAGGGCAGCGCATTTTAAAAATCGTGACGATAAAATTAATGCCCGACAGCAAAGTGCCAACTCCTGAAATTGCCACGCTCCAAAGCCAATAATCGACTCCCACACCAGGATTGTATTTGATCCCTGACAAAGGAGGATAAGCCACCCAACCTGCCCCAGAAAAATCGCCGATGAGTAAAGACACCATGATGAACATGGCCCCCGACGTAAAAATCCAAAAGCTCAGCGAATTTAGAAAGGGAAACGCGACATCTCGCGCGCCAATCTGGAGCGGTAAAATGATGTTCACAAGACCAAAAACAACCCCCATCGCGACAAAGAAAATCATCGTCGTGCCGTGCGCGGTAACGACCTGCTGATAGTGAGAAGGTTCTAAATATCCGTGCAAATTTCCAATGCTTGTCACCTGTTGGAATCGGAGCATCACGGCATCAAAAACACCTTTGAAAAGCATGAGGAAAGATACAACGAGATACATCACCCCAATTTTTTTATGGTCCACCGAGGTGATCCACACTCTCCAAAGCCACGTCCATCTCCGATAATAAAATAAAATCGCCATGGCAAAAAGGCCACCAAAAATCATCGAAAGGCCAGCTAACGCTTCAATGGCGTCATGGTGAAAAGCTTCTAAATTTAATTTTCCAAACATTATTTCAGGCTCATCGGTTTCATTTCGATATATTCAAATAAGTCTGGTTTTCCCAAGACGTAATACGCCACAGGCGTGTAAGAACTGGGTTGTGACAAGGCATTATACGTCTCGAGGTCGAGATTCTTGGACGACGCTTGGACCTTCTGTACCCACCCATCAAAAGAACTATCCGAATCGGATTCGACAGTAAACGTCATCCCAGCAAATCCTTCTCCACTGAGATTTGCCGAGCAGCCGAAAAAAGAACCTGGTTCGTTCGCGATCAAATGAAGCTGGGTTTTCATCCCTGCCATGGCATACATTTGTCCCCCCAGCTTTGGGATCCAAAACGAATTCATGGGAGCATCTGCTGTGATTTCAAAAGCAATCGGCGTATCTACAGGAATCTGCAAAAAGTTCACAGTCGCTATGTTTTGTTCAGGGTAAATAAAGAGCCATTTCCACTGCAGTGCCACAACCTGCACGCGCAAAGGCTTTTTGTCTGTTACGATTGGCTTGAACGGATCTAGTTCATGGCAGCTTTTCCATGTGATCACCGATAAAATGATTACGATCACTAAAGGAACTCCCCACCAGATCACTTCCACAAGATGGCTGTTATCCCAATCGGGGGCGTACTTTGCCGCCTTATTTCCCTCTCGAAATTTCCAATAAATATAGGGTGTTAAGACAAGGACTGGGACAATGACGATTAGCATGAGAAGCGTTGCGATCAAGAACAAGCGAAATTGTTTGCGTCCGATCATGCCACTCGGCTCGAGCACAGCAATATCGATGCTGAACAGATACAGCAAAATCGCTACGATAACGCCTAGGGCGATCAACATATAAAGTGCGAATTTAGCTTTCTTGCGCAAACGGAACCTCTGAACACAAGGTATCCGAAGAGCCGCAATTGCGCCAAGCATTCTTTTTAGCAGGCGGTTCGTGTGGTTTTTTTCACCACAGAGACACAGAGGAAAGAGGAGGTTGCACAGAGAAAAGAATTTCTTTTTTGCGAGAGCAAAAAAGAAATTTCTTCTTCTCTCTGTGCAACCTCTTTTTTTCTCTGTGTCTGTGTGGTAAAAATAGTAAGCAATTCAACTGGCAGCAAAATGAATACTACGATCACTCCCATTCTTCCCACAGCCACTACGGAGCTATATCTAGGACGTGATCTTTTGCAAGGCGAAATCATTCCCCACCTGATCAAAAAATGGGGCCATCGAGCGGTCCTCATCGCAGACCCTATTGTCGCCGAACTATATGGCACACAACTTTCCACCAAATGGAAGGCAGAACTCATTGTCCTACCGAAGATAGGAGAAGCCGCGAAATCGCGAGAAACAAAAGAGTGGCTCGAAGATCAACTGTTCGCGGGTCATTGCGGCAGAGATACCGTTCTCATAGCGCTCGGCGGAGGCGCCATCACCGATTTAGTCGGATTTGTTGCCTCCACTTATTTGCGGGGGATTCCACTTCTTTTACTTCCCACGACTTTATTAGCTATTGTCGATGCATCTCTTGGCGGAAAAACTGGAATCGACACACACCACGGGAAAAATCTCCTAGGCAGTTATTACCCTCCAAAAGCCATCATCGCAGATCTAAACACACTCAAATCACTCCCCCCCACCGAATGGCAAAACGGTCTCGCCGAAATTCTCAAGGCCGCACTCATTGCCAATCCTGCGCTCTGGACGCTGTGCGATAAGTCGTGGCGCTCGAAGTTAGAACAAATCGTCCCTCTCGCGATCGGAGTTAAGATCGCTACGATCGAGCAAGACCCTCTCGAGAAAGGATTCCGGCGCATCTTAAATTTTGGACACACTGTCGCTCACGCATTGGAGGCCGTCGCTGGCTATCAAATGGCGCATGGAGAAGCGGTAGCTATAGGCCTCATAGCCGAGAGCTATTTAAGCATGCGCATGGGACTGTTGGGAAAGGGTGTCTTTGAGGAAATCGTTGCGAGAATTGCATCTTCAGGATTTGTCCTTCAACTTCCTTGGAATTACGACCGGAGCAAATTTTTATCAGCCCTGGCTTATGACAAAAAAACCGCCAGAGGAGTTCTCCGCTTTACGCTAATAACGAGCATCGGAAAGGTATACGACGCACGGTCAAGTGTGGTGAATTTGGAGGACCATCAGAGCAGCCCATCTCCGATGCATCATTCCTCGGCCATATTGATGCAATATGGCTCTCGTCATGATGCATCGAATCTGAGCCACTCTGAGGCCCTCCAGAATTCACCAAACTTGACCGCGCGCCGTATATACGACGCACGGTCAAGTTTGGTGAATTCTGGAGGCGAGTACTGTAGCTCCGTGCCCCACGAATTAGTACTCGATATGATCGAATGGATGGAAAACAAATTACGATAAAAAGACCAGGACATGGAATGATTTATTTTATAATTTTATTTATTTCGTAATATGATATAATGTTTTATAAACAAACAATTGTAATAGTAAAAAAATGTCTACAAAAAATTCCGAATTGTCCGGTATCCCGATTTCCCATTTCTATAACCCATATCTTACGGATGGGAGAAACCGGCGATTTGAACTACTTCGAACAAGCACCGAACAAGAATGGAGATCCGCTCTCACATGTTTGCACGATCTTTATGACGCTGCCCATCGCATTCAATCCCACCCTCATCAACTACGGCGTCTGCGAGACGAAGTTGTCTCGTATTTAACACCCCATCCGGCTTTAGCCTTCAGGATGGTTTTTTCGATGGGTTTTGTTCAATCAACTCTAAAGAAAAAGAATGCCCCGGCTCTTGAAACGCAATTTAGCAAAGAATTACTGGCTGTCGATCTGAGCCACAGATGCCCCGGGTTTGAGTCGTTTATTGTGCCTAATGAAAAGGATCCATTGTACGTACGTCCTCATCTTTCAATGACTCGACCAGGGCTTATCGTTTCTGCCGGCACAGAACGCAGTTTTTTTGACTTGGCGTTAAGCGATCCAACAAAATGCGAAGGTTTAGTCGTCAGGGATATAAATCCACAGGTAAAGGCATATGTCGATTTTAATGTTTTACTCCTGAGGATTGCGACCCATAGGAACGATTATGTCAGACTCTCAACACTTAATGACATTGATGATAAGTCCGAATTCGAAGCTCGTATCCAAGAAATTATAGCCCTTACAAAAGCCTCAAAATTAGCGCCTGAGATCGAAGAATATTACCTAAAACATTTGCAAGCTTTCGGCGAGATTTATTTCCATGCAAGAGAGAGAGATGATTGGAGGAAACAAACTAATTCATTTAAAGGCGTAAAATACCACGAAGATGATGAGCTTTTTAATCAATTGCAGCGATATGCAAGAAGCGGGAATATTATCGCAACGTTTGGAGATATAGCTGACTTACAATTCCTTGATCACCGAAATGTAGCAATATTGGACATTTCAAATATCCAAGACTACTGCTTGCTAAAATTTAAAACAAAATCAAATCCTACAATCATATCTATTCACTTCCTTGAAGTACCTAGTAAATTTTATTGCTCTTCGATGTATAGAAATCTCACATCGCAAGAATGCACAGAACTTGATAGTTTGATAGAATTTTTTATACAAATGCATAAAAAAAAATTAGATTACTGCTTGCATATAATGTATTATATACTTAAATCCATATCGTCAGTTAAAGAAAATTCTTCGAAAACTATAGATCCGAGTTGGGAGTATTATTCTTCTGGATTGCTTGAAGCTCTTCAAAAACACAAAGAGCAGTACTGCATCCAAATAGAAGATAAATGGTTGGATTTTAGTCCTCAAGGTAATTTAAATGATGGGATCTCGCTGAGCAACTCTGAACGAGACATAGTAAAACAATTGTGGATTTCGAAACAACTGAAGTTTGGACTGAGTTAGGGATCGTCGGCGAATAAATGATCCCTTGGGTTAACTCGACTTTGTACATTTTTGCGGTCGATTTCCGCAATTTGTTGATCCATATTCACTTGCGAATCGCGAAAGTGGCTTTTCAAGCCTACCTTCGCGATTCGCAAGTGAATCTGAATCAACATATTACGAAACTCGATCGCAAAAATGTACAAAGTCGAGGTTAATAGTTATAATGACGTATAAGAGGGAATTGCAAAACTCGCTTCGCGAGCAAAATTTGATGATTTTTTCGTTGGTTCGA
>Ga0207018_1170_pt1 | contig 9847 bp, 7 predicted proteins | sample Alteio_BWMinCont_52_FD_153476 | JGI IMG/M metagenome (GOLD analysis project Ga0207018, IMG submission 153476) | Enriched cells from forest soil in Barre Woods Harvard Forest LTER site, Petersham, Massachusetts, United States -... | ecosystem: Environmental > Terrestrial > Soil > Temperate forest >...
AACGTATTCAGCGGCGGCCGTCCTTTCGTTGGGACTCGCCTGGATGCTTGTACCGCCGTTAGGTACAGTTGGCGCGGCCATCGCGCTTTTTGCAACGGACGGATGGATGACATGGCTTGTGCTTCGAACATCCTTGCGCCAAACCCAGGATGACCTTAAGTCGTTTGTTGCCGCACTGTTTACTTTTCCCCGATTCCGTCGGCAGACCTTGCAGGCTGCGCCGGAGGTATAAGCCAAGATTTCCCTTTTGAACTCCACCAAACAAACCTTCGGATGCTTTGCGGCATTTGCTGAAAGTATTTCATCAGACGCATTGACTAGGGAGCGCAAATCGTGAAGTCGTTTCTAGTCCAGATCTTCGGATTTCCTGCCACACTAATCCATGGCGATACGCTAGTACTGGACCGGTGGCTTTGGCTCAGAAAACACCTCCCACTCGTTCCCGGGGGCTCGAAACATTTACTAGACGTCGGCTGTGGCACCGGCGCGTTTACGATCGGATTGGCTCGTCGAGGCTATAAGGCCTTGGGCCTGAGTTGGGATGAGCGCAACAATAAGGTAGCCGAACAAAGGGCGGCAATATGCAAAGTGTCGCTGGCCGAATTTGAAGTCCAAGATGTTCGGCAACTCGATCAACATGTCGATCTCCAAAATAAATTCGACATAGTCGTTTGCTGCGAGAATATTGAACATATTCTGAATGATCGCAAGCTGATGGTCGATATGAGCCGCTGTTTGAAAACTGGGGGTACCTTACTCCTTACGACGCCAAACTTTAACTATATGCCGATCACCAAAGGTGATGAGGGGCCTTTCTCTGATATTGAAGATGGCGCGCACGTACGAAAAGGATACACACCGGAAGGCCTGAAAAACCTGTGTTCCTCAGCCGGCATGAAGGTTCTGGAGATTGGATATTGCAGCGGTTATGCCAGCCAGAAGGCAACGGCCCTTCTGAGAACTGCCTCCCAGGTTCATCCACTATTCGGGTGGGGCCTTGTCTTCCCCCTGCGGGTCCTACCGCCTTTATGCGATCCGTGGATTTCGAAAATTGCCCGTTGGCCAGGGTACTCAATTACACTGATCGCAGCGAAAATTTGATGTTGTTACCGCCAATGAACTGGCGCAATACAACGAAAGCTGTACGTCCAACCGATCCGCAACTTCCGTGTCGATGAGGGTAGTTCTTTCAACCATCGGAAAGTTTCACACCTTCGATCTCGCCCGGCAGCTGCACAAGCGCGGTGCGTTAGGAACAATTTTTTCGGGCTATCCCAGGTTTAAGCTCGAGAGCGAGAGATTGCCGAGGGAGAGTGTTAAGACTTTTCCCTATTTGCACGCACCGTACATGCGATTGATTCCACGTTCCACGCCTGTGCGGCAATTTTGGGAATGGCAGGACAAACTTTGGTTCGACCGCTATGTCGCACTCCGGTTGCCTGAATGCGACATCTTTTGCGGGCTATCCGGCAGCGCATTGTATTCCGGTCGGCTGGCGAAATCTCGAGGGATAAAATATGTATGCGACCGAGGGTCATCGCATATTCGGGTACAGGACCGCATTCTTCGTGAGGAATATGACCGGCAAGGAATCGAATTCTCCGGTGTCGATCCGCGAGTGATCGGACGCGAGGAGGCCGAATATGAAGTAGCCGACATCATCACCGTCCCATCGACCTTCGCGTTAAACACTTTTGTCGAATCGGGCGTGGATCGTCGGAAGATGAGGGTAGCTCCGTACGGAGTGGACCTCAAAGCGTTCTTTCCGTGTGTTCAGCGAAGCGAAAGTAAATTTAATGTACTGTTTGTCGGCAGCGTAACCGTCAGGAAGGGCATTGGTTACCTGCTGGATGCGTTCCAAAAACTGCAGTGCTCACGCAAACATCTCACGTTGGCGGGTTCTGTCTCTCCGGAATTAGAAAACACCGTCAAGCGAGTCCGTGATCAGGACCAGATCTCTGTTCTAGGGCATGTTCAACAGCGCAGATTGATGGAAATCATGAGCGCTAGCCATGTCATGGTCCTCCCCAGCGTCGAAGAAGGGCTGGCCCTGGTTCAGGCGCAAGCGATGGCCTGCGGTTGTCCGGTTATTGCGTCGGAAAGCACCGGGGCGCAAGACCTCCTCACCGACGGCAGAGAAGGATTCATCGTCCCCATTCGCGATCCGGATGCCATTGCCGATCGTCTTCAGAAGCTGGCGGATAATCCCGACCTTAGATTGCGCATGAGTGATGCGGCACTTCGCCGTGTGAAATCGATTGGTGGCTGGGAACAGTATGGTGAAAAGATGTTTCAAATATTTTCGGAAGCCTTTCGACCATGAATTGCATATCGACTTGCTATATTGAGAGCGATTTGGATCAACCGCGCCCACATTCCATTGATCTCTACCTCGATGCATCCGAGCCCCCCAGCTCCGCTGCGATGGGACCTCAAGGTGGCGCGGTAAGCCAAGGGAGGAATCTATACCGCAGAATATAATCTGCGCGGTTTGTGAGTGAGCAAAGTAAGCGTATCGTATTGGCGGCGAACGGAAAGGTATTGCTGAATTATGGATACCAGCCAGAGCAGTCTTTATACTCGCTATTTCAGTACCCTGACCTCTAATGGCTGTAGACCGCTTGAACTCGTCGAGCTCACGAGACACCTCAACGAGGCCACGATCCGGCGAGCCGACATTCAGAACAAGGAAGCCCCAATCCTTGACCTAGGTTGTGGATACGGTCGGTTGCTGCTTACCCTGAAACGTCTCGGTTATACCAATCTGCGTGGCGTTGACCTTTCAGACGAGCAAGTGCGACTTGCCGGTGAGTTGGGACTGTCCTGCGTAGTGCGCGGTGATGTACTCCCATATGTGCAAGCTATTCCGGAGGGAGGCGTGGATGTAGTGTTTGCGATTGACGTCCTTGAACACATCCCGAAGGAAAGCCTGATCGAGCTTGTCTGTGCCGTCTATCGTGCATTGAAGCCCGGCGGGCGATTCGTAATCCACGTTCCCAATGGCCAAGCTATTTTTTCTGGAAGCATGGTTTATGGCGATCTGACCCATCAAACTGCCTTCACACAGGCCTCGATGGGGCAATTGCTGAGGGTTTGCGGTTTTGATCAGATATCCTGCTTTGAGGATCGTCCCATTATTCACGGCCCAATTAGCCTTTTCCGCAATTTGGCTTGGCGAGCAATTCGTCTTGTGTTTGCATTTATCTACTTGGTTGAGACCGCTTCAGGCTCAGTTCTCCTTTCTCAGAATTTCATGGCCATGGCGACCAAACCCACCGCTCCAACGACCTGTCATCATTCTAATCCGGGCAAAGTGTGACTTCCGCCTTGGCTAATCCGCCCTCGAATACACATATGCGGCCGGACCTTACGATCCTTTACGTGGGGAAGAACTCGGGAACATCGCGTCATCGTGCTCTCAGTCTCAGCCGGCTTGGCCACAACGTACAGATCGTCGATCCGAGCGGTTTCCTGCCGTCTGGCCGACTCCTGGATTACTGGAAACACCACACCGGCGCCTTGGGTTGGGGAGGGTTCATTCGTTCCCATGTACTGGCAGCCATCCGATTCACGAAATTTGACCTCGTTTGGGTGGATTCGGGCGATCTTATATGCGCAGAGCTTGTTCGTGACCTGAAGCGGCAGGCGCGGTTCGTGATCAACTACAACATAGATGATCCTTACGGTCCTCGCGACGGAAGCAAGTGGCGGCTGTACTTGCGTTCCGTTCCTTTTTACGACCTCGTTGTTGTCGTTCGTACCTGCAATGTCGCCGAAGCTATCAATGCAGGTGCAAGGGATGTTATGCGAGTGCACATGTCGTCGGACGAAATCGCTCATGCCCCGCGACGTCTTTCACCAGGCGATTTGGCCAAGTGGAGGTCCGAAGTAGCTTTCATCGGAACATGGATGCCCGAGCGCGGACCATTTTTGGCCCGCTTGGTGGAACTAGGGGTACCTCTGACGATCTGGGGTGACCGTTGGTCGAAGGCAGAAGAATGGCCGATCCTCAAACCGCATTGGTGCAGCCCGGGCCTTTGGAATCATGAGGATTACGCAATGGCCGTGCAATGTGCCAAGGTTTGCATTGGGTTGCTGTCCAAGGGTAACCGCGACCTCTGCACAACGAGGTCATTTGAAATCCCCCAACTGGGGGGAGTTCTCTGCGCGGAACGTACCTCCGAACACTTGGCTCTATACACGGAAAACGTCGAGGCAGTGTTCTGGAATGATCCGGATGAGTGCGCGGAAAAATGTAAGCGGCTCGTAAGTGACGAGGCCTGGCGAAACCAAGTGGCCCAAAAAGGCCAGCTCCGAAGCATTCGGAATGGAACAACGAATGAGAACGTAGTCAAACAGATCGTTGCGTGTGCCTTTGACCGGGTGCGCGAGGAAGCGGTTGTGTCGAAATGAGAGTTTAAGAGGCGCAGGTGGTTCCTTCTACGATTTGTCGGCGAGCGCTGCTCTTACCATAACGTTGGCCCCCATTTCCGTTTCTTTCGATGTGGGTTTTGCGGTGGCTATGCCTCTTTCGAGGGAAAATAAATCAACTCACTCGTTCGAAATGACCACACCAGGACGACTTTACGTGACCAGACGGAAGAGCATTCTAATCTACAGGCTTGGGAGTCTCGGGGACACCGTGGTTGCGCTTCCGTGCCTCCATCTTTTGGCCAGAGTGTTTGCTGATAGCGAAAGGATCGTACTAACGAATCTCCCCGTTCACGCGAAGGCTCCTGCAGTCTCTTCAGTCCTCGGAAAGTCTGGATTAATTCATAAGTACATGAGTTACCCGATCGCGACGCGGAATCTTTTTGAACTCGCCAAGCTTTGCTGGAAGGTTCGCCAGCTGAGTATCGAAACGATGGTGTACCTGACACCATCCCGGGGAGAAGCGGCGATCAGGCGAGATGAACTATTCTTTCGCCTTTGCGGGATAAGAGAATTCATCGGAATTCCTCGAGGTGAACTCGCGACGCACCACTACGATCCTGTGGAGGACCGATATGAAGCAGAAGCGAGCAGACTTGCGCGATGCCTTGCCGCGATTGGCGATGCTCGGCCCAATGACCCTGCAAGTTGGGATCTTCTTTTGAACGAGCAGGAGTATGCAAGTGCAACCAGCGCCCTGCGACCACTTGACCGTGCACCGTTTCTGGCTATCGGGATCGCTTCCAAGGAAGACATCAAAGACTGGGGTATTGAAAACTGGAAGGCGCTTATGCCCCAATTGCGTAGACATTTCCCCGAGCACGCACTTGTTCTCATCGGTGCAAAGGAAGATCGCTCGGCTTCCGACGAAGTTGCGGCCCGTTGGGAGGGAAGATCTCTCAATGTAAGCGGTAATCTGTCTCCGCGTGAATCGGCAGCGGTAATTCAGAGGGCTGACCTGTTTCTGGGTCCGGACAGCGGCCCAATGCACTTGGCGGCGAGTGTCGGTACACCCTGCGTTTCGATTTTCGCTGGGAACGACCGTCCGGGGATTTGGTTTCCATTCGGTAATACTAACGAGGTTATTTATCATAGACATAGAAAGGACGGCTTCGATCACGACCCTAATGCCTGTAGCGCCGAAAAGAAGAAATGCATTCTGTCGATCTCAGTCGAGGAAGTAGCTGCAGCCGCAGTGCGGGCTGGAAAGCGAAAGCGTTCAGCGGCGAGCGGAACAATCGATAGTTTATTGATCGAGAGCCCTTAATTCTTTGCATTTCACGCCGCGGTGATGTGAGGGAAGGCGGTGTCGGTCAAAAACGCAAAAATGGACTGCGGAATCGCCGCCAAACTTATTGGGCGTGGACTCTACGGAGCATTCGCAGCGGGAGCCGAGGGGGTCACGCATGCCTTGGTTGTATACGGCAAGAATTCTTGACCGTAAGTGACCGGCAAACTTTGGGAGTTGTTCCAGAATTTGACGTTCTGGAATATCGTAGTCACAGGGTCTTTGCTCGCCGCGGGCCCAAACAAGAAACATGGGTAAAAACCATCTTGGTGTATTTCAGCTGTTGTCAGACTGTAGATTTGATTCGGCGCGGCAGAATAGGGGTGAAGAATGTTGCCTCCTACCTGGATATTGAACATCCCCATTCCCCGATAGTTATTCGGAGAAAATGCCTCCGTATCAAGGACAACGTAAGCTGGGCGGAAGCCCGAGCTATTTGCGACAGTGTTGTTCAAAATCTTGTCGCTTATTGCTACATCGTGTTCCCGGCGCCCTTCTGGATAAAGGGATTGATCGGCTAACACATCAGCTACTCGCAACATGATTCCTCTCGAATTGGTGAGCGAATTGTTTTGTACTGTGCAATTATAACAACCGTTCCACAGAACAATTCCATTGGGATTGTCGGTCAACGTATTGCCTTGAATGGTCGCGTTCATGAGAGTCCACACGAAAATGGAATACAAGCTGCCGACTTCAGGGACGGGGTTCCAAGGCTGACTCAAGGTCAGCGTCTTCGTGCTTGTATTAATCCCTTGAATTGTGCGCCATTGACCGCTCCCGCTTCCCGTCAATATCGCGACGACTTCTGGATACTGGGTAAGTCGTGACACTGTGACAGGTCCCCATAGTGCGCTTGTATCGGTCAAGGTGGTGGACGTGATTGCCGTTGCGCTCCCTTCATCCAGCACATCTAGAACGGTTGACTGCTGACTCAAGATTGCTTCCCCGTCGTCAGTTACGTCGGCTGGGGCATTTATGGTTTCGATGGTGTTATTTAATACTTGGACGTTCTGGCTGCGGGAAAGCTCCACCCCACCGCTTTCGATGGCTGATCCATTTTCTATGTCCGCATTCTGAGCGTCACGGATCAACGAATTGCCCTGCATCAGGAGGGTTGAATTATTCAACATGTGCACGCGGCCGTAATGGTAGGTAATGGTGTTGCTTAGAAATAAAGTTTGGGAATTATTCGAAACGTAGATAGGGCTATCTTTTGTGGCAATGCTATCAAAGTGACTGCCCTGGACCAAGAGATTATTTGTCGATTCAAACCAAAAGCTCCTGCAGTTTTCCAGGTGAACGTCCAGATTGTTGAAGAAGATTTCGCTAACGTTGGTTGATCCGCGATTCCAAAGCAACGCACAAAGGCTCGACGAAGAATTGACCGCGTACACCCCTAAGTCGGTCATCCCGCTCAGGCTTGCTCCCTCAAAGTCAATCCCGCCCCACGTCCAAATCCCGTCAGTCTCATTCGTTGCGTTCGGATCATTCACAAAAATTCGGGACGTCGTTGAACCGCTCCCTCGCAAAATAACACGTGAAGGAACCACGAGAGGAGAGCCTTGGACAGGGCCGGAGGGCGCAACAATCTTGTAATCACCAGTCGGGAAATAAACAGTGCCTCCGCCGGTCGAAGACGCCAATTGGATTGCCCCACGGACGGCTGCAGTCTCGTCGGTGACGCCGTCGCCGATTGCTTTGACTTTCAAGCCAGGGGCCGTTTTCACGTTAATTTCATTAGCTGCAATGGAGGTAAAATCACTGGCCCAAGGAACTCCCAAAACCGCAGGGTTCCAAGATGCATTGCTCGAAGTGGTGAAGGTGAACGTGTTTGCGGCGGTGGCAACTTGGCCGTCGGAATTCTTAACTGTAACATTAACGGCTCCGCTTGCTTCCGCTGGCGTTACGCTTTGAATCTGAGTGGAATTCACGACCTGAATGGAAGCCGCTCGAATGCTGCCGAACTGAACTACTGCTCCTGTCCTGAAATTACTGCCAGAAATCGTTACCGCAGTTCCTCCATTAGTTGAACCGCTGTTTTGTGAAATGCCGGAGATGGTGGGGGCTGGATCAGGAGAGACGCTTAACGAGAAGACGGCGGAAGAAGAAGTAGCTTTCGCGTCCTGCACCTGGGCTGTGAAAGAAAAACTGCCCGTCAGAGTAGGGGTTCCAGCAATCGTGCCAGTGAGTGCATTCAACTGTAGGCCAGCCGGCAGCGTTCCTTTGGTAATGCTCCAAGTGTATCCAGGAGTTCCTCCAGTAGCAGCCAGTGTTGTGGAGTAGCTAGCCTCCACCATTCCAACGGGGAACAAGGCAGTGGTAATTTGCAATGGAGGGGCGATAAAAGTGAAATCATTCGTGGCAGTAGCTTCTTGGCTGCCGGAATTCCACACCGTAACCGATACACTTCCGCCGGGTTCCGCAGGAACAACCGCTTGAATCTGATCGGAATTTGCGACTAGAACGGAAGTAGCGGGAATCTTGCCGAACTGGACTGCGGCTCCCGACCGGAAATTACTGCCAGAAATCGTTACTGTGGTCCCCCCGGCAGTGGGCCCGCTGTTTGGCAAAAGACCCGAAACGGTGGGGGTAGGGGCAGCGGAGACGCTTAAAGAGAGGAGAGCGGAAGCATCGGAAGCCTTCGCATCTTGCACTTCAGTTGTGAAGGAATAATTTCCTGCCAGAGTAGGCGTCCCCGCGATTGCGCCCGTAAGTGCATTCAATCGAAGCCCAACAGGAAGCTCTCCTCCGGTGGTCCTCCATGTATATGGCGGGACCCCGCCGGTGGCAGTTAGTATCCCGGAGTAGCTATCCTCCACTGACCCAGCGCTCAGCGAAGTTGGTGCAATCCTTAACGGAGCCGGACTCGGCGTGGAGCTGGATTTGGCAGGAGAGATAATTCCCACACAGCCAGCCAAGAAGGCGACGGCTAGACCTAGAATCATGGCGATCAGGATACTGGACGTCGGGTGAGATATCATCACCAATTTCGGATACAAGTTTGATTTTAGGTTCGCCATGTGAATAAATTTGAAGTGACGCGCACCGGTTCACCCGGACTAGGAGCCCCCAGGAACTCGCTCGATGGTTGCCACACCCAAGTACAAGGCTAGTTCGTCTAATCAGAAGAAGCGGCTGGCCAGAAGACCTGAAAAGGTACAGGACGACTACCTGGCCTTTCGGGGCTAAGGGCGCGCGCATGACGCAGTTACACAATGAAGATAAAGCCGCCAAACTGACCTCTATGTAGAAACGCGGATAAGCGATGAGGTAAATAAGATTGAGGTAAGAGCGTGCGGCCTGGAGGTTTTTTGGAGATACGCACGCCTCGGATCACTCGGTGTTGGCTTCCAGCCTGTTTTAAATCTAAGATTTCAAAGGCCGTGCGCCTGAATTGCTATCGATACGGTAACGCGTTGCTCCATGACAAGATTCGTAGCAATCCGAGCAGAAAGTGATCAGGTTTTCCTTCGCGTCGTCGCCCAGCCGGCTCCGCCACCGAATGTGATGGACCTGAAGGTCCCCTATACGCCCGCAAGATTAGCAACGCCATCCATCCCGCTTTAGCACTTCACGACAGAGCTGGCGATACGGGATCGCTCCGAATCTGTCCTATTGCTGCAAGGCTGAAGCGGAACGAGGATCGAAGGCACCGCAGGGGGGATGAAGTGCGGGAGCCCATCAGTGGCTGGATCGCGCGCTACCATCAGGACCGCCCGCATCGCTAGGGCGGAAATCGCACCCCGCATGAAGGATTTTTTGAGTTTTGCAGCTGTATCAAAAAATGAGACCCAGCCTGTCTAAACTAGCGGGGAGAAATAGCACTTCGGTATTCGGCTCTACTTCGTGGTGACCAACTTTTGAGAATTGCTGTGAAACCTTGCTGTACCAGTTCGGTGTCGATGTTCACGGCAGAATGATGATCAGGATAGGGCCCGACATACACTCTGTATAAGTGGTCGGAGCCGGATTTGGCCACAAACGCGGGGAAATTCCGTTGCCGCAATGAGTCCGCGAGTGCCTTCGCATTTTCCTCATGTACCATCGCGCCTGTCTGAAGGACAAACCCGCTCACCTGTTTGGAAGGACCGGCAGGTTTAGACAGGGCTGTTGCAGGCATTGGAA
>Ga0207018_1173_pt1 | contig 9789 bp, 7 predicted proteins | sample Alteio_BWMinCont_52_FD_153476 | JGI IMG/M metagenome (GOLD analysis project Ga0207018, IMG submission 153476) | Enriched cells from forest soil in Barre Woods Harvard Forest LTER site, Petersham, Massachusetts, United States -... | ecosystem: Environmental > Terrestrial > Soil > Temperate forest >...
TGATGACAAACAAGATCTCGGATGGAGTCGAAGTGAACGTCGAGACGTTTTACCAACCGGACTATTCCAACCCGTTGTCGGGAGAGTATATGTTTGCCTATCGTATCACCATCGAGAACCACAATGGGTTTTCGGTAAAATTACAACGTCGCCACTGGCATATCTTCGATAGCAACGGATCCTATCGCGAAGTGGAAGGCGAGGGAGTCGTCGGCATACAGCCCATTTTGAACCCCGGCGAACGTTACCAGTACGTCAGCGGCTGCAACCTGCGCACCGAAATGGGCAAGATGCATGGCTCTTATACCATGGAAAATACGAATAATCAAAAGAGCTTCGACGTCAATATCCCCATTTTTGAGATGATCGTTCCTTTCAAAATGAACTAGTAAACCCCCCAAGCATCTGGCGCAACGGCACCCGCCATCACGCCTCTTCCACGATCTTTTCACGCTGAACCCCGGCCCGGTAAAGCGCATACCCCATCACCGCAAAAAAAGCCACGCCCAGCAAATAGTATCCGATCTCACCCAGCCCGGAGGTTAGCGTTTTTTCCAGGCTAAGCCGTTGCAGGAATGCCACGACCTTATCAGGGATTTTCAAAAAGGCGAATATGACGCCCATCAACGCTCCACCGGCAACCAGGCCCGTAGCAAACAAGTTGCCTTTTTCCAGATCTTCCTCTCCTGCCTTGGCGATCACCCCCCTGCTTTTTTTGACCTTGTCTACTAATCCGCGAATGGCGCCGCCCATAAATATAGGTAGGGTGGTCGATAAAGGAAGATAAACGCCGATCGCAAAACTGAGTGCGCGAACGCCGCAAAGCTCTACGACCAGGGCCAGAAAAGCGCCTGCCAGCACAAAATTCCAATCCAGGTTCCTGGATTGAATGCCCTTGATCAGGGTGGCCATGAGGGTCGCCTGGGGAGCATTGTACGTGCTGCCGATAGCATGGTGAATGCCTTTTGCGACCAGCTCCGGGCTTGGGATATCGAGCAGTTTGATGGTAAAGCCTACGGCAATGGAAGAGACCAGCACCCCGATAAAAAGCGCCAACTGCTGATAACGGGGAGTTGCGCCCACCAGGTATCCCGTTTTCAGATCCTGTGAAGTGCCGCCTGCGTTGGACGCGGCAATACAAACCATTCCGCCCACGACCAGGGCCATCGGTTCATATACCTTCCCGCTCCATCCAACCGCCAAAAAGGTTAGACAGGTACCCATCACGGTGGCGATGGTCATGCCGGAAACGGGACTGTTCGAAGACCCGATAATACCTACGATCCGGGAAGCGACGGTTACAAAAAAAGCGCCGAATACCAGGATCAGCACGCCGATCAGCAGGCGATTAAAAAAAGAATCTCCCGGGATGATGGACAGACAACCGATTGCCACCACCAGCGCCAGGCTGCCAAAAAGAACGACACGAATGCTGAGATCGCGTTCGGTTCTTATGCGCGTGTCTTTTCCCGCCTCCTTCACCGACCCGATGCTCTCCGAAAAAGAAGAGACAATGGTAGGAATGGTCTTGATCAGGGTGATCAGTCCGCCCATGGCCACGGCTCCCGCACCGATCAAACGGATATAGGCGCGATAAATGGCAGAGGCGGGATCGGCAAATGTTCGGGTGATGGGATCCCATCCTCCATAACCACCGGCGGTGGCGACATCCTTCAAAAACCCCAGCTTGACCTGCTGCTGCGCGATCCGGACGGGGTCGATCAGCGAAGCCAGTAAAGGTTGCATGACAAACCAGCTTAAGATACTGCCTGCGACCAGCACACCCGCTATTTTGGGACCGATAATATAGCCCACACCCATGTATTCGGGCGTGATGTCCGCGGAGAGCTGGGCGGAAGGGAAAATACCGTTCAGTACCTTACTTTTGGCCGTGTCGAATACCGGGGTTTCCGCAATGAAACGGAACATTTTCTGCCCCAGGGCATAGACAAAGGCAAATCCCAAACCCCTGAAGGCAGCCTTGGCGAAATCTCCGCCCTTTTCACCCGCTTTCAATACGGAGGCGCAGGCGGTGCCCTCCGGGTAAGGAAGGGTCTCATGTTCTTTTACGATCAGCGACCGTCGCAAGGGGATCATCAGCAATGTTCCCAACATGCCGCCGAATATGGCCAATATGAAAATGACGGCATAGTTAAAATAATTTCCGGCCTCGGCCGTAGACAGGAATAGGAAACCGGGTAAAGTGAATACCACGCCGGCCGCGATGCTCTCGCTGGCGCTGCCCGTGGTCTGAATGATATTATTCTCCAGGATGGTCGTCCTGAATAATTTCCTGCCCAGGGTAATGGCCAGGACCGCGATGGGGATCGAGGCAGAGACGGTCAGGCCCGCCTTTAATGCCAGGTATACCGTGGAGGCGCCAAACAGGACGCCAAAAACGCTTCCCATTGCCAGGGCCTTGAAAGTAAATTCTTTCATTTGCGTCTCCGCGCTGACAAAAGGTTGAAATTTTTTTTCGGCCATATAATGGATTTAGCGTTAGGTGCTTCCCGTTTTTTCCCACACGATCCGGTTCAGCGACTTCACCCGTGAAAAGATCAAAACGCCCCCGATCACCGCGGCGACAAACCATACCAGGAAATACATTCTTTTATCGGGGAAGTTATTCCAGGAACTCGTCATCAACCCCGCGACCTTACTTCCCAGCGACATGGTCAGGAACCAGCCGCCCATCATCAGGGAGGTCAGCCTGGCAGGCGCCAGCTTGGATACCAGGGATAGCCCCATGGGACTCAGGAAGATCTCGGCAAGCGTGATCATCAGGTAGGTACCCCATAACCAAACCGACGAAACCTTGAACTGGTAGATAGAAGCCACGGACAGGACGGCAAATACCATGACCAAAGAAGACAGCGCGGTTAAGAATAAGGCGATACCGAATTTGGACGCCGTGGTGGGCTCTTTTCCTCTTTTCCGCAGCCAACTGAAGAGCCACACGAGAAGAGGGGTCAGGGTCACGATGAAAAAGGGGCCGATCGACTCATATAATTCCGAATTGGACAGTTTCTGATCCACGCCCGGCGGTGGCCATTTGTCTTTGGGGACATTATTATAATAGGGATCCGGGCCGATGGTCTTGAGCGCATTTCCATGACTATCCTTCATCTCCACCAGGTTGGAATCCACCCGCGTCACCTCCCTGGGATCGGTATTTACTTTTTGTAGCACACCCATGTTGTCGGCCAGTTTTTCGGTCACGCTCCAGGAAATGGTGCGATCAGTATGCTTTTCCGCCCAAAGCGTATAGGCCGTGAAATTCTGGTAAAAAATGGCCCAGAAAATGATCGAGACGGAGAAAATAAACAGCAGGGCCCCGATCCCCTTTTTATCCTGACCCCTGGCCCGGACCCAAATAGAAATGAAAAAAGAGATCACGGGAACGCAGGCAAAGACAAAGGCGTCGCTGGACGGGCTGCCCATGATGGTGGTATGAAAGACCTTCGAGGGAAGGAAATACCCGACAACGGCCGCCAGGATGCCCGGTAAGAAAACATAGGCCAGTATTTTCGATAAGGGCATATCCTCTTTTTGAGGCTCCTTTCTCACATCCCCCACCCTTACCTTTTTCAGGTTCGCGGCCAGCGTGATCAGGCCGATCACAATGCCGCACCCGGCCGCACCGAAGGCATAACCCCAGCCATATTTATTCCGTAAATAAGCGGCGGCAAAATTGCAAACCAGGGAACCGAAATTGATCCCCATGTAAAAGATGTTATAGGCATTGTTCTTTAAAGGCCTCAGGTCTTCCCGGTTATAGATATTTCCCAACAGGGTGCTGATATTGGGCTTGAAAAAGCCATTCCCGACAACGATCAGCCCCAGGGAGACATACATGGCGGTATCCCCCGGCAGGGTGAGGCCAAAATATCCCGCAGCCAGCAGGGTTCCCCCGATAAAAATGGATTTGATATAGCCAAGGTACCTGTCCGCAATATACCCGCCGATGAAAAGGGGCAGCCAGATCAGGGCGAAAAAGGTACCCGCGATGTCTGCCGCGGTCCTTTCATCCATCCCCTTGCCGCCTTTTTTGCCGTCCAGCAGGTAGAGCAATAAGATCCCGGCGATCAAATAATAGGCAAAACGCTCCCACATCTCTGTCAGGAAGAGCACGTATAAGGCTTTGGGATGTCTGCCGGGTTTGATGGGCTGGCTCATGCGTTTAAAAAATCTGCTCCTAAAGTACTGATAAATACCATAGGAATCATGACGGGTAAAATTTTGGCCGTTTATAAAATTCTTTTTCAGAATGTGGTTATGAATTATGAATTTCGGGTTCGCAAACCACGGGATCAGTAACAAGAAACCACATGAATATTTTATTGTTAGGCTCAGGTGGGAGAGAACACGCTCTGGCATGGAAGCTTATTCAAAGTCCTCTTTGCACGAAGCTGCTCATTGCCCCCGGTAATGCCGGCACCTTGCAATGCGGCACCAATATAGAGCTGTCTCCCACGGATTTTGAAGGCATAAAGAAAGCCTGTAACAAAGAAAAGATCGGCATGGTGGTGGTAGGCCCCGAAGAGCCACTGGTCAGGGGGATCGTCGACTTTTTTGCCGCAGATCCGGTGCTGAAGAAGATCCCCGTCATCGGCCCGTCTGCCAGGGGGGCCCGGCTGGAAGGCAGCAAGGCCTTTTCCAAAAAATTCATGGAGCGGTATAAAATCCCCACGGCGGGCTATCGCGAATTTGACGCCGCCAATTACGCCGACGGCATCGCGTATTTACAAAAACACCCCTTGCCGATCGTTTTGAAGGCCGACGGGCTGGCCGGGGGCAAGGGGGTGGTCATTTGTCAAAGTCATGTGGAGGCCGTGGCTGAGTTCGAGTTGATGTTACAAGGGCATAAGTTCGGGGAAGCCGGCAGCAAGGTGGTCGTGGAAGAGTTCCTGAAAGGGATCGAACTATCCGTCTTTGTATTGACGGACGGACGCCATTACGTGATCCTGCCCGAAGCAAAAGATTATAAACGTATCGGTGAAGACGATACGGGTCTCAACACCGGCGGGATGGGCGCCGTCAGCCCCGTGCCTTTTGCGGATGCCCCCTTTATGCAGAAGATCACCGAACGCATCATCGTGCCCACCGTCGAGGGGCTTCGCAAAGAGAATATCGATTATAAGGGATTTATTTTCGTCGGTGTGATAAAAGTGGGGGACGATCCCTACGTGATCGAATATAATTGCCGTCTGGGCGACCCGGAGACGGAAGTGGTGATGCCCCGCCTGAAAAATGACCTGGTGGAATTATTCATGGCCACGGCCGAACAGCGTCTCGATAAGATCCGCATCGAGCAGGACCCGCGGATAGCCTGTACTGTCGTGGCCGTCAGCGGAGGTTATCCCGGCAGCTATGAGAAAGGACTGCCCATCACGGGGCTGGACATCCCCTGTCCGGAAGACAGCCTGATCTTCCATTCGGGAACAAAGGCCCAAAAAGACGCTGTCCTGACCAACGGCGGTCGCGTATTATGCGTCACGTCTTTTGCGGAAACGGTGTATGAGGCGGTGGACAGATCGAGGGATGTGCTCGAAAAGATCAATTTCGAAGGGATCTATTACAGAAGGGATATAGGGTACGAGTTCCTTTAGCGCGTCGCAGCGGCCGGAGCCAAGCCCGCTGCGCTATTCTTCATCAACTCATCAACTCAGGCCCATGCCAAATGAAGTTCATTACAGCGATTACCTGCAATTGGATAAGATCCTGAACGCCCAACACCCGGTCAGCGACAGCCAGGGACAGCCGGCCCATGATGAAATGCTGTTCATTGTCATCCACCAGGCATACGAATTATGGTTTAAGCAACTATTGCAGGAGACGGAGTCCGTCATCGGGTTCATGCAAATGCCCGCGCTGGATGACAATTCTCCCGAACTGCAAACAATAGTCCATCGTCTCGGGCGTTGCTCGACCATCCTCAAAGTCCTCGTGCACCAGATCGATATCATGGAAACCATGAACCCCATGGACTTTCTCGATTTCAGGGATCTGCTGCGTCCGGCCTCGGGATTTCAGAGCTGGCAGTTCAAGATGCTGGAAGCCAGGCTGGGATTAAAGTACGAGCATCGCTACGGACAACAGTACTATGTATCGCAGCTTAGACAGCCGGAGATCGACCGGATCAAGGCGGCTGAAAAGGACAGCTCCCTGCTGGAACTGGTGAACGGCTGGCTGGAACGCATGCCCTTTTTTGATGAAGCCATAAACTGGCAACATTTCGTAAGAACCGGTCCCGACCCTTTCTGGTCGGAATACCGGATTCGCTACCAGCAAAGTTTAGCAGACAGGGAAAAAGCCAACCTGGATTTATTCGATCATACATTCTATCCACCACCCGTTGCCTCCGGCGCGGCCCAACACGATACAACCTTCTCCACCAATTCCGCCGGCCCCGGCACGGCATCTCATCCTCTTCCTCCCCGTTCTCTCTCCCCTTCCGCCTGCCGTTCGGCCTTGTTCATCATGTTATACCGGGGTTACCCGATCCTCCAATTGCCTTTCCAGGTGCTTCATCAACTGCTTGAGATCGACGAGCAGCTCAGTACCTGGCGGTACAGGCATATGAGCATGGTGCATCGCACGATCGGCACCCGTATCGGAACAGGAGGCAGTACGGGGCAGCATTATCTAAAGTCCGCATTAGACAGTCATCACCTGTTTAAAGAGATTGCCGGGCTCACCAGTTTCCTGATCGAAAGAAGAAGACTGCCGGCGTTGAGCCCGGAAATGGAAAGACGATTGGGCTTTCGCGCCGAGCTATGAATGGAGGCTCTTTCAAAAAAAAATTGGTGGTTCAGGCTTTGTGGAAAATAATGCACCAAATAGAGCGTTCTACCTTGTTAATTCGAATTATTTCCTTCAATTTTGCGACATTATAATTGAACATCATAAATCTGACCTTTACATAAAATGGGATTATTCAATTTCCTTACTCAAGAAATAGCCATGGACCTGGGTACTGCCAATACCCTCATCATACATAACGACGAAATTGTGGTGAATGAGCCGAGTATCGTAGCACTGGATCGAAATAACCCTAAAACGGTGCTGGCCGTCGGCAAACGGGCGCTCATGATGCACGAAAAGACCCATGAGAGCATCCGTACGGTAAGACCCCTGAAAGACGGCGTGATCGCGGATTTCAATGCGGCAGAACTGATGATCCGGGAGATGATCAAGATGATCTATCCCAAGAAACCGTTGTTCCCCCCCAGTTGGCGGATGATGATCTGTATCCCTTCCAGCATTACCGAAGTAGAAAAAAGAGCGGTCCGGGACAGCGCCGAGCAGGCTGGGGCTAAGGAAGTTTACCTGATCCATGAGCCCATGGCAGCAGCCCTGGGTATCGGTATAGACGTAGAAGAACCGGTAGGAAATATGATCATCGACATTGGCGGCGGTACGACAGGTATCACCGTAATCGCGCTTGCCGGTATTGTCTGCGATCAATCGATCCGTATCGCCGGGGATGAATTCACCGCGGATATCATGGAGGCCCTGCGCCGTTATCATAGTTTGCTCATCGGGGAAAGAACGGCCGAACAGATCAAGATCCAGATCGGCGCAGCGTTGAAAGACCTTGATAATCCCCCGGATGATATCCCTGTGAACGGCCGCGACCTGGTAACGGGCATTCCCAAACAGATCATGGTAAGCTTCCAGGAGATCGCGGAAGCCCTGGACAAAAGCATCTTTAAGATAGAAGAAGCCATTCTGAAGGCGCTGGAAACGACCCCCCCGGAACTGGCGGGGGATATTTATCGTCGCGGGCTCTATCTGACAGGAGGGGGGGGCACTCCTCCGGGGCCTGGACAAACGCCTTAGCCAAAAGATCAAATTACCGGTCCATATAGCCGACGACCCGCTGAAAAGCGTGGTTCGCGGTACGGGTATTGCCTTGAAGAACTATGACAGGTACCCGTTCGTAATGAGATAGTCCCAATATGCTAAACTGTAAACCAGGTGCGTAACGTTTTTCTCTTCATCAGAAGGCATACCAACTTCCTCTTTTTCCTGGTGTTGCAGATCATAGCCCTTTCCATACTCTTCCGCTATAATAAGTTCCACGAAGCCATCTTCATGAATGCCAGTACCGAAGTCACCGGCAGGATCAACGAGAAGTATAATACCATCGAATATTATTTTCAACTAAAGAAGACGAATGAGTCCCTGCTCAAAGAGAACTTACGGCTTCGCCAGTTGCTGAAAGAAAACTATGAGGCGCCCGATTCCGCCAGGCGGCTCATCAACGACACCATAAAGATCGATTCGGCCAGAACCGTGGTGAAATACAAGATCATGGAGGCAAAAGTGGTGAACAGCACCACTTCCCAACAAACCAATTACCTGACCATCCACCGCGGTCTGGATCAGGGGGTCCGGCCCAATATGGGCGTCATCAGCCCCCAGGGTATCGTGGGTACCGTGCTGAATGCCAGTGAGAATTACGCCACGGTGATGAGCCTGCTGCACCGTCAATATAAAGTGGTCGTAAAACTAAAGAACGGAGGCGACCGGGGCACGGTGGAATGGGACGGGCTCAGTCCCTTATTCGTCACGCTGAAGGATATCCCCAAAAGCGCCAAAGTGGTCAAAGGGGATACGATCGTCACCAGCCAGACCTCTTCCAAATTCCCCGCCAATATCATGGTCGGAACAGTATATGAGATCGTGGAGGACAATAGCAGTAATTTCTATACGCTAAAGATTCGGCCGTCCACGAACTTCTTTAACATTGAATATGTATATGTTATTGATAATCAACAATATGACGAGCAAAAAAAGCTGGAGGATTCTACCCGTAAAACGATCCAATGAGTGAATTGCTGAAAAATAGCATCCGTTTCGTATTATTCATCCTGGTACAGGTGTTCATCCTGTTCAAGATGCCGCCATTACACCGGTTTATCACTCCGTATCTCTATTTTTTATTCGTTCTCTGGCTGCCTTTTAATCTTTCCCGGTCATCGCTGACCTTTATCAGCTTTGTTTTCGGATTGAGCCTGGATTATTTCAGCAAAACTCCCGGTCTCCACGCGGCAGCCTGTACATTGATCGCTTATGTAAGACCTTTTGTTATCGGCTTGCTGATCTCACAGGAAGGGGCCGACAAGAACTATATCTCTCCTTCTATCGTCAGCATGGGTTGGGCGCCTTATGCCACTTATGTGATCGTGCTGACCCTACTGCACCATACTTACCTGGTATTGCTGGAATGGATGAATTTCGGCTCCTTTATTTATTTTGTGGGTAAAGTGGTCGCCTCCACCGCCGTCAGCCTCCTGCTGATCCTTTTAACCGAATTATTGTTTTACCGGAAACAGAAGTTCAGAACGAATACCATCTGAGAGCCTGTCGCCTCCCCGCGACAAAAAATTATTAAATACCGCCATTTGCATAGCATAATTTATTCTTTCCGCGTTAATAATCCGTACTTCGTAAATTGTACTCAGTACATTTTGTATGCCTGTATTCAACCAATCCCGCAGTAATATCATCCGTCTGATCTTCGCGTGCATGTTCCTCGTCATTGCCGCCCAATTATTCCACCTCCAGATCGTTTCCGATAAGTATAAAAGACAGGCGGAAGAAAATGCCCTGTTCCGGAAGAGCATTTATCCAACCCGCGGGATCATTTATGACCGGAAAGGAAGAGCGATCCTCAATAATACCATTCTTTACGACCTGATGATCACTCCTGCCCAGGTTAAAAACATCGACACCCCTTATTTCTGTCAATTGGTCGGCATCGATACCGCCGAGTTCCGCAGC
>Ga0207018_1157_pt1 | contig 9708 bp, 11 predicted proteins | sample Alteio_BWMinCont_52_FD_153476 | JGI IMG/M metagenome (GOLD analysis project Ga0207018, IMG submission 153476) | Enriched cells from forest soil in Barre Woods Harvard Forest LTER site, Petersham, Massachusetts, United States -... | ecosystem: Environmental > Terrestrial > Soil > Temperate forest >...
ATCCAGGAAGGAAATCTTGATGACTGGGATGCTATGATTGATACAAATATAAAAGGCCTACTCTATGTAACACGTGAAGTGAGTCCATTAATGATCAAAAATAAAAAAGGCCATATTATTAATATTGGCTCTGTTGCGGGGAAAGAGGTCTATGCAAAAGGCAATGTTTACTGCGCGACAAAACATGCTGTTGATGCTTTGAATAAAGCAATGAGAATAGATATGCTTCCACATAATATTAAAGTTACAGAGATCAACCCAGGCCTTGCAGAAACAGAATTCTCGATCGTAAGATTTCACGGAGATGAGGAAAGAGCGGGACAAGTTTATAAAGGTTTTACGCCTCTAAATGCAGATGACATTGCTGAGGCCGCGTGGTTTGTAGTTTCCAGACCGGCGCATGTTAACATTAATGAAATGATAATTGTACCCGCAGCGCAGGCAAATTCAAGGGATGTGGTGAGAGGAAATTAAAAAATTGGCGATTGAAAAATTAAAAAAAATCTGCATAGTATAAAAGACCCAAATCGCACAATCTTTTAATTTTTTAATATTTTAATCTTTCAATACGTAATTTTGCCCCACTTTTTATACTAAGAAAAGATAATCAAGCAAAAGTGGCATTCCAGCTATTCAATAAAGATAAAGACAAAGAAGGTTCACCTGAAAATAAAAAAATGGCTCTTAAGTTTCAGAAATTACAGGTATTTAAGGTTGTACGCGAAACACCTGATGCCATAACTATTTTTTTTCAAAACCCTGATAAACAATTATATAATTATATTCCGGGTCAATATCTTACTTTACGGGTAGAGATAAATGGCAAATCTGTAAACAGGGCTTTTTCTCTTTGCACTTCGCCAACAACTGATGATCTACTAGCTGTAACTGTTAAGAAAACAACCGGAGGATTGGTTTCTACCTATTTTATTGAAAACCTTAAAGCAGGAGATTCCCTTGAAGTTTTGCCTCCTCTCGGCAATTTCACGGCCAAGCTAAAAGATTACCAGAAGAAACATTACTTCTTAATTGGTGCCGGAAGTGGTATCACTCCCTTAATGTCGATATTGAAGACCACATTGAATGTTGAAAAGGAAAGTAAAGTAACACTTTTATTCGGCAACAGGAATACGGGGTCTGTTATTTTTAAATCTCAACTTGATGAATTACAATCTCAAAATCCTGATCGCTTAAAAATTATACATGTTCTTACACAACCTGATGCAGATTGGTCAGGACCTACAGGTAGGCTTACGCGTGGCAAAGTGAAAGAACTTCTCCAGTCAACCATTGAATCAGAATCACTTGTTAAGGAATATTTCGTCTGCGGGCCTTCGGCAATGATGGATGAAGCATTACATGCTTTAAAAGAAATGCGTGTGGCACCTGAAAATACACATCAGGAACACTTTTCTGCCCCGATTACTCACCCTATGGACGAGGCAGTAAATAAACCAGAAGTAATAGCAGATGCAAAAGTTGGTTCTGTTAAAGTTATCCTTGAGAATAAAGAATACATTATTGAAGTTGGGCCTAACTCAAGCATACTTGAAGCCGCACTTGATAGCGATTTGGATCCTCCTTATGCCTGTATGATCGGCTCGTGCTGTACCTGTAAAGCAAAACTTATGTCAGGTAAGGTGATAATGGATGACCGTGAAGGCCTTACTGATGAAGAAATCCGTGACGGATTTGTACTTACCTGTCAAAGCCACCCAACTACGCCAAATGTGGTAGTTAGCTATGACGAGATATAAAAATTAGTTGACAGTGGTCAGTTGACATTGGTCAGTAGCTGACGCAAAAAATCTAAATTTTATCCTCCTATGCTTTTTAGAGATACGGATACAAATTGAAATGAACTTAAACCATCTAAATCTGAGCGTGCAGGATATTCCTTCTGCAAAGTCATTATTTGAAACATATTTTGGATTTAAATCTAATGACATCAAGCCAAATGAAAGCTTAGCCGTATTAGAAGGTGAAAATGGATTCATTTTGGTTCTAATGCATGAAAAACTTAATGAAAGTAGTAACACATCTTATCCGGATGCCTTTCATATAGGTTTCTACCAGGAAAATGAGGAAGCAGTAATTGCATTTTATGAGAAGCTGAAAACTAGCCGAATTAAAATTGGAAACCCGCCAAAAAAAATCAGGAAGACTTTTGGTTTTTATTTCAAGTTTCAAAATATCCTCATCGAAATTGCTTCTCAAGTTGATTAGTTGAATTAACAAAAAGTTAATTATTAGATTGATTTAATTAGATTAATAATAAAATGCTATCTTAGCATCATGTATTACTAGAAATTAAATTAATCTTCTATGAAATATTTAAAAATCGCTCTTTTTGCTATACTCTTTCTGCCTTTCATTGTAAAAGGACAATACCGGCAATTCACGCAGAATATGGCTTCTCCAACTTTTACTAATCCTGCATTTGCAGGGTTTCAACAAAACTTAAGCGGAGGCTTACAGTATAGAAATCAATGGAATGGATATTTAACAAGCTGGGTTGCTTCGGCAGATTTAGGTTTACCTAAAATAAATAGTGGTATAGGATTTACATTACTTACTGACAATATGTATGTTGGTCTTCCATTAGGAACAAATGCTTTTATTGCTAATTATTCTTATGAATTCAAATTGGGAGAAAAAAGTTTTTTAAGACTCGGAATCAGTGCATCAGTTATATCGCAAATAGAAACAGAAGTACTGGCTATTAATCCGCCACGAGCTTTTTTTTATCCTATTGTAAATCCTTTGAATTTGGGATCAGGTCTCCTGTTTTATAATAATAATTTTTACATTGGGGCTTCTGCCTCAAATATCATTAAGAGTAATGGTACTGATCTTGAAAGAGATATGGGATACGCTACTGATCCAATAATTAATTTCCAAACCGGAGATTTTATAAAAATTGGAGCGATAAAACTCAACCCGAACCTGGCTGCGTTGCATCAAGGAGATTATACGATGTTTTTACCAGGGATAAATATCTCTTATAATATGTTTACTATTGGAACTTCCTATAGATATGCATTTCAAAATGTAAATTCAATAAATTTCCTTTTAGGATTTAGCAAGGGAATATTTAAGTTATACTATTCTTACGACCATTCATTATCCGGCACTGCTTTTCCAGATTATAATCTCCGCGGTATTAGCGCAGGTTCTCATGAAATATCCCTAATATTTCAGTTAAACAAACCAAACGACACCACAAACAAACCCATGATAGATCATCTAAGAAATGCATTCTAGTAATGTCCATTTGTAAAAGATGAAAAAAATGCTACCTTAGTCGCATAATATTAAAGCGCCCCGTGTTATAGCCTATGAAATTCAGCAAAATCATCCTCCCTCTGATTTTACTTTTCCCACTGCTATTGAAGGCACAAGACCCGTCTTTTACGCAAACTTTGGCCTCGCCAATGTATTACAATCCGGCTTTTGCGGGTATTCAACAGAATTTCCGGGCTTCAGGCCTGGTAAGTGTTCAATGGCCGGGGGATAAAATTGGAAATTATATTACAACCAATTTTACGGCTGATATTGGGCTTACAAAAATCAATAGCGGCGTTGGAATAATGTTTACAAATGATCAATTGAACACAGGTCAAAATTCTAACACATCTATCAGTGTCTTTTATAGTTATGAAATTAAGTTAGGTACAAATTCATTTTTAAGATTAGGGATTAATCCATCGATTTTCACCATTACAAATGATTATAGACAAGTGAGATTTGATGATCAGATTGATCCAAATTTAGGGTTCGTTTACGCAACGCAAGAAAGATTGAAGCCCGACGTATATGCAACTCAATTGGCTCCAAATGTAGGCTTTGGCACATTATTTTATAATAAAAACATCTATGCGGGTGTTGCTGCTTCCGATATTATTGAGCACTATTATTCATACTTAGTGCCAAACCAAAGCCAGCCCTCCACCATCCAGCTTAATTCAAACCATCTTTATAGAAGATTTGATGCACAGGCAGGCGGATTTATTAATGCAGGGAACGTGGTTATAAATCCGAATATTTTATTTGTAAGCCAAGGGGCTATTAACCAGGGGCTATTGGGCGTAAATTTCACAATGGGCATTTTTACAATTGGAACTTCAATAAGAGAAACCAACCAGAATATCGATGAAATTAATTTCCTCGCTGGCATTGCAAAAGGCAAATTCAAATTGTGCTATAGTTATAGTTTACCTCTTGATGGCACTGTAGATCCACCTCCAGCCATTTTTGATGTTTCCCTGGTTTTTCAACTAAATAAGCCAAATGATGTTTCCTCTAAACCATTGATAAACCATTTAAGAAACGCTTATTAAAGTTAATTCTGAATAGTATTTTTGCTCAATGAAACGATTAAAACCTCTTCTTCTTTTCTTTTTGGTAATTCCTTTTCTCACAAAAGCGCAGGATCCAAGTTTTACTCAAATCTTTGAAACGCCAATGTATTATAATCCAGCATTTGCGGGATTCCAGGAAAATTTTCGGACAGGACTTCAATTAAGGCTTCAACCTTTAGTTGGCAATGCATATGTTACGGTTGCGGCATCAGCAGATGTAGGGATGCCAAAAATTAATAGCGGTGCGGGAATAATGTTCACAAGCTCAAGCTATGGCTTTTATACTTCTACTACTATTGGTGGATTTTATGCGTATCAGATAAAATTAAATACCAATTCATTTTTAAGACTTGGCATAAATGCAGGTCTATTTCAACGAGCTTACGATTATGGAGTAATTGACACTTTGAGTGCTAAAAATGCACCTAATGCAGTACAGGCAACTCCTTTTATCCCAAATTTTGGAGTTGGGGCATTATATTATAATGACAAAGTATATTTAGGCCTGGCTGTTTATAATCTAACGCAACCAGATCAATCAATTGATGGGGTATTGGACCCTAATGCTACTCTATATAGAAGATATGACCTGCAGTTTGGAGGGTTCTTTAAAGCATCAGGGATATTATTGAATCCTAATCTTCTCGTAGTATCGCAAGGCACTTTTTTCCAGGCATTGCCAGGCATAAGCGCTTCTATTGGCGCTTTTACACTCGGTACAGCAGTAAGGATCCAGGCTAATCCTAATGTTGAATCTTTAAATTTACTTTTTGGATTTACCGGGGCTAAAGTCAAATTCTGTTATAGCTATGACCTATCCTTATTTAATACGGGATTATCAGAAGGAGTACATGAACTTACCCTAATATTGCAAATGAACAAACCTCATGACACGACTGAAAAGCCAATGATTGGTTTTATGAGGGGAGCGTATTGAAGAAAGTGATTTGAAATTTGGTAAGACGATTATAATTCGATACTAATGAAATATTTGATTCTAATTGTTATTCTAATGATTTCCAGTAGTTTTATATGGCCAAATTCTATTAAAAATATTGTAAGGAATGATCTTAATGATACTATAAAAATTGGTTCATTTAAAACTAATGCATTTTATCATTTCCAAAATTTCATTGCACATTATTCGAAAACAATATTAATCCAAAAACTATATTTTAATCCCAAAATTATTGACGCAGGAAATAGCCGCTATCTTTCTTTAAAAGTTCTTGATAGTGCAGAATTCTGTAAAAGAAGACATCTAAGATTACCCCAAGATACTAACATTGTTATAGCAAATTATGATTTTTGGTCGACTTGGACTTGGGGAACAAGTCAAAAACAAGTCAAAATATCTGGGGATTTAAAACTCCTAAAATGGAATTCCAAAAAGATTCTAATAGATGAGAACCTGAAAGTGGTTGATTATGATCATTCTATCTTTTATAATGCAGTGGAAACCTTTAAATATCCTTCTACAAATATCGTTCCGCTACATGCTGTTTATTAATGGCTTGACTCTCAAAATTCCTTTCTAAAAACAATTCTAATCATTAAAATTCCCCGCAAGCAAATACAGGACTGCCATCCTGATAGCTACTCCATTTTCTACTTGCTCAAGGATTATAGAATGCTCTGAATCTGCCACATCTGTATTAATTTCCACGCCACGGTTTATTGGGCCGGGGTGCATGATAACAATGGGCTTGTTAGCTGCCTTAAGGCGTTCTTTTGAAATGCCAAATACATTAGAGTACTCCCTGAGCGAAGGGAAATAACCTGCCTGCTGACGTTCTAACTGTATTCGAAGCACATTAGCTACATCACACCATGCAAGGGCTTTTTCAACTTTATGTTCTACCATTACCCCAAGGCTTTCAATGTGTTTCGGGATTAGGGTTGCCGGTCCACAGACCATAACCTGGGCGCCAAGTTTTTTAAGACAAAATATATTGGATAGAGCCACCCGCGAATGCATAATATCACCAATGATCGCGACCTTCATTTCTGAAATATCTTTTTTGGTTTTGTCCATAATGGAAAATGCATCCAGTAATGCCTGTGTAGGGTGTTCATGAGTACCATCTCCCGCATTAATGATACACGCATCTACATTTTGAGACAAGAAATATGCAGCACCGGGATATGGATGCCTCATCACAATCATATCCACCTTCATCGCTATTAGATTGTTTATGGTATCAAGAAGGGTTTCACCTTTACTAACAGATGAAGATGAGCTACTAAAATTTACTATATCAGCCGATAATCTCTTTTCTGCCAGTTCAAATGATAATCGGGTTCGGGTTGAGTTTTCAAAAAAAGCATTTGCAATAGTCAGGTCCCTAAGCGATGGCACCTTTTTCATCCTGGGCTGGTTGATAACCCCCTTAAAACGGGTAGCCGTTTCAAATATCAGCCTGATATCTTCAACAGTAAGATCTTTTATACCAACAAGATGCTTTACACTTAAACCTGTCATTCGAAGTTATTAGGTTATTAAGTTATTTTGTTATTAGGTTATTATACTTCATTCGCACATTTGCATATTCTATCATTCCATCAATCACTAAATCACTAATTCACCAACTCACCAATTACTCAGAAAGCAGCCACACATTATCCTCTTCCCCTGCTGCTTTCCAGTTTACTTTTACTCTTTGAGAAGCCCTGCTATCTACCATCAATCCTACATAATTCGGTTCAATGGGTAATTGCCTGCTAAATCTTCTATCCACTAATACAAGGAGTTCCACACTTGCCGGCCTGCCAAAATCCAGTAAGGCATCAAGCCCGGCGCGGATGGTTCTGCCTGTATATAGCACATCATCCACAAAAATTATTTTCTTATTTTCTACGAGTATATCCATTTGCATGGACGATGGAAGTAAAGGCCCTTTATGTGTCCTAAAATCATCTCTATGAAATGTAGCATCCAAAATTCCTAATGGAACTTTTGACGGTTTTAATATCTCATTAAGTCGTAGTTGTAGGGCCTGAGCCAGGAAAATTCCCCTGGGTTGCAAGCCCACCAAAGCAGATTCAGTAAATTTCCCGTGGTTCTCAATAAGTTGATAACACAACCTATCCAGTGTGATATTGAACTTTTTGCCTGATAAGATAATTGTATGTTCGGGCATTAGTGCCTTAGTTATTTAGAAGATAAGGCTCCGCAAAATTAAGCATTTTGAGATAGTTGCAAAATGATATTATAGGCATCTTCGGGAAGCGGGGAAACACTAAGTCGGCTTATTTTAACCAACTGAATGTCCTGTAGCCTTTTATCCGCTTTAATTGTTGATAAAGAAACAGGTTTTTTCAATTCTTTTTTGGGAATGAGATCTACAGCCAGCCAGGTTGGGTCATCAATTGTTGGGTCAGGATATGATTCCTTCTTCACCTCTGCAATGCCGACAACTTCCCTATGGTCTCCACTGTGGTATATAAAAACCTGGTCCCCTTTTTTCATGTCCCGCATGTTATTTCGGGCTGCATAGTTTCTTACGCCATCCCATACCGCTTTTTTATCACGGACCATATCCTGCCAGCTAAAAGTTTCTGGTTCGGTTTTCATCAGCCAATAATTCATATTTATATCTTTAGGTTTGCGAGTCCGAAAATAGGGATTTTTTGAGTTAACCATCTAAAAAAAATCACATATCTAAGCAATGACTTGGATAAAAAAATATATGTTTGCAGCACTCTTAAAGTTCTCAACTTATTCTAGCCCAAGTAACCTTCTAGCTTCTGTACCAGGAATTCCATTTTTGATAAGGTTAGTCAATGCTTCTTCAACACCAAGTCGTCTTCCTTCTTCTTTTCCAATCTCCATCCCTTTCTCCATCCCTTTCTCCATCCCTTTTTCCATCCCTTTTTCCATTCCTTTTTGTTCTCCTCTTTTCTCTGCTTCTACAACGAATGTTCTCTCCGTGCTTACCGCATCAAAATATTGATCATAATAAGCAAGTTGTGCTTCCGTATAGGTGCCTATTTCAGCAAGTTTTACTGCCTTTGCAGTTTCTTTTTCTTTTAAAAAATCCTCCGATAATGGCTCAGTCTTTCCAGTTTCTTTCAAAAACCTGAGCCAAAGGGCCTGCATTTTCTTTTGTGTGTATGTTGAAGCATTGAATTTTGGCAATTCAATAAAAACAAATTGAAGGCCTTTTATCACATCATTACTATTCTTTATGTTTACTATTTTATAATGGTGATAATATTCTGTAGAATCTTTATCAAAAATATAATCAATAATGCTTACAGCAAAAACAGGCAAAAGCAGGTCATAAGATTCGCCTTCCTTCATCTGGTTCACATAGGCTTTGCCAGCATTAAACATTACACGCTGCATAAAAGCATTTGTCCAGTTTACTTGCATTTCTACAATAAAAAAACTGTTGTTGTTTGCCCTGCATTTTACATCTACTATAGAGTTCTTAAACTGAGGCACAGTAGGCACCTGTTCACTTGGCAAGTATTCAAGGTCAACAATTTGCTCCTCATTTTCAAGAGGAAGTATAGCATTTAGGAAACTGATAAGTAAATCCTTCTCTTGCCCAAATATACGTTTAAAAACGAGGTCGCTTTTAGGATTAAGGTACTTTGCCATGTAGCAAATTTAAAGCTTATTATAGCAGAAGCCAAATATTTAAAGACAAAGTGCAAGGGGCTAAGCGCTCGCCAATGTTAAATTAAGGTGAACAAATCGCTATATCCGTTAAAATAAACTTTATTTGCACCGGTTTTAAAATTCAAATATGGAGCAAGTTGCCAATTTCAGTTGGAGTAGTATTTTCAATGGTCTTATTGGCATTTTCGGCCTCACGCTGATTAGTTTCCTCTTATCAAATAATAAAAGGCACATCAATTGGGCATTGATTATCAAAGCATTGCTTTTACAATTTGTTTTTGCTTTTTGTGTGCTAAAGGTTCCTGTTTTCAGAACAATATTTAGTTCTATAGCAGGAGGCTTTGTTACCATACTAAGCTTTACAAAAGCAGGATCAACTTTTCTATTTGGCAGCCTTGTCTCCAACACGACAACATTTGGGTTCATTTTTGTTTTCCAGGTATTGCCAACTATAATATTTTTCGCAGCGCTGACTTCTGCCCTATTTTATCTTAATATTCTCCAACGGGTTGTGTACGGTTTCGCATGGGTAATGAAAAGGGTAATGAACCTATCTGGGGCAGAAAGCCTTGCAAGTGCCGCTAATATATTTGTTGGTCAAACTGAAGCCCCCCTCGTCATCAAACCATATATAGCTGGTATGACAAAGTCCGAAACAATGGCTTTAATGACAGGCGGAATGGCTCATATATCCGGAGGGGTTTTAGCTGCATATATTGG
>Ga0207018_1175_pt1 | contig 9688 bp, 7 predicted proteins | sample Alteio_BWMinCont_52_FD_153476 | JGI IMG/M metagenome (GOLD analysis project Ga0207018, IMG submission 153476) | Enriched cells from forest soil in Barre Woods Harvard Forest LTER site, Petersham, Massachusetts, United States -... | ecosystem: Environmental > Terrestrial > Soil > Temperate forest >...
CACTTGCATATTTTCTCTCGGTTTTGTATCGAGAGGGTATGATCGAGATATATTTCAAAACCGTCCGGGACGCCGAGTTCAAGCGGATTCAAGATTTTCGTGCTGGCAGCTGGATTTATGTCCATGAGGCGAGCTTTGAGGAATTGACCAAAATTTCTGAAGTGGCCGGGATTGACATCGATGATATCCGAGATAGCTTGGATAAATACGAGATGCCGCGAATCGAGCGGATTGGGGAAAACATCCTTCTCTTTATTCGACATCCGAGCGATGTGGAATTCGGTCATTATACAGCCACGTTAACCATGATTCTCACGAACAATTTTGTGATCGCCATATCACCTACGCGAAGTGAGACGGTGGAGCATTTATTGTTGAGCCACACGCCTCTTGGGACTACCCAGAAAGCAAAACTCATTTTGCATATTCTCTTGAAAATCACCCAAGATTACACCACAAATGTGAAGCGAATCCATCACGGCATATTGGAAAATGAAAGATCCTTTCGTTCGGTGGATACCAATGTGATTGGAGTTTTGACAAAGAACGAGGAAATCCTGAATCAGTACCTGATGTCTTTGGTTCCGATGCGCAATACCTTAGAGGCATTGGGTGGAGGACGTTACTTGAGTTTTTACGAAGAAGATATCGATCTGTTAAAAGATTTGATGATTGCCGTCCATCAGTCAGAAGATGTGTGTTCTGTGAATATCAAGAGCATTCGATCGCTCCGCGATTCTTATCAGATCATTTTCACGAATAAAGTGAATCGGACGATTAAGTTATTGACCGCGCTGACGATCATTTTCCATATTCCCACAATCATGGCATCTGTCTATGGCATGAATATTTCCTTGCCATTTCAGAAGAGCGAGCATGCTTTTGCTTTGTTTTTTGGAACGACGTTAGTTTTTTCGTTCATTGCAGTGCTGCTTTTCCGCAGGAATCGGTGGTTGTAAACAAAGGGAGCCTAGAATGGTCTCCCTTTAAGACTACTCCCTCTTATTTTCCTTCAATAACCTTTAACATGTAGTTAGGAAGGACGAATGCAGCTTTGTGAACCGCTGGCGTGTAGTAGAAAAAATCTTTCGTTTTGAGTTTTTCCATCCGCTGGTGTAGGACTGATTCGGCAACGCGGTACTTCTTGTCAGAGGCCCAGCCAAAGGCCATCGGACCACCAACATAGGTGGGGACGGTTGCTGTGTAAAAGCCAACGTTTTTAAAATGGGGCTTCCGGTTATTTAAGGTTTTGGTCAGTTCATCTTGCTGGAGAAAGGGAACGCCATTTTGGTTCACGAAGATTCCATGTTTCGTGAGGAGTTTTTTGCAGTCGCCATAGAATTCTGAAGTGAATAGAACTTCCCCAGGCCCAATCGGATCTGTGGAGTCGCAAATGATCACATCAAAGGTGTCTTTGCATTCTGCGACGAACTTGGCGCCGTCTGCAATGGCGATGGTGATTCTTGGGTCTTCAAATGCCTTGTCAGATAACTTGGGAAGATATTCCTTCGAAAAGGTGATGACCGATTGATCAATATCCACTAGCACGATCCGCTCTATCTGGGGATGTTTGACAATTTCGCGCAGAGAGCCTCCATCGCCGCCGCCGATGACGAGGACAGATTTAGGATTGTCGTGAGAGAGAAGAGGAACGTGAACCATCATTTCGTGATAAATGGCTTCATCCGCTTCCGTGAGTTGGATTACGCCATCTAGCGCAAGAACTCGTCCAAACATCGGGTTTTGGAACAGAATGAGGTCTTGTTGATCGGATTTATGCCGCACGATTTCTTCAGAGATCCCTAGAGATTGCCCCCAGCTATCATACAGTGTTTCAAGAAATCGGGGTTGTTCGGCAATCAGAGATGTTGCGATAAGGGAGAGCGATGCAATGGTTCGGAGCATGTTGAATCCTTTCGTTGGTTGTTTGTAAAGGAAACATTGTAAATTATTTGGATTATTTAAAGCGAATGATATTTCTTAGGAGAGCTCGTTTGGCGTCTGGACGATGGTCTCGAGCGCTTTGATCCTTTCCACATATTCTTCAATCTTTCGCAGATGGACTTCATGGCGATTGTATTCGGCAATGGGAATGGCGGGAGCTCCTCGATATTTTCCCGTTTTCAGAGATTTACTGACTCCTCCGCGGGTGGCAACCATGACTTGGTTCTCCAGCTCTACGTGACCCACAATCCCAACTTGGCCTCCCAACATCACATATTTGCCCGTTTTTGCCGAGCCTGCGATGCCCGTTTGTGCGGCAATGACGTTGTTCTCTCCAATTTCCACGTTATGGGCAATTTGGCAGAGATTATCGATTTTAGAGCCTTTGCGGATGATCGTTTCTTTAAAGCGAGATCGATCGATGGTCGTGTTCGCTCCAATTTCTACGTCATCTTCGAGGACCACAATCCCCAGTTGCTCCAGCTTGATATGCTGGCCCAATTTATCTTGAATATACCCAAAGCCACAAGAACCAATGACGGCTCCTGGCTGTAAGATGACCCGATTGCCGAGAATGGATCTCTCGCGAATGACCGAATGAGGATGAAAGATGCAGTCTTTTCCAATTTTGCAACCATGGCCAATGCATACATGAGGACCTATGTGGGATCCTTCGCCAATCTCTGTATCTTGATCTACAACTGCATAGGGTCCAATAGATACGTTAGGGGCGATTTTTGCCGAGGGATGAATAACGGCTGTTGGGTGAATGCCTTGAAAGGCGGATTTGCTGTGATCGAGAAGGAGAAGCCACTCAATGGCTTTTTGAAAGGAAGCAGAAGGATTGTCGCAAATGAGATAGTTTTTGCCGGCAATATGAGTTGTTTGATGATCTACACAAATGGCGCCTGCTTGGCTCTTTTTCATCGCTTCAATGTAACGGGAATTCGACAAAAAAGATAAATCGTTAGATGACGCTTCATCTAAGGTGTTTACCCCGCAAATGAGGGCGTCAGGGTCTCCAATCAAGCGAGCGGCCAAGAGGGCCGCTAGCTCTTTTAAACGAATGGATCGCATTAGCCTGCTGACTCATCGAGGAACGATTCGTCGAGGTTGTTAAGGTCTAATCCATCTTGCGAGAGGTCTTTCGACTTAGGAGCAGATTCGAACTCTTTGTCCATTGCGGTGATGACGTCGCGAGTTACATCGAGGTCTGTGCGGATATAGAAGCAAGCTTCTTTATTGATCACATAGTCCAGCTTTTTCTCTTTGGCAACAGTTTCAGACGCTTTGGCAATATTGCCGCTCATCTTTTGATACATTTGGTATTGTGCTTGTTGCAGAAATTGGTAGAATTGGTTTTGGTATCTACCCATGTCTTCTTGAAGAGTATGGACTCTTAGTCTCATTTCCTCTTCCGCTTTTGGAGATAAGCCATCGACGAATTCTGTGTCGTCTAACTTAGCGGTGAGTTCTTTGAGTTCTTTTTCGGTGTTTTCAGCCATCGCAGCGATTTGCTTGCGCATGGTTTGCATGTTTTCTTCTTCTTGCTGGCCAGACTTAGAGTCGGTGACGCAAGACGCGAAATTTACCACTCCGATCAAGGCGCTATCGGCTGCAAAGGCAGATCCTGCGACGAAGATACTTGTTAGAAGTGCTGAGAATAAACGCTTATTCATGTTAGCTCCATATTGCTTGTTAAAATTGTCCTCCCATCGAGAAGAAGAAGGGCTGCTTTTTATGTTTCCGATCGTAGTTGTCGAAAACGTAGCCCCAACCGACCATGATAGGTGTTCTATTGCCAATATCTATGCGCAACCCGCCGCCCGCTGTGGCTCGAAAATCATTCATTGAGAAGACGGAAGTTCTTATGCTGCCCGCATCGACGAACGCGAATACGTCCAGCATGCGGAAAATTTCCTGATTGTACTCCAACGAAAGATACGTGGAGGAAAGTCCTCCAACAGGTGTATGCGTGGGTACTGGGACGCCTTCATCGTTCAACAATTCAATCATAGGACCGAATTGCCAAGGTTTGTATCCGCGCATAGAAGTGTCTCCCCCTAAGAAAAATCGTTCGCTATAAGGGACGTATGTGTCGGTGATTTTTTGTGGATTGTCCACAGGAGTAAAGGGTGTAGGAGTATGGGTGCTGCCAAAAGGTACGATGAATTTAAAATCCCCGCGTAGCTTTAAAGTGCCTCGACGATAGACGGGGAAATAAATGGAGTTCGTATAGCTAAATTTGCAGAAATAAAATCTCCCGCCAACGCCTGCAATTTCCGATTCTAAATAAGAACGCCAGCCCCGATGAGGTTTGTTGGGATTGTCGAGCGAATCGTAGTTGATGTTGCCGCTGAAAGCTGAGATGAGCCCCTCTTGATCAAATGTTTTTTTGGCCACTTCTAAAGATTTCTCGGCAAGTTCGCTGTCTCCTACGGCGTGGAATTCCAATTTGTCGTTGATATGTCGCACGCGTTGGCGCATTCCCGCAGTCCAAAAAGTAGACAGAGGATAATTGGTGTATACGGATCCTCCGTAGGTCACAACTTTAGCATCGTGTTGCAAGATGCTATAGGTTTGTGACAGCTCTACGCCTAAGCGCCAGAGAGAATCATTGACGTAGGGGTTGAGCCACGATACGAGGACGTTGTATTGCTTTTTGCCGGCGGTTCCACGAATGTGGAAATATTCGCCGCCACCTCGCAATGCGGATAATTTCCCTTTGAGCGCAGATCCAATATTGGCCAGACAGAAGTTTCTCTCAGTCAGATCAAGCCCACCAAATACGTCATCCATCGAGCTAAAGCCCATGAATAAGCTCACGTTCCCCGTGCTGGTTTCTTCCACTTCGATGTAAACATCTCTATAATTGGCACCCAGTTCTTCATCGTCAGAGGTTCTCACGGCATAAACGTTGACTGTTTTGAAATAACCAACAGCTTCTAACCGTTGTTGCGTTGCTTTGAGTTTGCGAGAATCGAACGTTTCTCCCGGCACTAATAACGATTCGCGCAAAATGACGTTATTTTTTGTGGAGGTATTGCCGAAAATATGGATCAATCCAATTTTGTATTCGCTGCCTTCTTCGATGGTGAAGCTGACATCAAACACAGGTTCTTCTTCTTTCAGGGTCGTTTCGTACTGAACACTGGCGTCGATGTATCCTTTTTGGCCATAGAGGTCTTTCATTCCCTGGGCGCTATCTCGAATTTGATCTGGTGCGTAAATGCCCCCATCTTGGATGAGCAATCGTTTGCGCAAATCTTCTGTCGATATGAGAGAGTTGCCTTCAATATTTGTTTGACCAATGTGGTACTGAGCGCCGCGGTGGGCCGTGATTTCGAGGATTAGCTTACCGCTCGGGGCATCTTCCGTCATTTCGATGTCAATGCGAGCGTCTGCATATCCTTTGTTGTGGAGATAATTGAGGATCGTCATTCTGTCTTGTTCGAGCGCTTCGTCGCTGTATATCCCAGCGCCAGTAGCCCAGCTCATCAAGAAATTGTAATGTTTGAGGTACATTTGCTCGGTGATGTCATTCTGCTCGGACTTTGTGAATCCTTGTAGAATAATTCTCTTAATGATTCCAGGTCGTCCTTCCTCAATATGAATTTCGATATCGACTTGGTTCGAATTGGGAATAGGCGTGATCGTATAATCTAGCTGTGCTTCGAAATAGCCTTTCTTGAAATAGTAGGCTTTCAATTTATTGAACGATTTATTGAATTCTTGGCGATTGAAGATCGTTTGTGTGCTTACATCCAATTCGCTTTTCAAGGTGCTGGTGCTAAATTTTTTATTTCCGCTGAATTCGATGCTGTGGATAACGGGCTTTGCGGTGACATGGATGGAGATCACTACCTGGCCATCTCGCAATTGAATCGAGGGATCGACTCGATCGTATTGATCTGAGAGGGCTTTTAAATCGTTGTCAAAGGTGAGCTGGGAAAATTCGTCGCCTTCTTTCGTTTTCATTTGCGAAAGAAGCGGCTTGGGGTCAAACCCAGCGGAAGGATCGGCCGAATCTATGACAATTTCAATGCGTGATACTTTTTTATCGTCATATAGTTCAGTTCCGTGTAGCGGGAGCGCAACGGAAGCGATCAAGAAGGATAGTAGGATGGCGGATCGGATCAAAGGTTGTTTCGTCATTTTGCTTTGCTGGTAGTCGCTCGATTATAGAAAAATCGTTGCAAAAAAGCAAATGTGTAATTTTTGACAGAGAAACTAGACTGTTTGGCGACCGAAGAGGGCTCTGGCGAGTGTTCCTCCGTCGATATATTCGAGGCTAGATCCCACAGGCAGCCCAAAGGCTAATCGGCTGATGGGAATGGAATAGGTGGCGAGCTGTTCTTTGAGATATAACGCTGTCGTGTCTCCCTCTAAGGTAGAATCGAAAGCTAGGATAATTTCTTTGACCCCATTTTGTTCGATCCGTTGCGCAATCCGGTCGATGCGGAGCGAGGTTGCGTGTCTGCCGTCGAGGGGAGAGAGAAGGTGTTCGATCACATGATAGAGGCCTTTAAAGGCTCTGGTTTCTTCAATGGCATAGACGTCGCGGGGAGAAGAAAGGATGCAAAGAGAAGAGGAGTCTCGAAAAGTTGTATTGCAAAAATTGCAGGTGGATTCGTGTTGGTTTTTTAAACAACCGCATATTTGGCAAGCAACAATATTGCGAGGTAGAGCGGAAATCTGATGGCCCAATGCTGTGAGTTGTTCGGGTTTCCAGCGAAGCAATTCAAAGGCGAAGCGTTCCGCAGTTCGGGTACCGACGCCGGGTAATTTTTTTAGGTAAGAGATCAGGGCACTAAGTGTTTCTGGATATTTGCACTGCATGCCCTGATTGTACTTAACTGAGGATTAAATTGGGATCTTAACTCTTAGATCTCTTGCTTGTTTCGTTTTTAGCTTCTTGCAGCAGCTATGTTTCTCATGTCTTCTAGACTGAGACCCACTGCAGAAAGCCAGCTCATTGCTTGTCTTGTTGCGAATTCTTGTACATGCTGGTCAGACACCGTAGGTCCAGCTCCAATACCTTTTGCAATGACTTCTATTGAAAGGCAGGCTAATACAAATCCTGCTGGAACTGCAAGGGCGTGCGAGCCAACGCTTGTCATTGCATAGACTAAATTTAACCAGGACTTTGGATCTTCTGGATTGATCATCGCGTCAATGCCAGAAAAGATAGCCACGATCATTTTAAAGGGAAGAGTGATTAAGGACACAATTGATTGCGCAATGAGCGCCAATCGGATGAGAGCTGTGTCGGTAAATCCCGCTGTCATTAAGGTTGGGATCAATTTTTTGACCTTTTTACCCGCCCAAATTGTAGGGCAGAACAACCACTGGTCTGCTTTCGTTTGGCAGTCGAAGCATGGTGTGGAAGCTAGAGGATTGGTGGGATTGATTGCGCTCATGGGGCACTCCTTGGTTTGTGTGGTTGGTGTTCGCTGTTTTTTGTCTACTCGTTAAGAAAGGAAATATATTATGTGAGGAGCGATTATTTGGGAAGTGGAAAATTTTTACTCCACAAAAGAATCTTTATGCCTGCAAAAATTTTAGGGGGCGTTGCGTTCCTTCGGCATATCGCTTCTCCTAAAAAGAGTGATCGGGTAAACTCATGGCGAACTTTTTTAATTGTTGGACACTAGTTTTTTTAAAGAAATGACTTGTAAAGCAAAAATCATTGGAACTGGTTCTTATTTGCCAGCAAAAATTTTGACGAATCTCGACCTCGAACAGATGGTGGAGACTTCGGATGAATGGATTGTATCTCGGACTGGTATTAAGGAACGACGCATCGCAGAAGTAGGGGAATACACCTCTGCGATGGGGGCGCGGGCGGCTATGCGCGCATTGGACGACGCAGGAGTGTCTCCGTGCGATATCGACTATATTATCGTTGCAACGCTCACGCCTGATTATCTGTTTCCTAGCACAGCGTGCCTCATTCAAAAAGAAATTGGTGCCAAAGGGGCTTCCGCCCTAGATATTCAAGCGGCTTGCACGGGGTATTTGTACGCTTTATCGATGGCCAAGGCGTTGGTCGAAACAAAAATGTATAAAAATATTTTGATTGTGGCGGCTGAGAAGCTCTCTTCGATCACGGATTATAAGGATCGCTCAACCTGTGTATTATTTGGCGATGGCGCGTCTGCAGCTGTCGTCTCTTTGCAAGGGAGCGGTCTCTCGATTGAGTCAGTGCGTCTTGGGGCTGATGGAGAACTCGCCGAAGTCCTTTCCATGCCAGCCGGGGGATGCAGAAACCCTGCGTCGCAAGAAACTGTGGCGGAAGGAAAGCATTTCATTAAAATGTCTGGCAATGAAGTATTTAAGCACGCTGTTCGAAGAATGGAATCGGCTTGTAAGGAATGTTTAGAATCTTTGCAACTGCCAGAACTCGCCATTAGTTGGGTCATTCCGCACCAGGCCAACTCTCGTATTATTGATGCTATCGCGAAACGGTTTGAGCATTTGCCTGAAGACCGGGTGTATAAAACGGTCCATAAATACGGCAATACCTCGGCTTCTTCAATAGGGATCGCGCTGGATGAACTGTTGCGAAACCATCCTGTGAAAGCAGAGGAAAAACTTTTGTTAACTGCCTTTGGCGCGGGCCTAACTTGGGGAGCTGCGGTCTTGCAGGCAGAAGGGGAAAAGTTCGCATGAATAAAAAAGTAGCTTTTATCTTTCCAGGTCAAGGGGCGCAATATCCAGGCATGGGGAAGGATTTTGCCGATGCGTTTGCCATTGCAAGAGAAACGTTTGAAGAAGCGGATGACATTCTACAAGATCCATTGTCAAGAGTTATTTTTGATGGGCCTGAGGCAGAATTGACGAAGACGAAAAATAGCCAGCTGGCCATTTTTGTTGTGAGCGTGGCGTTACTACGAAGTTTTCAGACGCAGTTTAAAGATATTGTACCCAACGTGGCTCAAAACTTGGTCGCCAGGATGCGTGAAAGCTCCCGCGAATCGCCGATCGTAAATCGGTCAATATTTCCAATATTAACCGATTTGCGATCGACGATTCCCGGGGCTTTGACACGTCCTGGCGGCCAAGTTTTGAGTCACGTTGGGTACCAGCCAGCCGTTTGTGCGGGCCTGAGCCTTGGAGAGTACACAGCTCTTTGGGCTTCGGGAAAAATGACCTTTCAAGAAACTTTGCTTCTCGTTAGGCAGAGAGCCAATTTTATGAATGAAGCCTGTGAAACGGTTCCAGGAACCATGGCTGCGGTACTTGGCCTTGACGGCCCTGCTGTCCAGTCTGCTATTAAAAATATTTCTGGCGTTTGGGTGGCAAATTACAACTGTCCGGGACAAATCGTCATTTCAGGGACGGAAGCTGCGATCATCGAAGCTGCGCCCGCTCTAAAACTCATGGGAGCAAAACGAGTTATTCCTTTGCAAGTTCACGGGGCATTCCATAGCGGTCTTATGCAAAAAGCGCAAGACCAGCTCAAGCCATTTATCGAAAGAGCGAAGCTTTTAGACAGTCCCATTGCCCTTGCCATGAATGCTCCTGGGGATATTGTTACCGACCTGGCCGAGATTCGGCGTCAATTAATTCTTCAAGTGACGGGTTCTGTTCGATGGGAGTCATTGATCCAGAGTATCGAAAAGAGTGGACCTCATCAGTATTTTGAAATTGGGTGTGGTAAAACCTTGGCGGGCTTCAATAAAAAAATGGGATTTCCTACACTGAATGTGGAGAAAGTTTCCGATTTAGAAAAAGTTGCCCA
>Ga0207018_1176_pt1 | contig 9609 bp, 10 predicted proteins | sample Alteio_BWMinCont_52_FD_153476 | JGI IMG/M metagenome (GOLD analysis project Ga0207018, IMG submission 153476) | Enriched cells from forest soil in Barre Woods Harvard Forest LTER site, Petersham, Massachusetts, United States -... | ecosystem: Environmental > Terrestrial > Soil > Temperate forest >...
TTAAGAGCAGCTCTTAAGCTCATGCCATTAGTAAATACTTTAGTATATCGAACTCCTGCACTGAAACCAGAAGTAAATTTGCTGCTTTCTTTTCTTTTTTCAAGATAAACTGTATTTGCAGTATCAGTAAGTGTTCTTATACCATAGTCAGGTCCTATATATGCTTCAAAATAACGCTTATTTGCAGCAGCATCCTTTTCAATTGTAGGACATTCCGGTAAATTAATTGCAGGAATATTTTTTTGGTTTGATAATAGTTCTGCATTTACTGTGTTAAGCGATATTTTTTCAACGCTGGATAAGAAACGATTTTCTAAATATTGTTTTATTGATTTATCAGAATTGCGAGTATCGGTATTCGATGGTTGGTTTTGATCAATCGTTACAATACTATTGATATCAGGAGAAAAAATTGCATTACTACTGATTATATACTTCTTCTTATAAAGCGAAGTAGGTTTTTTATTGCCAACATTTAATTTTTTTGATTGTGTTGCAGAATAGTTATTTTCTGATTGTAACACAACTAATTTCATTTTACCGGAAACAGGTTGAGAAATTAGCGCATCTGCATCACCGTTATTTATCTTAGGAGTCTTTACATTATTACCATGTACTTCTTTTTTATATGGACTACTTTTCGATAGTTGAATATTATTTGTTGGGGAATTATTATTGTTGGTATTATTTTCAACTTTTACTTGTGAAGATCCTTTACTGCTAACCCCTTCACTGCCAGTTGTAAGAGAAGTTCTATTTTCATTTATCTTATTAGGATATATTGAGGAATGCAAAACAAACAATCCGCCTCCAACTATACCTGCTAAAATTAAAACTCCCAGCAATATCATGCCCTTGTTATTAAATAAAGTGAACCAGAACCCCCCGGGCCTTCTTTTTTCTCTTTCAGCAACAATTCTTTCCCAGATGTGAGAAGGCACATCCGGCGAATAATTCCTGAATTCTTGTTTTATATGATCATCAAAGTTTCCTGCTTCACTCATACTGCAATTTTTTGTAGTTGTAAAATTTGCTTTTGCAACATCGTTCTGGCTTTTACTAATTGGCTCCGGCTGGTTCCCGGTTGAATTCCCAGCATTTCAGCGATCTCGTCATGCTGGTAACCTTCTATTACATAGAGGTTAAAAATAATTCTGTATCCATCAGGCAAGTTATTGATCAATTCCATTAGCTCTTTTTGTGTCAAATGCGAATAGGCCGAAGGCTCCATTGCACTCTCGTCCCTATCCTTTATTTCATACCCTATAACTTCTTTTTCATAACGGCTTACTGAATATTTTTTTAATGCAGTATTAACAACTATCTTTCGTATCCATCCTTCAAACGATCCCTGAAATTTAAACTGATGTATTTTATCAAACACTTTAATAAAAGCATCCTGTAAAATATCCTCTGCATCGGCCGAATTGCGGGCATACCGATTACAAACGCCCAACATACGGCCGCTGAAACGGTTAAATACCTCCTTTTGACTGGCGGCATCTTCCCTAATGCAAGCTTTTATTAATTGCTCTTCGGTCAATTTTTACTGATCGTTTAAGCAGGCCGACTATTTTGTAGATACCCTGTATGGTTTATACGCTGCCTGCCATAGTTTATTGCACTTAAGTTACAAAAATTCGATGATATTTTACTTTTAAATACGGATAGCTTAAATTAACGGCTTATTTAACATTAATTTATCTGCATTCTTTATTTTTCCTGTTAGAAAAATGGATACTTCTGGCCAACATAGTGATCTACAAATGCAATTAAATCATTTTATAGCAGAAAATGAAAGCCTGAAAACCCAGTTGGAAGAGTACATTTATATAATAAACCTTCGCGACCAGGAAATTGAATCACTCCGACGTAAAATTGCAGAAATAACAGAATCAAAAAGTAATATAGATAATCAACTGGAAGAGCTGGAGATTTTACAAGATCATATTGACCAATTAAAACAACAGGCGGAAGGTTATACCGAAAGAGAAATGGACCTTGAGAAACAGGTAAGCTATGCCGTTAGTACTGAACATCAATTGGAAGATATGAAACAACAATACAGCTATTTGAGAACACAATTATCTGACTTGCAGGATCAGGTACATGAATTAAATAATCGCAATTTATTATTGCAACAACAAACAAGCCGTATTGCAGAACTGGAAAGCCTTTTGGAAAATGCTGAAAGGGAAAAGGATGAACTAAAAAATAAAATCGCAGTAGATTAATAAAATAAATTCTTTATCCTGATATCTTGTAACTGGGTATTGCAAAAAAAGAAAATATACCATGAGTAAAATAGCTGATATAAGAAAAGAATATAAACTTCTCTCATTAAATGAAACAGGTGTAGCCTGCAATCCTATTGAGCAATTTACAGAATGGTGGAGCGCTGCCATAAAAAGTAATATTGATGATGTAAATGCAATGACATTGGGAACTGCCACAACTAATGGAAAAACATCCTTACGTATTGTTTTATTGAAAGGCTATGACGAAAAAGGATTTACTTTTTATAGCAATTATGAAAGTAATAAAGGGATTGAACTGGAAGCTAATCCACAAGCAAGCATACTTTTTTTCTGGAAAGAATTACAACGACAAGTTAGAATTGAAGGAATTGTAGAAAAACTAACCGCCGCAGAAAGTGATGCATATTTTGTTTCAAGACCAAAAGGAAGCCGTATCGGTGCATGGGCATCTCCGCAAAGCAGAACTATAAAAACAAGGAATGAACTGGAAAATAATTTTGCTAAATACCAACAACAATTCAATGAAAAAGATATTCCCCGCCCTTTACATTGGGGAGGTTATCGCATAAAACCTCACCTGATCGAGTTCTGGCAAGGAAGACCCAACCGGCTTCACGACAGAATTCAATACAGTTTACAAAAAGATAATACCTGGAAAATTGAACGATTAGCTCCTTGAAAAAGTAAAATGTTTATGCTTTTTTAGCAGCAGTTTTTTTTGTAATTTTTCTGGCAGGTCTCGATTTACCAAAAGACCCTTTTGCTATTTTACCTTTTTTTGTTTTAATGTCTCCGCGTCCCATAATATTTTTTGATTAGTATAGAAATATTTGTATCAAATATAAATGAAACATTTTAAACGCTTGTCAATTAAGGCTGTATTAATTTGAAAGCCCCCGGAATTACCTCAATAATAAATTTTCTTGAAGTAGTTGCTGGCTCACCATCTATATGCAAGGGGGCCATTGAAAGATTGTTGATAATAAGTTTTTCCGTTTGAAAATATAAAATCCCCTTTTTCTGAAAATGAATCCCTTCATGTGGTTTTACTTTACCTGAACGTATTTGTTTTATTACAGACCATATCAATTGCGGTTTACTCATTTTCTGTGCCACTACAATATCCAGAAGACCATCATTCAGGCTTGCCTTTGGCGCAATTGTAACCTGGTTACCAAACTGATTGCTATTAGCGATACATATAAAATATGCTTCCGTGGAAAATCCTTTACCCATACTCGTTATCTCGAATAAATATGGTTCGGCAGTAATAAAATGTACAAGGCTTTGTTTTATGTAAGTAGATAATCCTCTTTTAGATTGTTTGGCAAACTCATGAGCTACGAATGCATCAAAGCCTAATCCACATAACATGCAACTGAAATTGGAATTGATAAAAAACGAATCAATGTAAGATGCTTTACCATTAAGAATAATATCCAGCGCTTTATTAACCTGTTTGGGAATTTTAGCCGCTAATGCAAGCCCATTACCACTTCCAGCAGGTATAATACCTACGTTTATATCCACATCAATCAACGTACCTGCAATCTGGTTTACCGTTCCATCTCCTCCGCAAATAACAACATCGGTGATATAATCATTGTCAATCTTCTCTTTTAGGAAATAATAATTGCCTTCAGGATTTGTGTGTAACACTTCAAACGGAATCTGTCGCTGCTTGGTTTTTTCTTCAATAGTCTTCAACAACCGATCCTTATCCTTTATACCTGATACCGGATTAACAAAATAAATAATTTTACGCCGCATGCAATAACTGCTGTTTTGAAGCAATCAAAATTAATTAATATCAACAACAGTAAAACAGAAATGCTGATTCTATAGATGAGTATTTATTTTGATTGATTAAGCGTTTTCCAAAGTAGATCTTTCAATTCACTTAAATTCTGACCTGTTGCAGATGAAATAAAAATATGAGGGATTTTTTTAGGAAGCTCTTTTGCGATAGCTTTTTTTAATTCATCATCCAGCATATCACTTTTACTTATAGCAATAACAAAATCCTTCTGCAACATTTCAGGGTTATACTTCTTTAATTCATTTACTAATATTTTGTATTCTTTTTTATGATCCTTACTATCAGCAGGAATTAAAAAAAGTAAAATAGAATTGCGTTCAATGTGCCGCAAAAAACGATGCCCCAATCCTTTGCCTTCTGCTGCACCTTCAATAATTCCCGGAAGATCCGCCACACAGAAACTTTTTCCATCACGGTATTCAACCATTCCTAATTGTGGTATCAAGGTTGTAAATGCATAATCAGCAATCTTTGGTTTAGCTGCGGTTATGCATGACAGTAAGGTTGATTTACCAGCATTGGGAAATCCTACCAAACCAACGTCTGCCAATACTTTCAGCTCAAGTACCTTCCATGCTTCAGAGCCTTCTTCTCCAGGCTGTGCATAATCAGGTGCCTGGTTAGTTGCTGTTTTAAAATTACTGTTACCCAATCCGCCACGTCCACCTTTTATCCAAACTACTTCTTGTCCGTCTTCTAATATCTCTACTTCTTTTTTCCCCGTTTCTTCATCTCTTGCAATTGTACCAAGCGGCACTTCAATAATAATATCTTTGCCATTTCTGCCGGTACTATTATTTTTATTCCCTCCTTCTCCATCTTCTGCCAACACATTTTTAAAATAACGCAAATGCAATAATGTCCATAGTTGAGTGTTGCCTTTCAAAATAATATGAGCGCCCCTACCTCCATCACCACCATCCGGGCCTGCCATTGCATTATATTTCGTACGCATAAAATGCCTGCTGCCTGCGCCACCATGGCCACTTCTGCAAAAAATTCGTATCTGATCAACAAAGTTGGACTTTTCCATTCGGCAAATGTCGGAAATTTAAAAGGTAAAATATATTAATTGAATAGCACAATCAATTGTTGTTAATATTAAACATTCGTTAATCTCTAAACGATAATTATTTTAACTACTTCACAGATTAACTTTACTAAAATATTTTTATGGCTCAATACGATATCATAATAATAGGTACAGGCGCTGGTGGTGGTACACTGTTACATAAATTAAAAGATTCCGGCAAAAAAATATTAGTGTTGGAAAGAGGCGATTATCTTCCACAGGAGCCACAGAACTGGGATACGATAGAAGTTTTTCAGAAAGAACGTTATCATACTAAAGAAATATGGAAAACTAACGGTAACGAAGAGTTGCACCCGGGTACCGGTTATTGGGTAGGCGGTAATACCAAAGTATATGGAGCGGCATTGTTTCGCCTGCGCGAAAATGATTTTAATAAAACACAACATGCATCGGGTATTTCACCGGAATGGCCTATAAAATATAATGACCTTGAATCATATTATACCGAAGCAGAAAAATTATACAATGTACATGGAAAAAAAAGTTTGGACCCAACAGAAGCTTACCGAAGTGAAGAATACCCTTACCCCGCAGTAAGCCATGAGCCAAGGATACAGGAGTTGCATGATGCTTTTGTGAAAGAAGGTTTGCATCCGTTTTATATCCCATTGGGCGTTAAGCTAAATGAAAGTGATAGAGAAAAATCATTGTGCATCCGTTGTAATACCTGCGATGGTTTCCCTTGTAAGATTCACGCCAAAAGTGATGCAGATATTAATTGTGTGCGTCCATCATTGAATGAAAGCAACATTACTTTACTAACAAACGCAAAAGTTATAAAATTAAATACCAACGCAACAGGTAAAGAAATTATCAGCATTGATGTAGAACTAATTGATGGAGTAAAACAATTCAATGCTGATATTTATGTTTTATCTGCAGGCGCTATTAATTCATCGGCACTATTATTAAAAAGTGCAAACGGTTTACATCCAAACGGATTAGCTAATAAAAGCGGACAACTAGGTCGCAACTTTATGAAGCATCATAACCTGGCAATGCTGGAAGTTTCAACTAAACCTAATCCTACAATTTTTCAAAAAACATTAGCTATAAATGATTTTTATTGGGGCGATAATGAATTTAAGTTTCCAATGGGACATATACAATTGATGGGCAAATCAAATAAAGATATGTTATCGCAGGATGCACCATTCTTTACACCAGGCATGGTTTTAGAAGAAATAGCAACTCATGCTGTTGATTGGTGGATGACAGGAGAAGATTTACCACAGGCAGATAATCGTGTGCAAGTAATTAATGACGAAATTCATTTAGATTATATTGATAATCATACGGAAGGCTTTGATAGGTTAGTCAATAAATTGAAACATATTTTAACTACTATTGATTCAGGCCATAGTTTTATTCCGCATAGTTTATACCTGCGCAAAAAAATTCCATTGGCTGGTGTTGCACATCAATGCGGCACCGCAAAAATGGGCATTGACCCTAATACTTCAGTTGTAGATATTAATTGCAAAACACACGAAATAGATAATTTATATATAGTAGATGGAAGTTTTTTCCCTTCCAGCGGAGCAGTTAACCCATCGTTAACCATTATGGCAAATGCATTACGTGTTGGCGACCATTTGCTGAATAAAATAAATTAAAGACTTGTTAATATTTTTAAAAATGATAAACTTTATGCGCCAATCATCGTCTATTACGTTATGAAACTAAAAAACATGAAAAAACATTTGTATCTCATCATTCTTCCTGCAATCATTTTTACATCCTGCAGCAGTTCAAAAACTTATTTTACTCCAGATATCAGGAGACGTGTAGAAGCTAATCAAGTTTCACTTACTAAAATTCAATATTATGCTGACCGAAATATTGTATTAAAACGTGAACTCGAAAAAGGTGAAACAAAAGTTATTTCCGGAACTGTAAAATTTGAAAACGGACATAACACTAATATCATTAAGCTAAAAAAAGGAACTCCAGGTGTATGTACTTATGCTGGCCCAAATAAAGTTTCCATCTCCTTTGAAATGGGTGATGGCAAGTATCTAAATTTCGGCAAAACCCGCAATGCTACTGACGATGAACCTTACAGGATTTTGGCTGATGATTGGGTAAATGATTATGGCGTTATTACCTATGAAGGCAAACAATATCATATCGAACCATCGGGAACAGAAGCCAGCATTAAGATAAAGACCAGCTGGCTTAAAACTTCCAAAGTGGAAAAACGTGAAATGAAAGGAAGAACTGTTTCAGACAATACTACTAATACTACAACGCATTAATGTGATTTTTTTGTAACCAGCATTTGTTCTCTGCTTAACATCGTTGTGTCACTCACTTGTACGGCATATCTTTATGCAACAAGATAAAATTCAAAAGTAAAAGATATAATTTTTTGTTTTTTACTTTTGAATTTTTACTTTCACTTATGACGGACAGAAAATTTATTGATTACTGTTATGAAGGATTAGGATTGGGAATTTTTATGTTTTCGGCAGGTTTTTTTGATGCAATTATAGAACATCCTGATCTACCTGTTTACCAACATATCCATTCTGAATTGGTTAGAAGATTTTTAGTTGGCCTTTCAATGGGATTGACGGCACTGTTTATTTTCAACGCTCCCTTTGGAAAGAAATCGGGTGCTTATATTAATCCGGCGGTAACGATTGTACAATATCGTTTGGATAATATTGATAAAAAAAATGCTGCATTTTACATTCTTTTTCAATTTATTGGCGGCAGCATTGGGATGTATCTTGTCTATTTATTATTCCCCGGACTTATCAGCTCTCCTGCTATTAATTATATTGTTACTGTTCCAGGTAAAGCTGGTGTGGCTGTAGCTTTTACAGCCGAGTTCTTAATTTCCTTTGCATTAATATTGGTAGTATTATTTAGCGACAACAGTAAAGTATTTTCAAAATATACATCTTATTTTGTTGCTTTGATGATTACATTATATATAACTATTGAAGCCCCTTTTAGTGGAATGAGTATGAATCCGGCACGTACATTTGCATCAGCAATTGTAGCGAACCAATGGCATGTATTTTGGTTATATTGCACAGCACCTGTTTTGGGAATGTTATTAGGAGAAAGAGTTTTTGTGTGGAAAAGTAAGTAAAAATAATTTTTTGTCATGCTGAGGAACGAAGCATCTTATTCTTAAAGTTATAGAAAGATTATTGACGATTAGATTCTTCGCTTCGCTCAGAATGACAAATAGTAGCACAATTGCTGAAGTGAGTGACACAACGATGTTAAGCAAAGAACAAATGCTGATTACAAAAAAATAAAAACCATAAAAATAACAGTTACGTATGAACGCAAATCCAAGACTCAAAGGTCAATCTGCTTTAGTAACAGGTGCCAACAGCGGCATTGGACTGGCAGTTGCAAAAGCATTAGCAAACGAAGGCGCTAACGTAGTAGTAAACTATGTAACACATCCCGAAACGGCGCAGGCAGTAGTGGATGACATTAAAGCAAACGGTGGCACAGCCATTGCTTTACAGGCAGATGTAAGCAAGGAAGACCAGGTGCAGTCTATGTTTCAGGCCATGTATAAGGAGTTTGGCACCATTGATATTTTAGTGAACAATGCCGGTTTACAAAAAGATTCTCCGTTTGAAAATATGTCGCTGGCTGATTGGCAATTAGTAATTGATATTAATTTAACTGGACAATTTTTATGTGCAAGAGAAGCCGTAAGAGAGTTCTTACGGAGAGGCGTAATCGCAGAAAGAAGTGTTGCTGCAGGAAAAATAATTTGCATGAGCAGTGTACATGAAGTAATTCCCTGGGGTGGTCATGCAAACTATGCAACCAGTAAAGGTGGTATTATGTTATTAATGAAAAGCATGGCGCAGGAGTTGGCCCCAAAAAAAATAAGAGTGAATAGTATTGGTCCGGGTGCTATTCAAACACCAATTAATAAATCTGCGTGGGATACACCGGAAGCATTAAGTAGTTTACTTACATTGATACCATACAATAGGATTGGCCAGCCAGAAGATATTGGCAAAGTAGCTGTGTGGCTCGCCAGTGACGAATCAGATTATATAACGGGAACAACCATCTTTTGTGATGGTGGGATGACATTGTATCCCGGATTTTCAACAAATGGATAATTATGAATGGTAACAAAATTACTGCTGAACAGTCACGCATAGACGAAAATAATAAAAAGGAAATTCCTATTGAAAAATGGGGGCCTTATTTGAGTGAACGTCAATGGGGAACTGTAAGAGAAGATTATAGCGAAAATGGAGATGCATGGAATTATTTTCCGCATGACCATGCCCGCAGTAGAGTATATCGTTGGGGAGAAGATGGACTGGCAGGTATTTCAGACTATTCGCAAAATTTATGTTTCTCCATTGCATTATGGAATGGTAAAGATGATATTTTAAAGGAACGTTTATACGGATTGACCAATGGCGAAGGCAATCATGGTGAAG
>Ga0207018_1177_pt1 | contig 9604 bp, 4 predicted proteins | sample Alteio_BWMinCont_52_FD_153476 | JGI IMG/M metagenome (GOLD analysis project Ga0207018, IMG submission 153476) | Enriched cells from forest soil in Barre Woods Harvard Forest LTER site, Petersham, Massachusetts, United States -... | ecosystem: Environmental > Terrestrial > Soil > Temperate forest >...
GAATAGCTCCTCTGCTTCCTGGGCAGAACTGGCTTCCCCAAATCGATAGTACATCTCCATTCGTAACGATACTTCGTTGATATAGGTTTCTGGGAGTCTTGCATCGTAGGAAAACTCGAGCTTGGTTTCTTCAAAGGTGATGGCTTTTTGCTTTTTGATCGCATCGATGGCTCGTTTCAGGAGCTTGCAGTAGAGATGGAAGCCAATCGTTGCTACTTGGCCCGATTGCTGCAGCCCTAAAATATCGCCGGCTCCTCGAATTTCTAGATCGCGCATGGCGATTTTCATCCCGCCGCCATACCCACTGGCTTCGACGAGCGCGTTGAGTCGTTTTCGGGTGATTTCGGGAAGCTTGGCATTTTTGGGGATGAGAAAATAGGCGTAGGCAGACCTGTTCCAACGGCCAACTCGACCGCGCAGTTGATAAAGATCGGCGAGGCCGTAGGTATCGGCTCGGTCGATGAGGATCGTGTTGGCATTCGGGATATCAATGCCGTTTTCCACGATGGTGGTGGCAAATAAGAGATCTAGCGCGCCGGTTTTAAATTGATGGAAGATAGAGTCAATGTCATCGGCATCCATTTGGCCATGCACGATGCCAATACGCGCTGCGGGAACGAGCTTTTGGATGGCGCTGGCTTTTCCGTAGATGGTTTCCACTCGGTTGTGGATGAAAAAAGCCTGGCCGCCTCGGGCAAACTCGCGGAGCAGCGCATTGGCAATGACTTCGTTGTCGGTTTCAGCGATGATCGTTTTGATGGGCAGTCGATCTTGGGGCGGCGTGCTGATGATCGACATATCTCTGGCATTGACGAGTGACATATAGAGCGTGCGAGGAATGGGAGTGGCAGAGAGCGTGAGACAATCTACGCCCACTTTCATGAGCTTTAAATGTTCTTTGGCTTTCACGCCAAATCGTTGCTCTTCATCGACGATGAGAAGGCCTAGGTTTTTGAAGTGCACATCCTTGGATAGAAGGCGATGTGTCCCAATGAGGATGTCCACTTGCCCGCTTTCTACTTTACTGAGAGTTGCTTTGACTTGTTTGGGGGTGCGAAATCGAGAGACGACATCGACTTGTATGGGAAACCCTTGCATGCGCGCTTGGAATGTCTCGAAGTGTTGCATGGCGAGCACTGTCGTGGGGACCAAGACGGCGACTTGCATGCCTCCATCAATGACGGTTTTTAGGGCCGCTCGCATGGCCACTTCTGTTTTTCCGTAGCCCACGTCCCCACAAATAATGCGATCCATCGCTTTATCTGATTGCAGGTCTTGCTTGATGGCGGCAACAGCGGAGATTTGATCACTCGTTGCTTCGTAGGGAAAGTCATTTTCGAATTGCTGGGTGATCTCGGAATCCGGAGGGTAGGCTTTGGCTTTGTGGGCGGCTCTTTGCGCGTAGTGTTGCAGAAGATCATTCGCGTAGCCGACGATTTGTGCTTGCGCGTTTTGCCGAACCGTTTGCCATCGTTTTCCTCCCAGTTGGCTGAGGGAGGGAGGATCTTCTCGGGTGCCAATATACCGGGAGACGAGATGGGCTTGGGAAAAAGGGACGAAGAGTTTGGCGGAGTCAGCGTATTGCAGGGTCAGGAATTCTGTCGCAACGCCCAGGTGGTTGACCTGTTTTTCCATGCCGAGGTATTTGCCGATGCCGCTATGAAAATGGACGACGAGATCGCCAGGTTCTAATTGGTGGAATTCGGCAGCTGGCGTGTGGGTTGTTCCGCGCCATTTTTGCCGCCGAATGCGCGATCGATTGGTGATGTCTGGGTTGGCAATGATGGCTAGAGGAAGGTCTGTTACGACAAAGCCGGAGGTTAAAAAGCCTATCTCAAAATGGATATCTTCATTTGGTAGCTGGAGCTTGGCTAATTGTTTTTTCACTTCCTCTTCTTCTGTTTCGTTCGCATTGAGTAGGATGAGAGACAGATTTTTTTCAGGGCGAAAATGATCGAGAAGGTGCCCTTCGGGGGGGCGCAAAGTAATCGGCTACGCTGCGCAGGGGTGGAAAATACCTACTCGCCTCGAATCGAAGAGACATCGCTTCGAAGGTGATATTGGTGAAATATTTGGTTCGACCATGGCTTAGAATCGTGTGCTCGGCGGAAAACTCTTCGAGCTTGGATTTGGTGCAAAATATGTTTTGCGCATCGAGTTTTTTTAAGAGCTCATCGAGTTGGAAGAAGAAGGGGGATTTAGCGCCAGGCATGCTTTTCATCGCAACGAACGCGTCTTCAATGGCGAGGAGATCGTCCCACATGAGGAGATAGTTGGGAAGATAGTCAGCGATCGAACATAGCCGGTTAGCTTTCTGAAGAAGGGCTAGCTCATTGGCAGGCGAAAGAAAAAAGGAGTCGACTTTTTGGATCGATTTTTGTCCGATGGGATCGAATGTCAATCGCGTCGCCGAAAAAATCGACCCGATAAGGGTCTTGCGACGCCACGGGAAACAGATCGATGATCCCGCCGCGGATGGCAAATTCTCCTTTGTCTGACACGACGGGCGCTCGTTTATAGCCAAGATCGGTCAGTTGTTGCGGGATCGCATTGAAGGAGAGAGAAGCGCCTTTTTTCCAAATCGATAAGAGGGGTGCGAGTTGATCTTTCGTGGGCACTTTTTGCAAAAACGAGGCGATTGGACAGAGGACAATGGAAGGCGTTTTTTTAGAAATGAGTGCATGAAATGCCTCCATTCGCTTGCCAATGATATCGGGACTTGGCGGAATTTCTTCTCCGGGCAACGTTTCCCAAGAAGGAAGTTCAACGATTAAATCGGGGGCTAATTGCGAGATGTTATCAAATAACCGGTCTTCCCGCATGCCTCCCGTGATTAATAGGACCGATTGTCCCGTAGTTCGAGACGCCAATACGGCGATAAGCGCTTTGGCCGAGTCCCAAAGCTCCTCAATGAAAACAGAGTTTCCTTGCTTGAGAGCTTCTTGGAGAGCTATGAGTCCCGGCGAAGAGAGTAGGCGTTTGATTAAATCCATCAAATAAGAAGTTGCCGGATTTTGTTAAACGCATCTTGCAGGCCGGCCGGGTGCTTGCCGCCCGCTTGCGCAAGGGCTTGCTTCCCGCCGCCGCCGCCTTGGATGGCAGGAGAAGCTTCTTTGATGAGCGCTGAAGCGAGGATGTTTTTGGCCACTAAATCTTGGCTTACGCCAATGACTAGCTGACAACGGTCCCCTGTTTTCAATCCGAGAGCCACTACGCCCGATTGCAATTTTTGCAAAAGTTCTCCGACAAACGGGTTGAGATCCTCGGCTTCCATCTGTACTTCTTGGGCAATTAGATTGACTGGTCCCACATGTTCTCGTTTAGTAAAGCATTGCTCGGCCAAAGCCTTTAGCTTTTCTTTCCGATGGACTTTGAGCTCTTGCGTAAGCGCTTTGTTCTCATCCAATAGCTGGAGGAGTTTTTCACAGAGAACCGCCGTGGTGGGCGCTTTGCAAAGCTCAGCGGCCTTTTGTAACAGGTCCTCTTCGTGCTGCACATAAAGCTCCGCTTCTTTGCCTGTTGTGGCTTCGATTCTACGGACTCCTGCGGCGATGCTCGATTCTTTGACGATTTTGAAAAGACCGATGTTGCCAATGCGCGAAGTATGCGTTCCGCCGCAAAGCTCTTTCGAGAAATCGATGTCTACGACTCGTACGGTATTGCCGTATTTCTCTCCGAAAAATTGTTTGATTTCCGGTTTTTTTTGCGCTTCTTCAAAACGAAGTTCGTAGGTAGCGACAGGGGTGTTTTCTCGGATTTTGGCATTGACGAGGTCTTCGATTTGACGGACGATTTCGGCGCCAAGTGATTTGTGGTGGCTAAAATCGAAGCGTAGGCGCTGATCGTCTACGAGAGAGCCTGCTTGCTTGATGTGAGCGCCAAGCGTTTGTTGCAGAGCCCAATGGAGAAGGTGGGTTGCGCTGTGATTATTCTCGATTTTTTGCCGTCTCGTCTCATCGATCGTTGCTTGAACGACATCGTTTTTATGCAGCGTGCCTGTTCCCATTTTTCCTACGTGGGCAATAACGCCAGGGAATGGAGAGATCGTTTCGGTCACATGAAAAACAGAGGAACCTTTGTGGATTTTCCCTTGGTCGCCTACTTGGCCGCCCATTTCGGCATAAAACGGCGTTTTGTCGAGAAGAAGAATGGCTTCTTGATGGTCGTGGGCGGTGTCGGTGAATTTTCCATCGATCACGAGACCTAAAAGTCTTGCTTCAATTGATGGGCTGCCGTATCCGACAAATTCCGAGGGTTGGTGCGTGCGCGTGTAATCGTTGAAGAAATTTTGATCGAATTGTTGGGCAGCAGCCGTTCTGGCTTTGCGCGATTTTTCTCTCGCCTCCTCTTCGAGTTTTTCGAAGGAGGGGAGATCGACTGCTAAGGCTTCGTCTTTCGCGATCAACACAATTTCTTCGAAGGGGAACCCGTAGGTATCTTTGAGTTTGAAGGCATCGTGACCAGAAATGATTTTTTTCGTGCGAGAACGATCGATGACTTCTCCTAATAGATGGCCGCCTCGTAGCAATGTGCGCAAAAAGGCCTCTTCTTCCAGAGTGATGATCTCGGCGATTCTACCCTCCGATTCTGCCAGTTCGGGAAAGTCGGCGCCCATGCAGGCAACGAGACGTGGCAAGATGCGCGCTAGGAAAGGTCCCTGGATGCCTAGCGTCCTGCCGTAACGAACAGCTCTGCGGAGGATTTTGCGCAAAACATACCCGCGGTCTGTATTGCTCGGCTGTACACCATCGGCGATGGCAAAGGAGAGGGATCGAATGTGGTCTGCAATCACATGAAAGGGAGCGGCTCTCGTGTCGTCGTATTTTATCTTGCTAATCGTTTCCACTTCTGCGATGAGACTGCGTAAAATGTCTGTTTGGAAGACGGTATCTACGCCTAGTTTTAAGGAAGCGACGCGCTCTAATCCAGAGCCCGTATCGATCGATTGTTTGGGAAGGGGCGAGAGAGTGCCAGACGCGTCGCGAGAGTATTGCATGAACACCAAATTCCAAAACTCGAGGTATCGTTCGCCGGATAGATCTTCTTTGGGAGATCTTGCGGGGCCGTAATGCGCGCCTCTGTCATACAACAATTCGGAGCAAGGGCCGCAAGGGCCTGTATCGCCCATGGACCAAAAGTTTTCTTTTTCTCCAAATCGGACAATTCTTTCTGCAGGGAGGTACTTTTCCCAAAGCGCAAACGCTTCATCATCGTCTTGGTAGACAGAAGCCCACACTTTTGTGGGATCAAAACCAAACACATGGGTCGTTACATCCCAGGCGAATCCAATGGCTTCTTTTTTAAAATAATCGCCGAAGGAGAAATTGCCGAGCATTTCGAAAAAGGTGAGGTGACGAGAGGTGTGGCCTACGTTTTCTAGGTCATTGTGTTTGCCGCCGACTCTGATGCACTTTTGGCTTGTCGTGGCCCGCGTGTAGTCGCGCTTCGATTGGCCGAGGAAAACGTCTTTGAATTGGTTCATCCCTGCATTGGTGAACAAAATGGTTGGGTCGTCATGCGGAAAAACAGGGGAGGAGGGAACAATTGCGTGACCTTGGGACTTGAAGTAAGCGAGAAACGAACGGCGAAGATCTTGCGATAGCATGGGGACTCATTGGGGTTAAATGCACGCATTTTACACCGTCAGTGGGCTCGCTGTCAAATTGTTATTGGGATGGAATCAAAATAATTTATATAATTACATGTCGGCGTTTGTTAATTTTTAATTTTATTAATGACTTTTAATTCAATATTGTTGTAACATATTAGTTAATATAATTAAATATAACTGGAGTTTTAGATGTCTGCCTCAAGCAATAATGGTTTAAGTGGATTAGCCTCCTGGGCTACTAGTGCCGCAACTAACGCGGGATTCTCTATGGCATGGACCGTGGGGTCATCGGTGATGAAGACTGTCGCCAACAAGGGTGCGGAATTTGTAAATAAAACTTTTGGAGACGCTCCTGTGACTGCAGCTTCTTACCAAACGCAACGACGACCCTCAGAAGGTGAAAGATATCGCAGAATTGCTACTGGCCCAAATAAGGTTGTTTGGGATGACTTTAATAAAAGAGCTGATGCACTAGCCGAGAGACTGGCACAAGATCGAACAGGGCTTTCGGCATCTCAGAGACTGGCACAAGATCGAACAGGGCTTCCGGCATCTCAAAGCACGCCAGAATCAACTAATCCTCAGTCACCTGTTGTTCAGGAGAGTTCTGCAAATGATGATTTTCTGGATAATTTATCGCCTGTAAAAGCGTTAGCGATTGGAGCTCTAATCTTAGTAGCGAAACTACACATCGACTACATGGAAGGGCCTGCTAAAGTGGTTCCGGTAAAAGTTGCTGCCAAAACTTCTTGGCTACCGAGCCAAGGAAAGATTCTCTTTACGGCCGGAGTGGTTGCTGTGGCGTGGTTTGCTGTTAAACCTCAGCTCCAAAAAATCCCTCAGTTCCAACAGTTCCTGAACTGGATGGACTCTGAATAAACACAAAAACAGGAATTTTCGTGAATACAATTGTTGGACTAAGCGCCTTATTTCAATGCACCTGCTGTAGACCAGCCCGAAGGACTATTGGGCAACACTCTTATTATGCGGGTGCTTTAGCGGCAATCGGAAGAACCGGGATGGGAGCGGCTATGGGGTATTCGAGTTCGACTCGAAACTCTGCTGAGTATGTAGAGCTAGAGCCTGTAGCTCCAGTCCAACGAGTTGTTATTGACCCGGTTGCAGCTGGCCATTTGATTGCGTTTTACAATGCCCTTCCCATCGAGAAGCCGCAGATTCTCGGCAATTCTCCTATAGAACAAGCAATGTGGATAAAAACTTGGATGGAGGGAGAGGGAAATCCTGCTATTTTGAATTGTGAAGAGCTTGATCTTTTTCATAAAAATCTTGCCGTATTACCTCCTGAGATTGGTTTATTTCGTAACTTGTTAAGACTTAACCTGTGTTATAACAATCTTACAATTCTCCCCGACGAGATTGGGCAGCTTCAAGCTCTAACGGAGCTTGACCTCTCGCATAACCAGCTTGCAGCACTCCCCGCTGGGATTGGACAGCTCCGAGCTCTAACGGGGCTTAATCTCTCGTATAACCAGCTTGCAGCTCTTCCCGTCTGGATCGGACAACTCCGAGCTCTGACAGGGCTTTGCCTCTCGAGGAATCTCCTTGTAGATCTCCCCGCCGAGATCGGACAGCTTCACGCTCTTACAGCGCTTGACCTTTCGGTTAACTGGCCGCTTACAGTTTTCCCTGCCGAGATCCTGCAGCTTCAAGCTCTAACAATGCTTAATCTCTCGCAGACCAATCTTACGGTTCTCCCCGCCGGGATCTGGCAACTCCGAGCTCTGACAATACTTAACCTCTCGATTAACCGGCTTGTAGTACTCCCCGCCGAGGTTGGACAGCTCCGAGCTCTGACAAGTTTGTATTTCACTGGTAACCAGCTTGAAGCTCTCCCCGATTCTCTCTTCAATTTACCGGCAAATTGCGTAATTGATGCAGAAAACAATCCCTTTAATCCTATTCAGCTCGCACAATTCCAGCAAAGACTCATCGCCCATAGAGTAAATAATCCAGGCCAAGGACCTAGAGTTGACGTTTCGATCCGCGACGACAGAAACGCAGGTCCAGTAGAAACGCTTGCCACGAGGCTGCAAGGTTGGTCACAAGAATTTGAGGCTGCGTTTCCTCAGAACGAGATGAATGCAGAACACTGGAATGACCGTACGGCGGATTTCACACCGCTCCTATCCCTCGAAGGAGATGAATTTAATAACCTCAACAAATACTTAAGAAGACTCCGAGAGACACAGGACTATCGGGACCCTAATGCGAAGAATAATCTAATTCTTCGTGTAGAGCGCATGGTTCAATTGGCCTGTAGGAACCCAGAGTTTAAACAGAACATGCTTGCGCTCATGGCAGAGGGCCTCACGAGTTGTGGCGATCGGGTGCTTATTACCTTTAACGAGAGCGAGATTCAATGGCAATTTCACCATAAACCGCTCACTAATCAAGAGTTTGCTCAACTCGCTATCAGAGCTAGTCGATATGAATATATAAAAAAACATGCAAAGGCAGTCGCAGAAGCTAAAGGCCTTGGCGATCAAATCGAAACAATTCTCGCTTATCATATTGGTCTTCGAGATCGCTTAGCTCTTCCAATTACGACACAAGGGATGCTCTATCCAGGCATGTCAGGCGTGGATGAGGACATGCTCGATGAAGCAGAAGGGCTTGTGATAAGCTTCAGTAACGCGCAGTTGCTCGAACAGTCCGAGCATTGGCAGTCGCGGCAGAAAGCTCTCTACGCCATGGAAGCGAGGGCGGTGAACGAAAAATTCGGAGCCATGCTTGTAGATATCGAAGAATATTATGATCTCTCTCAGGCAGAGAGGGTCGATTGGCTGCTTAAGCACACCGATCCCGAGTTGCATGCTATCTTGGGGGACAAGGCGATCACACATTACGATGCCGCAGCAAGGGCCGTCATGTGGGCTCAAGAATGCGCTATAGCAAGGCTGGGAACTCAGAGTTCTCCTAGTGTACAAGAGCTGTCCCGAGAGGAAAAATACTAAAGTTGGAGAGAAAGCGGCCCCGATAAATAGCCAAAGTCCCATGTAATACCCCTTGCGCAGGCTCTCTGAAAATGGCATTCTCTTGTCAAAAGACAAAGGAATGTTATGGAAGATGATCTAAAAAAAATTCTCAGTAAGACGGCGATGGCCATCCGACAACTCTCGATGGAGGCTGTGCAGAAAGCCAATTCAGGACATCCAGGGATGCCGATGGGGTGTGCGGAACTCGGCGCTTATATGTATGGCTCACTTCTTCGCCACAATCCTAAAAATGCAAAATGGATCAACCGCGATCGCGTAGTGCTTTCCGCAGGCCACGGCTCTATGTGGCTCTATTCTTGCTTGCATCTTTCGGGATTCAAAATATCGTTGGAAGACATCAAGCATTTCAGGCAGCTTCATTCGATCACGCCTGGACATCCCGAATACGGTTTGACGGATGGGGTTGAGGCGACGACGGGCCCGCTTGGCCAAGGGGTGGGAAATGCCGTCGGGATGGCCCTTGGATTTAAGATTTTGGCGCAAAAATTCAATCGCGAAGATTTTCCTCTCTTTACCAATAAAATTTATGCGATTGCAGGCGATGGTTGCATCATGGAGGGGGTTTCTTCGGAAGCTTCGTCTTTCGCCGGCCATTTGGGATTAAATAATCTGGTCCTCATTTACGATTCCAACAAAGTGTGTTTGGATGGCCCTCTTCCCGAATGTTGTTCGGAAAATACCGCAGCTCGCTACAAAGCCTATGGGTGGGATGTCTTTGATGTAGATGGTTACGATTTCGATGCGATGGAAAAAGTGTTTGGAGGCTTGCAACGAAATCAAGAGCGGCCTGCATTGGTAATTATGCATACAATTATTGGCAAAGGCTCGCCGCATAGAGCAGGTACTTCAAAAGTGCACGGCTCTCCGCTGGGTGCGGAAGAGTTGGCGGCCACAAAGGAGGCCTTGGGTCTTCCCAAAGAAGAGTTTTATGTGCCGCAGACCGTGCGTCAATACTTTGAGCAACGGCTTCCCAAAG
>Ga0207018_1179_pt1 | contig 9546 bp, 8 predicted proteins | sample Alteio_BWMinCont_52_FD_153476 | JGI IMG/M metagenome (GOLD analysis project Ga0207018, IMG submission 153476) | Enriched cells from forest soil in Barre Woods Harvard Forest LTER site, Petersham, Massachusetts, United States -... | ecosystem: Environmental > Terrestrial > Soil > Temperate forest >...
TGTGGGCATCGAATCTGTAAAAAAGAGGCTCGCCTGCTGTATGCAACTTTCCCGTTCATGGGATGGAATTTTGCTTATTTCGTTAAAGATGTCGTATCGCTCGCATGCCTTCAAGGGCTCTTTAAACAAAGCTTTCGCCTGCCGCAAGCAACTATCCCTCTCGCTTGCTGGCAGAGAAACTAGAGTGTTTAGAGCCCATAGAATCGGCAATGCAGATGCATCGTCTACAAAACATTTCATCTGGTGAATTAGATTGACTCGTTCGTTTGCGGGTACACGAACTAATTTGTGAAGAATGGAGGCTTTATCAGATTCTTTCATTGAGTGGGTGTACAGTGATTTGGCTTGTTGAATACAATTTTCTCGTTCATGGGCTGGAATTTTGCTGAGGGCTTTAAAAATGTTGTACCCTGACTCTTTTACTGGCTCTTGAAACAGAGTTTTCGCGTGTCGCAAGCAACTATCCCTCTCGCTTGCCGGCAGAGAAATCAGAGTGTCTAAGGCCTTCATAATCATCAGTGTCACTACACCTGAGCCTTCGACAAAACATTTCATGTGGCGCACAATAGCGGCTCGTTCATTTGCAGGCACACGAGATAATTTCTCAAGAATGAACTCTTTATCAGATTCTGTCGTAAACTCAACGTAGAGCGATTGGGCCTGTTGCATCAACTCTCTTTGTTCTGCTAAATCCGTATTCGTGGAGAAGGAATGGAGGAGTGTTTGAATCCGTTGTTGGGCGATATGGGAAGTATCTAGTTTAACTGCCGCGGATGGATCCTCAGAGGTTTTGCTTATATTGGGATTTGGAGCGATTGCAATCGAGTTTATTTTTGGCATAAATAATATCCATATAAATTGTATATTGTTAACAATATATATTATAAAAATAGATTGCATTAATATCAAATAAAATATTAATTTAATAAAATTTAAATAACAAAATATTATTGTTAGTATGAATATTGGGATAATTAACTCAGATCAATGACAATTTTTATTTTTCAAAAAAATACTGTATATAATATCTGCTGAAAAATCTCACAAGATTGACTTTTGTCGATCTTATGAGGCCCATTCAACGCACAAACAGATGTCTCTCGTATTCAAAAATTATTCCTTCTTTAACAGAAAGGCAACTGTAAGCCGCTCAAGCTTACCTTTTTAAGAAAATCAATCTATGGCAAGGCATAAATCTATCAATTTTTCATTGAAAATTGATTCTATTTTACTTAAAATGAAGTTATAAGCAAAGTATACTTTACCTAAACAATAGAAATAAGACAGGTACGCATGAAAATTCCTAAGGAAGAACTTATAGCCATTCTTTCTCAATTCAATCCTTGGTGGAGAGGAGAAAGAATCCCAGACCTACCTGAGTGGCGTCGCGGAGCATTTAAAGAATTGATGCAATGGATAGAGGTTCCCCCAGCCCAAAGAGCCATTATGCTTTCAGGCCCAAGACAAGTAGGAAAAACAACTCTATTACTTCAAGCGATCCAAAAGCTCCTCGATTCAGGGGTACCTCCGGCCAATATTTTGTACGCAACTTTTGACCACCCTATCTGCAAGCTCGGAGGACTGAATGCAGTGTTAGAAGCATGGCGCGAATTAGAGCCAAAAGCTGACGGACCAGAATATTTATTCCTCGATGAGGCTCAATTTATCAAAGATATTGGAACATGGGTTAAGCACCAAATAGACTTTTTCAAGAATAAGAAAATTGTTTTTACCGGTTCTGCCACACCTCTTATCCATACTGACCAGGAGTCAGGAGTGGGCCGCTGGCACACTCTTCGTATTTCAACACTCTCTTTTTATGAATACTTACAGATCAAGAAAATCAACCTCCCTCATATTTCCACGATCCAAGCAATCAGTAATTTATTTGATTGTGCACCGAATGAATTCTATCGCATGACTGAAGCTTCTACTGCTTTAATAGGGCATTTTCATGAATATCTCATTCGTGGGGGGTTTCCTCAAACAGTCCTCGTTGAAAGCATTACTCAATCTCAAAGACTTCTCAGAGAGGATATTATTGATAAGGTCCTAAAAAGAGATATGACAGCTCTTTTTGGCGTGAGAAGGATTATCGAGTTGGAGCAGCTGTTTATTTTTCTTTGCATGCACGACGGAGGAATGCAGGATACTCAAACAATATCCAAAGAATTAGGCATCGCAAAACAAACTGTTCAACATTTTATCGATCTTTTTGAATCCACCTATCTTATTTATAGGCTTCCTCCATTTGGTTATGGAAAGGAAGTGTTAAGAGGAAAAAATAAACTCTATCTCGGGGATCCTGCGATAGCTCCTGCCGTATTGATGAAAGGCAAATCAATTCTCGAAGATGCACGTGCGTTGAGTCAATGCGTTGAAACCGCTGTTATTGGACATCTATGGTCCCATTGTTCATCCAATCAAGCAAGATTTAGTTATTGGCGCAATCAAAAGGAAAAGGAAGTTGATTTGATTGTAGAAATGGGCGAGACCATCAATCCTTTCGAAGTTAAATACCAATCCCAGGAAGTGTTAGCTCGAGACATTCCTGGGCTGATCGATTTGCTCAACAAAAAACCATCAATCTTAAATGGTTACATAATAACGAAAAACCCAAGCGATATAGGGCTTTTACAAGAAAAATCGCTACAAAAGACTTATATGAAAATACCAGCTTGTCTTTTTTGTTATTGGCTTGGAGCCTCTGCATTTATGCAAAAAAACATCTTGATATAAAATCGGCATGAGGGAGTAGGGAGCAGCTATGCATTACATCATTCTCAATATCATTCGATTATCGAAGAGCCAAATACGGTAAGCCTTGTTGTACGCGGACCCATAGAAAAAGAATCTTTTCAAGTGATTACCGAAAGAGACGGAAAAACCCAACCACAAGATTCTCTGTCTTTGCAAACATCGAAAGAGAAAAAACAAAAAGCAATGACGCGAGTGGATTATGAAAAAGTTCTCAATCACTTGCTTTCTTTAAAAATCATATAGAAAAGTGGGAGTTTGCAATTCCCTCAGAATTTTCAGAGACGAAAAAAGTTCTTTCGATTTTTTTCTAGCATTAAAAAAAATTCTCCTGTACCATCTCCTTTCTTTAAAATTTAAGGAAAATCTCCGGAGAACTTGGTCATGTCAACCTACACAATAACAATCAATCCAACAAGTGCCTTTACATCCTCAACATCCACCCAATCAACTTCTACTCGCTCAGCGTATATTCAACGGCCATTAGAGATTTCCGATGTGAGAGGACTAGTAGATAATCTTGTTTTAGAATTGCAAGATTCACCGACATTTTCCGCCCATGCTGCAGGAATCATACAATGGCAAACTGCCATGAATGGCCATGATCTTACGACGCAAGCAGGGCTTCAAAGAGCATCTAGCTCTATCGGCTTCTTAATTCATCGAGTGATTCGACCTGCTTTAATTGCCAATAGATCAAATCATGCTCTTGCCATGCAGATTGGCTCTTTCGAACAAAAATGCCAGCAAATTTTAGAAATCACTTGCCCTGATGCAGCTTCTCGCCAAATATTGATGAACTCTTATCTTACATTAGCGAGGAAAGGTGCGGCAAATAAAGAAAAAAAAGAAAAGGTTATTAACGCCTATGCGCAATTAGAAGAAAGGCTAAATCAAATGACGCAGCTCAATCGAGAGGCTTTGCGAGAAATATTTGAAGATCTTAAAACCCAACTTCTTGCGTTAAATGAAAATCAAACACAAGCGGCAGAAGCGATCAAACTCCAGATGATAGAATTGACGCAAAAGATGGCAGTTCTGAGCGAACAATTCAGTACACATGCTCAGTCAGCAGTTCAGGTTGCAGAGGATCTTATGGCGTACAAAACAAGTCTTTTAAGAAATTTGCTAGAGATGCAAGACATTGCAAAGAGAGTCTCATCATGAGCATCCCATCATTGAATCCGTTCGCTAATATGAATGAAGAAATTGAAGGTGTGGTTTCCCAATTATCTGAAGAGCAAGAACCAGAGCTCCCAGAAGTGATAGAGGACAAGCACAACCAATTACTCCAAAATATTGCAACCCAAGTGGGTCAGTCGTTGCAATTGCAAGGTGCCATGGAACGAGTGATAGCTGGACTAACCGATGAATCGACAGGCATTAATCTGACCTCCGAAGCGAAACTGCGCTTAAAAAAGCTGCAGGGCATATTATCCCGTTTGAATCAAGAACAGAACTCATTAACGGGTCAACTTAAAACAAGTGCAACCAGCCTAAGGGTTCTTCAGGAACGGACCAGAGACTTAAGAAGAACAGCAGCGACGCTCAGAGTGACTGTTCTAAAGGCGCCACCAAAATATTCGGATTGGCCTCACAATATTTTAGCAGGCGGAATACATGCCAGTAAGACTATAGCACGTAAGGGGAAACGATGATACCTCCCATGAATCCAATGCATTACCGCCCTGTTTATCCATTACCTCCAGAGACTGAGATGGTACGTGTGACGGCCCCTCGAAGAAAGTTGGTGGCAGATCTTGCGCGCATTCGGACATTTTTCGAGCCAAATATGCAGGATGAGGTATCTAACCTCATCCGACAATGGCATACGAATTTTACGACAGGGCTAAAAGAGAGAAGAACCGTCCAAAATGCCGGAGAATCAGATAACGCAAGATTCAACCGTATCCTCAATACCCATCTGAAGCAAATGTGGGAGCTCTTAAGAGACCCTCTTACCAATACCCCTTTAGATCGAGAGGCGATGTTAGGCAGCGATGACGAGATCTATGGCTATAAATCGCTTTGCCTTGCAATCAGTAGGCTTTCGCCAGAATATGCGCATAGTTCACCCTTGCATCTAAATCCTGCTATTCCCTTTACAGCGCGGCCTCACCTTCTTGCGAGGCAGATGGTGGGCTTTTTAGCTGAATGGAATGCTCTCGAGCCTTCTCAACCATTAGAAGATGAATTTAATGCATTTTTTCAAACTCATCCAATGCCTGTGATCCCTGAAACGCCAGTCGCTGCTGTAGCAAACCCTGCACCAGCGCAGCCGGCACAAGTTTGGCCGCAACAAAACCGTCCACGCATGATGACGCTTGCAGATCTAAGAGTCCGAGATGCTGTAAATCCGCCAGCCCATCAGCCTGCTATGCATGGACCACGGCCTCGCATAATGACGCTTGCCGATCTCAGGGCGGAAGATGCAGCAGCAGGTGCGGTTCCACATGCGCCGGCTCACAGAGGTAGATCGAATATAATGACGCTTGCCGATCTCAGGGCACAAGATGCCATGGAGGCTCAAGAGGCCGAAGCCCCCCCTATACCGTCTGAAGCCCCTTCTCCACAATCTGGGTTTAGTGAGGACGATTTAGCCAACCTTCTTGGGATCATCGATGAGCAAGAGCAATTCGAGGCGCAAGAAGCTCAGCACCAAGCGGAAGAAAATGCGGCCTTAGCCCAAAATTTAAACGCAATGGTTGGAGCCGTGATCGAGGGAATCCAACAAGAATTTGCTCCACTTCAAGAACGGCAAGCGGCATTTAGAGCAGAAATTACGCAAGCGATTCAAGAGTACCAAGCGCAAAATAATGCTGATATCGGAGAGTTACAAAATGAGATTGATGCGATACAACAAGAAATTGCAGCTGTAACTGCTCAAATTCAGCAACTGCCTACCCATATTCACACACTGCAACATGAGATTCTAGAGGCTAAAAAAGAAGATCTGGAGCTGGAAAGAGATATTCGACAGCTTAGCCAAGCGGTTAAGGAAAAAAAGAAGTCGAGCCTAGACGCTTTAGGCGCTTTTGTAATGGTTGGGATTTGTGTTGGCTTAACGGCACTCACAGGTTCTGTCTCAGCCTACTGGCTACCTAATTCCATGACAGCCGTGTTCCCTACGAGTAGTGGGACGGGATTGCAGTTTTCAACCACAATTTTTGTTTAACAAGGAGTGTTTTTATGTCCGTAGCATCATGTACTTATAGATTAGCAGCAGCGAACACCTACGAAACCCCAGAAAAAGCTCTTGAGGGGATTTTGAAAGAAACAGAAGAAGCCGCGAAGCAGTTTTCGCCAGATACGCAACAAAGAGTGAAGCAAAGTGCTCAAGTCATTGCTGAAACTGCTAAACAAATGATCACCAACTTGGCGACTGAACTATGTTTTAAAATTCAAAATTTCCCAGATACGGGAGAAGAAGCGATGTGCAGTACCATACGACAAACTTGGGATATTGCAGACACCATGAGAAGGCTGTGTTTGAATACTCTTGAAGATGGGGCCTATGCAGAAACACTAAAAAAAGTAAGCAATGTCAAAAAAGACATCGAAGGAGCTTCATTCGATCAATTAGCAGCCAACAGCTATGTGGCACCGGCGGTTGCTGGCGAGGGACCCAAACCCCTATCGGAAAACTTGCAAAATCTAAGCAAATTAACCGGCAAATTTACAAACGTTTATATTTACTAAGGATCTTTTTATGACCGCACCAGCCTCTTCCACTTCTTACGATTTACAGCCAGTCTACACCTATGATTCTGCTCAAGATGCCATTGATGGCATTTTGCAAGACACAGTAAAAGCAGCGCAGAAGTTTTCTCCACTGACGTGCCATGAGCTACAGGCTTCTGCTCAAAAAATTGCCTTAGCATATAAAGAAAGAGTCAATAGATTGACAGGTGATTTGACTAGCCAAATTCTAGAATTTGGCAATATTGCAGAAAAAGACACTCTTGACGCAATGCATTATTCTTGGGCTATTGCGGAAGAGATGAGAAACGATTCTATGCGCCTGCTCAAACAGGCAAATAGCGAAGAAACGCAAAAAATCAGCGATCTGAAGGGGAAAATACAAAATGCTTCGTTTAATTGCCCCCCCAAATCCAATGGATTCATTGTCTTTTCCCATGCAAGTTGGGGGAGCCGTCGCAGCAAGCCACGTCACAATACACTACCTGTCTTTGGGAACAGCTGTTCTTGCAGAAAAGCGCGCAGCGAACGCTATGGAGCGCGCAGCAGGTCGTTTAGCATTTTGTCGACAAGAAGCAAGCGCTGCCCATGTTTCTGCTTGGAGAAAAGAAGATCTGGCAATTGAAGAACGGTGGCGATCCAAAGAACTGAACCAAGCTAAAGGGAAACACATAGTACGTACCCATGCTACCGAAACAATCAAATCTGTAAAACCTTCCCAGGTATTATCAAAAGCCGCCATTGCAGGAGTGGGAACCGCTATAGGCTGGGCTGCATTAAAAACGGCCGGAGGAGCCGTGAATCTCCTCGTAGGATCTGGCGAAGCACACTAAAAGGATATGGAATGACAGCACCCGTTACGACAGCTACACAAAAAGCAACGAATGCATCTACGACCCAGCTTGGACCCGCAAAGCGCCCACCTTCTGCAAAGGAAGCTTTATTCCATCAGCATTTGAATCGCCTTGGAGAAATTTTTAATGCGCATCGTTCTTGGAACGATAAAAAAGTATCTGTCCCGTTGCGTCACTGGCTTGTAGAGGCTCTCAAAGCCTACGTAAAAAACAAACCTCCCTCGGGCGAAGCGCTTCGAGCAGATATTCGGCAGCGTCTGAAGGTCTTATCGGCTTTTTTGCAGGATTGCTTGTATCAAGCGCCTGTGACTGATGCCTGGATGGATCGAACATGGGTATGGAATGGTAAAGACTTAGAGGCTTTTCGACGCCTTGTGCAGGTCTTTGGCGTTGGGGAATTCTATATACAGGATGGGGAACATACCGTATTCCTATCTCCCATTGATCAACTGCCAATGCAGGCACAACATCATCTGTTTATGAATGCCATGATTCATTGGGTGGCATCCATCCCCATGCATCTGATCGATCCAAATGCACAACTGCCTCTAGGAGAGAATGACGAAATAAAAAGAGAAGTGGAGCCAGAACAAGCCTTGACACAGGCAGCTCCTGCAACATTTGGTGCACTCGATTTATTGCAGTACCTCAACATCTTACGAGTTGCAGACCTTGCTAAAGAGCGTGTTTTTCAAACCAAGCGAGCCGAAGAAACGCTTACAGAAAAACAGGCATTTCAAAGAGCCATGGCTCAGCTTCTTGAAGAAGGTGCGCAGCTGGCTGCTAAAGCCAAAGCAGATCAAATCGCCTATGAACTAAGTATAAAAATGGAACTTGCGACATATCAGCAAGCCAATGAGGCGGAAAAAACCGTGCTCAAAGGCCAAATGAAAGACCTCAAAACACAAAATGCCGCTAATGCACAAACAATCTCAAGTCAAACTGCGACCATTAACAGCTTAGCCAATGAGGTCGCTGGATTGCGACAGCTAAGTGCGCAAAGACAAGTGGAAATCCGAGACGTATATCACGAAATAAATAAGAATGACTCATTTTGTAGTGTCATGTAAAACGAAGGACAATAAATATGGCTACCCGAATGAGAGCTGCAGCTCCCCCGCCCGAGAATTTTGTGCCAGCAAGATATGTTAGCAGAACTCCTGCGGCAAAATTCCATATAGAAAGCTCTGGTCTTGAAAATGAAGCATTAGTAAGTGCAGCTAACATGATGATGCAGACAGAAAGAGCTCAGAGAGCTACAACGCGAGCTCGTATGGATGCAGACACCAAAACCCAAGAAGCGTTAGCAAGTGCTACGAAAAACATTGAACAATTAACCAGGCTCGTGACTCGGCTAAGCGCTCAGGTCGCGAAATTAACGGAAGAGCGTAGACAGCAAACTCTAGTACAAGATGCGATCATTGCTGATCTTCAACGACGCTATACAGAAACTGCAGCTAAAGTGGAGGATTTAATAAAACTCGGAGAGTTTTTGAAGATACCTGCTAGACATTACTACGCGCTTTCGCCAAAGCACTGGGATAATAACGGAAATCGCTTGGATGAAATCAGTCAAATGGTAGATCCAAAACCACCACCGTCAAATTTTAAATCCACTAATTGGCGGCATCGGCGGCGACCGCCGTCAGATTTTGAACGAGCTATCGATTACGATAAGCCAGAATTGTGGCAAGTGGGCTATGTTAAACCAACAACATTTGGAATCGAATGACAACCTCATTAAGTACTTTTTCATCTACTACTTCGCCTGCTGCAGCTTACTCAAGCAGAGGTTCAGTAACAATGCATACTAGAGGCCCCGCTAATCCTGCGGCTGATGCGTTAGTAACCACGGCAAACATGATGATGCAGACAGAGAGGGCCCAGCGCGCTACAACTAAAGCACGCATGGAAGCAGATGAAGCCACCAAAACAGCATTACTGGGTCTCCAGAATCAAGTGAAAGACTTAACAACTCTTGTCAATCAGCAAGGTGCTAAGATCACAGCATTAACAGAACAGCGTAAGCAAGAAAAGTTAGTACAAAATGCTATGATTACGGAGATTCGAGAGAAAGTAGCAACATTAGCAGCTGAAGTACAGGTTTTGCAAAAAGCAGTAGAGCTTATGAAGCCAGCTGTAAGACATTATTACATTACGATTGATAAGCACTATGATGCTTCGGGCAATCTCTTAGATCAACACCTTCAAATGCTTAAACCTGTAATGCCACCCA
>Ga0207018_1180_pt1 | contig 9502 bp, 11 predicted proteins | sample Alteio_BWMinCont_52_FD_153476 | JGI IMG/M metagenome (GOLD analysis project Ga0207018, IMG submission 153476) | Enriched cells from forest soil in Barre Woods Harvard Forest LTER site, Petersham, Massachusetts, United States -... | ecosystem: Environmental > Terrestrial > Soil > Temperate forest >...
TGTTGTTGACGTTGGGCGTGACATATTGGTCGGGGACCTTCTGCTGTTCCACAAGAATCACCGACTCGGACTGGTAGGTGACCGGCAAAAACCAGCTGATACTCCAGACCGCCGCCCACACCGCGAACATCGGCAGCAAAATCCACCTCCGCCTCCGCACGGCGATCTCCCAATATTCTTCCCAGCTACGAAATACTGGCTCGTCTAGTTCTTCAGGCATTGGAGTTCCACGCGGCTGTAGTCGAGGTTTCGAATTGGCAGATTCACCAAGAAGTAGTGATGCACGCTGGCGTTACCGCGAGCCTGTCGTAGCCGGCGTTTGGGTTTGCGAGTTCGCCGGCGCATTTTCGGAATCGCCTGCAGGGGAAACACTTGGCCCAGGCGTCGAAGAAGGATCCAGATGGTTGTGCACGGCCGAGGACATCGCGTGCGCTGTAGGGCTCATCCATTTTCCAACCTCGGGTTGGATACCAATCCACCCCAGCAAGATGCCCAGAACGCAAAGGAGCGCGAAATGCACCCACCCGCCCTTGGACAGCGAACGCTCCGTGGAGTGATGTACGGGTTGCGGAAGATGATGTACGGGCTGCGTAAGGGGCGAAAACGCGGGCTTGGGTTCCGCTTTCTGCATCGGCGGCGAGGGAAGTTCTTCTCTCTTTGGCTCGACAGGCAGCTCCGGACCAAGGTCGGCCAGCACTTCGTTCATGGTGTCGCGATCGATGGTCTTGCGCTTCGTAGCCCAGGCGTAGGACATGGCGCAAAAGCAGAGATTGTTGATGTTGCGCGGAATCCCTTCGCTGCGCTCGGCGAGCAAGGCCCGCGCTCCCTCGCTGAACAGTTGTGGGCCTTTATAACCGGCCACCCACAAGCGGTGATCGATATAAAGATCGACTTCTTCGCGTGTAAACGGCTCGAGGTGCACCGCAAACGAAACGCGCTGGCGCAGTTGCTTCATCGAGGGCTTGGCCAAGCGCTCGCCGAGCTGCGGTTGTCCCGAGAGAACGATGTGCAGGAGCTTCATCCAAGGCGTTTCAAAATTGGAAAGTAGGCGCACCGACTCGAGAGTTTTCTCATCTAGATTTTGCGCTTCGTCGATCACCAGAACGACTCGTCGTCCGGCTCGCATCTCGCCCATCAATATTTGACTCAGCACCGCGCGCATTTCCGGCATGTCCATGCCCTTACCGTCGATACCCAGATCCGCAAGCATGTAGCGCATCAGTTCAGTCGAATTGGCGTCAGACTGAAACACGAACATGGTGCGCGCAGTGTTCCGCAAACCTTCCAGATAGTGGAACAGCAGGGACGTTTTTCCCATGCCCGCTTCTGCGATGAGAGTGAGAAAGCCGCGGTTTAGTTCAGTGCCGTAGTTGAGCACATCGAGAGCCTGACGATGCTTGGAGCCGAGGTACAGAAAGCGCAGGTCCGGGGTTACGCCGAAGGGTTGTTCATTCAGGCCGTAGCAATCGAGGAACATCTTGTCGATGTTAGGGCGCTCGCCCACGGCCAAGGGCTGCTTCGCCCTTTCACGAGGAGGCTCTGGTACGTTAACGGTCTGGTCGGGCCAACTTCGAATTTCAGGATCGCTCATAGCGATGGGCCTCGACTCTCCCTCGTCGTCTTGACAAACGCAGGCCGCGAAGTTGGATCGAGTTTTTTGTGCGACGCGCATGTTGGCAGCTTTGAGAGTAACTTTGCGAACCCCGTAAGGCTCGAGCAGCCATTGGGATATTTGCGCAAGCCCAGCACGCCGGGCCCACGCGACCGAGAGGACGCGGCAGGCCGAAGTCCACCTGCCAACGTACACCTCCGTCCTCTGACTCCCACGCCGGATAACCGATCCGGCCGTCTTGAGAAAGCCTCCCAACAAGACGCCGAGTCCCCCAAAACTAGCCCTGAATTATGGGTGATGGCGGAATAATCTCCATACGAATGACACTGTAGGGGTGAGCGGCATGTCCCTGCATCCCCTGAAGGAAATGCGGGCATATTTGCGACCCTTCGAACGTGCGCTGCGCGCATAGCGAGATGCCTTTGCTTGCCCGGCGGGGATTCACGAACAAGGTATTGGAGATGTGCCCTCGGGCGAGGTCGAGGGGAAATTTATGCCAACTCAATATCATATCCCTCGACTTGGACGCAAACCGAACGTTGCAGCAGCTCCACCGATATGACCAGTCTTTGATCTCGACCTTGAAGCACGAGGATCCCCTCAACGCCGTCAAGAGATCCCCCGCGAATACGGACGCGCTTCCCGGCACTCATGAACGGATGTGGCAAGCACGGAACCTTTTCGCTGATCGCTTTCCTCAGGCTCTCGATCTGTTCCTCTGGAATCGGAGTCCCTTGTCTTTCATTTCCGACAAAACCCAGCACGCCTGGCGTTCGCAGAACCTTTAAACGCTCCTCGACAGTTTGAACCATGCGGACGAACGCATAGCAACTAAACATGGGAATTTCCACGACTCTCCGACGGTCGCTCCACCTGTGGACTTGATGGAGAAGGGGAAGGAACGTGCAGACGCGCTTCTCTTCAAACTGCGCAGCAACCCGCTTTTCGTGCCGAGCCACGGTGTGAACCGCGTACCAGCTCGATTCCTTAGGAGGGAAACCCGACGGAGGAAATTGCGACGTAGGTTCTAGATATACTCGCGAGCTTGACACAGCTCCGCCCCCTGACTCCCATTCCTGCATTCAAAAGCAATCAACTAGTTCAGCGCCATTGGACGGATCAATTCCCGATAACCGCCAGGGCACACATCCTACTGAAATGCTCCAACACGAAACTGTTCAATATGGGACACAATCATTGTTTTCCGGGATCGGCATGCTTCCGTATTGCACCAAGCCAGAATCGGACACCTCTGTCCTCTCGACCCGCGCGGCGGCCGAGCAGATTCAAAACCGCGTCCCAGAGTGCTAATCAACCCGAATGGTTCCATCTTCACTTCCGGCGACGTATGGTAGGGACGTTTTATTCCGGCGAGAACTGCCAAAACTACCAGTTCCCTTCTAAGGATCTTCGAGCTCAAGTTGACCTGGCTGGCGTTTTTGCCAGGGGGGACTGAGGGTCATGTCAATCAAGAGGTATAAACCGGAGCAGATCGAAACGCTGCTGAGCCAGATTGAAGTTTTACATTTGACGACCCGATTTGACCCGCTTTTTATTCCGACGACCGGAAAGTGACCCATATTGAACAGACACGGCCCGAGACTTTTCCTACATTTGCTCGGTTTCAATTCTGGATTGGAAGGTTTTAGGCAAATCGTTAGCCAATCGAGCCTCAAAAAAGGGAATTCTTGCCTGATGCGCCACGTGTTCGCGCGGTGGTTGAAGTCTTATCATGATAAAGCAATGTGTGTATGGACATGATTGCTACGATTGCTGTATTTCTCGGTTCAAAGCTGTTTCTTCGCGAGCGGATGGCGAGAAATGACGTCGACTCCCGAGCGCAGGCGCCATCCACGGTTCACGGCCTTGTTACCTCTCCGCGTAAAGGGCGTGGGGGGCATCGTGGAACCAGATCCAGCCCCTTTAGTAACGCAAAATCTCAGCAAAACCGGGCTATTTTTCCCTTCGCCGCAACGGATTGAACCAGGCCGGTCAATCGAAGTGGAAGTTACTTTCGTGGGCGCTGGGCTAGACGGCGGCAATGTAAGCGTATCTGGCAAAGGGTACATCGTGCGAGCCGAATCCAGCAAAACGCCGGGTTGGTACAGATTGGCCGCTGCCTTCGACGAATCCCCTTCGGGCGACGAATTGGACTGGCAAAAATTAGTCGCGCAGTTCGATAAAAAACCGTAGGCAACAAGGCCCCATTTCCTGCTTTCATGTCTCAGAATCGTAGGCTTCTGCAACCTAATGTGTGAAGTAGACACGCCTCCGCCCTCTGAGTCCCATTTCGAATTCAAACTTCATTCATGTATAGCCACGTCTCGCAAACAACGCCGTCAAAGCCCACGCAACCACCATCATCAATTCCGATTGCTGACGGAAACTAATATGAAATTCGCATCCGTTTGTCCTAACCGCCATTTTTTCGCGTGTCGTAAGGCAGATTTGCTGATTTCGTTGCACCCTGGAGGGGCGGGCGCCTCAAGAATGCTCGTCCATGTTTGCTTGCCGGTGAACACAGCGTTAATTTCCAGTGGCTAGTCCTCGTCCCAGTTTCGACCTTCAACGAAGGTTGAACCAGCGTGCAGCTTGTAGCTCTGGTTGATCACCGCAAAGCCCTGAGGGCCACCAAGCTCCGCAGGAGGCTCAATGCGCAGTACGATCGCCGTGGAGGTCATTTGAAGCTGTAAGCCTTCCCTGCCCAAGGGACTAAATGCCAGTTCCAGACGCACATTGGTTCTAATCGGGGGGATATCATCGGAATAAATAAAGACTCCCCTTTTGCTGATATCCCGCGTGAATCCCTTTCCATGTTGCGACACTTCGCCACTCTTCCACTCGAACACTACAAGTGTGCGGACCCCGAAACGAGACTGCTTTCTGCGTTCCAACCGGCTCTCTTAATTTCCTGAGCAGCTAAACACTGGCCCGCGCACTTGTTTTTCATTGCCCCTCATCGACCTCTTTGTTTGGCGGGGCTCGCGAAGAATATTGTGCTTGCTGAGAGACGGCAAGATGCGTATCTTCCCAATTCGTATGTTGCGGCGAAGGGAGGGGCCTCACCCTACTTACAGAGGTTTCTGTAGCAAGAAACTACCAAGACGAACTACAGTGAAGAGTGTATAGAGATAGTTGGCGGCTTTCTGATAAGCAAGAGTACTCTGCAGAGGGTTGAGAGCCAACCCTGCGGCATGAGACCGATATGCGGGACTGTAGCCCGATTAATTTTAGTGCCACTTGAAAAAGAACGATTACGGCAAGAGTTCTAGCAAATCGAGACAATACCCCCACTCAGTCAGTTCTGGAGTTTCCTAAATGGCATCACCAAGGATGCTAGCCAGCGCCCCGTTAGCAGCCGGTCGCCCCCCGGTCCGTCTTCTAATTGCCCTTGGCTCGCCCATGGAATGTCAACTGCTACTCAAGGCCCTGGAAGAATGCAAACAGCAACTGAAAGGCGTTGCTTGCGCCGTGTCGAGAGCGGATATCATCCGTAATCTCTCTCGGGGGAATATTGACGTAGCGCTCATCAGCGCTGACTTGGAGGATGGGCCATTGGCCGGACTTGAAGCCCTTACGGAAATACAGACCTCTAACCAGGCCACCCCAATCGTCACACTTTTTAACAATTGGGATGATGATTTGATCGTGAAGGCGTTTCGCGCTGGTGCCATGGGGGTGTTCTGTAAATCGGAGACGAATCTTGACTTACTGTGGAAATGCATCCGCGCCGTTCACGCCGGCCAAGTGTGGGCCAATAGTCTCCAGTTGCGGTTGCTTCTGAAAGCCCTCCGCAAGGACGCGCCCATCCGTGTCGTCGCATCAACGGGGGAAAACCTGCTCAGCCTGCGCGAGTCTCAGGTTGCAAACCTTGTGGTCGAAGGCCTGCCAACGAAAGAAATCGCTGTGAAATTGGGCATCACGGAACACACAATAAGTAACTACATTTATCGGATCTATAACAAGCTCGGCATCTCCAGCAGGGTTGAATTAGTCCTCTATCTCACGAAGCAGCAAGAAGCCCGCGTCGCCACCACGTAAGTGACGTTCAACTGGGGCGGCAGCGGCTGCCCTTTGCGCTCCTGCAGCTAAGTGATGCGGACTCCTTCAGGGGGCCTCAAGCTCACCTAAATCCCCCTTTTATCAACAACGGAGGGCTCGACATGTCTGGATTCTGGTTATAGTTGAAATGAAAGGGATTATCGTGCCACTAAAACAAAAACTGGCTGGTATTGGGCCATATTCCGATAAGCAATTGACCGCGCTCCCGCTCAGACAGGGGCGAAGTCTCTACGTTTCCCTGGAGAATCAATAAGTTAACCGCCACTTTCTTAGGAGGAGAATGAAAATGGGACGCAAAATTATCTACGTCGCGAGCGGACTGATTGTACTTCTCCTGCTGGTAGTCCTCTTGCTGCCATTTATTATTGACGCGAACAAATTTAAGCCGCAGGTCGAGTCGGCGGCGGAAAGCGCGCTCGCCCGCAAGGTTGCGATAGGTAACATCCGCCTAGCGCTGTTTTCGCGAGGCGTTTCGGTCGAAGATATCGCCATCTCGGAAGACCCGAAGTTCGCCTCCGGCTCTTTCTTAAGCGCGAAATCCGTCGCCGTGGGCGTCGAGATGATGCCCCTGATCTTCTCGCGAGAACTCCACGTCACCGGAGTTACCATCGATCAGCCCGAAGTAACGCTGCTGCGCTCTGCTTCCGGCGAGTGGAACTTCTCAACCCTGGGCGCGAAAAGCGCTGCCTCACCTGCCAGCTCATCCTCTGAACCTGGCTCGGCAGCAAATGTTTCCGTACAGAAGATTGAGATCAGGAATGGGAAGCTTACTGTTGGGCAATCGGGCTCAAATGCCAAGCAGCATGAGTACGATCAGATGAACCTCACGGCGTCCGATCTCTCTTACACTTCTCAATTCCCATTTCAGTTTTCCGCAACAGCGCCGGGGAACAGCAGCATCAAGCTGACCGGAAAAGCTGGGCCGCTGAACCAAACCGATGCGGCGCAAACGCCCCTTGAAGCTAATCTGGAAATCCGCAGTCTCGACCTGACTTTGACTGGGTTCATGGACCCTTCCTCGGGAATCGCCGGAATATTGGATTTTGTGGGAACCCTATCCTCCGACGGCAAGCAGGTGAACTCGAAAGGAAAAATTACGGCAAGCAAGCTGAAGCTCTTTCCAGGTGGCGAGCCAGCCGGTCAGCCAGTGCAAGTCGATTACGACATGGACTACGGGCTCAAGCCGCAGGTCGGCTCGCTGAAGCAAGGAGACGTTCACATCGGCAAGGCCGTCGCGCAACTGACGGGGACGTTCAATAATTCCGGCGTAACGCCGTCCGTGGCGATGAAACTAACCGGAGCCGGCATGCCGGCTTCCGATCTGGAATCGGTCTTGCCAGCGGTGGGAGTCACGCTGCCTTCGGGTGCGTCCCTCAAAGAGGGCACGATGAATGCGGACCTGACGATCAACGGACCCGTGGACAAACTCGTGACCACAGGGCCAGTTAAGCTCTCGAACGGGAAGCTTACGGGATTTGATCTCGGCGCAAAGATGGGGGCATTGTCGTCATTCGCAGGCATTCCGAAGGGATCGGACACGGTGATCGAAACATTCAGCTCCGACCTTCGCATCGCTCCTCAGGGGATTCGTTCTGATAATATTAACTTGGTGGTGCCCGCCATCGGAAGTATGACTGGAAGCGGCACAATCGGTGCGGATAAGGCGCTAGATTTTCTAATGGTGGCGCACCTCAGCGCTTCGAACAACCCGATGGGCAAGATTGTGGGTGTGACCTCGGCTGGCGGAGGCCAGAAGGGTAGCCAAGGCGGGATTCCCTTCAAGATTCAAGGCACTACGTCGAAACCAGAGTTCATTCCAGAGGTTGGCGCGATGGCGGGCAGTATTATGAAAGGCGCCGTCGGTAGCGTGCCGGCGAACGGACAAGATATCCAGAATCTTGGCAAGCAGGTCGGCGGCCTCTTCGGCAAAAAGAAGCAGTGAGAAAGCGATGTTTAACTTTGAAAGGAACGTGGTCAGTCCTCATGGATTCGGCCTGAATGAAACAAGATATCAAATCCCCACTTTGCTGCCCGCGATGTGTATCTAGAGACATTTCCAGATCCAAACGCAGAGGTGTCTTAGAGCGCATCGTTATGTACCCTCTGGGTTTTCGGGCTTATAGATGCCGGGATTGCTATACCCGGTTCTACTCCAGAATTAAACAGCACATTGTCCCCATTGAATAGTTATTCCCCGTGGCGAAAGTGACCAAGCATTCCAACCGCTTTAATCCGAAGAACTCAATCAAAAGTGCTATACTGGCCATTCCTCTCGCGCATTGGAGCTGACTACAATAAGCGAAACCTTTAAGAGCAACCCCCGCTGGCACGTTGCGATCCTTATCATGGCTCTGTTCTTTTGTGTGTCTGCGTGGGGGAATACGCACGACCAGGGGATACTGTCAACACGAACGCAAACGGCACGACCGGAGTGTGGCACATCGGACTTCACTTTTCATGAGCTAAGAGCGCAGCCCGCAGGGTATGGTTTCACCAGAATCACCGGCCGCATATCCAACAACTGCGCAGAGGCTAAAGGTGCGCAGATTAAGATCACGACTTACAATCGTGCTGGGGACATTCTCTCCGATAATGATTTCTGGCCAGCGAGCATCAACAATATCCCTGCCAATTCGGAATTCCAGTTTGAATGGCTACACACCAAGGCAGTTTTCGTCAAGTTCACGGTGACGATCATATCCGTTAAATCGTGGCCTGAGGCGCTGGTGCAGCGTTTTCCTTTAGACCGTGAGACCGTCAATACTCTCCCACCCTCAAATTAAGCCCTGACGCGCTTGATTTTTCGTTGACACGGCCAAGCCAGCAAAGAATCAGAACTCCACAATTCAACTAATTCGTCCGACCAGTGAGTCTTTGGACCTCATCATGAAGGCTCCTTTCACCGGCCTGGCTGCGTGTTCATCCCTTCCTCCTAAATCAAAAATGACTGAGCAGGCCGATCAGGATGACGATTGGAATTGGTACGCCGAGCAACAACAGCAGGATTGAACGCATGCGGCCTCCTCAAGATCCAAACATTTACGTCAAAGCGGGAACATGGTCTCGCTGCCGCCCCCCCGATGGTGGCGGCATAGCTGGCACAAAAGGCGCCGATAAGGAATGCCACGAATAGCCAATAGAGCGAGTGCGCGACCGCTTTGCGGGCGCCGTCCGCGGCCTCGCGGTCGGCGGCGACGGTTTCGTTCACGCGACTCTCAGCTTCCGCCTGGCTCATTCCTGTCGCGGCCGCGACGAGACTAATGAGATAGGTCTGGTCGTCTCTCGTTGTTTCCGGGTGGCGTAGCGCATTGGCTAATACGAGCGCCGCTTCGTTGCGCAGCGGCTGGTCCACCCGCACAGAGGCCAGGTGATCGCTGCGGAACAAGCGGCCGGCAAAATAGTCGGCCGATTGATTATCCGCGGTGAGCGTCGCCGTGCGCGTCGCCACAGACGCGGCGTAAGAGGCAAATAGAATCGTGGTGACAACCAGAGCGACGCACCAGGCGATGAAACCGTGGGCGGTGTCGCGGAAAAAGACCTCATGGGTATGCAGCGCAACCCATTTGGTGCACAGCCTCCCGGCCAAATAGCCGCCGACGGCCGAGGCCGCGAGTTGCACAAAAATGAGCCAGATGACCGCACCGGCTGAGATCCGTGCCGCAGTGGCACCGGCTTCCGGCCAGGGAGACACAGAGGACAATCCGACGCCCGCGCCGAGGACCATCAGGATGAGCGACAGCGCGCCCATCGCGAAAGCGCCGGCAAACACGGCCGGCCAGGAAACGCCGGTTCCGGATGCTTTATCTGTTGATAGAACGGTGGAAACTT